>Ga0326728_10026226_pt1 | contig 10339 bp, 9 predicted proteins | sample MB3enrmetagenome_FD_207602 | JGI IMG/M metagenome (GOLD analysis project Ga0326728, IMG submission 207602) | Lab enriched peat soil microbial communities from McLean, Ithaca, NY, United States - MB31MN | ecosystem: Environmental > Terrestrial > Soil > Wetlands > Peat | place: USA: New York... | reverse complement strand
ATCCACGCCATCGGCACTGACGGCAAACCCGATGGCCCCGGGCTCGAATCGCTCATTCAGTTCGGCAGTTGGCTGGGAGTCATCGCCAAGCCGCTTTATTACGCGCTGCGCTTCCTGCGCAACTTCATCGGCGGCGGCGCATACAGCTGGGGCTGGGCCATCATCCTGTTTACGGCCGCCTTCACCCTGGCGTTCATCCCGTTGCGCTTCATGATGATGAAGTCGTCGCTCAAGATGATGCGCATTCAGCCCAAGGTCGATGCCATCCGCAAGCGCTATGCCAATTTGAAGATGAACGACCCCAAAAAGAGCGAGATGAACACTGAGGTCATGGCGCTCTACAAGGAGGAGGGCGTCAACATGTACGGCAGCTGCCTGCCCATGCTGCCTCAGCTTCCGCTGTTCTACGGATTCTTCCGCGTTCTCTACAATGCCGTGGAGTTGCGCCAGGCGCACTGGTTCTGGCTGCCCGACCTTTCACAGCCCGACCCCACCCACATCCTGCCGTTACTCATCATCGTCACCATGTTCCTCACGCAGTACATCACGCCCACACCCGGCATGGATAAGATGCAAAAGAACATGATGGCTTTCATCATGCCTATCTTCATGGGCAGCTTCCTCTGGCACTACGCTTCGGGACTGGCTCTCTACTGGGCAACCCAGAACGTGCTGAACCTCACGCTGCAGATCTTCATCAATCAGTCCAGTTACGGCAAGGAGATGCACGCCATCGCCGCGCGACGAGCCGCCAAGAAGGCCGGCGTGAACCCGAAGACCATTCAGGGCAAGCGGTAAGAACAGTGTGAGTGCGAGTGTGAGTGTGCCGGACGGATGCAACCACACTCACACTCACACTCTTCCCTAGGCCCTGCTCCCTGCTTTATCGTCTGAGCTATGGCCGCCCCTGAAAGCTCCGCTCCCCGCCCCACGCCTGAAGCCGAAGAAATCTATCGCCGCTGGATTCAGTTCCTCGATGACGAATTCGTCCGCCACGGTTCTCCGGAGCGCCGCGGCGAGATTGTGCGCGACCAACTCTACCAGCTCTATCTGGGGCGTCCTCACAGCGGCAAGCTCAACCTCACGCTCACATCCGAGCTACCCGCCAACGTGGTCGGCCTCTCGCTCGACCCGCAAAACGTCACCCTGGAAGCGGAGCACTATGCCGAGGTGGACCGCGAACGCTACGCGCGCCGCAAGCCTTTGCTCTGGTTCTGGCAAATGTTCGATCGCTCGCCGATCGGCCTCAATCACTGGCTGGGATTGCGCTTCCGCTGCATGCTCGGCCGCCACATCTTCGAGCATCTCGGCACAGGCGTGAAAATCTATCACGGCGTCGACCTGACCTACGGCTATAACCTCTCCATTGGCGACGGCGCGGTCATTCGCCAGCGCGCCCTGCTCAACGACCGCGGCGGCATCACCATCGGCAACAACGCGGTCATCGGCTCCTTTTCGCGCGTCTTCTCTTTTTGGCACGATCCCCAGGACTACAACAAGGTCCGGCTACAGCCCACGGTGATCGGTGCAGGCGCCCACATTGCCAGCCATGCCATCGTCCTTGCGGGGCAAAACGTCGCGCCAAGTGAATCGGTCGGCATCTTCCCCGACGATCGCATCTGAAGCAGACTACTGTTCCGCGTGCACGCCGCCGTGCACCACAAATCGCGCAAGATAATCGTGCAGCAATTGCCGGTGGGCGTCGCGGTACGTTGCATAATCCTGTGCAATGCCCTGGTCGGCGCCGTTGATCAGGATCCAGCAGTCCAGCATGCCCGCGTCGGAGACCTCCAGCAGATTGCGCAGGCTTTCGTCCATTCCGTCCGTTTTTGTCTTGGTTTCCCTCACGATCGCCAACACATCGGTCAGGCACTCGTCTTCTTCTTTCAACGAGTGCCGATACTCCTTCTCGTTGGGGAATGCCTTTGCAAATTGATCGCCACGATAGCTGGCGCGGCACATCGAATAACCCATCCAAGCCGCGCCGCCGGGATGTTTCTTTTCGTCAATGATGTTCGGATCGATGTTGATCGTGATGTTCTTGGGATTCTTGGGATCGACTACAGGCGCCGCCGGCCGGTCGATCTTCGGCGAGCTCAGCACGGCTTTCTGCTGCACTGCCCACTGCTGCAACCCCTGCCATGAGTACTTGTTGTAGGGCTCGGCCACAATCGCGTCGACAAACTTGTTCTTCGCTGCCTCAGGATCATTGCCGTAGAGCCGGATCGCGTCGCCCCAATAGCGGTACGCCGTCTCGCGGTTAGGATCGATGGCGATGGCTTTCGCAAACCACTGCGCCGCAGTGGGCAAATCGTGCTGGCTGTAGGCCGCGTCGCCCGCATAGAGCGCCGCTACGTAAAGATGCGGATCGGCCGCGGCCGCAGCCACGTATTTGGCCTCGGCCGCCGCGTAGTCCCCGGCCGCGAACGCTTTCTCCGCTTCCTCCATCAACGCCTTTGCGGGGCTGCCTTGCGCAAAAGTGTCCGGGGCATCGGGATCGATGTTCGCCATGTCCTGAATGAAGTTAGCCTTGTCGCCGAGTTGAACGGCGCGCCGCGCCGCATCGCGCATGCGGGTCAACAGTGCCTTATTCTGCGCCGGATCGTTGGTCTGTTCGGCCTCAGCATCGAGGCACGCAGCCAGTCGCTCCTGGTAGAGCATTTCGTTGGGGTATGTCTTTGCCAGATCTTCATAGAGCGGCAAAGCCTCCAGTTTCTTGCCCGCCTTGTAGAGCTCGTTCGCCTGACCGACTTCGTTCACCATTGCTTGCCCCGCCCATACCGGGCAGGCCATTGCTACGCACAAACAAATACCCGCAATCCATCTCCGCATCGCGTTTCACCTCTTCGGCAAATCGCGGAAAGTGTACACCATTTGACGCCGCCTGCCGCATTTCCAGCCATCCTTCAGCGGTCCGAAGATGCAATCTCAACCCGCGTGTAGTATGTTCTAAGGCAACACTACGTCGTAAAGTTCTTAAGTAACTCGGGATTGCCATCAATCCCCACTTGCACGGCTTTTTTCCTCACTTCTGCGGTGTTGGTCGCACACCGCTATGCTCTTTAAGGCTTCTAGCGCGGCAGTCTACGGAATCGACGCCAATCTCATTGACGTTGAGGTCGACTACAGCGGCGTGGTCTCGAATGAGGACCACTTCCACACCGTAGGCCTGCCCGACGCTGCGGTGCGCGAGAGCCGCGATCGCGTGCGCGCTGCCATCAAAAACTCCGGCTACCTCATCCCGCCCACGTTCATTACCATCAACCTCGCTCCCGCCGACCTCAAAAAAGAGGGCTCCGGTTTCGATTTGCCCATCGCCGTCGGCATTCTGGGTGCGTATGGCGCTTTGCGCACCAACGACCTCAGCCGCTTCCTCATGGTCGGCGAACTTGGTCTCGATGGAGGTGTGCGCCCCATTCCCGGCATGTTGCCTGTGGCCATTCTGGCCCGCGAGAAGGGTATTGCCAACCTGATTCTGCCCGCGGCCAACGCCGCCGAGGCTGCGATCGTCGAAGGCGTAAACGTCTATCCCGTTTCCTCACTGCTGGACGTGCTCGAACTGCTCAACACGTCTGTGGTTGGAGTGATCCAGCGCGAGCCGTACCGCGTGGTCACAGCGGATTTACTCGGCAAACTCGAGCAATTCAGCGTCGACTTCAGCGATGTGCGCGGCCAGCAGACCGCCAAGCGCGCTCTCGAAGTGGCCGCGGCCGGCAGCCACAACATTCTCATGATCGGCCCGCCCGGCTCCGGCAAAACCATGCTTGCAAAGCGCCTGCCCTCGATCCTGGCTTCCCTTTCGTTTGAAGAAGCTCTCGAAACCACCAAGATCCATTCCGTCGCCGGCGTGCTCGAAGCCGGCGCGGGACTCGTCACCCAGCGCCCCTTCCGCGCCCCGCATCACACCATCTCCGACGCCGGACTCATCGGCGGCGGCATCATCCCGCGCCCCGGCGAAGTGTCGCTGGCGCACAACGGCCTGCTGTTTCTCGACGAGCTGCCCGAATTCCCGCGCAACGTTCTAGAAGTCCTGCGCCAGCCCCTCGAGGATCACACCGTCACCATCGCGCGCGCCTCCATGTCGCTCAGTTTTCCCGCGCGATTCATGCTGGCGGCGGCCATGAATCCCTGCCCCTGCGGCTACTTCAACGACAAGTCGCGCGAGTGCCTGTGCACGCCGCCCATGATCCAGCGCTACGTCGCCAAAATTTCCGGACCCCTGCTCGACCGCATCGACATTCACATTGAAGTTCCCGCCGTGCAATACAAAGAGCTGCGCGGCGGAGCGGCGGCCGAAGGCTCCGCGCACATTCGCGCCCGCGTCATGGCGGCGCGCGAGCGTCAACACCAGCGCTTCAAGAAGCATGGCGAGAAAATCTATGCCAACGCGCAGATGAGCACCCGGCAGATTCGCGCCCACTGCGAACTCGGCGCCGACGCCGAGCGGCTGCTGGAGCGCGCCATGCAGCAGCAGGGACTCACCGCGCGCGCCCACGATCGCATCCTGAAAGTGGCGCGCACCATTGCCGATCTCGAAGGGACGGAATCCCTAACCGTCGCCCACCTTGCCGAAGCCATTCAGTACCGCACGCTCGACCGCAGCTACTGGGCATAGAGCCTTCCATTTCGCGTCCGTCAGCACGCGAAGATCGCTCCAACGTATTCACTTTCTTGCCAATACAGTGGTTACTTTGGACTATGAATGTTTTCTAATTTTGGGCGATATCCCAATAGACTGAAGAAAGTAACACCGCAGTACAGCAGAATCCTGGAGTTCGTCGTGCAAGATACCATTCTTCAATCCGGCTGGGAGAATCTCCTGGTTGCCGTTCCCTTCGTGGGAATCCTCCTGGTAGGTCTCTTCCGGTTGGATGAAATCATCGCCTCCCCCAAGCGCGCCAGGGCCGTGAAACGCCCTGCCAGCGGTAACGATGAGAATGGACACTTGCTTCTCTCCGATCCCGACGGACGCCCCTGGGGCGCTTCGAGCAAGACCAGGTAAAGCAGGCGCCCCATATCCGGGTAACCGGGAAGGTTCACTTTTACGGCACTAGCGTTTGCCGGCACCTTTGTGTCTGGGGACGGGCTCTGTGCAGGGCTGGAAATGCCGCCGGGACTCCATCCACAAATAACTGATAAAGAATAAGTTAGCATGGAAGCTTGCAGCGGATGCGCGCCCCGCGGGAACCGATTCCCATGGCACCGGAACAGCCCTCCAAATGGCACGAAATAACTATTGACCCCAGCGAAGGTTGGTTATACTCTCAACTTAGCCATCCATAGAGGGCAGGTTGCGTATTTGCGGCCGGGTGTGCCCATCAGCACATTTCCAGCATCAAACTATGAGCAGTTGCTAGGTTGATGCCTTGGGTGCGCATTTGGAGCTCCCGAAAGGCCATGCAGGCACTCGGGGGTTCGAGGCGCAAACTGCAATCCGATACGGTATGGCATCCATTTCATAACGTGCAATCGTCGCCAAGATTTTGAATTCGGGGGCGTAGAGAGTGCGTCTAAGAGATGGAAGCGGCAATTTGGGGTAGCCCTCGACTGTAATGGCTCCCCTCCACTGCACCGGCGGTCACATTGGGATTCCTCCTGTGCAGGGATTTGAAAAAGAAGGAGAAAAACCATGCGTTCTGATCTTGTTTTTAAGGCACTTTCTCAAGTGACCAATCGCTACCAGCTCTGTCAACTGGCTAGCAAGGCAACTCGCAAGCTTCACAAGCCGAATACACGGCTGCAGGACACCACAAACGAGGTTTTGTGCCGCTTTGAGACGGCCAATCCGGGAGGCCGCAAGCCCGAAGAGGCGTCAGTGGCCCAACCGGTGGAAAGGCGCCGCGCGGCCTAACAGCGCCGCGCGTCTCTTGTAAGGTTAAGTCAGGCAAAGTATTAAGGGCAGTTTCCCTGTAGAACCCTTGGTTCCTTCCCGGCGCTCCGTCAAAACCAGGTACGTTTGGTAAACTCGGAGCCTGGAATTCAGTCAGCTTTGCGCCGGTTGAGTTTCTCAGTGCCTGTCGGATCTTCTCCTCCGGAGCACTTCTCCCTCCGTATCCCACCCCACACATCCCGCCTTCACGCAGGTGAACATGACCATCGCAGAACTCAAAGAAAAAAACATTACTGAATTAAGCCGCATCGCCCGCTCTCTTGAGATTCCGGGAACCAGCGGCCTCCGCAAGCAGGATCTCATCTTCAAGATCCTCCAGGCGCAAAGCGAAAAGGAAGGACACATCTTCGCCGAGGGCGTCCTGGAAATCCTGCCCGACGGCTACGGCTTCCTTCGCTCCCCCGACTACAACTATCTGCCCGGCCCCGACGACATTTACGTCTCGCCCTCGCAGATTCGCAAATTCGATCTCAAGACCGGTGATTCGATCAGCGGCAACGTGCGCCCGCCCCACGAAGGCGAGAAGTACTTCGCGCTTGTCAAGATCGAAGCCATCAACTTCGAGTCGCCCGAAGAGACGCGCAACAAGATTCTCTTTGACAACCTCACGCCGCTCTACCCGCAGGAGCGCATCAAGATGGAGACGGTGCGTGAGGGCATCAGCGGCCGCGTGATGGATCTGCTCACGCCTGTCGGCAAGGGCCAGCGCGGCCTCATTGTGGCTCCGCCCCGCACCGGCAAAACCATGTTGCTGCAGTCCATCGCCAACTCCGTGACGTCCAACCACCCGGAAGTGGTGCTGATCGTTTTGCTGATCGACGAGCGTCCCGAAGAAGTCACTGACATGCAGCGCTCGGTGAAGGGCGAAGTCATCAGTTCGACTTTTGACGAGCCCGCCGCCCGCCACGTGCAGGTGGCCGAGATGGTCATCGAGAAGGCCAAGCGCCTGGTCGAGCACAAGCGCGACGTCGTGATTCTGCTCGACTCCATCACCCGCCTGGCGCGCGCCTACAACACCATCGTTCCGCCCTCCGGCAAAGTCCTCTCCGGCGGCGTCGATTCCAACGCCCTGCAGCGGCCCAAACGCTTCTTCGGCGCGGCCCGCAACATCGAAGAAGGCGGCTCGCTCACTATCATCGCCACCGCCCTCGTGGATACGGGTTCGAGGATGGACGAAGTCATCTTCGAAGAGTTCAAGGGCACGGGCAACATGGAAATCATCCTTGACCGCAAGCTGGTGGACAAGCGCGTCTTCCCGGCCATCGATATTCAGCGCAGCGGCACCCGCAAGGAAGAGTTGCTCATCCCCAAGGAAGATCTGCAGCGCGTCTTCATTCTGCGCCGCGTGCTCAACCCGCTTTCACCGGTTGAAGCCATGGAGTTGTTGATCAGCCGCCTCGAAAAGGTGCGAAACAACGCCGAATTCCTGGCCAACATGAACCAGTTGTAGGCAGTTTTTGAAGAATCGAACCAAAGCCGGCAGGGCGGGAAATGATACCCTGCCCGCCGGCATTTCCCGGAGGAAGTTCTGCCATGTCTGTGACCGCAACAATCGAACAGAATGATGGCTGCGCCGTGGTCGTTTTCACGGGACGAATCACCCTCGGCTCCTCGCTGAGTCTTGCCGATTCGCAGGTCCGGTCGCTGATTTCGAACGGCGCGCGTAAGGTCGTCTTCGACCTCAGCGAGGTCGAATCGGTCGATAGCGCCGGGCTCGGCATGTTGATCTATGCTTACGGCTCGCTCACAGCGAAAGGCGGCACTTTGCGCCTCTGCGGAGTGGCTCCGCGTGTCCAGTCGCTGCTGGAGCTGACGAAAATGCATACACTTCTCGCGATCGATGCCACGCGCGAAGACAGTTTGGCGGCCCTCAGGGCGTAGCCGCGCATCCTGGCCGAAGTCACACAGGATCTTTGGTTCGACGACGACGCTGCCGCCATCCTCGATCAAAAGGTACCGCTTTCACTTCTCATTGAAGCGGCCAATACTGCATCGCTTCCACAGAATCTCCGCCAAAGCCTGGCCGTCATGGCGTGGACGCGCGCCGTTCTGTTGCAGGACGCGAAGAGTGTTGCGGCCCTTGCGCCGCTTCTGCCCAAAAGTCTCCAGGCCACGGCCGGCTCCAGCGCCGATTTTCCCGCCGATCTCGCGATTCTCCGCAATCCCGGTATGCGTCCTTATCTCGAAGCGGGGATTCCGCGCGTCGCCAGCTTCAGCCAATTCGACGAGTTCCGCAACAACTGGTGGTGCAAGCCGTGGCAGGAAGAGGATCAGAGCAACGGGCCCTCAATCACCCCGCTGCCTGCGCCGGCCTTCATTCCGCAGGACCAGCAGGCTCTTGCTGACTCTGAATATCAGCGCCTGCAACAACTGCCCGACTCGGCCGCCGTCATTGGCCAACGAGTGATCAACTACGCGAACGCTCACCCCAACGATCCGCAGATTCCTGAGGCGCTTGCCCTCACAGTCCGCGCCACGCACTATGCTTGCCAGTCGTTGAATTCCAATGCGTCCGGCACCTCAACATCGAGTTACACACCGGTGAGTAAGGCGGCCTTTCAATTCCTCCACAAGAACTACCCCAAGTCGCCCTGGACCGCGAAAACGCCTTACTACTATTGATGATTCGTCGCTGCGCTCACTCATGTGGGCTGCGAAACACATGCGCCGCTTCGGGTTGTGAGCCCATGCCCATCCGGCGGACTACCGTATTACGCCAGATGGCGTTACGCTAATTAGCGTAATATCCTCTTGATCGTTACGCCGTTCGGCGTTACGCTAGTTAGCGTATGGTGCCTCCACTGGAAAACCCGTTCGTTTACGGTGAAATCGTCGATGAAGCGGATTTCGTCGATCGAACCAATGAACTCGGCCAACTTGTACGCGACCTCGCAGATGGCCAGAAAATATTTTTGTTGTCTCCCAGGCGCTTTGGAAAGAGCTCTCTGGTTTCCCTGGCTCTGCTGAGACTCAAGAAACGCCACATTCGCACAGTCAGCCTGACCGTGAGCGACTACTCCGGCTATGCGCAATTCCTCGAGAAATTTGCCGAAAGGGTGCTGCGTGCCGCGGGGCCGTGGAACCGCGTGAAAAACTGGGTTACGCGCTTCGCCAGTCAGGTCAAGCCCGAAGTTACCTTCAATATGAATACGGGCGAAGTCGGCATATCGCTGGGCCGGGGCGCGGCATACAATCCCGATCCCATCGCGCCCGAAGTCTTTGCTCTTCCCGGAGAACTCACTAAGAACGCCGGTTTTCGCATGGCCATCTGCCTCGACGAATTCCAGCAGATTGCGCAATTCAACGGCGGATCAGTCGAAGATGTCTTGCGCAATCAGGTGCAGAAACAGAGAGAGGTGGGATATGTTTTTGCCGGCTCTCAGCCCTCCTTGATGCAGGAGATGCTTTCCTCGAAGCGGCCGTTTCACAAGACCGGTCCGCTGATGTTCCTCGACAAAATCGATGCCTCTGATTGGAAGGAGTTCATCATCCGGCAGTTTCGCAAGAGGGGCAGAACCCTCGACGAAACGGGGATGGAAACCCTGCTCCAGGCGGCAGACCTGATTCCCTATGATGTGCAGCGCATCGCACACGAACTCTGGGACTACGCGGAACTCCGGGATAAGCGTCAACTCGATGCATCGGACATTCAAATCGTTATCGCGGACCTGGTCACGAGCCAGTCGGACTACTACGAGACACTCTGGCAACAACTTTTCCCAAGGCAACGCGCGGCGCTTGAGGCACTCGCCGATCGCGGTTCTTCAGAAATCTATTCACAAACTGTTCGCGAAGACTTTCGGCTGGGGCCAGCATCCACCGTTCAAAAGGCCCTTCAATCGCTCGATTCCAAGGACATTCTGGATCGTTATAAAGGCAGCTACTTCTTCCTCGACCCACTCTTTCCTCAGTGGATCCGAAAGAAAGGCGGGTAACTGCTCGGGACCTGCGTCAACTGCTGGCGCCCTCATCCCGCTCCAGCATGCGCCGATCCCATTTGCCCAACTCCGCCGCGGCATCGTAGGTGCTTTGGCAAAACTCGAGCAGCGCCCCGCTCGGTGACTGCGCTCCACGCACATCGTCATACGCAAGCAGGAATTCCCCCAATGCTGCATCGTAGCCGGCTGCTTCGGGACGCACACGCGCCGCCTTGAATCCCTGCGGCTCTGGAGCGGCATAGGAATAGAACGCCGGACCGCTCATCGTGCCGCTGCCCGGCCACCATCCCACGCTGCTCACCTCGTGCGAGTAGGCTTCGCGCGTAATGCTGTCGGTGCCCGGCCGCTCCGGCGCCTTCCGCCCGGAAAAACGCGTCACCGCCAGGTCAAAACTTCCCCAGAAGAAATGCACCGGGCTCACTTTGCCAATGAATCCCGAGCGAAACTGATAAAAAACCGCATCCACCGAGCGCAGAATGCACCAGAAAGTCTTCGCCCGCTCGGCGTCGTA
>Ga0326728_10026225_pt1 | contig 10339 bp, 8 predicted proteins | sample MB3enrmetagenome_FD_207602 | JGI IMG/M metagenome (GOLD analysis project Ga0326728, IMG submission 207602) | Lab enriched peat soil microbial communities from McLean, Ithaca, NY, United States - MB31MN | ecosystem: Environmental > Terrestrial > Soil > Wetlands > Peat | place: USA: New York... | reverse complement strand
GGTCTGGGAACGGGGCACAAATCCACGACCTATAAGCAGATCCGAAGCGGGCGGAGATCTCCAATCCGCTCAGCTAAGGCTGACCACAACATATCGTGGTTTGCTGAAACAACCGGATAGGCATGAGGCAACTAATGAAAGCACGCCTTGGGGCTTCGCCCAATCTTCGTTCGAGGGAATAACTCCTCGCTAACTCACGGTTAGCGTAAAGGTCACGCTATGGCTCATGGCAGAAGAAACCGAACCCGCAGTGCCGCTACCGTCAGCTATAGGTCACCCTCTGCTTCCACCCCCTTGACCGGCCACGCTTAATGTCCAGGCAGTGGGCTGGCGGGGGGCGACGATGGAACCGGAGGATGCGGCCCATGAGTGAGGGCCAGACCCGTTCCGCTGAGTCCGACAGTTTGCGGACTGTCGGTAGCATTGTCGGAAATGCTGAGGATACCGGTCCTCCTCCCCGCCGCTGTCGGCTTGAAAGTCACCGAAATGGCGCAGCTAGCCCCCGCGCTCACGGTGCTCCCGCAGTCGTTGGTCTGGGAGAAATCCCCGCTGGTTTCGATGGCGTTGATCACGAGCGTGACTGTGCCCGTGTTGGTCAGCGTGACGGTCTGGGGCTGGCTGCTGGTTCCTACTATTTCGGCCGGGAAGGTAAGTGAAGTGGGCGACAAGCTGACATCGGGACCTATCGTCACTTGATCGCTCACATGGATTACCTCCCCGAGAGCCAACGGCAGCGCCGCCCAGGATTGCGGGTTGGAAGGCTCTGTGTCCGTGAAATGGATGACCTCCGAGAACGAGAAACTTGACGGCCCCGGCAGTGTGCCGGTGGCGCTCAAACTCACCGTCTGCGTGCTGCCCTCCACGCCATTGCTGGATTCGCCCCCGAGGGGATGTTGGAAAGGAAAACAATTGCCGGGTCACCCATAGTGGCATTCCTGGAGAGTAACGCAAGTATGGTCTGATCTCCGGTGGGGTATTCATTTGCGGCGTTGTAGGTCACCAGCGAGTTGTCGAACTCGCGGCGCTCGACGACCTTGCCGTCGGGGTTTTTCACCACAAGCACCCAATGGCCGTGAATCTTGATGCCTTCGCTTCCCAGCTTGGCAGCTTCGGCTGCCTTGGCAGGCGTGGCTGGCTCTGCCGCGGGCTTGGGCGTTGCCGCCTGCGTCCCCGGAGCGGTATTCAGGGTCGCAGCGTTCGCCGCCGTGGAGGTGCTCGCCGGCGCCACCTGCTGATTGGGCCGCGGTTGGGCCGGGGCAGCCTGCTGGGCAAAACCAGCCTGCGCGGCGGACAGGATCATGAGAAGGGTGCACGCTCGAACCAGCAAGCGCGCGCGATGCGAATTGCTCTGCTTCATCATTGGTTTCATGTCAGACCTCTCCTGGATTGAATTTGTCTTTTGAGTTGAGTTCATGGTTTTCCCTCGCCTCACGTCCTACCTTTAGTTCTTGTCAGGACCCTCAAGCGCCGGGGCCAGCGCCGGCAAGACCGGCGATTGCGCCGGCGGCGGAGACCTTTTGCCCGGCGCTTCTGACCCGCTTCCTCCGCCGGTTGTTCCATCTGCGCTACCTGCGCATTGAACCGGCGCCCGTAGGGAACAGGGGGCAGAGCTTTTCTCTCACAACCTACAGAGACCGCTCCGCCCCCAAACCCCCACGCCCGAGCATTGAGTTACTTTTTGGCCATCAAAATCGGCAGTTGCTGGATTAGTTTGGGGGCCAGAGCAAGCATCTGCACTTTGGCCTTGGCCGCCGGGAAGTAGATAACCAGACCGACGTCCGCAAGACGCAGGGTGCGAACCGTGCCTCCCTCTTCCTGCCGCTCGACGGTCAACTCGTTCTTGCCGGAGAAGCTGTAGTCGTACGCCGGTGACAAAATGATTTTTAACTTGAGGTCTTCCCCACGGACTAACACGGCGTTAGGGGGGGAGTCGCTGCTGGAATTGACTGTGAACGAGTAGTTTCCGGGGGGCAGAACGGCCTGTCCCCAGCGGACTTCAAAGGGCAGATTGAACTTACCCGCGGCTGACTGCGCGTTGGCCAGGCTAGCACCCATACATGCGGTCAGCAGGGCCAGCCCCGCAAATTTGATCAGTCTCAAGCTTCGATTGTTGTTCATAACCATCCTCCTCAGTGGAATTGGGCAACGACGCTGCATTTGTTGCCTCATCTCTTAATGCGCAAATACGGCGCGAAAACTGTAGTGCCCAGCAATGTTTTTTTCGGTAGGGGGCCAATTTGGTTTTTTTTGTCGGGGCGGTCGATGACTGGGCTTGTCCAAATTACGCTTTTTGCTGCCCGCCCCGAAGGGGAAAAAGCAGGCCGCTTCAAAATGCGTCACAACCATTTTTCCCAGCCGGTTACGAACAGATGTGATAGGTTGTTATCAATCGGGATGCAACAGGGTGCTCGAGATTTAGGGAGCCTGCCATCCTGAGGGCAGCGAACGGTCCACATCTTTTTCTTATTCATACGGAAGGCAAGAGCCTTGCCTCGCATAGCCTGACAAGCCTTGTTTTCTTGGCAACATTTACACCCACCTCCGGCCAAGGAGGATTTATGGCGGAAACCCCGGCACACGATGTTACGCAACTGCTCCAGGCCTGGAGCGCGGGGGACGAGCGGGCGCTCGACAAGCTCATGCCCCTGGTTTACCGGGAGTTGCACCGGCTGGCGCAGCGCTACATGCGGCACGAACATCCCGGTCATACGCTGCAAGCCACGGCCTTGGTGAATGAGGCTTACCTGCGATTGGTGGAGGCGGGGAAGGTGAACTTTCAAAACCGCGCCCACTTTTTCGCGATCTCCGCCCAATTGATGCGGCGCATCCTGGTGGAATTCGCGCGGCGTCGCGGTTCCCAGAAGCGTGGCGGGGAAGTGCAACGGGTGTCGTTGGAGGAAAGTCTGCTGGTTTATGGGGAGCGAGGAGCGGACCTGGTGGCGCTTGACGACGCTCTCCAGGCTCTGGCCGCCATCGACGCGCGAAGAAGCCGGGTGGTGGAGCTACGCTTTTTTGGCGGCCTGAGTGTAGAGCAAACGGCCGAAGTGCTCAGGGTCTCACCCGAAACCGTTATGCACGATTGGAAGCTGGCCAAGGCCTGGCTGCGGCGCGCCATGAGTGGAGAGAAGCGGGATGAAGCCTGAACGTTGGCAGCAAGTGGCGCAGTTGCATCGCGCCGCTCTGGAGCGCGAAGAAAGTGAGCGCGCGGCTTTCCTCAGGGAAGCGTGTGCCGGCGATGAGGACCTGCGCCGGGAAGTGGAATCGCTGCTCGCCTACGAAGGAAAAGACGAGAGTTTCTTGGAATCGCCCGCCCTGGAGGTGGCGGCCCGGCAACTGGCCCGCGAGGAAGCCGAGGCGCGCGGGCGCCCGTCGAGCGAGGATACCGCCAGCCTGGCGGGCAAGACGGTTTCTCATTACCGCATCGTAGAGAAACTGGGCAGCGGCGGCATGGGGGTGGTTTATAAGGCCCAGGACACGAAGCTCCCGCGCTTGGTCGCCCTGAAATTCCTGCCGGAAGCGCTGGCGGAGAGTTCCGAGGCGCTGGAGCGCTTCAAGCGCGAGGCATACGCGGCTTCGGCCCTCAATCATCCTAATATCTGCACCATCTACGACGTTGACGAGCACGGCGGCCGGTCCTTCATCGCTATGGAATTGCTGGAGGGCCAGACGCTGAAGCAGCAGATCGAGGGAGGGGCGGGCCTGGTGCCCGCCCCAGGGCGCCCACCAGGGGCGCCCCTACGGATCGATACCCTGCTCGACTTGGCGATTCAGATTGCCGACGGGCTGGACGCGGCGCACGCCAAGGGCATCATCCATCGCGACATCAAGCCGGCGAATATTTGGGTCACGACGCGCGGCCAAGCGAAGATCCTGGATTTCGGTCTGGCGAAATTAACGTGGCAGGTAGCGAAGGGTTTATCCCGCCCCGGAGAGGGTGACGCCGTATCGCCGCCTCTACAGCACCTGCCCGCGTGGCCGATGGATCCCCAGAGTCTGACCAGCCCGGGCATGCCGATGGGCACAGTGGCCTACATGTCCCCCGAGCAGGCGCGGGGCGAGCGGCTCGATGCGCGCACCGACCTGTTCAGTTTCGGCAGCGTCCTTTACGAGATGGCGACGGGCCGGCAAGCGTTCCGCGGAAATACCTCGGGGGCCATATTTGGCGCTCTCCTGCAGGAAGCCCCAACGCCACCGCTAAGCCTGAACCCTGATTTGCCACCCAAGCTCGAAGAAATCATCCAGAAGGCGCTGGAGAAAGACCCCGACTTGCGCTATCAGCACGCCTCGGACATTCGTGCCGACCTGAAGCGCCTGAGGCGCGACGCGGATTCGGGACAGTCCCCCGGCACGCCATCAGTCGGAAGCGCCGATCCTTCGCTAGCAGCCGCGATCAGCAGTCCTGTGGCTTCGACGGCCGTCTCCAAACCCGGCCGGCCCGCATGGAGAGGTTGGGCATTCGCTGTTGGTGGCTTCGGCCTGGTCCTTATCGCGTTACTCGTCTATTTACAATCTCGCCCTCTCACCCCACCCAGAGTATCCAGCTATGTCCAGGTCACTCACGACGGCAGTCGGAAAGGTTTGGTCGGGACCGACGGGGTGCGGCTTTACTTTTCCGGAAACCTTTTTCCGGGTTCCGGCATCGGGCAAGTGTCCGCCTCCGGTGGAGAGTCGACTCCCGTCACGGTCCCCACCCCGACCATGGTACTGCTGGCGGTTTCTCCCGATGGGGCGAGACTGCTCGTCGCGGACGAGGCAGGCGCGACGGCATCCGGGGGACAGCTTTGGGCGGTGCCAGTTCTCGGAGGGTCTCCTCGTAAACTGGGAGAGGCCGTGGGAGGGTGGGCCACCTGGTCTCCCGACGGCCAACAGATGGTTTACGCCAACGGACACGACCTCTTCCTGGCGAAGAGTGATGGCACTGAACCCCACAAACTTGCAACCGTACCCGACCAAGCATTTGCCCCCGCATGGTCGCCGGACGGCACTCTCATTCGATTCAGCGTCGGCGGCCCCGACCCAAGTCTCACGACAGATCTCAGCTCGCTTTGGCAGGTTACGACCGGCGGGAAGGGCCTCCACCGCATGTTTGCCTCCTGGAACAATCCTCCCGACGAATGTTGCGGTAACTGGACTCCCGACGGAAAGTTTTTCGTTTTCGAATCAAAAGGCAGCATCTGGGCCCATGCGGAAAACCCGAATCTAATTGGAAAGGGAGACCGCCTACCCGTGCAGTTGACCTCCGGGCCGATGACATTCCATACGCCTCTGCCCAGCAAGGATGGCAAAAAGCTGTACGTGGTGGGAGCACTGGTGCGCGGAGAACTGGTTCGCTATGATGCCAAGTCGGCAGCCTTCGTCTCATTCCTTTCCGGAAGCTCGGCGGATAACGTCAGCTTTTCCGCGGACGGGAAGTGGGCAGCTTACGTCAGCTTCCCGGAGGGAACACTCTGGAGAAGCAAATTGGACGGCAGCCAGAAACTCCAGCTCAGTTATCCGCCCCTCAATGTCTCGCTACCTCGCTGGTCGCCCGATGGCAAGCAGATCGTTTTCTTCGACTTTTCGCCAAGCCAGAAGGTGAAGTTGTATACAGTTTCGACCGATGGGGGAACTCCTCGCGAAATCATACCCGAGGACGGCCAGGGCAAATGGGACCCCTACTGGTCGCCCGACGGAACGAGACTTCTCTTGGGTGGGGCTCCGTCGGATTCCAATAGCACCATTCGGATCCTCGACCTGAAGACTCGCCAAATCTCGACCGTGCGCGGCTCAACCGGCCTCTTCTCCCCCCGCTGGTCACCCGATGGACGCTATATCGTCGCCATGCCCTTCGATTCCCATTGCCTGATGCTTTTCGATTTCGCAAGCCAAGAGTGGGAGGAAATCACCAAGTTATCAGCAGGCTACCCCAATTGGTCTAAAACCGGAGATTACGTTTACTTCATGGATGGGGAAGACCGGCCGACCGTGATGCGAGTGCGCATTCGCGACCGGAAGCTCGAGCGCGTGGCCGATCTGAAAGGCCTCCGGCGAACAGGCTATTATGGTTGGTGGTTAGGCCTCGCTCCAGACGATTCACCGCTTGTCCTTCGCGACGCGGGGACCCAGGAAATTTACGCCCTCGATTGGCAAGCACCATGACCGACCAAACGATTTCCCACTCTCGCGTGCTGGAGAAGCTCGGGGGCGGGCAGCCCGCCGAAGCCGGTGACGCATTTCACTTCGTACCATATTTCCTCGTTCGACTGGTCCCGCGATGGCCGCCTGGCCCTTTCCCGCGGCACGGACCCGACCGACGCGGTGTTGATCAAGGATTTCCAATGATGGGCAAGGCGATTTCGCCTTACCGCCTTGTGGAGAGGCTGGGAGGCGGTGCGAGGGGGCGATGAATCGCTAGGGTAGGGGCCAGCGGCGCTGGCCCTGGGACGAATGCCGTTCGGCCCTACGAAGTGCGCGCGATGAGTGGAGAGAAGCGGGATGAAGCCTGAACGTTGGGAGCAAGTGGCGCAGTTGCATCGCGCCGCTCTGGAGCGTGAAGGGAGCGCGCGCGCAGCTTTCCTCAGGGAAGCGTGTGCCGGGGATGAGGATCTGCGCCGGGAAGTGGAATCGCTGCTCGCCTACGAAGGGAAAAACGAGAGTTTCCTGGAATCGCCCGCCCTGGAGGTGGCGGCCCGGCAATTGGCGGGCGAGGAAGCCGAGGCGCGCGGGGGCCCGTCGAGCGAGGGTATCGGCAGCCTGGTGGGCAAGACCGTTTCCCATTACCGCATCGTGCAGAAGCTGGGTGGGGGCGGCATGGGGATCCTGTACAAGGCGGAAGACATCCGCCTGGGCCGAAAGGTGGCGCTGAAATTCCTGCCCACGAGCCTGGCGGCAGACCCCACGGTGCTGGCGCGATTCGAGCGGGAGGCGCGTGCCGCTTCGGCGCTCAATCATCCGCATATCTGCACGGTCTATGAGGTTGACGAGATGGAGGGGCAGCCCTTCCTGGCGATGGAGTTGATCGAGGGAAAGACTCTGAAGCACCTGATCGCCGGCAAACCCCTGCCCACGGACCAGCTTCTCGTCCTGGGGATGGAGATTGCCGAGGCGCTGCAAGCGGCGCACGCCGAGGGCATTGTCCATCGCGACATCAAGCCGGCGAACATTTTTGTGACCAAGCGCGGAGAAGCCAAGGTCCTAGACTTCGGACTGGCGAAATGGACGGCGAGCGCGGGGGACGAGAAACAAGGCGAAAGGGCGGAAGCGGGGGAAGCTCCGAACCTTTCGAGCCTCGATCCACAGTTGACGATTCCCGGCGCGGCGATGGGGACGGCGGCCTATATGTCACCGGAGCAGGGACGGGGTGAAGAAGTGGACGCGCGCACCGACCTCTTCAGCTTCGGCGCAGTGCTCTATGAAATGGCGACAGGCCGGCAGGCTTTCAGCGGCGCGACTTCGGGGGAGATTCGGGAAGCGGTTCTGGCGGGGGATGTAATTCCGGCGCAGAACTGGAATCCTGCCATCCCGCCGGGGCTGCAAGCGGTTATCACGAAGGCGCTGGAGAAGGACCGGGACCTGCGTTACCAAGGCGCCACCGAAATCCGTGCGGACCTGAATCGCCTGAAGCGGGATACGGATTCGGCGCGGGCGATAAGCCGTGCCAAGCCGGGAGCCACAACTGGCATCGCCAAACGCTGGAAGGCGATTGTCCTTGCTTCTACGGCGGTGCTGGCGTTCTTCCTCGCAGGGTACTTCTATTTCCACCCTACGCCCAAACTCACGGACAAGGACACGATTGTCCTCGCCGATTTCACCAACACGACGGGCGACCCCGTGTTTGACGATACGCTTCGTCAAGGGTTGGCGGTACAGCTTGAACAGTCGCCTTTCCTCAGCCTCGTCTCCGAGGAGCATATCCAGAAGGCGCTGCGTCTGATGGGCCGACCGGCGGACGCGCGCCTTACACCGGAACTCGCTCAGGAAATCTGCGAGCGAACTGCCAGTTCTGCGGTTCTGGAAGGCTCGGTCGCAAGCCTCGGAAGCCAATTCGTCTTGGGGTTGCGTGCCAAGAACTGCCGCACTGGAGACCTCCTCGATGAGGAACAGGTGCAAGCAGCAAAAAAAGAGGACGTCCTGAACGCCCTAAGTCAAATGGCCAGGAAATTCAGAGCCCGAGTGGGCGAATCGCTCAGCACGGTCGAAAAGCACTCGACACCGCTTGCCGAGGCCACCACGCCGTCACTGGAAGCCTTGAAAGCCTATAGCGCCGCCTTAACGATTCACTCCTCAGCGGGTTCTGCCGCCGAGGTGCCCTTTTTCCGGCGCGCCGTTGAGATCGACCCCCAATTCGCGATGGCCTATGCGTATCTAGGGCGCATGTACGGCGATATTGACGAGCCTGCGCTCTCGGCGGAGAGCACTAGCAAAGCCTATCAGTTGCGGGATTGCGCCAGTGATCGGGAGAAATTCTTTATCACTGCATCCTACGATCTGCAGGTGACGGGAAATCTGGAAAAGGCGCGCGAGACCTGTGAGTTGTGGGCGCAAACTTATCCTCGTGATATGGCTCCTCATGGATTTTTGTCGGGGCTTATTTACCCGGTCTCCGCCAAATTTGAAAAGGGGGTCGAAGAAGCCAAGGAAGCGATCGAGATCGATCCGGACTTTGACATCGGGTATGCCAGTCTTGCCGTGAGCTATAGAAATCTTAACCGCCTGGGGGAGGCCGAGGACACCCTTCAGCGAGCCTCCGCGCGCAAACTGGAAATCCCTAACTTCCTGGTCCAGCGATACGACATCGCCTTTTTGAAAGGTGACCCGGCGGGAATGGAACGGGCAGCGGCTCTGGGCCAGGGGAAACCCGGAGCGGAAGACTGGATCTCCGATCACGAGGCTTCGGTTCTGGCTTATTCCGGTCACTTGCAACAGGCAAGGAGGAAGTCACAGCGTGCGGTGGACCTGGCTCAGCAGTTGGCCCTGCGGGAAAGGGCGGCTCTGTGGGAAACCGGACCCGCACTGTGGGAAGCCTTTTTCGGGAATGCGTTTGCGGCCAAGCAGAGCGCGATGGCGGTAATTGAGCTTTTCAAGGACCGGGATTCAGAGTATGGAGCCGCCTTTGCGCTGGCCGTCTCGGGGGATTCTTCCCAGGCGCAAACACTGGCAGATGATCTGGAAAGACGCTTTGGGGAGGACACCTTGGTCAGGTTTAGTTACCTGCCGGCGCTTCGCGCCCTTCTCGCCCTGAACCATGGCGAGCCCGCAAAGGCTATCGAACTGCTGCATGTCGCCGTTCCCTATGAGCTGGGTTCGCCGCCCAGCAGCCGACATGGGTCCTTTGGAGCCCTTTACCCCATCTAGAGCATTTCCATTTATAATGTAGCGTATTGGGCGCTAAAAAAGAAGCCTTTGCAATCGGCCGTGGAAATCGCGTGGAAGGCGATTTTAGCCGCCCCAAGTAGTTCGTCTTCGGTGCGCGGAGCCTTGCTGCGCAGGATCTGTTTGACCTTGCTCCACATCGGTTCGATGGGGTTGAAGTCGGGCGAGTAAGGCGGCAGGTACAACAACCGCGCGCCGACTGCTTCGATCGCTTCGCGAACTCCCCGGATTTTGTGGGTGGCCAGGTTGTCCAGAATCACCACGTCGCCGGGGCGTAGCGTGGGGGCCAAGCCTTGCCGTACCCAAGCCACAAACCTCTCGCCGTTCATCGGACCGCCAAACAACCAGGGGGCGCAAGGACCCTCCAGGCGGAGGCCCGAGATGAGCGTGCTGGTCTGGTAGTGTCCGTGGGGGAGGCGGGCCAGGAGTCTCTCGCCGCCCAGGGCGCGGCCTCGCAGGCGAGTCATCTTGGTGTTGGCTCCGCTTTCGTCCACAAACAGCAGAGCGGTCACCGGCTCGACGGCCAACTGCTCATGCCAGACGGCCCTTCGTTCGGCCACGTCGGGCCGGTCGCGTTCGGCGGCGGCCAGAGTTTTTTTTAAACTTCCAGCCCAGCCGCCGCAACCAGAGATCGACCGTGGAAGTGCGGAACGGCCTGTCCATGCGGGCACCCAACTCGGCCAGGGTGGCATCGGGCTGTTCGGATACGAGCTGCAGCAACCGGCGCTTCCGCTCTTCGGTGAGCAACGTCTGGCGTCCACACCCATGCGTCCGGGGCTCCAGCGTTCGGCGCTCGCGAAACTGCTGGCGCACGCGGCGCACCGCCGCCACGCAGAAGCCCGCAAACTGCGCGATCTCGCGGGTGCTCTTGCCGCGCTCGTAGAGTTCGAGAATGCGCTTGCGAAGGGGAAGGGGTATGGCTCTCATGAACACACTCTGCCACAAGTGCCCCCACTTTGCAAGCTACATTATTTATGTAAATGCTCTA
>Ga0326728_10026224_pt1 | contig 10340 bp, 5 predicted proteins | sample MB3enrmetagenome_FD_207602 | JGI IMG/M metagenome (GOLD analysis project Ga0326728, IMG submission 207602) | Lab enriched peat soil microbial communities from McLean, Ithaca, NY, United States - MB31MN | ecosystem: Environmental > Terrestrial > Soil > Wetlands > Peat | place: USA: New York... | reverse complement strand
CAGGATCAAATCCGGCGCCGGCAAACCTTGGAAAGCCGGGGCGCCGCCGACCGGGTCCACATACACGGTCTTGCCCTGCCAGACCAGGGCCAGCGTGGCGTGATTGATGGGATATATTTTGATGTCGCCGTTTTGACTGGCGACAGTGTCACTGACAGGCGCCTTGATCTGGGCGGTCAAGGCTGCCGGCAGCAGCAACCCCAGACCCAGGATGAGGCCGAAACGCGAACAAAATCGGTTGATTGGCATGGCGAAACATGAGGCAACCGGCGGTTGCTGTCAAATCCTGAAACCGGTTAAATCCCCATGTTGGACAGCATGGTGGCAATGCGGTTGACCACTCCGACCAATTGCGGATGGGACTGTTCCAAATTATGCACCGAGGATTCCAGTCCCAAAATGGAATGCTTGAGCGACTTGGGATTTTTTTCCTCCCGCGTGGCTTCGTGGGCCGAGACTCCCGCGAACCCGGCGATGCTTTGGGCCTGCTCCTGATTGGTCTTGGACAGGGCGCCGATTTGCGACCTCAATTGCCCCAGCAAATCCAGCAACTCGGCGCGGTTGTCGTCTTTCAGGGCTCCGGCGCTCCGGATCCGCTCTTCAATTTGGGAAATCGTGTCTTTCATAATGAAAGCGTTTTTCCCCGCCAAAGTAATCAAATCCGGCGGAAAGGAAAGCCCGGAAAAAGGCGGTGGCATTTCGGGATAATCCTGTATGCTGGGTGTGTAGTTTGGACTGTGGGCGGGTATTCCATAGTATGAAGACGAATGAATTGCTCCGGCGCTACGTGGACGACAGGTCCGAGCCGGCTTTCGAGGAACTGGTCAAGCAGCATATTGATCTGGTGTATTCATCCGCGCTTCGGCAGGTGAGCGGCGATGTGCCCGCCGCGCAGGATGTCACCCAAGCGGTGTTCACGGAACTGGCGCGCCATGCGCCGCGATTGACGCGACACACTTCGCTGGCGGGCTGGCTCTATACCAGCACGCGTTATCTGGCCGCCAAGGCGCTCCGCGCGGAGCAACGCCGCCGTTCCCATGAACAGGAAGCCCACGAAATGAACCAACTCCTCCAATCCCCTGATCCCGACACGACTTGGCAGGAACTGCGTCCGCTGCTGGACGACGCCATGCACGATCTGAGCGACAGCGACCGCGAGGCGGTGTTGATGCGCTACTTCGAGCGTCTTCCGCTGGCCGAAATCGGCGCGCGGCTGGGTCTGAAGGAGAACGCCGCGCACATGAGAATTGAGCGCGCCATTGACCGGTTGCGCGCGGCGCTGGCCAAACGCGGCGTGACTTCGACGATCACCGCTTTGGCGCTTCTCCTGACCGGACGCGCTGTCGCCAGCGCGCCCCAGGAACTGGCCGCCCGAGTCAGCCGCGCGGCCCTGGCCACCGCTGCCGCCACGGGCGGGCTGACTTGGGCCTTGCTCAAGCTCGCGGGCTTGTTGAAGGGAAACGCGCTGCTGACCGCCAGCGCGGCGGTATTGGTGGCCGGCTTCATTGTTGTGCCGAAATGGCTTGCAACCGCAACGCCGGCGCCGGCCAGCGCCGCCTCCACGCCACAAAAGCCGGCTGCCCTCACGGCATCCACTCCCGGGCAAGCCATCGCCAATTACACCGCACGGGTTGCCGCCGCGAGGACAGCCGACAAAATCACCCTCCATATAATCGCCGACGACACCGGAAAACCTGTGGCGGGCGCCACGATTGAATACGTTGCCAGGGAGATTGGCCGCAGAACAGCGCCCCCGCTGTTGACTCTAACGCCAATGACTGCGACGGATCAGGGCGTGTGCGAGATTCCTCTGTCCCGCGACACAATGGGCTTGCTGTGGATTGAGAGCCGGACCGACGGGTTTGTGGATACGACCTTTGCATGGAGCCCGGATCGTGGAGAACGAATTCCGCCGCAATACGCCTTGCGTCTGGCCCGTTCCGTGCCTATCGGCGGGCAGGTCGTTGACGAGGACGGCAGGCCTGTGGCTGGGGCGGTGGTTCAGGTGGATTATGCCTTCGCATCCAGCTCAGAGAATTCTTCCGAGCCTCCGCATTTCTCCTCACTAATCCAGGAAAAGACGGTCGCCGGCGTTGACGGTCGCTGGCGCATTGACCGGTTCGCAAAGGAAGAAATCTCGAGGTTGCGTGTCGTCGCGAAACATCCAGACTGCTTTACAGAGCCTCTAATCACTTACAACGGCGGGAACACCGAGACGGACAAGCAACTGCTGGCCGGCACTTTGATCTACAAGCTCACACGCGGCATACCGGTGCGTGGAGTGGTGGTGGATGCAGAAGGCCATCCTGTTCCCGGAGTAAAGGTGGCAGCGGATGCCGAGATTCAACGACCGGCGCTGGAAAGGTTGTCCTTGGCGCCGGGGCAGTCGGTCAATATTCAGCGGGTTGACCGGGTCGAGACGACGAATCTGGCCGACGGAACATTTGTTCTGACCGGCTGTCGGCCGGGCACAAACGAGTTTAGCGCGGAGGCCCGCGGTTTTGCTCTGGCCAGCCTCAAAGTGACTCTTACAAACGATTCCGCTTCGCTGCGTTTCGTTTTGCAGCCCGGACATGTCCTGCGCTTGCGCCTGCTGGACGCTAATGGACTTCCTGCGACCAATTGCATTGTCTATCCGGCCTCCTTGGAACCCAACCGCGTCCCCCGCCGCGGGCCGACAGGCCCAAGGGGTGGGCGCGGCGGCGTGGGCAATCTGCTCCTCCTTCAACCACCCCGCACCTTCCGCGCGGACGCAGAGGGCCGTGTGGTGTGGGAAAGCTCGCCCGACCCGGAACTGCAGCTTGACTTTCAAGCCGCCGGCAATGACTTGACAAATATGCTTGTGCCGGCGGATGGACAGGAGCATCTGGTGACGCTGGCATCCGCCGGTCCGACCGCGCCGCCTCATTTAGCGGTAAAGGGCAATGTTCGGGAAGCAGCCACCGGCCAGCCCATTGACCATTTCCTCGTCCACACAGGGCGATTTTGGCCGACCCATGCGAATTTCACTCCCGGGTGGATCAGTAACAAAGGCTTCCAAGGCGGGACGTTCGCATATAATGAGACATGGGGCACAGGGACAAAATACAGCTTGCGGTTCAAGATTGAAGCGGACGGCTACGCGCCGTTCACCACCCGCGATGTGGGGCCTGATGAAGGCGACGTATCGTTGGACATCGTTCTGTATCCAGCCCCTTCCACCAGCGTCACCGTCCTCTCGCAGGATGGACAGCCCGTCGTCCATGCAGACGTTGGGCTGGAAATGCCATACGAGCCTTTGGCCCCGTTGCCCGGCGGGCTGAGGCACACCTACCCGGGAAATTACACCAATGTTCTTTTGACAGACGAACGAGGCCGCTTTGTTCTGCCGCCCGATGATTCGATCACCCGCGTGGTCGCGGCCGGCCCCGATGGTTATGTGGAAGCGACGCCGGCGGCCCTGGTGGCGGAGCCGATCTTGCGCCTTCAGCCTTGGGGCCGGATTGAAGGGTCGTTTTTTTCCGCGGGCCAGCCTGCCGCCGGTCGGGTGCTTGCCTTGGGCTTCCAAAAACCCTGGGAACCAACAATGATCTCTGCGACCACGGCAGAGACAGACGCCGGTGGGCGGTTTGTGTTTCCCAAAGTGCCCCCCGGCGAATTCATTTTATGGAGGAAGGAAGCACAAGTGGCCAACCCCCATTTCCATACGCCCACTAACCTTTCTTATGGAACTTACGATCAATTCCGGGTGCCGCCGGTGCGAGTCCGTGCTGGCGAAACGGCGGCCGTGTCCGGGGTATTTTACACGGTGACGGCGCACTTGAGCTTGCCAGCGGGCGTGGAAATGGGCACCAACTGGTTCCTCAGCGCCATGGCCCATCAACCGCAACTTCCCCAGGACCGGAGCGTATCGGCATTCCTCAGAGAATTCACCGAGGGAACATGGGTGGCCGAAGACTTGCCTGCCGGAGATTACACGTTGAGAGCAAGTGCTTACGAACAGGGCACACCCACGAGTGACTCTCCACGAATCATTCCGAGCATAATCCACATGCAGACGGATGTGCCCTTCACCATTCCCGCCGATCCGCCCAGTTGGGTGGTGGACCTTGGCGAGATCAGGCTCCAGCCGGCGCCATGATGGCGTTTGGCGCGGCGAGCGGCCTGAGGCGTCTCACGCAAGCGGAGCGGGATGTTCCCGCGCCGCTCCCGGTCAAAAACCAGCCGGCTATGGCGATTTCTGGAGCGGCGCGACGGAGTTGGTCATCATGGCGTTGTCTGCCTTCCAGCCGCCGCCCAGCGCCTTGATCAACAGGACGGTGGTGACGATGCGCTGGCCGTTTAATTGATAGGCCAATATCTCGTTTTCCAACGCCGTTCTGTCCGCCAGCACCACTTCGAAATAGCTGGCCAATCCTTCCCTGTAGCGGTTGCGCGACAGATCGGCCGCCTGTTTGGCCGCGTCCACCGCGCGCGTTTGGTCCTCGAATTGTTCCTTGAGCAGGCGCAACCCAACCAAACCGTCCTCCACCTCGTGGAATGCGACCAAGACCTGCGCGCGGTATTGCGCCACCGCTTCCTGGTAAGCCGCCTGGGCGCGCTCCAGCCCGGCGCGATTGCGGCCTCCTTCAAACAAAGGAAGGCTGAGGTTGGGGCCGAGGCTCCAGACGCGATTTTCCCAATTGAAAATGTCCTTCAGCTCCGCGCTTTCCACCCCGGCGGTTCCAGTGAGCCGGATGGAGGGAAAGAAAGCCGCCCTGGCAATGCCAATGCCTTCGCTGGCCGCCGCCATGGAACGTTCCGCCTCGGCCACGTCGGGCCGCCTTTCCAGCAGGCCGGCTGGCAGGCCGATGGGAATTTCCGGCGGCTGGTAGAGCCGGCCCGTTTCCGCCAGCGAAAAGCTGGAGGAGGTCTGGCCGCAAAGAACGGCCAGCGCATTCTCCAGTTGAGCGCGCGTCAGATCCAGCCCCACCAGGTCCGCTTGGGCGGCGGACAGTTCCGTTTGGGCCTGCGCCACGTCCAACGCGCTGTCGGCCCCGCCTTGGTGGAGGGATTCGACCAGGGCGAGGTTTTTTTTGCGCAGTTCAATCGTCTCGGCCACCACATGCCGGTCCAGATCAATGGAGCGTATCATGAAATAATTCTGCGCGACATCGGCCTGAAGGGAGAGCAGGACGCTCTGGTAGGCGGCGGCGCCGGCTTGGGCCTGCTCGCGCGCGGCCCGAAAGGAGCGCCGGACGCGCCCCCACAGGTCAACCTCATAGCTCAAATCCAGGGGAAGCACAAAATCATTGGCGGAATAGCCCAACAGGAGTGATCCCGGTTGCGCGGGCCTGTCCGGTGAATAGCGGGTGCGGTTCCCACTGGGATCGAAGCTCAAGCCGGGGTAAAGGTCCGCCCTGGAAATGCGCGCGACGGCGCGCGACTGTTCCACGCGTTCGAACGCGGCGCGCAGGTCCGGGCTGTTGGTGGCGGCTTCCTCTTCCAGCCCGGTCAGGATGGGATCGTCAAAAATCTCCCAAAAGTTTTGTTTGATCTCCGCATCCCGAGGCTGGCCTTCTTTCCAGGGCGAGCCGGCTTTCCACACGGCGGGCGTGGCGGCGGGCGGCGGCCGCTGGTAATCCGGCCCCACCGCGCAACCCGCCAAGGCCCAGGCGCATAAAAAGGCGATTCCAGGGCCGCCGCCCAGGCGCTTGGGGTTACTCTGAGTCATGGGCTGCTTTGGCCGGTTTCGGTGGCGGCTTTGGCGATGCGCACCTTCAGGCCGGCTTGGAGGGAATCGGATGGGTTGAGAATGACATTGTCGGTTTCGGAAAGTCCATGGACAATCTCCACCGTGGTGCCGTAATCGCGCCCCACCGTCACGCCGGCCAGCCGGACAATTCCGTTGGAATCCACCAGGCCGGCCTGCACCCCTTGTTCATTGCGGAAGAGCAGCACGTTGACCGGCACGACCACCGGATCTTCCTGGCTCACCAGGTTCAACCGCACCATCGTATGAGCGCCCGGAAGCAGCTTCCCGTCCTGGTTGGTCACCAGGATTTCGGTCAGCAGCGTGCGGGAGACCGGATCCATCGCGCCCGCCGTGCGGTCCACTTTTCCCGTGAATTTTTGGCCGGGCAGCTCGGCAAAGGTCAGGACCGCCTCATCGTTCGTCTTGACCATCTGGCTGTAAGCCTGCGGCAAACTGACATAGACCCGCAACGGATCGGTTCTGGCCAGGCGGAAAATCTCCCGGGACGATCCCGCCGTGATGAGCGTGCCCGCATCCATGGTCCGAACGGTGATAATGCCGGGGAAAGGAGCGGCCAGCTTCTTGAAGTTGGCCATTTCCTTCAGGCGCTGAACGTTGGCCTGCTCCGCCTCCACATCCGCCTGGCGGGCGTGCCAGGTCGCCACTTTGACATCGGTGTCCTGCTGTGAAACCGAGTCGCTTTTGCGCAAATTTTGCCAGCGCTCGGCGGAAATGCGGGCGATTTCCAGGTTGGCGTTGGCCTGGGCCAGCGCGGCGCTGGCCTGGATGAGTTCCTGGTCCAGTTCGGGCGTTTCGATTTCCGCCAGCGCCTGCCCCTGCTCCACGCGCGTGCCGATGTCCGTGTACCAATGTTTGAGGTAGCCGCTGACGCGCGCATAAATGGGGGCCTCCTCAAAGGCCATAATGTTGCCCGGCAATTCCAGTTCGATCTGCGCCGGGGTTCGTTTGGGGTGGATGATGCTCACCGTGGGCGCCAGGTTCTCGAGGGTGTCGCCCTCCAACTCCGCGCGCGCGCGGGAGCGGGACAGAACGGTGATTCCGGCCAGGATGGCCAGGGCGATGCCAAGGCCCGCCAAGAGGAACCACGGGCCGCGGCCCGCCGGAGACAGGGGCGCCGCTTGCGCGATGGGCGCCCCCAATTGGGCTCCATGCGGCGCGGCCGAAGCGGGAGGAGCGATGCTGGATTCTGTTTCCGTTTGCTTCATAAACTCTTGCCCATCATCTTACTCTTAATCTTGCTCTTAATCCTACTCTTAATCTCGCTTCTAATCTTGCTTCTAATCTCGCTTCCAGCCGGTCTTCCCGGCTTCAATATAGGCGCCGCCGCTGGATGGGGCATCTTCCCGGCCTCGGATCATGCAAAAAACCACCGGGACAAAAAAGAGCGTGGCGACCGTGGCAAACAACAGCCCGCCGATCACCGCCCGGCCCAGGGGCGCATTCTGCTCGCCGCCTTCGCCCAGGCCCAGCGCCATCGGAACCATGCCGATAATCATGGCCAGCGCGGTCATCACCACCGGGCGCAACCGGATGTAGCCGGCATCCAGCGCGGCGGTGAGGGCATGGCGGGTCTCGGCCAGCCGTTCCTTGGCGAAGGTAACCACGAGAATGCTGTTGGAGGTGGCCACCCCGATGCTCATGACCGCGCCCATCAGGGAAGGCACGTTGAGGGTGGTGCGCGTCAAGAATAGCATCCAGACGATCCCGCACAGCGCCCCCGGCAGGGCGGTGATGATGATGAACGGATCGCTCCACGATTGGAAGTTGATGACGATGAGCAAATAGACCAGCGCAATGGCAAAGAACAGGCCCAAACCCAGACCGAGGAAGGAAGAATGCATCGTCTCCACCTGTCCCCGCACCATGATGGAACTGCCGCGCGGAAGCTTCTTTTCGGCGGAATGCACGATCCCTTGAAAGTCCTTGGCCACCCCGCCCAGGTCGCGCCCTTGCACATCCCCGTAAACGTCAATCACAGGCTGGACATTGTAATGGCTCACCACCCCTTGTTCGGTGCCCCGGGTAATCGAGGCCAGATTGCCCAGCAACTGCGGCGCCGCCCCGCTCGGCCCCGTCACCGGGATGCCGGCCAGATTCTGCAGAGAATCCAGACGGTACTGCGGCACTTGCGACACCACTTGATAGCTCACACCGTTGGCCGGATTGAGATAAAACGAGGGCGCGGTCTGAAAACTCCCGCTCAACGCGACCAACAGGCTGGACGCCACATCGTGCTGGGTGAACCCGACCTCCTGGACCTTCGTGCGGTCGGTCGTCACTTGCAGGTCCGGCAGATCGAACATCTGCTGCACATGCACGTCCACCGCGCCGGGAATCTGGCGAAGCTGGCCGGCAATTTCGTTGGCCACCTGGTAATTGCCCGCCTGGTTCCGACCCACGACCTGGATGTCAATCGGAGACGGCAACCCGAAATTCAAGACCTGGCTGACGATGTCCGCCGGCTGAAAAAAGAACGAGACCCCCGGGAAATCCAGGTTCAGATCGTGGCGAAGCCTACGAATGTAGCCTGCGGTGGCATGGTGATTTTCCCGGTTAAGCGAAATCAGAATTTCGGCGTCGAATGGCCCGACGGTCCCGCCATTGTTGTAGGAGTTATTGATGCCGCTGGTGGGCAGGCCGATATTGTCCACCAGGGTTTCCAACTCCCTGGCCGGAATAATCCGCCGGATCACTTCCTCGACGTGATCGCACAACGCGGCCGTTTCCTCCACACGCGTCCCCGTTTTGGCCCGCACATGCAGCCGCATCTGGCCGGCATCCACCTTGGGAAAAAAATCCTGGCCCAAAAATGGCGTCAAAAGGCACGACGCCGCGCAGAAAGCCAGGAAGCACATGGCGAACGACCGCCGGTGGTGCAGGCAGGCATTGAGCCAGTTGCGGTAGCTGTTGCGCAACCGCTCAAATCCTCCTTCAAACCGGGCATGGAACCGGCCAAACCAGCCTTTGGCTTCCGTGCCGGTTTCATGCACATGATGGCGCAGAAAATACATGACCAGCGTCGGCACCACCGTCCGCGAAAGAAAATAAGAGGCCAGCATGGCGAAAACCACCGCCTCGGCCAACGGCACAAAAAGATACCGGGCCGTCCCGGTCAGGAAGAACATGGGCACGAAGACAATGCAGATGCACAGGGTCGAGACAAAGGCCGGCACGGCGATTTGCGCGGCGCCATCCAGAATGGCCGTGCGCAGTTCCTTTCCTTGCCGGAGATTGCGTTCAATGTTCTCGATTTCCACCGTCGCGTCATCCACCAGGATGCCCACCGCCAGCGCCAGGCCGCCCAGGGTCATAATGTTCATCGTCTCCCCCAGGGCGCTGAGGGTAATGATGGAACAGAGGATGGCCAGCGGAATGGAAATGACGATGACAAAGGTGGTGCGCCAATTGCCCAGGAAAATCAGAATCATTATGGCCGTCAGGCAGGCAGCTATGACCGCTTCCTTGATGACCGACTGCACGGCGGCGCGCACAAACAGGGATTGATCCAGCAGCGTGCGGATTTCCAAGGCCCCGCCGAATTCCGGCGGCAGGGATTTTACCACCTGCGGCACGGCTTTCTTGATCCGCGCCACAATATCCAGCGTGGAGGCCGCGCCGGACTTGATGACCGTCAAGAGCGAGGCGCGGACGCCGTCGCTGCGCACGATGTTTTGCTGGACGGCGAACCCGTCGCGCACATGCGCCACGTCCCGGATATAGATCATATTGCCGTTGACCTGTTTGAGGGGAATGTCGTTGAGTTCCTGGATGGTGGCGGGACTGCCGTTCAACTCCACGGCGTATTCGGTGCTTCCGATCTTCTCCGTCCCGCCGGGCAGAATCAGGTTTTCGGCGCTGATGGCGTTGACTACATCGCTGGGGGAAAGGCCCTTGCCGTTCAAGGCCGAAAGGTCAATATCCACCATCACCTGGCGGGGCTTGCCTCCATAAGGATTGGGGATGGAAGCTCCCTGCACCGTGGCCAGCCCGACGCGCAGAAAATTGATCCCCGCGTCATAGACCTGCGATTCCGGCAGCGTCTTGCTGCTCAAGCTCAGTTGCAAAATGGGAACGCTCGAGGCGTTGTAAGCAATAATCTGCGGCGGCGTGATGCCGGGCGGCAGGGTGCGCACGGAGTACTGGCAAATCGCGGTGATTTGCGCCATGGCCATGTCAATCTTCACATTCGGATGGAAGAAGACCTTGATCACGGCTATCCCGTTGAGCGACTGGGACTCGATATGCTCGATGTCGTTGACGGTTGTGGTCATCATGCGCTCGCTGATGGTGACAATGCGCGAAGCCATTTGCTCCGCCGACATGCCGGTATAGTTCCAAATGATGCTCACAACCGGGATGCTGATGTTGGGAAAGATGTCCGTGGGCGTGCGCAATATGACCACCGGGCTGACGAGCAATATCATCAGCGCCACCACCACAAATGTGTAAGGCCGGTTCAGGGCCAGACGGACAATCCACATAAACTGAGATCAAATCATTCCGCTCCAGTGGAGCCGCCGTCCGCCGGCGATTTCAAATAACGGGTTTTGAAACAGGGATCCGACAGCCGGCTGACCCGTTGCGCCTCGGACTCGGCCACCAAATC
>Ga0326728_10026223_pt1 | contig 10341 bp, 9 predicted proteins | sample MB3enrmetagenome_FD_207602 | JGI IMG/M metagenome (GOLD analysis project Ga0326728, IMG submission 207602) | Lab enriched peat soil microbial communities from McLean, Ithaca, NY, United States - MB31MN | ecosystem: Environmental > Terrestrial > Soil > Wetlands > Peat | place: USA: New York... | reverse complement strand
ACTCTGCGCTACCCTGCTTCCATGGCTGCCGCCACTTGCTCGTATTCCGGGGGTGAGAGGGGAGCAAACGCTCGGCGAAGATTCACCGTAACAAAAAAGATCCGATCCGACAGATGCAGGCGGTGTACATGCGACACGCCATCATCCTCCCACCGCTCCGGCCTGCGAAGAACCCACGGCACACAAACCGTGCCGTGGCTACCCGCTGAGACTCTGCGGGATGCGCACTCCGCACTCTTATCCGGGAAGATGGCCAGAGAGCTAGCCTCCTGCATCCCCGCCTCGGGCACTTGTTCATGGGAGACCGGCTAAAAGTGGTGCATTATGCCACACATATGCGGATTCTCATATATGCCATGTTACTGTCGCGGGGAGAGCTCTTTTGAAGGCCTTCTTCTCCGAGATGAAAGATCGCGGCGTGACGGCCATCCGCTGTTACAAGGCTATTCACGCGGGGGGTATTTGTTGAGTTTACGCTGGAGGGAGCGGCGGTGCAGGCCGAGCAGCTTCGCGGCTTGCGAGACGTTGCCGCCGCAATCCGTCAGCACTCGCTGGATATGCTCCCATTGGACCCGGGCAAGGCTCGGGACGGTTGTGGGCGGCCGGGCCTCGCCAGGCGTTGAGAGGCGCACGGCATCGTACGCGGCAAGAATCTGGTCGACGTCAACCGGCTTGGTGAGATAGTGATCCGCTCCGCAGCGCAGGGCTTCGAGCGCGGTCGCGATGCTGCCGTATCCGGTGAGCATGATGATCGATACCGTCGGGTCCATTTCCCGAAGGTTCTTGACAATGTCAAGTCCGGACTCGCCGGGCATGCGCAGATCGATAACGGCCAGGTCGGGGCCTGTCTCATGCCCGAGGGCCAGCGCTTCAGCGCCCGAGGCCGCAACGTGGGCTTCCCAGCCGCGCAGTTCAAAGGCGCGGCACAACCGGCGACTGAAGACTTCATCGTCATCAACGATGATCGCCGCGAGTTTATCCTTTTCCGTCATGGCGAATGAGGGGGAGTTCCAAAATAGCCGTCGTGCCGGAGCCAGCCTCCGACTCAAAGATAAGATCTCCGTTCAGGCGCTCTGCGAATAAACGGACCAGAAACGTTCCCAAACCAATGCCGCGCCCGGGGCCCTTGGTGGTAAAAAAAGGTTCGGATAGCCGGCGCAAGGTTTCCATTTCCATTCCACATCCCGAGTCCCGGACCGTGAAGCGGATTTTCTCCGCTGCGCATTCCGCCGACAGCGCAACCGGGCGCCCGTCAGCACTCGCTTCGAGCGCGTTCTTGACGAGCACCGTCAGGGCTTGCCGTGTGGCGCCGGGAGGGACCAACGCCGTTACATCTTCCGCAACATGGGTCCGGATGAGCTCCGCCTCGGCGTGGGTCAGTCCGTCCTTCACCCGCTCGAGTATCTCCTTCAGGCGGATGGGAGCCGGTATCTCGCCGGCGGGTTCCCCTCCCTGGCCGCTCATTTGGCGGAGGATTTGACTGCACCGTTCCACTTCGGAGCGGATCAGCCGCGCGTCGTCACTGACTCCGGCGTCCTTGATGACCTTCTCGCCATAAAGTTCGAGTTCCCGCGACGCAACGGCAATCGTAGCAAGCGGCGTGCCGAGTTCGTGCGCGGCGCCCGCTGCCAGAGTGGCGATCGACGCAATCCGCTCATGATGCGCAATCCGCTCCCGAAACTGAAGAAGTTCCTGTTCCCGGCGGCGCAACGCCTCCGACACCGTACCGATTAACACCGTGATGAGCAGCGCGCCCACGGCGAAAGCGACCCACATCCCTGCCAGATGGACGGAGGACCCTCCGGTTGCGTGGTGGCCCTCAAAGAGGGGAACATGCACATGTACCCAAAACAATGACCCGAAACCAATGATGGAGAGAACCCCCAGCGTCCACGTCCACCGCTTGCTGAGCACCACGGCGGACAACGTAATTTGGACCAGATACAAAATGCTGAAGGGATTCGCCGGACCGCCGGACAACGCAAGAAGCGCGGTAAGGCAGATCGTATCAAGAGCCAGGAGCGATCCGAGCGCATGCCGCGTGCTGAATGCTCCCATAAAGCGGTGCAGCAGAAAGTTGCTGGCCGCAGTCACGGCCACAGGAATCGCAATCCACCCAAACGGCAACTCGATGCGAAACAGGAAACGCGCCAGCAGGATGAGCGCGATCTCCCCGATCAGTATTCCATCCCGGAGCGTTGCAACTTTGGGGAGAGCCAGGCTTGTTGCAAGTTCGGCGGCGGGCCGCAGGTCGGGCGGCGACAAGTCGCGACGTTCAGTCACGCAAACGCGCATCGTGATTTCAATCAGTGCAAAGGTGGATCAATTGCTTTACAGGCGGCCACGGAACATGACAGGCGCTTCTTCCATGGCCGTTCTCTTAGTATTGCACGAACCTGAATATTGCCAATAAGACAAATTGACGTGTCGGGACGGCATGTGCGGCGAGGAACCTGCGGGTGGAGATCGGCTTCACGCAGGCCGAGCAGTTCATGTCCGGCAGCCAGTACGCTATCTCAAACAATCTGCTGGACTTTACCTGATTCCTTGAGTAGGATAGGGCGGAAAATCGGGGATCAAAATGTCTTCTAACAGCGGAAATTTCTATCTTGCGATGGTCACTGGCTTCGGTGCGGGACTCTTTTGGTTCTTTAAGGGATTTCGGGTTTACCGGGAATACCGGGTACTGGCCGACACGCCCGAAACGCCGATCCGCAGTATTCCGATGGGCTTGGTGGAAATCCACGGCAAAGCCAATGGCCAGCAAACGGTCGAGAGCCCTGTTACAAAGACACCCTGCTTTTTCTACAAGGTTGATGTTGAGCGATGGGTGAGTGACCGGAATGGCGGACACTGGTCCCATGCCGCCACCGACGCAAACGGAGTCAAGTTCTATCTTGAAGATGCGTCCGGCAAGGTCCTGGTCGACGCGCATAGGGCCGAGTACGACCTGATCCGAACTGCGAGGCGTCAAACGGGCTCGGGCGGATTATCGTTAGGAGGGCTTTTCAGCCGGGATGATGACGAGGAAGACTCATCGTCATGGCGCACAGGAGCATATGTCAGCGACGAAGACCTCATGAATTACGCGGGATCGGTAGTTTCGGGTGCGCGATCCACATTCGCGGTCGACGGTGGAAATCTCCTCTCGGGTTTAGCAGGGGGTTCGATAGGATTCGGGCTGGGTTCCGGGAAACGGTATCGATTGGCTGAGTATTGCATTGTCCCTGACCACTGGTACGACGTCACAGGGACCTGCGTCGAGAACCCGGCCCCCCAGGACGAACACGACCGCAACATGATCGTAAAAGGCCAGAACGAGCCCACGTTCCTGATTTCCTGGCGAGACCAGAAGGGGATTGAAAGCCGGCTGCGAAACAGAGCGGCCCTTCATATTTTCGGAGGGGCAGCGCTCGCGGTAGCCTGCTTGGCCGTGTTGTTGATGAAGTTCGGCTGGCTATGAAGAAGCGGCCGGCCGTCTCATGGTGCTGTTGCGCTGCTACACATACCGTGCGGGGGGTAAAATCAGATGGGAGCATCGATCCTGGCTGGGTTGATTCTCGTCCTGTTCGTGACGGGAGTCTTCATCTATCTCATCACAATCTATAATAGCTTGGTGCGCTTGCGGAATGACATCGACAAGGCATGGGCCAATATCGACGTTCTGCTCAAGCAGCGGCACGACGAACTTCCCAAACTGATTGAGACTTGCAAAGGTTACATGCAGTACGAGCAGAAGACCCTCCAAGCCGTCACGGAGGCCCGTACGGCGTTCATGCGCGCGAATACGGTCAGCGAGAAAGCCCAGGCCGACAACATCATCACGGGCGCTTTGAAATCGTTGTTTGCGGTGGCGGAGAACTATCCCGACCTGAAGGCCAACAACAATTTCATGCAGCTTCAGAACCGGATATCCGAGCTCGAAGAAAGGCTTGCCGACCGCCGGGAGTTTTTTAATGATGATGTGAATACTTACAACATCCGGATCCAGCAAATTCCGGATGTCTTCCTGGCGCGCATGATGGGCTTCGAACGCAAGGATCTGTTCAAGGTGGTGGAGGAAGACCTCCGTGACGTCGAAGTTAAGCTGACCCAATAGATGGCAGGTGGGTGACGACGGGAGGGCATTCCCGCGTGCCACTTGCCGGCTGACCCCCGAAAGGAGTTTGCTATGGTGGTTGCACTTTTTCTGGGAGGATTGATGGCGGGGCTCGTCCTGCTCGCGGTGCTGGCGTTTATCGTGATTGGCGTCATTACGTATCTTGTGGGCGTCTACAACAGCTTAGTGACGTTCAAGAACAATATCGGCCGGTCGTTCTCCAATATCGACGTACTGCTCAAGCAGCGGCACGACGAACTTCCCAAACTGATTGAGACTTGCAAAGGTTACATGCAGTACGAGCAGAAGACCTTGCAAGCCGTCACGGAGGCCCGTACGGCGTTCATGCGCGCTACCACACCAGCCGAAAAAGCCCAGGCGGACAACATGGTCAGCGGAGCACTCAAAACGCTGTTCGCCGTCGCCGAGAGGTACCCTGACCTCAAGGCCAGCACCAACTTTATGCAGCTCCAGGGCCGCATTACCGAACTTGAGACAAAGATTGCAGCGCAACGGAGCGTCTACAACGAGGATGTGAACACCTTCAACATCCGCATCGCCCAGATTCCCGCAAATTTCGTCGCAGGCTTCATGGGCCTCCAACCCCAGGTTCTCTTCCAGATTCCCGAAACGGACCGCGAGGACGTGAAGATCAGCTTCACTTAGGAGTTTATCCGCCGGGCAATCTGCCGCGGGTGGCGCTGGGCGCCAAGAGTACGCGCCACACCCCGCTTGACCCGCAACTGAACCTGATGGCACCTCTGCCCCGGGCAAGGCTGTTTCCACCAAACTCCTTCGGCAAAACACATATCAGCTACCGGAATCTTTATGGTTTGTCAGCCGACGCTTCGGCACATGCCGGTATTTCGGCTCGCCCCGTTCTCGGCAGATGGCGTCCAAAACGCTTTAACTCTGAATAAGCCCTATATATGCAATGAGTTATGTTTTTTGGAACTTTGGAAAACTTTGGAGGTTCCATTGCCCTACCAATCCGTGGCGAGGTGAACTGCGAACATGCTTCGAATTACCACCAAGGTCGATGAGGATGGCAATGTCACTCTCAGGTTGGAAGGCAAGCTCTCGGGTCCGTGGGTGCGTGAGCTTGAAAGTTGCTGGGAGTCGATTGAGGAAAAGGGGAAGAACATTGTGGTGGATCTGACAGGCGTGGCGTTTATTGATTCCACAGGCAAGTGTCTCCTCGCAAAGATTCACAGCCAGGGGGGTAAATTGGTTGGGACTGGACTGATGACCAAATCCATTATTGAAGGGATCGCCGGCTGCGGCGGCGAGCGAAAGAATGGCGCCAATGGATTGGGCGGTGTCAAGAATACCATTCTGAGAACGCTCATTCTCCTGATCCTTCCCCTGCTTGCTTCCTGTGCAAGCGCGGTCGCGCAAGACAGCAAGCCGCTGAAGCTGACGCTTAAGGAGGCGGTTGCGCTGGCATTGAAGCAGAACCCTCAGGTACAGATCGCCAACCTGAATCTCGCCGAGAGCGAACAGGACCGGAACATGGCGCGTGCCGGCCTCCTTCCGCAGGCAAGTCTCAGTGTTTTCGACAGGGCTGAGCGTTTCAATCTCTATTCGCAGTTCGGCGGCAGATTCCCGGGAATCGCCGAGCATGCGGGGCCGTTTCAGTTCTTCCAGGCTGGCCCGAACTTCTCGATGCCGGTATTCGACCTGACGCTCTGGCGCCGCTGGCAGGCGGCACATCAGGGGGTACGTGCGAGTTCGGCCGAGGAAACGACTGTCCGCGAGCAAATGGCGCTGCTCGTGGTGTCACAGTATTTGGGAGCCTTGCGGGCAGGGGCCGCGGTGGTGGCGGCCGAATCACGAGTCGATTTAGCCCAAGTCCTTTACGACCAAGCCGTCGATTTGCAGAAAAATGGGGTAGGAACGGGATTGGACACGCTGCGGGCCAACGTGGAGTTGCAAAACGAGAAACAAAATTTGATCCAGGCCCAGACACAGGAGCAAGTATCCCTTTATGGCCTTGTGCGTCTTCTCAATGCTGACCCGCACCAGAAGGTGGAACTGGCTGACAAATCCAGCTTTTTCGAGACGCCGGAGTTCGAGACAAGCCTGAGCTTGGAAGAAGCGTTCATGGCCCGGCCGGAAATGAAGGCTATAGAAGCGCGCGAAAATATGATCGCACTGGAAAGGAAATCAGCTAGCGAATCCCGGCTTCCCGCTCTCAGCTTCCTCGGGGGGTGGGCTTATCAGGGCCTTTCCATGCCCAGTTCGATACCCTCTTACCAATACCAGTTGTCCGTGGATATGCCGCTTTTCACCGGCGGCATGATCCACGCGCAAATTGCAAAGTCCAGTCTTGAGCTGAAGAAGGTTACCCAGGAAAAAGAGGACTTACGCAATCAGATCGCATTGGAAGTGAAGACTGCCGGTGCGCAGCTCGAGTCCGCACGGCACGAAGTTGAGGTTGCAAACCTGGGCGTAAAGCTGGCCCATGAAGAGGTGACCCAGGCCCGCGACCGTTTCCAGGCCGGCGTTGCCAACAATATTGAAGTCGTCAGCGCTCAGGACGCGTTGGCGCGCGCCAACGACAATCAGATCGTGGCGCTGTATCGTTACAACCAGTCGCGCGCCGACTTGGCGCACGCCATCGGCCAGACCGAAGGCCTTTACTCAAAGTGAGGTGGAAAGCGCATGGAATCGAACGTAGTTGAACTTGAAAACGACGCGAACCGGGACTCCTCCAGCCTGCCAAAGCAGGAGGTGGAAAAGAAAGGGTCCCCGAGTCGGCTGGCTGATCCCAAGTTTCGCCGGGCGCTCACATGGGGGATAGTACTCGCGGCGATTCTAGCCATCGGCTTGATCTGGCACTACTACAATCGGGTGAGCACAGACGATGCGCAGGTGGACGGCCACATTGTTCCGATGGCTTCCAAGATTTACGGCAACGTCGCCGAAGTGCTGGTGGATGACAACCAGCCCGTAAAGGCAGGGCAGGTGCTGGTGCGCGTCGATCCGCGTGACTACCAGGCAAAGGTGGACCTGGCAAAGGCTGCTCTGGCGCTTGCCGAGAGCCATGCCCAGGCTGCTCAGGTTGGCATTCCGCTAACAGAGGAAACGACCGAAAGCAATACTTCCTCAGCCGGCGCTCAATTGGCCAGCGCTCAGGCGGATTACGAACGGGCCAGGACAGCCTACGAACGGGACTCCACCGCGGAGACGGCTTTCGCCCGGGCCAACGTGGACGCGCGAGAGGCCAGTAACACCCGGGCCCAGGCCGACCTCGCGCGCATGAAGCCTTTGGTGCAGAATCAGGAAATTTCGCAACAGCAGTTCGATGCCTACGTTGCGACTGCCCGCGTGGCTGAAAGCGAACTGAGAGCAGCCAGGGACCAACTGGTGGCGGCGGAAAGAGCGGCTGAGATCTCCAAATCGGCAACGCTGGCGGCCAAGGCCAGAGTGGATCAGGCGCGGGCCGGCGTGGACCAGGCGCGGGCCAACCACCGTCAGATCCCGATCACGAAAGCTGGCGCCGCTGCCGCTGCCGCTGCGGTCGAGCAAGCCAAGGCTAGCCTGGAAACTGCTGAGTTGGACTTGAGCTACACCACGGTTGTGGCGCCGGTGGACAGCGTCGTGACGAAGAAGGCTGTGGAAGTCGGCCAGATCGTCCAACCGGGACAAAGCCTGCTCGTCCTCATTCCTCTTCAGGACATATGGGTGACCGCCAATTTCAAGGAAACTCAGTTGGCCAAAGTCCGGCCCGGACAGAAAGCTGAGATCCACGTCGACATGTACGGGAAGACCTTTTCCGGCCACGTCGATTCGATTGCAGGGGCTACCGGTGCACGGCTGAGCCTCCTGCCGCCGGAGAATGCGACAGGCAACTTCGTGAAGGTCGTCCAGAGGATTCCGGTAAAGATTCTTGTTGATTCCGCGCTGACGGAAAAAGCCATTCTCCGTCCCGGCATGAATGTGGATGCGACCATCATTACGAAGTGAGGTGAACCATGTTCCGCGTCTTAACAGTGGCAAGGGAATACGGCAGCGGCGGCGGACGGATTGCTCAACTGCTCGCGGACCGGCTTGGATGGAAGCTTTTGGACCGCTGCTTGGTCGAGAAGATCGCGGAAGCCGCAAGGATAGAACCGAGAGTGGCGGAACGATATGATGAACGTCCCGATCCGTGGCTCAATCACCTTGCACGGGCGCTCTGGCAAGGGGGCTTAATGCGCGGCACGATGGCCGGCCCCAATCCTGAATTGTTCGATGCCGACGCAGCGGTCGAGATCTCACAACGCGTAATAGAAAAAGCGGCGGACATCGGAAACTGTGTGGTGGTTGGGCGCGCAAGCCAATGCGTCCTCCAAGATCGGAGCGACACGTTCCACGTCTTCATCTATGCTCCCCGGGCGGAGAGGTTGCGCCGCGTTCGCGACAGGCATGCAAACGCGGCCGAGGCTGAATTGGCCTTGGACGCGCGGGACCGCGAGCGTGCGGCGCTTATCCATCGATATTTCAAACAGGATTGGTCGAACCGCCACCTGTATGATTTGATGATCTCCTCCAGCTTGGGGGAGGAAGTTGTGGCGTCTGTCATCACAAGCGCCATGGGCATTGGGTCGGCGGCCCGTCCGCCGGCCAGCCGGTAAACTGGGCGTATGGGCTGACTGGAGGCAAGTTCCACCTCCAACCCCGCCCATCGCCCTTCAGGCAAAAATCGGGGCATTCTTCCAACTGGATGAGGGAACTCAGGGAAAAAGGATGGGGCTGCCTCCCAACCTCTTGTATCGGCCGGGCTACTCAGGAAGCCCCGGGTTATTGATTTTATGAGAAACTTGCTGGCTCGCGCTCGGCAAAACGGAGTCATAAATCCATGGGTCATTGCCATGACGGTGATGCTGGCGACCTTCATGGAGGTGCTCGACACCAGCGTTGCCAATGTTGCCCTGCCGCACATCGCCGGGAACCTTTCGGCGGGTGTGGACGAGAGCACTTGGGTTCTTACCTCCTACTTGGTTTCTAACGCCATCGTGCTTCCTCTTACCGGCTGGTTCTCTTCGCTGTTTGGCCGCAAGCGTTTTTACATGACCTGCGTGGGGATCTTCACGGTCAGTTCCTTCCTCTGCGGGCTGGCCCCGACGTTGCCCTTGCTCGTCTTCTTCCGCATTTTGCAAGGTGCGGGCGGCGGCGCTCTTCAGCCGATATCCCAGGCGATCCTGGTGGAGAGTTTCCCGAAAGAAAAACAAGGGATGGCCATGGCCATTTACGGCATGGGAGTCGTCGTGGCCCCGATCGTCGGCCCTACGTTGGGTGGCTGGATCACGGATAATTACAGTTGGCGGTGGATATTCTTCGTCAATATCCCCGTAGGCGTGCTTTCCCTGCTCTTTACCTTGCTGCTGATTTATGATCCTCCATTTCTGGTGCGGAAGCGCCTGAGCGACATCAAGATTGATTACATGGGGCTGGGCTTGCTGAGCGTGGGGCTGGGTTTCCTTCAGATCGTGCTCGATAAAGGCGAGCGTGAAGACTGGTTCAGCTCGAGTTTCATCCTCTGGTGCGCGGCCGCGGCATTTGTCGGCCTGGTGGGAGCGTTGCTCTGGGAGCTTTACACTGACGACCCCGTTGTTGATCTCCGGATGCTCAAGGACCGGAACTTCTTTCTTGCCACGTTCACCATGTTCATGCTGGGGTTCGTACTTTACGGAAGCACCATGCTGCTCCCCTTGTTCCTGCAAACTCTCCTGGGTTACACGGCCATGATGAGCGGTTTGGTCCTCTCTCCCGGCGGGTTTGCGGTCCTGGCCATGCTGCCTGTTGTTGGTCGCTTGACGCAGGTTGTCGAGTCTCGGTGGCTCGTAGTCTCCGGCCTCGCAATCACGGGTTTCGGACTTCTGCATATGTCCCATTTCAATACTCAGATTGATTTCACGACTGCTGTCATGGCCTGGACCTATTCCCGGATGGGTATGGCGTTTCTGTTTACTCCCATCAATGTGATGGCGTTTTACTTCATCTCCAAAGAGAAGATCAATAGTGCTACCGGTATCATCAACCTCGCCCGAAATATCGGAGGCAGCGTCGGAATAGCAAACGTAACCACGATGCTCAGCCGCCGGGCGCAGGTGCATCAGGCTATCCTGGTCGGCCACTTGACCCCATTCGACTTTTCTTACAACACTTCTCTTTCTAGCGCGACCCACTTCCTTATGATGCGAGGCTCCAACCCCACACAGGCTTTGTCACAAGCCCACGGCTTGATGTACGGCAAC
>Ga0326728_10026222_pt1 | contig 10341 bp, 7 predicted proteins | sample MB3enrmetagenome_FD_207602 | JGI IMG/M metagenome (GOLD analysis project Ga0326728, IMG submission 207602) | Lab enriched peat soil microbial communities from McLean, Ithaca, NY, United States - MB31MN | ecosystem: Environmental > Terrestrial > Soil > Wetlands > Peat | place: USA: New York... | reverse complement strand
TTCGGCGTCCTTCTTCACGAAAGCGTCCAGGCTTTTCCGAATCATCGACTGGGCAAGGGTCGCCATATGCGGAATGTCGACCAACTCTTTCGGCAGGGACTCGCGCATCAGGGCCAGCGTCCTGCGCACGATGTTCACCGCAATATCCCCCATGCGTTCGAGGTCGTTGTTGATCTTGATGGCGGCGGTAATGAACCTGAGGTCGGTGGCCATGGGCTGAACCCGCGCCAGAAGACTGGTGGCCAGCTCGTCAATCTGGATCTCCATGCGGTTGATTCGAGCTTCGTTCTGGAGCACCTGCTGCGCCTTCTCTTCATCCTTCTCAATGAGCGACTGGATGCTGCGGTAGACGGAGTCCTCCACCAGTCCACTCATTTCCAGCAGGCGGTTTCTCAGGTTATCGAGTTCTTCTTCAAAATGGCGAACCATTGATCGGGTTTCCTCCTCTATCCGAACCGGCCGGTGATGTAGTCTTCGGTTTCTTTCTTGGCGGGGGTCTTGAAGATCACCTCCGTCTTGTTGTATTCGATGAGCTTTCCCAACAGAAAGAAACCTGTGTAATCCGCCACGCGCGCGGCCTGCTGCATGTTATGGGTGACGATGACCTGCGTGCACTGGTCCTGGAGGGAGAAGAGCAACTCCTCGATCTTCGCCGTGGCGATGGGATCGAGGGCGGAGCAGGGTTCATCGAGAAGCAGCACTTCCGGGTCAACCGCCAGAGCCCTGGCGATGCACAAGCGCTGCTGCTGCCCTCCCGAAAGCGCGAAAGCCGACTTGTGCAGCGAATCCTTCACTTCATCCCACAGGGCCGCGCGGCGCAGGCTCTTCTCGACTTTCTCCTGTAAAGCGGCCCCACGATAAGTCCCATTCACGCGCAGCCCGTAGGCAATATTATCGAAAATGGACTTGGGAAACGGGTTCGGCCTCTGAAAGACCATCCCTACCCGGCGGCGCAACGCCACGGGGTCCATGGCCAGGAGGTCCTCATTGTCGAACAGGATTTCGCCCTCGGCCCGGGCGTGCGGCAGGGTTTCGTACATGCGGTTCAGGGTTCGCAGGAACGTAGACTTGCCACAACCCGAAGGACCAATCAGCGCAGTAATGCGGTTCGTCAGGATCTGAAGACCGATGCCAAAAAGAGCTTGCTTGGGACCGTAGTAGAAGTCCAATCCGGAAACCCGCATCTTCACGTCGTCGGGGGCCACTGTCCCTCCTGGAAACTGAATGGGCTGGCTGGCTTGTTTGGCCGTAGCCATACTGCCGGGCATTGAAGTCACCATGCCGTTCACCACCTGAGAAATAGCTCGGGCTTCTCGTTTGCCTTAGTGCGAGAGTTTGCCTCAGACCCTGGCAGTCGAGACGTCTGCACAGCCTACAAATGTGCCGTGCGGCCGGATATCGTCACCCTGGCGATCACGTTCGCCACCAGCACCAAAGTCAGAAGCACCAGTCCGGCTGCCCAGGCCTGCCTGTGCCAGTCATCGTACGGCGAGATGGCGTAAGTGTAGACCATAACCGGCAGTGAGGCCGTGGGTTGATTCCATCCTGGGCTCCAGAAGCGATTGCTGAAAGCGGTGAACAACAGAGGCGCCGTTTCACCTGCGACTCGAGCGATGTCCAGAACGATTCCGGTGATGATCCCCTTGCGCGCCGCGGGAACGGCCACGGTGGCGATGGTTTTCCATTTGCTCGCTCCCAAGGCCAGCGCACCCTCGCGCAGCATCATCGGGACGGTGCGGAGAGCTTCTTCGGTGCTCCGCACGGCGATCGGGATCATCATCACGCCCAGCGCCAGGCTTCCCGCCAGGGTCGAAAAGTGCTTCATCGGCAGGACCACAATGGTGAAGGCGAAAATCCCCATCACAATCGAGGGTACGCCGTTCAAGAGATCCGCCGTGTAGCGGACCACCGAGGAAAACGCCTGGCCACCGAATTCAGCCAGATAAACGCCGCCCAGGAAACCAATCGGGATGCCGAAGACGGACGCCAACAGAAGCAGCTTTGCGCTCCCCACAATTGCGTTCGCCATTCCGCCGCCCGTCTCGCCCACGGGCGTCGGCAAGTGGGTCAGGAAAGTCCAACTGAGAGAACTGCCGCCATGCCAGATAAGATATCCCAGAATGAAAAACAACACGCCCACAGTGATCAGAGCGCAAACTCCCGTCAGGCTGAACATGACGTAGTTAACGAGTTTCCGCCAGATATTGCGCCAGCGCATTAATGCCCCGACCCTTTCTTCGTGGTGGAGATAATGAAGACTCTTGCCAAGCCGTTAATCACAATCGTCAACGCAAATAGCACCAAGCCCAGCTCAATCAGCGTCTGGATGTAGAGGTCGCCGGTGGCTTCGGCGAATTGATCGGCAATGACCGCGGCGATGGAATACCCGGGTGCAAACAAGGAAGCACTGATCGCGGGAGTGCCGCCGACGACCATGGTCACCGCCATGGTCTCGCCTAAAGCTCTCGCCAGGGAGAGAAAGATGGAGGCCATGATGCCAATGCGGGCGTAAGGGACAACGACCTGCCAGGTGGACTCCCACTTCGTGGCGCCCAACGCCAGCGCCGCCTCACGCTGCTCCACCGGAACCGCCATAAGAACGTCGCGCGAGACCGAAATGATGAACGGGACCACCATAACCGCGAGCACCAAACCACCTGCCAACATGCCCACCCCATAGGCCGGCCCCTGAAACAACGGCAAGAACCCCAGCGTCCGCTTCAGGAAGGGCTCGCCATATTGACGGAGAAAGGGAACCATGATGAATATGCCCAACAACCCGTAAATCACACTGGGGACGGCAGCGAGCAGTTCGATGACGAAAGTCATCGCATTGGAGATGCGCGGCGGCGCCAACTCGGAGAGGAAGATAGCCGCCCCGACCCCCGTGGGAACCGCTATAAGCAGCGCCAACGCGGACGTGACCAGCGTGCCGTATACAAAAGGCAACGCGCCGAAGTCTCCGTTCACTGGATCCCAAGTGCGGCCAGTCAGGAAATGAAGCCCAAACTTGTGTCGCGGGAGGACGGAATTTATATAGAGCTGATGAACGAGCGCTGCGGTCACCAGCAGGATGCTTGCCGCGCATAGCAGCGTGAGGAGATGCGCGAATGTATCGCCGCTTCGGAGGCCTTGAACAAGCCCGGAGGCGCGACGATTCACCGTCGCGCGCCCGGTCGGAATTGGAATGCCAGTCATAACAAGCTAACGACTTCCCTCCCTTTCTGACGAGGAAAGGTGCGCCGTGATTCCCCTCCTCTGTCAGGAGGAATTTGAGGGGTGGTGTGTCGCCCACCCCCGGCCCCTTCCGATCCAGAAGGAAAGGACGATGAATTCCCCTGCTTCCTGAAGAGGGACTATTACTGGATCTGTAAAATCTGCTTTAGCTCTCTCGCCACCACTTCCTTCGGAAGGCGCGCGTAGGACAAAGGCTCAGCTTCCTTTTGCCCATCGTTGAGCATCCAGGTTAGAAAATTCTTGATGACTTGCTTCTTATTCGCATCTGCGAAAGTCGTGGGTACTAGCAGATAAGTGAAACTGCAAATCGGATAGCTCGCCTTGCCGGGAGCGTTCGTAATAGAAACCCGGAAATCTTCCGGTATAGTCTTCGCCAACCCTGCCGCGGCAGCGGTTACACTGCCCAAGTCCGCCTTCAGGAAGGCGCCGGTGGAATTCCGAACCCGGCCAAAAGGAACGTTGTTCTGCAAAGCGTAAATCAGTTCGACGTAACCAATTGCCCCGGGCGTCTGTTTCACCAGGCCGGTCACGCCTTCGTTGCCCTTTCCCCCCAGCCCTACAGGCCAGTTGACGGCAATGTTCCTCCCGACCTTGCTTTCCCAATCCTTCGAGACTTTCGAAAGGTAGTCGGTCCAGACGTAGGAAGTCCCACTGGCATCGGAGCGGTGCACCACCACGATATCTGTGGCAGGGAGACTTACGCCCTTATTCAACTTGGCAATCGCCGGGTCATTCCATTTGGTGATTTTGCCAAGATAGATGTCGGCCAGGACATCGCCAGTGAAATCAAGTTCCTTTGACAAGCCGGGAATACTGTAGCTGGGAACGACCGCGCCCAGAACTGTGGGAAAGTGCAGAATCTTGGTCTTAGCCTCTCCAAGCTGCTGGTCGGTCATGGGAGCGTCGGACGCACCGAAATCCACCGTCCCGGACAAGAGTTGCCGGATCCCTCCGCCCGACCCGATCGATTGATAATTGATCTGAATGTCGGAGTGAAGTTTGTTGTAGTCCGAAAACCACTTGGCATAAATGGGATAGGGGAAACTTGCTCCAGCACCGTTGAGCATAACGGCATCCGGGGCAGGCGCCGGCGCGGCAGTCGTGGGTAAAGGTCGAAACTGAACGAGGCACATCAAGACAACAGCGGTACTGAGAAGAAGAGTTGAAAGATACAACAGTTTTTTCATGGGTGTTATCCTCCACTCGCACTTTGCCCCCGCTTTTTTACAGGAGAATTAAGCCGAGGTTAACATTAGGGTTAGCGTCACCTGCGCGAGTTATCCTACGAAGATGCAGGTGACTCAGAATATTATCTGGTAGGCAGGTTACCCCGGCGTGAATAGTATGTTACAGAATTGTTGCGGCCTTACGGCGCCCAGCGGCACTGCCGCGGGCAGCCACGTTGCCGCTTGTGCGACGCGGGCGATGGGCAGAAGACAGTGTTGACGCCCTGGTCAAGCAACTGGGTTGAATTCAAGGAATGGGAAGGGTTGAGAGCCGCAGCATGCGTATTCACCTTCATACGGGAGTATGCGCCTTCACTTCCCGTACTCGTTCTTCACCACCTCACCGCCCTTCATAACGAACTTCACATGCTGGAGCACGGTGATGTCCTGAAGCGGGTCGCCATCCACAGCAATGATGTCAGCCCACTTGCCGGGCTCGAGGGTTCCGATCTTGTCGGACCAGCCCAGCAGATCGGCGTCGTTCACGGTTGCCGTTTGAATCGCCTGTAGAGGGCTCATTCCAAGGCTGACATAGACAGCCAACTCACGTGCGTTCAACCCGTGGGGGTAAACGGCGGCGTCGGTGCCGAGCCCGATCTTTACGCCCGCCTCGAAAGCCTTCTTGGCATTGGTCTTTCCGAGTTCCGAAACCATATCCATCTTGCGCCTGGCGAAATCCGGCAGATTCGCTGTACGAGCATTTTCCCGCTGCCAATCCATCAGGTACAGCGTCGGCACGAGATAAGTACCGTTCTTCTTGAGGGTCGCGATCGCAGCGTCGTTCATCAAATGCCCGTGCTCGACGGAATCCACGCCCGCCTCTGACGCCCAAATCACGCCCTGCGCTCCGTGCGCGTGGGCAGCAACCTTCCGTCCCAGGCGGTGCGCATCGTTCACGATGGCCCTCATTTCCTCGAGAGTGTATTGCGGGGCGTTCGGGTCATCTCCTTTCGAAAGCACTCCGCCGGTGGCGCAAATCTTGATCACATCGGCGCCGTACTTGATGACCTCCCGAGTCTTGTGCTGCACGCCCTCCACCCCGTCGGCAACGCCCTCGGCTGTGAAGTGAAACTCGAAGGGGAGCAGATTCTCGTCGCAATGGCCTCCCGTAATACCAAGCGCCGGTCCGCTTACCAGCATGCGCGGCCCCGGCACATCACCGGCATTGATCGCGTCGCGCAGAGCCACGTCGGCGTAGCCGCTGGCGCCCACGTTTCGCACCGTCGTGAATCCGGCCTCCAAGGTGATGCGGGCGTTGCGCGCACCGGTCAGCGCCTCGCGCGGTACAGAGATTCCCAGCGTTTCGTAACCGAAACTCGTGTCAAATGTCAGGTGGGTGTGAGCATCGATCAGGCCGGGAAGCACGGTAGCAGTGGGTAAGTTGATGACGATTGTGCCGGCGCCTGGTGACACGCCGGATGCGGGACCGACGCTCACGATTTTGTCGCCGGCGATGACAATTGCCCCGTCCCGAATTACCTGCCCCGTCTTCACATCCACAATTCTCGCCGCGCGAATCTGCGTGTGTTTGGCCGGAACCGGCGATGGGCCTTGACCCAATGCAGAGGCGGTCACCAGAGTCATCAGGAACAAAGCGAAAACGTCCGATCTAATTGCCCTCATCAGGATTGCCCTCCCTCCAACGCTCAGACATCGCTTCGAAACGGGGCCATTTCGGTCTGCCAAGACTCACTCGAATCCACCCGGGGGGTTCGCCGCCCCGCAATTCTGCTTTGCGGACGCGGCTCGTCCAATTAAGCTGCGCGGAGATAAAGAACGGCAGGGCCGGGAAAGGGCACCATGAAGCCGGTCTTCCCGCCACCTTTGACCGTCCCACCTCCAGTCACGACCCCTTCCACAGGATGCATCCACTCAACTTCGAACGTCCGCGCCGCACCGGTGAGATCCACCTCCACCTGATACCCTTCCGGAAGATACACCAGGTACTCACGGCCCGGGTTGGCGAGGCAGTACTTTGTGTCGGCTAATTCATCGTGGGGAGTCATTTCCACGAGATTCATCTTGTTCGCATAGGTGCGCGTGTTGCCGATGGCTTTGCGCACGGGTTCCCAAACCCACGCATCGGCGCGATTAAGGTCGCGCGTGGGGTAACCGGGGCGGGCGGCCCAATTGACTTCCCCACAGGGATGTCCGGGGATCGGCATCCAAGAATCCATCAGCAGCGTGTTGTAACCCCGGCAGAAGCTTTTCCACGCCCACGCAGGCGTACCGCCGTGACCCCAGAGGTGGTCGGTGTCGAGCACAGCCACTTTCCTGCCGTCCCAGGCCGGAGGATCGTTCAGGAAGTATGCGCCGTCATCCCCACCCGGGGAGACCCAGTCGCACTGGCTTTGGAGCATCGATTTCAACCCTTCTGAATCGTATCCTGTTAGGCCCACTGGATGCCGTTTGCCCTGCCTGCTTTCGTAGTCGTGCACAAAATCAACCACCCACCAATCCCAGTCCTTGTTGCCGCCCTCGTTCATGACTTCATACAGGATGTTATCAAGGTCGTTCACTGTATCAATGACCTGGCGGAGATACGCCGCTTGCATGTTGCGCACTTCGGACCGGTAGAGGCTGACTGTGCCGGTGTTCCCTTCCTGGCCGTCGAAACCGTTGATATTGTTTTGCGCGTTATAGGGATGGGCGGGCCAGGGGTCGCAGGGGACGTCTTTCTTTCTCTCACTGAAGCTCTGGAAGAGTTGCACGGCGCCGTAGATTCCGTGATCGCGCGCATAATTAAGGCGGGAACGCATGCGCGCAAAGTACTCCGGATTGAATTTCGTTAAGTCAAACTTGGGCTGTCCATCCAACGCCATGCCGGGTCCGGTGCGCAGATAGGGGAGCGGCTCAAAGAGGATCTTTTCATCGGTCCACGGGGCGTAGGCCGCTGCCAGCCAGTGCCAGAATCGCATGAAGTTGTGATTGTGCTTCACCATCATGTCGATGTACGCCTCGTAGTCGAGCCGGGCCACCGGCGGAAGACCCAGGTCCTGGAAGTTCGCCCAGGTGTGCGACCCCGTTAAGAAAATGGCACGGCCGCTGCCATCCGTGAAGTAGCGGGGATTGGCACGGTTGGCACGCAAGGGGCCGGTGGCCGGCCATCGAGACGAGACCCATCCGGGAACCCGGTCCGGTTCCTGGACTGCTACGGCGTGGGCGTCTCGCCCCTCAGCGCCCGAGCGGACCGCTTCCGCAGACACGCCGGACGGCGCGCCCTTCCCGTGTGTGGCGCCAGTCTTCACTGCGCAGATCGTAGCGGCAGCTACTCCAGTCAGAGAATAAGTGAGAAAGTCGCGTCGTTGCATGGCTGCTCCTTTTCGTCGGGGCAGAATCCTATCCCCATTTACCTGGCAACGCACCGGGCTCGAAGGCGTCTCGATTCAAATATCTGAACTGGCAACAAAGCCTACTGCTTCATCAAATCCAAGACTGCGCTGGTTGTGGCTTTCACGCCGGTGCGCAGCGTGGGCTCGGGAACAGGCGCCCACAAACTCGAATGGAGTCCGGGCAGAGCTGCGCCGGTACGCCGGCTCTCCGCAAGCCTTGCCGGGTCCACGGCGCCCAAGGAAAACTGGCAGATCGGAATTTGGCGGTCCTCCAGAGCAAAGCGGCAGAAGTCCTCGCTGGCCATGACGGGTGGCAGCTCCACGACGTTGTCCGGGCCCAGTGCTGTCTTGAAGACCTGCGCCAGCCGTGCCGTCAGCTGAGGGTCGTTGTAGAGCGCGGGACTGTGGTCGCTCTCATCGGCGGCCACAATGGGCGAAAGAGACGACGGAATTCCGTGAGCGGCAGCAATACCCTGCGCCATTCTCTCGAGCGCCACCAAAATATGCTGCCGCACCTCCTCTTTGTAGGTCCGGATGGTGAGCTGCAAATGCACTTGGTCGGGAATAATGTTGGGCCGCGTGCCGCCGTGAATCGAGCCGACCGTGACCACGGCTGGATCAAAGGGTGAATCTTCACGGCTCACGATGGTCTGAACAGCCAGTATGAATTCGGCGGCTTCGACGATGGGATCTTTGGCCACTTGCGGCGCTGAGCCATGCCCGCCGATGCCGCGCAGAGTGACTTCGACGGCGGTGGAACTGGCCATAGCATAACCCGGCGTGAACCCGACTTTGCCCGCCTCGAGCGCGGGCGTGTCGTGCAGCGCGATAACGTAATCCGGCCTCGGAAAGCGCGTATAGAGGCCGTCGTCAAGCATTGCCTTGGCGCCGCTAACGCCTTCTTCCGCGGGTTGAGCGAGCATGACCAGCGTGCCGTGCCATTGGCCTTTCACTTCAACCAGCATTTTCGCCGTTCCCAGTAACGACGTAATGTGAATATCGTGCCCGCAGGCATGCATCACGCCCACCTCGCGCCCGGCGTCGTCCTTGGTCCGGACTTTGCTCGCATAGGGCAGGCCGGTCATTTCTTCCACGGGCAGAGCGTCAAGCTCAGTTCGAACGTATACCGTCGGCCCCTGGCCGTTCTTCAGAATCCCGACCACGCCGTAGCCGGCCCACTCCGGATGGCCGGCGTATTTGCCCACATGCTCGGTGACGCTGTATCCAAGGGCGCGCAGTTCGCCGGCAACAAAAGCCGAGGTCTTTTGCTCGTGATGGGAGAGTTCGGGCGCAGCATGGAGCGACTTATAGGTGGATAGAAGCGACGGCATTTCGCGGTCCACCAGCGCGTCCAGATTGGCTTGCTGAGCGCGCACCGGCGGAGCCGTCAGGAGCATACAGAAGACCAGGCAAACCAATCCGCACACGGGCCGACCGCGCAGCAGTTCAAGAGTCAAGATTCCAGATTTAAGTTGACGCACAATGCCCTCCTGATAGGCGGATGATCCTCCTGTGGCTGAAAGGCAGCGGCGCTACCTGGCGCCCTGTTGGACTAAGAAGCGGACTCGTTGACGGTCCTTGGAAGGGCGGGGCTTCAGCCCCGCCGTCGCGGAGAGGTGGGCTGAAGGGGCCTTTAGGCCCTGAAACCATGGTTGTTTCAGGGGCTAAAGCCCCTAAGCTCTGCCCGAAATCAGCGGCGGGGCTAAAGCCCCGCCCTTCCAGATTGCGACGAGAAATACTCCTATTAATGCAACTAGCGCTCCGAGCCGGCGCACTTCCGCTGAAGCCTCTCAAAAGACGGCCCGCAGGCTTCCGCGCCCCTCAGCCACCATGGCCCTATCAACCTGCCGGTACTCCACGATGGCGATGGAAATCGCCATTACGCCCTGCTGGCGATCCAGAATCATGGTCATCGGGCAAGGCCGCACCGGGCTCCAGTAAGTATGAGGGAAACGGGCGACACGAGGCAAGGGCAAGTCAACCTCAGACGTCTTCCTCGCCAGGATCGGAACATGGTAGACACCGGAAAGCGAGATTGCTACGCTATGAATTTCAAGGGGTGGCAGGTGGCGCAAGGCGGTGAACCATGAAGGTCAGGCTCTGGGGCGTGCGCGGCTCGACGCCAAGCCCGGGAAGAGGGACTGGGCGGTACGGCGGCAACACCTCGTGCATCGACCTCAGGCTCGACAACAACACCCTTATCATTCTCGACTGCGGGAGCGGGATAAGGGCACTGGGCAAGAGCCTTTTGAAGGAATTCGCCGGCCGGCCCATCCTCGCGCATATCTTTCTGACGCATTTCCACTGGGACCACATTCAGGGTATTCCATATTTCGTTCCCTTTTACAGGAAACATAACACCTTCTTTTTCTATTCTCCGCTGTTGCCGGCCGCCCGGTTGCGGCGAACCATCGAAGGCATGATGGGGAGCCCCTATTATCCGATAGGAATGGCGGCGAACCGCCGCTTTATCCACTTAGGAAAGACCTCCGTCAATATTAACGGCGCAGTGATCACAACGGCACACCTGAATCATCCGCAGGGGT
>Ga0326728_10026221_pt1 | contig 10343 bp, 5 predicted proteins | sample MB3enrmetagenome_FD_207602 | JGI IMG/M metagenome (GOLD analysis project Ga0326728, IMG submission 207602) | Lab enriched peat soil microbial communities from McLean, Ithaca, NY, United States - MB31MN | ecosystem: Environmental > Terrestrial > Soil > Wetlands > Peat | place: USA: New York... | reverse complement strand
AGGGCGTCCCTTTCCTTTGAACTGGGAAAAGTTCTGTGGTATGCTAGGTATAAGAACGTTGCTGGCGGGGCCCGTGATAAGGAAGTCTTAAAACCCAACTTCCGTATCAAGGGAATTCTTATCTAAGACTCGATCAAGAAGTTTTTTTAAAAGTTGTTCGTTAGCCAGTGTCCACGTTGTCCAGCTCCAATGGTTTGACGTTCAAGGCATTCAGGATCTCCAGCATGAAAGGACTGATGTTGCCGATCTGCTGCATGATCTGGCCATTGATTTTTAAAGTGACGATGGCCGGCATCCGGAACATGAACAGAGCCTGTTTGGCTGATTTAGCGAGACCCTCTTGTTTGACGACATACTCGATCAGGGCATAGACGATCAGGGCGATAATCATGACCAGCACCAGGGATTTGATCCGCTCATCCGTCTGCAGGAACACCGGCCTGATCTTCAGAGTGCTCTTTGTCGTCCGGATCTGATCCTCGACCCGGTGCCGGGACTTGTAGGCCTCCAGCACTGCTTCCGCATCATGAGTCTTATGGTCCAGGTTGGTGGCCAGGACGTACTTGCCGAGGAGGCGGCGCTGCTGCTCTAACAGCTCGTTTTCATACTCCCAGGTGAGAGTCAAGGCGCCTTCCTCGTCTTCTTTAAGGATGATGTGGAACAGCTTGCCGTAACAACCCTGGTCGCTGAGCATCTTTTTAACCCGGTCGGCTACGTAATCCACGTTCTTGTACCTGCGAAGATTGAGGTGGCCCCTGATCTTTTGCAGGTCAGCATCGACCTTGGCGAGGTTTTTATCAAGGGTCTTCTGCTGTTGTTCGCAGAGTTCGTCACTCTTTACGACCACCGCCCGGCAGGTGTAGTATCCACCATCCTGCTCGAAGCGATAGGCGGTGTCGATACCGCTGTATCCGCCCTTGCCCTTGGCCGTGGTGTAGGTGAGAGCCTGAAACTGCTCCTCGGGGAAGCTGAGGATAAATTCCTTGTCCTTCCCGGCGAGTGGCCCCACGAAATCTATCTTTTTACCGATCAGGCCGGCCAGGTTGGGTTTGGTGAACAGCGCCCGGTCGCCGATGAGCAGGAAGCTCTTCTTTTTGAGACGTTTCTTCAGCGTCTCCAGATTCTTGAGGGCCTCTCTCTGATCGGAGGCGTTGCCTGGCAGGGTGCGGTGGCAGAGGGGGATTCCATCCTTTGCAGTTACGTTGAGTTCCACCACTGCCTGCTTCTTATCCTTTTTCTGATCACGGTTGTAGCCGTATTTGATCATTTCGCTGTCTTCGTGGTCTCCCTCAAAGTAAAACGAGGTGAGATCCCAGAGAATCTGGTCGGTGTCGATCTTGCCGAACCGGGACAGGCAAAAAAGCACGATGGCCTCTTCGATATCGTCAATGTAAGGAGCGATAGCGTCCAGGGCTCTTCCCAGCCGGTCATCGTTCAGATCATTTGGCCGGATATGGTAGAGTTCCAAAAGGCCCGCATTTTCGGCCCAGTCTTCGAGATGCACCAGCGGGCAGGGATCGTGGAGACGATTTAAAACAAGCTGCTCGATCGCCTCGCCGTGGGAGAGCCTCCCGGCATCCCGCTCCATGGGCACGATCCGGTCGATGATCTCCCGGATCTGCAAGGCGCTCACGAACGGTTTGAGCAGGTAGAGTGAACCGATCGTTTTAACGGTGGTGAACTCGATGTTGATTCCCGGGATGCCTTGAAAATAGTTGGTCGTGCTTCCCTGAAACAGTCCGGAATAAGATCTTCTTTTGTAGGTCACAAGGCGCACCTGCCTTTAAAAATGCCATTTTATAGGAATTCGCGCCTTGTTAAAGAATTCCTCCTTGGTTCAGAAATATTTTTGAGATATTTTTTGAGCAATTAAATTTTGCTTAGCACGGAAGTTGGGTTATAAACGCACTAAACAAATAGCGAGGGATTAAAATGGACAAAGTTCAAAAAAAAACTTTTAGACAAACTGCTGATCTGCGTGTGCGCGCTGAGTCCTTTTTATCAGAGACCAAAGCAAATAATGATAACGGCCTGGATCATGAGCTAGAACTGCATAAAATTGAATTGAACTTGCAGAATGAAGAACTTAGCAGAGCGAATCTTGAAACTGAAGTAACTAGAAAGAAGTACCAGAATCTGTACGACTTCGCCCCGATCGGGTTGTTTACATTGGCAGGAGACCTGATCGTGGAAGTTAACCTTGCGGGTGCGGCGCTATTAGGCATAGAGAGAGTGAATCTATTCGGGAAGCCCTTTTCTAATTTCATTACACCTGATAATCAGGACAGTTTTTATTTGTTTTGCCGGAGAGCACTTGCCAGCGACGCCAAAGTAAACTGCGAACTCAAGCTTCTGAAGAAAGACGGAACTACTTTTTATGCCAGCATTGGGTGCACCCAAGTTAAAGGCGCCTTTGACGGAGAAGGTATCGCTCTATTAATAGCCATCAGCGATATAACTGAGAAAAAAAGAATAGAAGAAGAGAACCTGAAGAATGCCAGACTGGAATCGCTCGGTCTGCTCGCCAGCGGGATGGCCCACGAACTTAACAACAATCTGACCATTACTCAGACATGCATAGATCTTCACTCACAACGGTATCCGGTAGATAACCCGGTATACGATACCTTCATGAATATAAAAAAAGCAACCGATAAATCTGCCAATCTCACTCGTCAGCTCCTCCTGTTCGGGCGGAGACAGCCGCAGTTTAAAGCCCCCCTCAAACTAAATGAGAAGATCAAGGACAATATTAAAATGCTGGACCGGCTGATCGGGGAGGATATCGCCATCAACTACTTTTATGAGCAGGACCTGTGGATGGTCAACGCGGACGCCGACAGCATCGACCAGGTTCTTGTCAACCTGATGCTCAACGCCCGGGACTCCATGTCCAAGGGCGGCACGATCACTATTAAGCCGGAGAACATTACTCTGGGAAAAAAGCGCTTTCTCCCGTCCGGAAACGCCAAACCGGGCAGGTATGTCTGCCTGTCGGTGAGTGACACCGGTACCGGGATTGATCCTCAGTCACTGCCCCACATCTTCGAACCGTTCTTCACCACGAAAGGACTGGGCAGGGGGACTGGTCTCGGCCTCTCAGTTGTTTACGGCATCATCAAGGAACATGACGGCTACATAAATGTGACCAGTGAACCGGGGCACGGCACCACTTTCGAGATCTTCCTGCCGGCAATCGAGTTCGAATCTCAGCCAACCCAAACCGATGAGAGTTCTACGCGTCCAGCCCAACTCCGTGGTCGTGGAGAAAAAATCCTGCTGGTGGAAGACGACCGGGATCTCATGAACCTGACCAGGGAACTCCTGGCTGACAACAACTACGTGGTTCATGCGTGCAGGGGTGTATCCGATGCAGAGATCATCTTTGCCCGGGAGAAAGAGGGTTTCGCCCTTTTGATCAGTGATATCATCCTGCCTGACGGCAGAGGAACGGACCTGGCGCTGCAGTTGAGCCAGAAACAGCCTTCGCTTGGTGTCATCCTCACTAGCGGTTATGCCGACGATCGGGCTAATATGGAGCGCATTCAGCAACAAGGTTTATCCTTCCTGCCCAAGCCTTATACTGCAGAGAAACTGATGCGTCAGATCTATGAGGTAATGCAAAATAATAGCTAAATCTCTTTGAAATATTAACAACTTGTAAGATAATTGGTGTGATTATTTACAATTAACTTGCAACGAACGGCATTCCTCGCCAGTCTTGAGGCAAATGCCCATGATTATTAAGTCTAAGCTGGGGGCGTGGTAAGTTGAGCGAGGGGAAAAAAGATTCACCGCAAGACAAGCAGGCAGCGAAGAGAAAGCTGCCATTACCTTCTCATGGCAAACATAGAGCCATAAGAGAAAGCTCAACCGGTTTTACCGTTGTGGGCATAGGGGCTTCAGCAGGCGCTTTGCAGGCTTGCGAAAAGTTTTTTACCAACCTGCCTCCTGACAGTGGAGCAGCTTTTGTGGTGGTTGTCCATCTTGATCCCAAACATTCCAGTATTTTCGTGGACCTGCTGCAAAAATACACGCAAATGAGAGTGCTTCAGATAGAAAACGGGATGAGGGTGGAACCCAACTGTGTATACGTGATCCCCCCCAATGCAGATATTGCCATGCAGCGTAGGAGCCTACGGTTGCTGTCACCCTCCAAAATCCGAGGTCTGCACATGCCTATTGACTTCTTTTTTCGGTCATTGGCGGAGGATCAGAAAGCAGGCGCGGTATGCATAATTCTCTCTGGCACCGGTACAGACGGTACACTGGGACTGAGAGCCGTCAAGATGGGGCTCGGGATGGCCATGGCCCAGGACCCAAAAACAGCGGAGTATGATGGCATGCCAAAAAGCGCCTTGGATACGGGACTTGTTGACTATGTATTGCCAGTTGAGGAGATGCCGTCGCAGTTGCTCGCTTACATTAAAGGCTTCTCTCAAAGGAAAAACATTAAGTTGTTAGCGGTTCAGGACAAAAGATCGGATTCACTCGATAAGGTACTTGGCATGATCCAATTACGGACCGGGCATGACCTCTCGCTATACAAGAAGAGCACTATCTATAGACGCATCCAGAGGCGAATGAACATTCATAAAATTGACCATATCTCGCGATATGTTGATTACCTGCAAAATGATGCCGGCGAAGTTAAAGCGCTCTTCAAAGAAGTCCTGATCAACGTCACTTCGTTCTTTCGAGACCCGGAGGCCTTTGCCTTTCTGGGCGAGAGCGTGTTGCCGGAAATGTTTGTCGACAAGCCGGAGGATTATGCAGCGCGAATATGGGCTCCAGGGTGTTCGACCGGGGAAGAGGTCTATTCCCTGGCTATCCTCCTACACGAATGCATGGATGCTCTCCAGCGTGAATTCAGAGTCCAGATATTTGGGACGGACTTGGATGAAGATGCAATTACGACGGCGCGCAGGGGCGCGTATCCTCTAAACATCGCAGCCGATATCAGCCCCGAACGCTTGACCAGTTATTTCACAAGAGAAGAGGCTGTCTATAAGGTCAGGAAAGACATCAGAGATGTGTCGGTTTTCGCCCCTCATGACATCGCCAAGGATCCTCCTTTCACCAGATTGGATCTTATCTGCTGCCGCAATCTGCTCATCTACCTGGAGGCGCCTCTTCAAACGAGGATCTTGTCATTGTTCCACCAGCTTCTAAAACCGGGTGGCATCCTCTTGCTCGGAACGTCAGAAACCTTGGGGGAACTGGCGGAGTATTTCACGGTTCTCAACCAGAGATGGAGAATCTTTAAACGTAAGGAGTCACCGATTTTGCCCATGACAATAGGGGGGTACGCTGCCTTTCCCACACACGCAGATGCTGGGCAGAAGGCCTCTCTGTTCAATTTCCCGGAAGAGGGCAGGCAGAACATCTCGCGGGTACTGGAAAAAACACTGCTGGAAAGATATGCCCCTCCCAGCGTGGTTATCAACAACAAGGGGGATATCGTCTATATTCATGGCCGAACGGGAAACTTCCTGGAACCGGCGCCCGGACAACCGTCCCTGAACATCTTCAAGATGGCCCGGGAGGGGCTGAGGTATGAGCTGAAGTCTGCGATTCAGCAAGCAACTGCCGAGCAGTCGGAAATTGTTCATGAAGGCTTACGGATTGAGGCTGATGGCAATGCTGAGCGGGTCAAGTTGACGGTCGAGCCAATCACTGGTCCCAAGTTTATAGAAGGTTTGATGCTGGTGACGTTTGAGATACAGGCGTCTTCCGGGGCCGGGGGGAATGATATGAAGCCCCAACCATCCTTGATCGCTGACGAACATATTGCCAAACTGGAGCAGGAGATCAAACAAAACAGGCAGCTTCTGCATTCCAGCGCGAAAGACATGGAGGCATCATACCAGGAGGTTGCCTCCACCAACGAGGAATTGATGTCCACCAACGAGGAATTGCAGAGCAGCAATGAAGAACTGGAGACGTCCAAAGAGGAAATGCAATCGTTATATGAGGAACTGATGACAGTCAACAACGAACTGCAAACTAATATCGACGAGCTGTCGCAGGCCAACGACGATTTAAAGAATTTTCTGAACAGCACCGAGATTGCTGCAATTTTTTTGGACAAAGACCTCTGCATAAGGCGATTTACTCCCCTGGCAACAAAGATGTTCAATCTGCTTCAGGTTGATGTGGGACGGCCACTGGCGCATATTGTTTCTAACCTGGTAGGAGCAGATGTGGTCGAAGACATCAAAGAGGTTCTGAACACCCTGGTGATGCTCTATAAAGAGGTGCAAACGGCAGATGGTTTGTGGTATGCGATGCGGATCATCCCTTACCGGACTTCATACAATGTGGTCGCTGGCATAGTAATAACGTTTACTGATATTAATGAGGTAAAAACGGCCCTGGTTCAGGCCATTGAAGATGAATGCGGTTATGCTAAGAATATCGTGGCAACGATGCATGAACCCGTGCTCATTCTCGGCGTGGATCTGAAAGTGATGTTTGCCAGCCGCGCTTTCTTTCAGATGTTTAAAACTACCCCTGAAGACACTGAAGGAAAGTTGGTGTATGAACTGGGGAATCGGCAGTGGGATATCCCCAGCCTGCGGGAGATGCTGGAAAAGGTCTTAGCCAACAATTCCCGTTTCCAGGAATACAGGGTGGAGCACGACTTTCCCATTATTGGACATCAGGTAATGCTACTCAACTCGTGCCGTATTAACCGGGTTAATGTCGGGGTCGACATGATTCTTGTGGCGCTCAAGGAGATCGGATAGCTCATTCGAGCTATGCCGGCAAATCGTGAGTCACCCTGGCAGTCCCGGCCGCCGTTCCCGGGACCGGCGACGTAGATCATACTTATATTATTCTGATGGGCATCATGGCGATTTTTTTAGAATAGCTCAAAAGCCAGCGTTTCAAACCCATCGGTGAAGCAGATGATTATGGCATCCTGAAAGTTATCTAAAGTGTGTAGTGGCATAGAGGTATGCGAAAACCCCAAGGGTTTGCCCCTTGGGGTTTGTCGTCTGTCCGGAGGGTATTCAGAATCTCTGAATACCCTCTTTTGGGAAGCCTGGAAACTTACTTGCCCAGTACGGAGAGCAACTGGTAAATCATTGCCGCTGCCTGGGCCCTGGTGGCGTGAGCCAGCGGGGCAAGCCTATCTGCGGACATGCCGATGACGACGCCTGACTTGACGGCTTCGTCCACTCCAGTCGTTGCCCAACTGCTGACATGCGATCTGTCGTTGAATGCGTTCAGTTCAGTGCCGTTAACGGTGGGGGTGTTGCTTCCCAGTCCTTTGGCCACCATCACGGCCATCTGTTGCCTGGTAATGAGAGTATAGGGACCAAACTGGTTATTACCCAAACCGGTTACCAGGCCTGCAGTGACCGCCGCGTTCACGGAGCCGTAGAGCCAGGAGCCTTGGATAACATCAGAAAACGTGCTGGTCGTTCCGTTAATGTTCAACCCGAGAGCTTTCGCCAGCATAACGGTAAATTCCGCCCTGGTGATGGCAGCATTCGGTTTGAAGGTGCCGTCGTTATAACCGTTAACAATGCCCCTGCTGCTCAGGCTGGTGATGATATTGTATCCCCAGTAGGAGGATGGGACATCGGAGAATACAGTTCCCGTCGATGTAGTGGGCGTCTGTACCCCTGCGGTGAAGCTCAGGACAGATCCGTCTGCCGTGCCGTACGAGTTGTTGGCATAGGCCTCGAAGTAATAGGTCGTACCTGCTGTCAGGCTGTTCAGGGTATCTGTGAAGGCGCCGGATTGGTTAGTGTCGCCCACGTCCAGCTTGTTGGTGAGGCTGCTGTCACTGGTGCCCCAGAGGAAGCCATAATCGGTGACGGTATACCCGTTGTTCGAGGTAACGTCACCGTTCAAGATGGCAGAGGTGTCTGTGACTGAAGAGGCAGCCTCTGTCTGCACGATCGGGGTCAGCGTCTGCGCTCCTGCGGTGAAACTCAGGACAGATCCGTCTGCCGTGCCGTACGAGTTGGTGGCATAGGCCTCGAAGTAGTAGGTCGTACCTGCTGTCAGGCTGCTCAGGGTTTCCGTGAAGGCGCCGTTGTTGATAGCGGTGCCTGCATCCAGCGTGTTGGGAAGGCTGCTGGCACTTGTGCCCCAGAGGAAGCCGGAGTCAGTGACGGTATACCCGTTGTTCAAGGTAACATCACCGTTCAAGACAGCGGATGTGGCCGTGACTGACGTGGCAGCTTCTGTCTGCACGACCGGCCAAAAACTGTTGAAACTCATGACTGCTCCGTCTGCCGTGCCATACGAGTTGGTGGCATAGGCCTGGAAGTAGTAGGTCGTACCTGCCGTCAGGCTGCTCAGGGTATCTGTGAAGGCGCCGGATTGGTTAGTGTCGCCCACGTCCAGCTTGTTGGTGATACTGCTGGAACTGGTGCCCCAGAGGAAGCCATAGTCGGTGACAGCATACCCGTTGTCTGAGGTGATGTCTCCGTTCAAGACAGCGGATGTGGCCGTGACTGACGTGGCGGCATCTGTCTGGATGAGCGGGTAGTAAGTAGCTGAACTGCCTCCGCCTCCACCTCCGCTGCTAGACGGATAACTTAACGTAAACGTGGCTGAGTCGGTACTAATCCAGCCCGTACTGTCGGCATACACCGCCGCCTCGACTGTAAATGTGCCCACCGAAGAGGACACGATGAACGGCGCCGAATAGACAGTACTGGCAACTGTCGGCGTTGTGCCGGCGCTGCCGCTGGTAATGGTGTAGTAGACAGCCTGGTCGACCGTTGGGGTGGCGTTGATGCCCACGGTCTCCGACGTGGTGATGGCGCCTCCATGCGGAGCGATCCCCCACACTGTAAACGTGGCCGAGGCCGGGCTGCTCCACAGGAGCGTGCTGCCGTCATAAACCGCCGCCTCCACTGTAAATCTGCCCGCCGAAGAGGACACGATGAACGGCGCCGTGTAGACAGTACTGGCAACTGTCGGCGTTGTGCCGGCGCTGCCGCTGGTGATGGTGTAATAGACCGCCTGGCCGACCGACAGGGTGGCGTTGAGGCCCACGGTCTCCGACGTGGTGATTGTGCCTCCGTTCGGGCTGATAGTCAAGGAAGGCGCACTAGCTAATGCCAGACCCGCAGGCATGCAAGCCAAAATGAGCATGACAGCCAGTATGACCGCAAGGATCTTTCCTTTATCTCTGTTCCTCAAGTATTTTTCACCCTCTCTTTTAATTGCCTTAATGGCATCCTCGAATTGTTGATTATCCTTCCTCATCCTTGTCTGTAGATTCTCGAAAACTCCAATTGCTTGCTGCTAAGGCATCTTTCTACATCTTTGTTTCACCTCCAATATCATTTAGGTAAATGCTATGGTGGTCCAGGATGAATGTATCCGGGACTTGATCTATTTTGCATCCCCCCCAGAATCGAGATGGAACCGCTAATTACCATGCTGACTAAGGGTGGATGAAAAATACTCGATTACTGAAGATCTCGCCTGATGGACGGGCAGATGTTTCACTGCAGGGAAGACAGATGTGCTGTATCATATCCCGGCCACATCCGCGGTAAAGCCTTCTATAGGTTTTCGTGTTTTTGGGTGATCCCAAGGACATGACCGTCGCAGGGGATGGCTCCCCGTCTGAGAGGTTGGGTAGCTGGAAAACATCCGGAGCCGACTGAAGAGTTATTGTTCTACTCCTTAGACTGTAAGCTGATCGCAGCATCTTTGACCGCGCCAGCCATAGTTTCCTGCGCTTTCATGAACCTCCATGCAACTACCGCTAAGAAAACGTAGACGGCTAACAAAACAAGCATGCAAATACCCTGAAAGACCGCAACTAGCATTGGCACAAAATAAGGATGCATCATTCGAATCCCTCCTCTCTCTGTCTTTTTGGTAGGAAGACGACAATTTACAGATTGGCAACACTTGCTGCCAATCTCCAAGACGTAATTAATTTAACTCCTTATTTTTTATTGGCGTGAGCAAAATAGGCCAATGAAAATCCATGTTGGCTTGTTTTTCCACATCCTGCTGTTATTGAAAATGCACGGTGGATTAATTGGGTGGAAGTGTATTGTTCAGATGGGTCATTGCAAACTTCGCTTCGCTTGAACTGTCACCCATCTTGTCCCTGGATGGAGCGCTGAAAGGCAAAGTGAGGAAAGCATTAAGAGGAATAAATAGCTTTACATAGTAACATTTGGCAACTCTTATATTACACTGTTTATCTATTAGTGTCAACCATTTTAATACTCTGGGCCGTGTCAAGATCTTGTAGGTGAACTCCCCGAAATGTTTTTTTGTTCTTTCCCCGTTACTCTATCTTACCCGTCCCGCCCCACCCCCAAGATACTGGGTGGTGATACGCAAGGCAGGAT
>Ga0326728_10026219_pt1 | contig 10344 bp, 6 predicted proteins | sample MB3enrmetagenome_FD_207602 | JGI IMG/M metagenome (GOLD analysis project Ga0326728, IMG submission 207602) | Lab enriched peat soil microbial communities from McLean, Ithaca, NY, United States - MB31MN | ecosystem: Environmental > Terrestrial > Soil > Wetlands > Peat | place: USA: New York... | reverse complement strand
TCATTCAAAAACACTCCCAGCTTACCCTTCAGATACTTAACGTGGGTGTTGAACAGGGAACGTTTCGACGTGACGTCGACATGAGGCTGGTTCGCACGATCATACACGGTACTCTCGATTTTGAGGCGGTCGATTGCGCCATTACGAAGAATATTGAAGAGGGAAGCAACGACTGGCAGGACTTTATGGCGCTCATTCTGCCCATGATTGAACAAAGAGGGCAGGATGCGGATTCCGGCAAAAGGGAGCGAATTCTGTCCTATGCTGAGGAGATATTTGCAGAACGCGGGTTTTCCAAGTCCAAGCTGGCTGACATCGTTGCTAAAGTAGGGATCGCAGAAAGCTCCATTTATGATTTTTTTGAGAGTAAGGATGACCTGTTGATGTCAATAACGGAAATGAGATTGGAAGAGCATATGAAGTTGCTCCCTGACACTTTTAATATCAATACACCTCTTAGGAAACTTCGAAGATTCATTCAATATCACTTTGACCTTTATATGCAGAACCGCAATTTTCTTAAGGTCTTTGTAATGGAGAATTTGCTCAGCTATAAATTCTACGCCTCAAAAGCCTTCGACTCCTTCAGGGAATACATGAAAGTCTTCGAGGATATTATCGAAGAAGGCAAATCCGATGGTACATTTCGCCAAGACGTGAATACCCGATTGTTCAAGAACATGTTCCTCGGGGCTTTTACTCACATGGCTCTTCGTTGGATCATATTTGAAGAAAAGCACTTTGACAAGATGAGGGAGGTCCGCCGTCTCGTGGATCTGCTTAGCGCTTCCGTGACACTCCGGAATTTGAGCGAATGAATAAGGATGTAGAAGCGCTGCATAGTGTCTTTATGGGGTGCGTCAATATTCCCGGAATTCTTGTTTCTTAGGTGAGTTATACGCGTTTGCCGAAATCCTTGCCCGTTCCCGGTTTGTGCCTGTTTCGTGAAATTGCTGCTTGGCTGGATTCGATATGCGGCCGCACTCCGAAGGGGCATTTCCAGCCTCAATCAACGCGAACCGAGAGCTTCCGGCCCAGTTCAATAAAGACTCCAACCCATTCACGGGCGTCTCCAGCTCCGTGCTCGGTCTTCCAGCGCCTTTCGGGCAGCACCGTGTGCAGCATCTCAAAATAGATGTTTTGGGCGGTCCACAAATTAATTTCGAAAGGCATCTCTTTGCCCAGACTTACGGCAGTCAACAATTGCTTGAGGATGCCCGGGTCGTCGGGCGCCAGGCGGAACTGTTGCGCCAGTTTCTCAATCCTTTTCCTCAAGGTGTATTCCAGTCCGACGTCGTCGAGTTCTATGTGGAGCGCCTTCGCATCCTTGATAATGTTATGGATGGATTCCGAGGACAACTCGGGTTCCTCGAATTCAAGCTTCAAGTTCAAATTCAATACAAAATCGGATGCGCAGGGAAGCGGTTCGGGCAGCGGCGTGCCTAAGTCCATGAGGAAACGCATGAAAGACCCGTAGCGGTTGTAGATCTGCCGAAAAGTTAATCGTGTGCCTTCCAGGGAAGATTCCATTATTCGGTTCAAGACCCTGCGTAATTCGTCACGAAAAAGGGACCGCAGAGAGTACGTGGAGGAACCGAAATGCCGGTCTATGCGGAGAATCGTTTCCGGGAAATCGCCTGCGTTAAAAGACTCAGTCACCTCACGACACATGGCGGCATAGTTTTCCTGATCCTGGAACACCTGAACGCCTGCCGAAAGATTTTGCTCACCGAAATACAGGGCGGCAAAACTCAGTTCTGCCGCCTCACGTGTGACTATCGAACTGATCCGCACCCGGCCGAGCGCCAGTCTGGCGTTTCCGACCTCGTCGAGGTGAAAGTCCTCCCGATCTGCTGAATAGCAAAAGATTCTGTCTTGCTCAGGGCGTTCCTCAAAAATGGAACTCACTGCATAGTGTGTGGTGACCCTCTCCAAATCGACTGAAGCCGGTTTCACGAATTTTTCATAAATCAGGCGCCCGTCTCTATGCTCGGGGATATTGCTCTTGGCTTGTTCCAACCTGGCCAGGAAGTCAGGCTCAATCGCAATCCCGCAGGTCGTTTCCATCAAGCTGACGGCGCGTCCGGCATACTGAATGACCTGGACCGTTTCGATTCCCGAGAGTTCATCGAAAAACCACCCGCAGCTCGTGTACATCAGCATTGCACATCTTTGGGCGCCCAGGAGTTTGAGAACCGTCACCTTCTCGGATTCATCCAGGTCCCTGGATGCATGCCGCATCAGAAAGTGATCGAGGTTGTCACTGGAACGGTCAAGGACAACTCTGATGTAATCGTTGCGTGCTTCCCATGGATCTTTGAGGTATCGGCCCGCTTGTTCCTCATAGAGGGGGGCAAGGGTGTCGCGCAGCCAGTCCAGCGCAGCCCTCAACGGAGCGCGCCATTCCTGGTTCCATCCAGGATAACCGCCGCTGTTGCAACCACAGTTGCTTCGCCACCTTTCTACTCCGTGCGCACAGCTCCAGGCGGTATTTTCGAATATCCGCACCTCATGTGCCGGTGGGTATTTCTCAAGGAATTCTCCATAGTTGGTAAGCTGTATCTGATTATCCGACTCGATGCTTTGAAGCGCGTAAGCCAGGGCCATATCTCCGTGTTGCTGGTGGTGTCCGTAAGTTTCGCCGTCAGTTGCGATATGGACCAGTTGGGGCCCCGGGCGTTCTTCGGAGAAGGCTCCCATGAGCCGTTGGAGAAGGTGCTCGCCGGATGACAGCAAGTGTTCGAAGGATACGGCTTGGGAAATCGGACCGTCGTAGAAGAAGATGCTGATCTTTCCTCCAGACGGTAGATTAAGCTGGTAGGCCATGGTGGGGTCGATGCGCCTGCCACTTACGTCTGTCCAGGATCCCTGGTTCAGATCCCGCACCTCGCTGGCCTGATGGGTGGACAGGATGGTGAAACGAATGCCCAGTTGGGCCATAATATCCAGCGTTTCTATATCCACGGCGGTTTCAGGCAGCCACATACCTTCCGGCGACCGTCCAAAGCGATGCTCGAAATCCTTAATTCCCCACAGGACCTGGGTGTATTTATCCCTTCGGTTGGCAAGGGGCATGATCATGTGGTTGTAAGCCTGGGCCATCGCCGAGCCATGGCCCGAGAAGTTTGATAGGCTGATCCGATCGGCTGCCAGTATTGCCTCGTAGGTCTCCGGGGATGCTTCCTCTATCCAGCTCAATAGGGTGGGACCGAAGTCAAAGCTGATTTTGGAATAATTGTTCGGAAGTTCGACGATGCGACCCTCGCCGTCCAGAATGCGGGAAACGGTGTTTGGCGCATAGCACTCGACAAGAATCCTTTCGTTCCAGTCATGGTATGGGTAGGCCGAGTCCTGGACTTCAATCGCTTCCAACCAGGGGTTTTCCCTGGGTGGCTGATAAAAATGGCCGTGAATACAAATGTATTTTTCCATATTAACCTAACCTTCGACTAAAAAAGGGTGCAAACGAACGAGGCGCGAGACTGAGTGAGACTTCTTCTTTCCCGTGGATCTCCAGCGGGATGCGGCTGCCACCTCCGCCCCGGTGTTCGCCGGCAAAATCCGTCCGATCGAAATGAAGAAAAAAATAAGAGGTTGGCCGCTATCCATCTGAATAAACAACACTTTCTCTTTATAAGAAGTTAAGACTTCCGTCGCCCTCTTTAAAGTTTTAAATCTTTTTTGCGAGCTGTAATAACTCACCGTAAAATCATGAAATTTGCGTTTTTTGCTGGGTGGTTCGAGCAATGGAAGCGCGAAATCCGTCCTGGAGCGTACGTTGGGTAGGTCTGGAATTGTGAGATCTCGGCATCGTCAAATGGGATCACCTGCTCCGGCCCGGGTTCCCTTTTGAAAAAAGTGAGCGTCCAGGTTGCAGTCCTCACCGATCTTTCTGGAATTATGTGTTCGAATTTACGCGAGGGACAACTCCGTGTGTCCCTCGCGTATAATCGAGTAGTTATTAGAAACCTGACATTTCCTCGCTGTCAAAAGGGATCACCTGCTCCGGGGCTGAATCGCGTTTCCTGAGACGAAGCCAAGCCTTTCCATTGCCTGCCTTGAGATGGCCGTTTGCTTTCCTTTCATTCATTGCAATCATTTTCGGCTCTCTTGCGGCCTTTTTCCGCAATGCTGTGGCGCCTCTGATGGTTGAATGGGCGCCGGCGCCTCCGACCAGGGTTACCAGTTCAGCCACAAACTGCTTCATTTGTTCTGCCTGGGCGCTCATTTCCTCAGAGGCTGAAGCAGATTCCTCGGCATTCGCGGAATTACGCTGAACTACCGTATCCATTTCAGTCACGGCTTTGCTGATTTGTTCAATCCCCTGAGCCTGTTCAGCAGATGCCGCTGAGATTTCCCCGACCAATTCTCCCATCCTGGCGGAACTGGTTTGTACATCGGAAAATTCCTCGTTGGTCTTGTGGACAACTTCAGAGCCTCCCTTTATTTTCTTGACCGTCTCTTCAATCAGATTGGCAGTATTTTTTGCCGCCTCCGCAGCTCTCATCGCCAAATTTCTAACCTCATCGGCAACAACCGCAAACCCTGCACCGGCTTCTCCGGCTCTGGCAGCCTCAACGGCAGCGTTTAAAGCCAGAAGATTGGTCTGAAAAGCTATCTCATCGATGGTCTTAATGATTTTTGAGGTTTCCTCGCTAGCCTTTGATATTTCTTGCATGGATGTGGTGAGCTGACCCATTGACGTGTTGGCCTTATTGACCACCTGATTGACCTGTTTCATGAGGGAGTCGGCCTGACTGGCGTTACTGGCGTTTTGCTTGGTCAAGGAAGACATCTCCTCCAAGGAAGAGGATGTCTCTTCCATGGCTGCTGCCTGCTGGGAAGCACCTTCTGCTATGGACTGGGATACAGAGGAAAGCTCCCCTGCTGCGGATGCTACCTGATCCGCTCCCTGATTTATCCCATTACAGGTAGACTGGATAGGAATAGAGATCTTTCTTGCCAATAGGAGCAGATTTCCAACAAATATTGAAACTCCTACAATAAGCACAATACCAGTAGCTAAAAAGTTGTAAACACTGAGGTGCCCCCATATATATATACAAAGTGTAAATGCGAAGACCCCCGGCGCGAGTCCGATCCAAAGCTTATAGGTGAGCGCCTTATTGAAAATGAGATATAAAATCCCTGTTACGGATAAAATCCCTGTTACGGTAATAGCTGTGACAAATAATATTTCATTAAGGCTACACATGTCTTTTACCCCTTCCTTCTTTTGTTGGTAAGGTATCCTGCTTTACGCAGAACATTTAGAGGAGAACAAGTTCAAAGGGACTCCGATCAGGCCGCGCTTAGCATCAGCGCTTCATCGCCAGTAAGTACACGGTCGATATCGAGAAGAATCTTTACACTGCCGCCTGCCTTGGCCATTCCCAGAATATATTCCGTGTTGAGCGCGGCGCCGAAAGAAGGGGGATCTTCGATATCGCAACCTTTGATGTTGATAACCTCCGATACGGAATCAACGACGATCCCGATATGGAGCGTGCCTGAAGTACCCAAAATTTCGACAACGATGATACATGTCCGCTCCGTATAATCATTTGCGACCATTCCGAACCGACCTCGAAGGTCTATGACGGGAATCACCTTCCCCCTCAGGTTGATGACTCCCTTGACATACTCCGGCGTCTGCGGAACAGGGGTTATCCGCATCATCCCGATGATTTCCTTGACCTTCAATATGCCGATTCCGTATTCCTCCTCGCTCAAACTGAAGGTGAGGTATTTCCCTTCCCGGTCCGAAACTCTTTGCACTGCTTGACTCATTATCCTTTCTTCCTCCGCCACCGCTATGCCCTCCATTCTTTTGCCTACAAAAAAGGTCGTTTGCATTCCTGAAAACCGATAAAATTCAATAGTGGCTCCAGGGAAAATGTTTGAAACGGAATTTTGTCCAGTGTAGTCGTCTATGGTATCCCGGCTCACTTGCAAGCAAGAGAAAACCATGTAATTTAGGCATCTGCCATTCTATAAAACTTTCAGCTAGTTAGTCGGTAAGTTCGACTGAGGACACAAATCCGAAGATTCCCGATAAAATGAGGAGAAAAAATCCGTAGTTATTGCTCGAAAGTGCGCAGGTAAGCTGCCAGGTTGATCTTTTGGCCCTTGAGTCCAAGTTTGTCGCGAAGACTCTCCCTGTGCGTAAGAATGGTGCTGGGGGAAAGAGAGAGGATGTCGGCAATTTCTTTTGTTTTCACGCCGCTTCTGATCATTTCCGCAATGCGAATTTCCGCAGGGGTCAGGTTCATGAAATTCTGAGTAAGCTTTTTGATATAAGGCGATACGATCCGCCTCATGCTATTCTCCAAACGCTCAACACAGGCCGCCTGATTCCCGGATAAGCGCGTCTTCTTCAGGGCTTCGAGTTCGGGCAATACCGCCGTCTTGACATTGGACAATATGGTCTCCTCAAGTCCTTTACGCTCTTCTTCCAGCGTACTGAGCATAACTTTCAGCGCGGTATTTGCCGTTTCGAGGCTCGAAGACTTGGATTCAAGCTGGGAAGTCCGTTCCTCTACGCGTTGCTCAAGCGCTTCATTCAGGGACCTGAGAGCCGCTTCAGCATTTTTTCTGGCTGTAATGTTATCAAAGATGGCGACAAAGCTATCCTTCTCAAGGCTGTAAACGGAAATAGTGACCCAAATTCCTAATTCATGTACATACATCTCCAATCTTTCCGGACATCCGGTAAAAGCTACTCTGCCATAAAGTTCGAACAGCTCGGGATTAGATTCGCTTATGTCAGGAATCAACGCCGTTCGCCTTCTGCCAACGACGTTCTTCATTCCTATCAACTCTTCATATGCACAATTGACAGCAAGGTGCTCGATGCCGACAGGCTGTTCGTTTTTGAAAATCACCCTGCAATAGGCGAATCCATCAGGCATGTTCTCAAATAATGAGCGATAGTGCTCTTCGCTTTTCTGCAAGGCCAGCTCGTTGCGTTTGCGCTCGGTTATGTCGGTGCAGATCCCGACCAAACCGGCTATCTCACCACTAGGACCATAGAATGGACATTTGCTTGTCGAAAACCACATTTCGTTGCCTTTAGAATCCGTTCCTCTCTCTTCGTAATTCAGCTTTACTTCGCCCGTGGCGATTATTTCCGCGTCTTTGGCGCGAAAAGAATCTGCGACCGTCTCCGGGAAGAAGTCATAATCAGTTTTTCCCGGGATTTCGTTTTCCGGTATTCCACTCAATTCACTAAATGGTTTATTGCCCACCATGTATACCGAATCAACATCCTTGATATATACGTAAGCGGGGATAGCCGACAACAAGACTCGTTGAAGCTCGTATTGTTTCCAAAGAGCCTGCTCCGTTCGCTTGCGTTCGGTAATATCCTGCAGAACACAAGCCACTCGATCCACACCGGAGGAGCCTTCGATTGGAATGTATGATACAAACAGGTCTATATCTCCGAGTTCAGAATAGCTGCGTTTCATCTCATATTTAATAACCTTACCTTGGAAACACTCATCCAGTCGCTTCTTAACAACCGTCTCAAAGACTTTCCTGCCCAATACTTCTGAAACCAAGTGTCCTACGACGTGCCCCTTCTCCCTATTCAGATGGTTCAGGAACGCACGATTCGCAACCTGGTAGCGGTAATCTCTGTCAACTACCGCAATCATCTCTTTTATGCCTTCAACCACTTTCTCGTATTCTTTAAGTTTTTCCTCAGCCAGCATGCGTTCGGTGATGTCAATGGATACCCCGCTCCACAGGATGTCGCCGCTAGACAACTCCTGCGGCATTGACTTGACGTGAAACCATCTAAGCCGCCCATTTACGTCAATCAAACGATGTTCGACGGAGAAATAATCAAGAGTCCGAGCTGAGCTGGAAATAGCATGCTGGATCATCTCCCGATCATCGGGATGAATTGGAGTGAAAAGCAGGGAAGGCTCAGCCATGGCCGCTTCAGGGGAGATACCGGCGTATTGCAATATCTTATCGTTGACGTACGGCAGAGCGAACGAGCCATCTTGGTGTAAGACAAATTGAAATACCATTCCCGGAATATGTTCGGCGAGACTGCGGTATTTCACATCGTTCTCTTGTATCTCTTCCACTCGTTTGCGCTCCATCAGGTCTTTCTCCAATTCAGCAATCCCTTCACGCGACTCACGTAATTCTATCGTGTGCTGCGCTCAGGTTTTGGCTTCATCCTGCATATCCGGCTCCCCGGAAATAGAATTGATGTCCGGTGACAAAACACTGGAGAATACCCCACCCTATCAAGACAAATCAATAAGAACAGCGTATGTTGTTGACTTCTTTACCTTACCACGCATAACTCGGTGAGACGCGACTGCATCGTCGGACAGCAAAACATCGGAGAATAAGGCTACGAAGAATCCGCCAGGATTTTTACAGGATATGACCGAAAAAGGGGAATGCGGTATGACCAGGGATAATGAACAGCTCTGAACCAATGCATGCGACCGGAACAGGTGAGCCGTTTTGAAGCCGGTTGAATTGGAGCCTTCTACCTGTCGGAATTTCGCGCGATGAGCAAAAGGATAAAGCAGGGACATTGCAGCCGGAATATATCGGCAGGCATTTGTCTCGTTATACCGCTTTCTGTACAGCATGGTCTGGAGCCGGCGATGGGATTTGAACCCGCGACCTGCTGATGGAGATGGCTTAGTCTCGGAACAGTCTTCTCAATTTATAGCCCCACATGGAGACGATAAAATGTATTTTTCTGAAGAAGGTTCTGACCGGCTGCTTGGGGTCGGTAATAATCGTATCCATTTCTTGCTGATCAAAAATTTTCTCAATGTGACTTCGGTAGATTTTCATCGTTTCTTTCTTCTCAATTAAGGGAAACTGTTCGATGCAAATAAAGCATGTGGTACGTTGGTGTCCCGATGTCTCTTCAAAATTTGCCGCCAGCCCCTTCATCTTCAAAGGCTTGGGCGGCTTTCATGATTGCTTTTCTTATCGTCCCGATCCGAAAGGGCTTGGTAATAAAATCAAAGGCGCCTTTGCTTACTGCTTCACGGGCAACCTCGACGGTGGCATAACCCGTGATCATTATGACTTTGGTCTCAGGCGACTTGGCTTTCACATTCTCCAAAACCTGCAAGCCGTCAAGCCCCACCATACGGATGTCAGTCACTATAATGTCAAATTTCTTCTCCTGAACACGGGCCATAGCGTCCTTTGGTTCCACGAACGCCTCCACTTTATAGCCCTCTTTTTCCAAAATGGGCTTGAGCCGCCGCCCCACCAGAGGTTCGTCGTCAAGAATAAGTATTTCAAACCTTCTCACCACACTCCTCCTCTCTCTTTATCCAGTCGAGATCTGTGTTCGATCCCGTAGCGTAAGGTCCTCACGAACTCATGATTGAGACTATTCAGGGCGAAGTGTCCATCTAAAAAGTCCGCGCGGCTCTTTGATAAACGGTGTCGCCGCTCATAGTGGGACCAAGCAGCCTGCTGAACCCCGGTAGCCTTCCCGGCACGACCAACCGATCCTTGGTCTCAGATTGCTGGGTCTTTGATACGGAAGCGGTAACCAGGTCGCCGTGCCGATCCACGAAAGAATCGTTTGCTTCCAGCACTTCCGTTATGAATAGAGCCAGCCGCTTGGGCTGGAAGTCGTTTGTCTCAACCACTTTGAACCTGAATCGGATGTGGTTCTCCCTTGGATTCGCTTCTGGTTATGGCACTGTAATGGATGCCGTTACGAACAGCGCTCTCGCATAATTTCCTCGCCGATTCTTCTTAGCGGTTGTCGAATGACTTGTCTTCAAATTGCGCATAAAGGCTTGGGACCACCAGATCGTATCCGAGCCGCCCGGCAAGTTATACACAATAATAATTCAGATTCTCGGGAAAAGCCCGTTATTAGCAACGACAAAGATCTCGCGGCTGTTCCCGATTTCACTTTTATGATTTGTTCGAATTAAATCACCTCGGCATGAATTCTCCTGTCTACTATAGTCAAGAGTCATGCCTTCTCCTAAAAAGCTCACGAAATAATTGGTGCATAACGCTTGGGCTTCCTTCTCACAACCGGGGGCAAAGGCTCCCGAACGTTGCAAAACGCAATAGTGCTTAACTGAATTTGATACCCGTAAAGATGAACAGCGATGTTCGATTATGCAACAAGGGCTTAAGAACGTTGCGAATTGCAACGGGGATCGCAAGGCAGAGTATTGGGTTCTTTAAAAAATTGTAGAGATAGGAAAATCCCTTGAAAAACCGGTTCATCCGGCTAACGAGTACCTTTGGGTGTGAAGATGGTAGAGCCTCAGCTTAAAATACTCAGCATCTCTGAACCCGTAAGCCTGTCTCTTCAGGGTTTTG
>Ga0326728_10026218_pt1 | contig 10344 bp, 14 predicted proteins | sample MB3enrmetagenome_FD_207602 | JGI IMG/M metagenome (GOLD analysis project Ga0326728, IMG submission 207602) | Lab enriched peat soil microbial communities from McLean, Ithaca, NY, United States - MB31MN | ecosystem: Environmental > Terrestrial > Soil > Wetlands > Peat | place: USA: New York... | reverse complement strand
GCTCCTTTCCCGGCCAGCCTTGGTCGTTGACACCTACCAAGCTTACCGGACCTAAGGAGCCGACGACATTATGGAATCAGACCTGCGTCTTTTGCAGGTCTGCGGCTTTCAAAGATTCACGGCGGAAAAAGCCGCAGACTTCGAAAAGCACGAAGTCTGCGCTTGTATCTACCTGCTGCATACTGAGTTAGAGTACGGACCGGCCCTCCAACTGGGGATTGACATTGGGGTTGCAGGCAAGCTGGGTCCGTGGCATGATTTGGCCAAGGACGGTCGACAATGCAAGATCTTTCACCCGATGAAGTCGCCAACCCTTCGGAACGGTGCAGGGCGAGTCTGAAGTCCCTGGTGGCCGCCGCGGTCGTCGTGAGAAGATGCAGGGCCAGTGGAGATGCTTTCGGGAGTGCGTTCAGCGCCTGCTTTCTGCCTGCCACGCCTCGGAGTTCGACGGCGTTTCCGGGGTCCAAAGTGTAGTTCTCAGTATTGAAATTCTGTCAAATGGAAGCTTCGGCAGTATGGTACGTGGCAACAGAAAAACACCGGCGCAACCGGTGGCGAAGATTGATGAAAAGGAGTGTGACGGTATGGTTTCAAATTGTAGTAGACGTTTCAATTCGGGCCTAACATCTGAATCGGGTGCTAGAAATACATTTCGTCGTCGGAAAGGGAAGGAGATGATCCAAGCTGAACACACCTCGCAAAGATGCGAAGCTGCATGCGTAAGATCTCCGGGACGTTGGCTATGGAAGTTCGCCGCTAAGCTCTTGCCCCTTGTTCTTTCATTCAATTTCATTCAGTTTCAAATTGCCCATGCACAAGTAAACAAGCCTCGGGAAAGGCCGTATTTAGGCTGGAGCAGTTGGAGCCAGGAATCGCACACCTTCACCAACGGCTCCGGGGCCACTGTCGGCGGGGAAGCCTGGCTCACCGAAGCCCAAATCGAAACCCAATCCGATTATTTAAGATCGACCGGCCTGCAGAGACATGGCTGGGAATACATCAACATCGATTCGGGTTGGGCTCTGAGCCAAGTCAACCAAACGGACTCAGCCAGCTACTACGATGCTTATGGACGGCCGCTGCCGGACACCACGAAGTTTCCGGACGGCATGGCGGCCACTGCCGAATACATTCACCGCAACGGTCAAAAGGCTGGCATTTATTGGGTTCCAGGCGTACCGAAAGCAGTGGCGGCGGCCAATATGCCAATCCTGAACACCCCCTACCACGTGCAAGACATCCTCGTCGCACCGAACATCGACGGCAACGCATTTGGCTCTACCTACAAAACCTACAAAATCGACTTCACGAAACCTGGCGCCCAGGAGTATGTGAATTCTATCGTAGATCTGTTTGCTTCCTGGGGATTCGATTTCATCAAGCTGGACGGAGTAACGCCCACCCGTGCTCCGGGATATGGCGGCGCTTCCTGCCCGCAAGACACCTGCATCGATAATCGGTCCGACGTGAAAGCCTGGTCTGACGCAATTGAGCATTCCCGCCGCAAAATCTGGCTCAACCTTTCCTTCTCGCTCGATCATGATTATGTTTCCTGGTGGCAAGAGTACGCCAACGCCAGGCGTATCGAATTCGACATCGAGTGTTATCAATGCAGCACAACCATCACCAGTTGGTCGAATGTGGCGCTACGCTTCACTGACCTCCTGACCTGGGAAAACGATTCCGGTCCAACGAAAGGTTGGAACGATCTGGATTCTTTGGAAGTGGGCAATGGCAGCAATACCAATAATGGGAACACGCTGATTTCCGGATTGACGAAAGACGAGCGGCAGACCATGATGACGTTGTGGTCCATCGCCAACGCGCCGCTCTACCTTGGCGACAATCTCACTCAATTGGACAGTTTCGGTTTGCAATTGCTGACCAACGACGAAGTGCTGGCGGTTGATCAGTCCGGTCATCCTGGCCAGCAGATCACCACAGGGAGCGACGGCAACACGCCCGTGTGGGGCACCGACACCAGCGATCGGTCATATTACGTAGCACTCTTCAACTTGAATGCAAGTAACGCTTCCGCCACCGTGACCTGGAGCGAGTTAGGATTCAGCGGATCGGCCCGAGTATACGATTTGTGGACACACAAATCGTTGGGAATGATCAGCACCGGCTACACCGTCACTCTTCCGGCGCACGGATCAAGCCTGATCAGAGTAACGCGAACAAGTGCCAAGCCAACGGAATAATTGCAATCGTTAGCCCCGTCCCACGCGTAATTGGAGCGGGAAATTTACCCGCTCCAATAAGGCTCTCAGATCACCAAGTAATTCCGAGGCGGTGCGGCACGCGATCAATGAGCGCCTGGCGGTCGAAGCGGGTCTCCAGGCCCTCCGCGACCTGTGGAGGCTCGGCGGACCGGAGGATGCCTTCGGGCGTGCCGCGACGAACAGCAGATGAGTCCACTGCCGGCGGGTCCGCTTTTCTTCGATACTGGCATTTACATATTGCCTCCGCCCAGAAGACCCTGAAACTATTCGACCCGTCTCAGGCAACGTAGGGCGAGACGTCCAGGCCGTATCTGCCTGCTGCTTGCTCTGCCGCTCGTCGGTGGAAACAACCAGTCCTCCAACCGTAACAATGAAGTGATGCGGGTTCCCGCAGTCGATGTTGCACTATGACTGGCGGTGCTAAGGCACGCTGGGCGGTTTACGCTCGGGCTGGATGCCCGGCACGAAGGGAGGGCTCATGGCAAAAGCGACGCTGGCGAAGAGTCGAAGGCTGAAGGCTGGACGGCGTGCCAAACCGAGGGCGACTGGCAAGCGCGGCGCTATCGGGAACAATGGGGAAAGGGCTGCTACTAGTTTCTCGGAACGAAGGTCGATTGAAGAGCTTGCGGCAGAGCAAGGAACAAAACCAACCCGGCTGGAAGACATCCTCGGCAAGGGCGCCGATCTGTGGCAGAGTGATCAAGAATTCGAACAGTTCGCCGAGGATATCTACGCCCGCCGGAGAGAAGATCGCGAGCTTGCCAAACCGTGAGCACTCTGCTGCTTGACACCGACGCGTTCTCCTACCTGTTCAAGGACCACCCGCTGGCTGAGGCTTACCGACCACACGTCATGGGACACACTCTGGCCATCTCGTTCATGACGGTCGCAGAGCTGTTTCAAGGGGCCTCCCGTGCGGGGTGGGGCACCAAGCAGATCGAGCGTCTGGAATCGCGAATGGCGTCCTACGTGCTCGTACCTTCGCGCAATGCGATGAGCAAGAGGTGGGGTGAAGTGCGGTTCATCCGCAGGGCGCAGCCGATATGGCCGGAAGATACATGGATTGCTGCGACCGCACTCCAAGAGGATTGGCCGCTCGTCACCCACAATGCCAGGAACTTTCACGGCATACCAGGCCTTACAATTATCACTGAACGTGTGTGACGGCGGACTTGTCTTTCAGGTCTGCGGCTTTTGGCTTAGCGACGTCCGGTCCTGCCCACGGGCGCAGGGCTAGAGAAATCGCTGGCCGGTCGCGGCGGTGGCGGCAGTTTCTATACGATCTCAAAAGCCGCAGACTTCGAAAAGCACGAAGTCTGCGCTTGTATCTACCCGCTCTCGACTATCTTGACTGCATATTCACTCGGCTTGAGGCAGGAGAATGATGAGTTCGAGCTGCGGGTTCGCAATCTCGCCGGGGACATAGGCCGCGAGGTTTCGAGCTCGCCCCACGGCATCCCAGGACACCCCGGCCTGATTCAGGCTGAAATATTGATAGTTCATCTTAATGGGAATCGAGCCCGGAGGAGAAGGGACGTGCGTCAATTGTATGCCGGGAAGAGCCTGGCGAATGAGTGTTTCAATGTGCGTGGCGGAACAAAGCTTGACGAGTTGAGGTACCCTCTTGAGAAGGTCTGCCTCGCTCAAGTCCGCACTGATGGCCAGGTACATCCGCGTATTCACGAGGTATTTGTCGTTCGCCAGCGCCGTGGAATAAATTGAGGGCTGGGTGAGTTTCAAGGGCAATGAAACGAAGTTGCTGGGTACAACCGTCTCGAGCAGTGTCCGCAGCTTCTCGTCGAGGTCGGAAAAGCAGGCGCCCAGGTTGTCGTGGTCGTAAAGGGGGAGATCGCGAGGCTGTAACGTGGTCGAAAAGGTGGTGAGCGATGCCGCCAGGGCGAGCATCGTTGTGTACAAACCCTCCGGATGACCCTTCTTGGATTCAAAAATGTGCCGCATGATGGGGAAATAGCTGTTTGCCGTATAAAGCAGCCAGAAGTTGGCAATGTCAGACGCCGTAAAATCCGCCAGGCTCTGGTTCTTCTGCCTGCGCGTTCCCGAAAGGGTGCTGCCCTTGGCGGCCAGGATCTCAACCAGCCGGCGTAAAATCGCTACCAGATACTCGCTCGCCGAGATATCCAGCAACGGCGGAATAAACAGCGGATCCAACTGGTAAGTGCCGGCCGCGGTCTTTTTCACGCGAGCCATGCGCAAAGAGGTACTGCTCTGAAGGGGTTCTCCCTCGACAAGTAGCCGCAGGTTCTTCCTGGCAATTTGAACTGGTCTTTCCGCCAGCCCGGTGTTCTCGTCGCGCGTGAGAGCGATTTCGGCTTGGTAGCGAGCATCTCCATTTTTCTGCGCCACGGAAACATTGAGGCCGCGATCATGGTACTGAGGAACTGCCAGGAAGACCTCGAGGGTACTCTGATCGGGACCAAAGGACTGCTCAATCAGCCTTGCTCCTGGGGCGGCATCCGAGTCAGGAATCTCAAATGCCAAGCCATCGGGAAACAGCCCCACGGCGCGCGAAAGCGATACGGTGCCGGCGGAAAGAGCCTCACGGTCGATCTGCAGCTCTGCAAAGCCCCAGGGGCAGAACTTCAAGGCACGCAACTTGAACTCCAAAACACTTTCGAAAAAACGGTCCTGGAGTTGCAGATGCTGGGGCGTGAGGAATGTCCCCTTGGCCCAGATTACCGGTTGGAGTCGCCTCATACAGTACCAAGCTAGCAAGAGTTTCCAATCAAAGTCAAACGGGAAATCGGCGGGAACCTGCTTCGGACGGCTCCGCTTTCGGAGCGAAATTGTCAGCGGCCCCGCCAGGGCGAGTCAGCTTTCAGCGCTCGGTAGTGGTGTCATTTGCGAGACACGGGCGCTCCAGGCCGCAGTCATTCCCGTCCCGCTCTGCGGGAGGAATCCACTTCGCAAACCTTCGGAAATGCGCTGGCCACGGACTGGATTCCCGCTTTCGCGGGAATGACTGGCGTTTCGAAAGGGATGATATTCCAAATGACACTACTACCCGGCGCTCACAAAGCTTGCAATTCCCAAGGTTTCGTATAGACTGTAATTGTTCAGGCTCCTCCATGAGTGAAAATTGAGGTTCTTGCGGTAGAGAGGGAACCGTAGGCGTGGCGTTCTACTCCCCCCAACCCACCTTTGAGAACACCCAAGATGATGCAGGTGTCCGCCTTTGCGCTCATGTCGCCCCCCTCAATGATATGGGCCAAGAGCGGAAGAACAATGAAGACAGTCATCTGATCTTTCCGTTGGATGATAGTGTTGCCCCGCAAAACGGAGAGGAAAACGTCTTAGGATTTTCTCCACCGGGTTTGCTCCTGGCCGTAGCCGACGGAATGGGCGGCCACATTGCAGGCGAGGTGGCAAGCCGGATGTGCGTTGAGAACCTGGCGAAGGAGATGACGGCTCAATTCCTCATGGCGGGAGCGACGGCGCCCGATTTGTCACTGGCGCTCCGGAGGGCGGTCGAGGCAGCTCACCAGGGCGTTTATACCCACTCACAGCAGCATGCGGAAAGCTCGACCATGGGGACTACGTTGACTGCGGCGCTCTTGAATGGGACTCGGGCCACCGTTGCGCAGGTCGGTGATTCTCGCGCTTATCTATTTCGTGGTGGGAGCCTGATTCTCTTAACGCAGGACCAGACCATCGGCAATTTGCTGCGCAGCCGCGGCGAGGATTCCGACCGTGTAAGCAGCCAGATCAAGGAAATGCTAACCCAAGCCGTCGGCGCGCAGCCGGACATCGAAGTCATCATGAGCGCTGTCGACTTGGAACCTGGCGATGTACTGTTGTTGTGCAGTGATGGCCTCTATAAGGCTGTTTCGCCAGGCGAGATTGTGGATTGCCTCGAGCAGCCTGCGAGCGCGGGTCAAAAAGCTCGGAACCTGGTGATGAAGGCCAATGAAAATGGTGGCCCCGACAACATAACGGTCATCCTTGCTGAAATCCAACTGGCGGAGAAAACTTTGTCAAGGGCCCAAGGGTGATGCGTCAGTGGCCATCCGTATCCGATGCAGGGATCAAGAATAGGCAGTTGGCTCGTGCGCAGTCATGAGGTTGCCCCGCGCACTCTGACTAAGCTGGGCCTGATCTTGCGGACCGCCCTCGGGTCGCGGCCACCCAGATGCGGGTCGAACCTGCATTGTCGTTCTGCTTATGGATATTCAAGAAGCCCCGTTGCCAGGCGCCGATGGCGCCCCAGGGAACTCCTAAAGAGCCTCGAAGACCCTGGCAATTCCGGCGTGGCCGAAGGGTTTGTGGGCGCCACCCGGAAGTTCCACTTCGGTCTTTGTTGAGTGGAACAAAATGCGCGCAATCAGGCGGCCCTCCATGCTCAGGTCAGCCGACGCTTCGAGCACTGACTTCGTATCCCCCGGCGCTGCTTGCTTTCCCGTCTTATGGGTACTCAGCATTAACTTGCCGGTGGGAAACCGGGCCACACCCGCCCAACGGAAGTCAGGTTTCTTTTCCATCTCCAACAAGGCGCCCCGCTCTTCGATTGCTTCTTGGATCAGGTGAATAGCTTCATCCATACGCTCCTGGAGCTCACTGTCCGTCATGGGAATACCTCAACTCTTTAGTCGTTTCCGACTTTTCAACAGCCGGAAGATTAGTTTCCAGCAAACGCGCCATGCCACGTCCTCTCCGAATAACAACTCCCGGGTGTCCTGCTGGCAGCTCGTCCCTTATAGAATCAAGCAACTGAAGTGACGAAATCAATAACAATTTTTCGACTTCTGTGCAAGACGTTGGACTCATAGCGCCGGGATCAAAGAGCGCTCGGCGGCGATGAATTGAGACACGATAAGATTGGCCAAGCGCGGTTTTTCACTGCTGGTGCTGCGCCTTTCTTGGAGGTCGCCAACATAGACCGATTTCGCCACTCTGAATTGGCCCACTTTGAGGGTCTGAATTGGCCCCCCCCCGGGAAAAAATAACCGGACTATTTTGTTTTGCTCAGGGGGAACAGGAGGCGCGGTGGACAGGAGAGCCAAGGCGGCGCTTTTTGAACGGCTTAGATGAACGCATTGGTGGGGCGGCGAACTCATGATAGAATCACAGTTGAGGGATTTGCTTCACAATTAGAGATTTTGGTACCATTAACCGCCAATGGAAGAGTCTCCGCCCACTATTGACATTGTCATTTCGGATCCCTACCCCATATTTCGGGAGGGCTTGCGGAAGCTACTGGAAGCTGAACCGGGGTTGCGCATTGTCGGTGAAGCTGCTGATGGTGAAGAGACTGTAAGGGTCGTTCGCAAACTCAAGCCGAAGATCCTCCTGCTGGACCTCTTGCCCGAGGTGACTGGCCTCGAGACCCTTCGAGAGCTGGGCAAACTGAGGATTCAAACACGTATCATCGTCGTGACTGCGGCCATCGGAAAGGCACAGGTCATTGAGCTGCTTCAATTGGGGGCTCACGGCATCGTTTTGAAGCACTCGGCGCTACAGCTTCTTCTCAAGAGTATTCGTTGCGTGAGCCATGGTCAGTATTGGCTCGGCCGTGAAAGTGTTTCAGACCTCGTCCAGGCACTTCGCCGGATGATGCGTGACCATCGCGCGTCAGAAGTCAGTCGAGACTTCGGTATTTCCTCCCGTGAGATGCAGGTCGTAACACACGTCGTTGCCGGCTATACGAACAAGGACCTAGCGGGGAAGCTAGGCATCAGTCTGCAGACCGCCAAGCATCACCTCACCAACATTTTTGACAAGCTGGGAGTCTCTAACCGCTTGGAACTCGTCCTTTTCGCCATTGATCATGGGTGGATCAACAAGGATTAGTCCTGCCCCCCTCCGTTCTTTTCAACAGACCAAGGACTGACAACTTGTCTCAGCGTGACATGGCCGCTATCCCCACTGACCTATGTCTCCGGAGCGCGAATCCTTTTTCTGCGTATCACATCTATATCTTCTGAGAAGATGCTAAGAAGGGTATTGCCTTGTCATCCCGCTTTATTCTTTGCCGTGAAAAGACCGTGATGAGAGTGTAATCGTGAGATAGCACTACAGGGTGCTATTCGGATGGCACCACCGTGCCATTGTGCGACTCCTGCGATCAGATAAACTGCGAGCTTCAACTTGATAACGGAAGGTTTCTTTCCCGAGAAGAGAATTCGCGGGTTGATTCGCAAGCAGAAGGCTGGCGAGGTGCTTTGTGGGGGTGCGGTCGTGATCGGATCGGCCCGGCAGTAATGGTCATGCCCCGTACTCGCGACCAGGGATTTCGATTATCAATTTGTTCGACCCTAGCATGTACAGGCGATGTGTCATCTTCGGAGTTCGTCCGGGGGAACAACCACTTGGACTGAGCAGGCAATCCACCCCGAAGCCCGCAAGGTTGGCAGTCGTCCGCCGTTTAGGTAATGCCTCGTACAGAAGTACCGGTACGCTGGTACGCTTGGCGGCGAGGGGGAAACGTAAGTAAACTCTCAGGAAGCGGATCTCTCCGGCGGACGATCGGAAGATTGATGGAGCCGGTCGCCAGAGAGTGGCACGATCTGGCTCCCGCGGCGCGTTAAAGAGGAAGACAAAATCGTTAGGCGTGAACGCATGGCGCAAAGCCAGGTTACGCAAAGGTGATGACCAGGGGAGGTTGCGAGCCTGCCACGCGTCGCTCAGAATCTTGGGCGACACGGGCAGAGGCGGTTCTGGTCGTCGCTTCCGCAAAGAACTGAAGGCAAGGCTTACAGGATGGTTGGATCTGTAAGTCAAAGGGCGGAGCTATGTGTCTACTGCAACAGAACTCCCGGCCAGTATGTTGCTGCCGCACAAGAGAGAGAACGTTCATGCACATAGAGCGCCCATCCAAATCCTTAGCTCATTCCCATGCCCGAACCGCAGCATCCTAAGTCCAGGGTAAAAGCAGAAAGCGCCAGCTAACAGTGAGACTGTCCAAGCAATCCCTCAGCGCATTGATTTGCTACCTCCAAACGCTCTTATCGACCAGCGACCGCCAATTCTTGACCTGCTCGGTGCACGCCTATTGCCAAAGGGTAAACTTCCGCATCTCAATCTAAGCCCAGGGCTTGCGCGGTTGACGGGAAATGCCTGGGGATGAAGCTCTGTGTAATAGTTACGAAGTATGTAAACCTTACCAGAGAGGAAGCTTGGACCGGGGGATTGCGAACGCTGACGCGCAGGAAAACGTTGCAAGCACTGTCCGTGGAGCTGGAGACTCATCTTCCGGAAGTCTCGCACGGTGTTCCTGAAGATGATGATCAACTGGGAGAAGGGTGTCGGGAGCAAAGATGACCGGAAGCAAGCGAGCTATCAAGTGCCGTCTTCTACTCGTCGGCCTGCTGCTTTTGCATACAGGAACGAGTTTTTGTAAGGTGATATAGGGGCTGATGCCGATCGAAGAGAGAATCGCGACTTTCGCCGCGAGCCGTTGGGCTTCCGGCTGGCATGCACTTTACACTCGGCATCAGTGCGAAAAAGTTGTTTGCCAGGCCCTGTCGGACAAGGGATTCGACGCATTCCTGCCACAGTATCGTGCTATTCACCCTTGGAAGGACCGTCGCAAGGAACTCCTCCTGCCGCTTTTCCCCAATTATGTGTTCATTCGAGGTGGCCTCGACCGAATGTTGAACATCCTTACGACGCCAGGCGTTCACTCGCTCGTGGCCTGGGCAGGGCGTCCAGCGGATATACCACAAGAAGAGATCGATGCTGTACGCCGTTTGGTCGACAGTTCATTACGGATCGAGCCGCACCCATTTCTTAAATGCGGAGACTGGGTGCGGATCAAGTCTGGGCCACTGGAAGGGATTCAAGGTATACTAGTCCGCAAAAGGAGTGCTTTTCGATTGGTCCTTTCGGTAGAAATGCTCGCACAATCTGCCTCCGCCGAAGTGGACATTAGTGTGGTTGAGTGCGTCCGCGGCGCGGAAGTGGACCGAAACGACGTGCTGAGGATTGATAAGGGAGTTCCATGTTTAGAGCCAGTTCGACCTTACTCACGTTGAGGGTGAGATTCCCTGAGGGGGCATCGAATCTTATTGGGCGACATAGCAGCTCGATATGAATCCACTCATTCAAATTAAGGTTCTGATCAGATGAACGCGGAGCAGAGAAAGCGAAGAGGCATGATGCGGAC
>Ga0326728_10026216_pt1 | contig 10344 bp, 8 predicted proteins | sample MB3enrmetagenome_FD_207602 | JGI IMG/M metagenome (GOLD analysis project Ga0326728, IMG submission 207602) | Lab enriched peat soil microbial communities from McLean, Ithaca, NY, United States - MB31MN | ecosystem: Environmental > Terrestrial > Soil > Wetlands > Peat | place: USA: New York... | reverse complement strand
AGAGATGTTCAAGGGGATCTATCAACGGCCCGCCGAAGCCCGCAAACTCTTTGCGGAACGTGGATGGAGCACGGTGGCCGCCCTGCAACTCCGCAACCCCATGCACAATTCCCACGCTTACTTAGCTTGGATCGCCATCGAGGTTTGCGACGGAGTCTATGTCCACCAACTGGTGGGCAAGCTTAAGCCCGGTGATCTTCCCGCTGAAGTGCGCGTGAAAGCCATCGACGCGCTGGTCAACAAGTATTTCCGCCGGGACCGCGTGATTCAAGGCGGCTACCCCATGGAGATGCGCTACGCGGGACCCCGCGAAGCCCTTCTCCACGCCGTATTCCGCCAGAATTATGGCTGCACGCACTTGATTGTGGGGCGTGACCACGCCGGCGTAGGCGATTACTACGGCCCCTTCGATTCCCAGAAGATCTTCCGGGAGATTCCTGCGGACGCCTTCAAGCTACGCCCTCTGTGCATGGATTGGACTTTTTACTGCTACGAATGTGGGAGCATGGCGTCGATGAAAACCTGCCCTCACGAGAGTAAGGCCGTAATCGATGAAAGCGGCAACTATAAAGGCGGCGCCCGCTTGCTGCTTTCGGGAACCTTACTCCGCAGACTGATGAGCGAGGGGAAGCCGGTTCCGCCCGAATACTCCAAGCCCGAGGTGATTGCGATTCTCAAGGAGTACTACGACCGTATCGAGGAAAAGGTAGAAGTAAAACTTCACGGCTTCGCCACCGGGGAAGCGAAAAAGTAAACTGTCCCTCTGGGCGCGGGCTGGCTTTCCGGCGTTCAGCCACTGGCCGGCCCCATGGCGGCCTCACCGTCAAGCGTAGCCATTTTATGGTTCGTGAGTTGGACGAACGTCTGGGCTTCAGCGAACTCATCGCCCCGCACTTGACCGACTCACGCCGGGAGAAAAACACTCAACTCCCGCTGGCGGATCTGTTGCGTTCAGCGGTGGTCAGGTGTATTTTATCGGTGGGGCAGAAAGTTCATAATGGAAATTCCGGTTAAGGAGGTTTGGCGTGGAAAAAATGCTCGTTGTGGTCTTCGACGACGATAAGAAAGCTTACGAAGGATCGCGTGCTCTCAAACAGCTCGATGCCGAAGGGAGCATTACAATTCATGGTGAATCGGTAATTCAGAAGAACGCCGATGGCAAGGTTTCGGTCAAGCAGACAGAAGGTGATTTCCCGATTCGAACCCTCGGGGGGACGGCTATCGGCAGCCTGATCGGCCTGCTGGGCGGACCGATCGGGTTCGGAATCGGCGCTAGCGCGGGCGCACTGGCCGGCATGGTTTCCGATCTCAATGTAGCGGGAGTCGACGCGGGCTTCCTGGACGACGTTTCCAAAGAGCTGAAACCGGGTAAGTGGGCGGTAGTTGCCGATATCAGTGAAGAATGGGTGACGCCGGTGGATACCCGGGTAGAGGCGCTCGGCGGCGTCGCCTTCCGTGCCGCAAGGAGCAGCGTCGAATCTGACCAGACGACCAGGGACGAGGCCGAGCTTCGAGCCGAAATCGACGCGCTGAAGGCCGAGCACGCCCAGGCTCGCGCCGAACGCAAGGCGAAGCTCCAAGCCACAATTGACCACCTCAACGCAAAACTACAGGATACGGTGGAGCAGGCCAAGCGTCGGTCAGAGGAGATCCGACGCGAAACTGAAGCCAAGGTCCAGGGCCTTCAGCAAAAAGCCGCGAAGGCACAGGGCGACGTCAAAGCCGCACTCAACGCACGCGCGACCCAGATCCGCCAGGAATACGAACGGGTAGAGGCGAAGCTGAGGAGCGCCGCGGCGGGAGAACTGAGGAAGGCGGCTGACCGGCTCGAAGAGAAGGCGGCTAGGTAGTGCTTGTGTTCCGCGGCCGGTCATTGTGGAATTGATGGCCGGCCGCCCAATTCTCGTATTGCGGCTGGCCCTCCGTCTTCGTACCCATCGAAGTTGAAACCCAGACAAAGGGAAAATCCGCTTTTAGGAACCGGGCCGGCGGCATCAACGGCACTGGGCAGCTTGGAAGGCAAAGTCCAGTCGAGTTTTCAGTGCTGGGTGCTTCCACGGACCACGGAAGGGATCAGTTTTGCCTTTCCAGAGAACCCCTGCCGACCGCGTCGTGCGGTGGGAAAGAATCACAACTCATCAGGTTACCGATTTATCAAATGATTGAGTTTTTGATCACTCACTGATCCTGGTAAACATTCAAGAGCTGTAGCCGTGTGGCTTCAAGGCGCTCCTCGACAACACGCGCAAATCGTTTCAGGAGCTCGTAACCCAGGGCGTGGTCGCGCTCGGCTTTTTCCCGAAGACACTTTCCGTCCGCGGCAAACGCGCGAGTGTCCTCGAGGGCTCGGGCGGAGAACTTCCATTGGTAAGGAGGAAAAAGCCACGACCACCCTAAGATTTCGCCTTCGCCGAGGGTCAGGATAGTTAGGGGGCCACGTCGTTCGGAATGTATTCGCAGCGCCACCTTCCCTTCGCGGATCAAGTAAAACTGATTGGCCTCTTCGCCTTCCCGGAAAATGACGTCTCCGGCCTTGAAGCGTATGTTGGAAACGCAGCCGACGATGGTCTCGAGGTGCCGCGCGGGTAGATCCTGGAAAAACGGGTGCGCACTTAGAATGCCTTGCAGGGTTTCCATGGTGATCCTCCTCCATCGATGCGATCAGATTGAGTTTTCGTTCTCCTACGACCTTGGCTCCTCGGCGGGAAATGGATGTTCGTCCGAAATCTTCTCTAGGGTTTCAGTCTCCTTGGCTGTCCTCGCCCTGAGTTTAGCCGAGACGCCGGAGGACTACCAGTCTGAATCGCCGGATATCTGAGAATGCCGAGAGAATCATCGCAACGGACCTTGCGCGGTGCGTTTCTCATCGACTCGTATTTCCTCCAAAATCTGTCCTCATCGTTTTGGAACTCAACTGACCCTGCCGGAACAGCGCCCCTGTTCCTTGATTGTGTGCTGACCATCTCGCACGAGGTGCAGAGACAGCGCCTCACACCGCATCAATGAGGTTCTTTGGAGACACACTTATCCGTGATGATGGATTTACCGGACGCCAGCTCCTCGAGCGTCTCCTGATGGAGCTTTTCCTCGGCAACTTTCTTCGGCGCCAACCCCAATGCAACCGCCACCCCGTAAAGGATGGCTTCCGGTCGTGGCGGACACCCCGGGATGTAAAAATCCACCGGAGTCACCTTGTCGGCGCCTCCCATCACATTATAGGTGTCGAACCAGCAGCCGCCTCCTGTCGCACAGGAGCCGATCGCGAACGTAAGCTTCGGATTGGGAACGGCTTCCACCAACCTTTTGAGCGCCGGCACGACTTGTCGTGTGACGGGGCCGGAAATCAAGATGACATCCGCGTGCCGGGGTGACCCCACGAGCTTAATCCCGAAACGCTCGGCGTCATAATAAGGAGTAAGAACATTAATGACTTCGATATCGCATCCGTTGCACGCCCCGCAGTTGGCATGGTACACCCAAAGCGCTTTGCCAAGCGCCTTTCGGCAAAGGTCTTTTAGCATATTTTGCACCTTTTACCTTCCCAAGGTGGCCAGAACTGCCGCCGCACGATCGAGCAGCGGGTAGGGCATTTGGGGGTAAATTCCCAGCAATGCGCACATTCCCGCCAAAAACACCATGGGGACCCACATTCGGGCCGGCACTTCCCTTATAAGCGGCGCGGAGGCGCCGCTCCAGCCTTGCTCTCCCCAAAACACTCTGTATGCCGCCCGAACCATAACGACCATGGTCAAAACACTCACTAGGATGGCGATGACCGCCGCCCACCACAGCCCGGCCCTGGCGAGGGCCAAATATACCGTCAGCTTGCTCCAGAATCCATTGAGCGGCGGGAAGCCCGCCAGGGCTAACGCCCCTAGAAAGAAACAGCCGCTCGTGATCGGCATTCGACTTCTCAATCCGCCGAGCTCACTGATTCGCCGAACGCCCGTGGCATACATGACCGCACCCACGCACATGAACAGCAGCGACTTGTAAATCGCATGGTTGAGCAAGTGATAAAGGCCGCCATAGCATCCCAGGTAGGTTCCGAGCCCGATGCCGACCAGCACATAGCCCATCTGACTTACGGATGAATACGCCAGCAAGCGCTTGAGGTCGTCCTGGGTCAAAGCCAGGATAATGCCGAGCAGCATCGTGAACGTGCCGAGCGCCACGAGGAAGATCGTGACCTGAGGCCAGGCGGGGTAGAAGATGCTCACCGTGCGGGCCATGGCATACAGCGCCATCTTGATCATCACGCCGGACAACAGGACGCTAATCGGTGTCGGCGCCTCGGCGTGCGCGTCAGGGAGCCAGGGATGAAACGGCGCAATGCCCGCTTTGGTCCCGAATCCGATCACCAGAAACGCGATCGTAATTGCCGCCGTGCCGCTCGGTATGAATTGCGCCACGTTCCGGATGTCGCTGATCAGCAGGGCGCTGGCTCCAGTTAGTTTATTCGTGGCCGCCGCACCGGCGTAAAGCAATACACAACCGAACAAAGCGAAGGTAATCCCGATAGTAAGCAACATGAGGTACTTGTAGCCCGCTTCCAGCGCGCGCCGATCCCAATAGAAGGCGACGAGGAGCCCCGAGGTAAGGGTGGTGGCTTCAATGGCGACGTAGAGCATGATCACGTTATTGGTGACGCATCCCCACAGCATGGTCGCGAGAAACCACATCAGGAGGCCGTAGAATGTCCGAATGCGACCCGCGGCAGTGCGCTCCTCGAGGTATCGTATGGAGTAAATCGTGGTGACCAGTCCGATGACGCCAATTATGACCACCATCAAGGCACTCAAGGCATCGACGCGGAGCTCGCCGCTCCAGGTGGTAAGGACCACCCCATTCAGGACCTGATACGCCATCCAAGCGCTCAACCCGGTGACCAGTGCCGCCGTGATAACGCATATCGATTGTTGAAACGTGCGACCCATGCGCCTGGCCGAGAACACGACGGCGCCCGTGAGCACCGGTAAGAGGAATACAACCGCCGGCACGATTGAGGTCTCTGTCAGGACTTCCCCCGCCATATGTACATCCTTTGTACGAGCCGTTTGATCGTATTTACCACCTTAATTCCCGCAGCCTGAACGTATCTGTGGATCCAAATGCCTGCCGTACTCCTCCAATCACGTAAAGGAGAAGGTATACGGTGACGACCACCTCCGTGGCCACGCCGAAGAGGGCGGTTTCGGACAATCCCGGAGCCAGGCTCACCAAACTCAGGTGTACGCCGTTTTCAAGCAGGCAGAGCCCGATCACCGTCTTGATCGCGTCCCGGCGCGTCAACACCGCATACAGGCCCAGCGCGAAAACCGTGGACGCTACCGCCAAATTCGTTCTGAATACCTCGAGCTGCGCCATCGCGGTGGGCGCCAGAAGGGTGGTTCGACTGTGGGTGAGATGGAAGAAGGTTAACATCAGCAAGGCGGCAATAACGGCGGAGGGGCCAAAACCAATCACCGGCTTCAATTCGCGATCATCCATACCGCGGATGGCCCGGAAGAGGAACCAGGGTGTAAGGATCGCCTTGGTGACCAGGGCGGTGGCCGCCCACCAGTAAAGCGCCCTGTTGACAGCCGCAAAGCTCAGGAGCAGACCCACAATCAGGAGTGCCTGACAGAGGTAGGCGACAATCGAAAACTTGAGCCTCCGCATCTCAACCGCCGCCACCGAGGTAATCACCAGGGTCAAGCTCAGGGTCTCAATCAAACCTGTGTGCAGCGCTTCCGGGTTCATGCCCTCCCTCCCTCCGCGCCATCCCTGAAACCGGTTTTCATCATCCGGTCAAGCTCCGTCGGGGGCGGGAAGCACCGGCCGCATCTTTGGCAGGGTCCCATGAAAACCTCCAGCCGCATGTACATGTCCTGGGGAGCGTTCGTGGCGGTTTCGAATTGTTGGCTGAGACGGATCGCATCCTCGGGGCAAACCTCTTCGCACCTACCGCAATACGTACACCGGCGCCAGAAGAACTCCAGCACCCTCTTGTGCTGCTCCGCGTCCGACAGCATAATCACGCCGGCCGGGCAGACGTTTGCGCATCCGCCGCATCCGAAGCAGAGATCGGCATCGAGAGTGATCTTGCCGCGGAATCCGGGTTTGGGGTCGTGCGGCGCAAACGGGTATCCGAGCGTCACACGCCCGGCTTTCAAGCAAATCAGGGCTTCGCGCAGTTTGCTCAGGAACACCTTAACCTCCCGCCGGTCTCGCTACTGTAGCGGCGGTCTCCGACCGCCGCGCGTCGATCGGAGATCGACGCTACAATCCGCGCCGGGCTAAAGCCCGGCGCTACGTTCCCTAGGCCGAACGCCGTTCGGCCCTACTTCCCAATCACCGCAAAGGCCAGGGCCGCCAGGGACGAAAACCCGACCCGCATGAAATAACCCATGGCTTGATCGACGCGAAGCCGCGGATTTACGACATCAATAACCGTCACCAGTACCAGCACGACGAGCACCTTCACGATCGTCGCGATGAGATCCATCACGTAGGTTCCAAAGTGCGGCCAAGGAAAGAATACTTCCACCAGCAGAAACGCGAACACGAGCTGCTTCGTCCACATCGCCCAGCGGAAGAGCGCCAGGCGCGGACCGCTTTGCTCGATCAGTGGACCGCCCATGATTTCCTGGTCGGCCTCGGCAACGTCGAAGGGCAATTTGCCGGCCACGGCTTGCAGAGCGAGGAAAAATGCCACGCCCCCTATGGCCATACTGATGCTGGGTCCATTCTGCACCTGCCAGTTGGCAATGCCGCCTAGAGTCAAGGTCTTGGCCTTGAATGCACCGACAACAAGGGCAATCGCCAGGACGGGTTCGACAGATAAAAGCATCATCATTTCGCGCGAGCTCCCGATGGAAGCATAAGGGCTGGCGCTCGCAAACCCCGTCAACATGATCGCGACACTGCTCATCGCCGCGACATAGAGCACCACGATCAAATCTCCGGCGAAGGCCAGCGGCGCGCCCGTCCCCATGGGGATCAATGCGGCAAGAAGCAGCACCGACCCCAGGGTGAGAGCCGGCAGGGCCGCATAGACCGCTCCCCCCGTGCTTCGCAGGTCCTCCTTGCCCAGGAGCTTCAACAGATCCCAGTAGGGCTGCGTGATGGGAGGCCCCATGCGCGAGTGGAGGGCAGCGCGAATCTTGCGCATGATGCCTTCCGCAAGTGGCGACAACAACAGAGCGGCCGCCACGTTCAGCAAGCAGAGCAGAAAACTGATGAGCCAAGCTGTCATCGCGTTCCTCCGCCGCGAGACTGTAGCGGCGGTCTCCGACCGCCGCGCGTCGATCGGAGATCGACGCTACAACGCGGCGCCGGGCAACGCCCGGCGCCAGGCCGAACGCCGTTCGGCCCTACGTCTTACGGCGCCTTCTGGACATCTCCAGAAGCTCCGCGTGGGAATAAACCCTGACTTCATGGGTCCTTCTATCGACGGTCTCGAGGCGCTCCGTGCAGGAGAAACAGGGGTCCAGACTCCCCAGCGTAATCGGTACGTCCGCGATGTTTCCATCGAGGACCATGGCCGGCAGAGCTTGCAGGTTCGGATAGCTGGGGGCCCGCACTCTCCACCGATACGGCCGGTTATCACCGCCCGTCAGCACAAAGTGGACGGCCTCGCCCCTCGGCGCCTCTACCACCGACACGCCGACCCTCCCGGGCGGTATCGCCTCCTTGATCTCCGCACAAATCGGACCCTCGGGAAGGGCGGCCAGACCCTCGCGCACCAGCCGAATGGATTCCAGCAACTCGTTGATTCGCACCAGCACGCGCGCCCAAGTATCCCCCGCCTCTTCGGTGGCAATCTTTGGGGGCAGTTCGTCATACGCCGCATACGGGTGATCGATTCGCGCATCGATGGCCACCGCCGAAGCTCTGGCCGGCGGGCCCACCGCACAGATTTTCTTCGCCCAATCGTTGGTTAGAACGCCCACTCCCTTGGTCCGGGCATGAAGCGTGGTGTCCCCAATGACCGCGTTGCGAACGGCGATGGACTCCTTTTCCACCTGGGCAATGGTCTCGAGGAGCTTGGGCTTTATCTCATTGTGGAGATCGCGGCTCAGCCCGCCGACCGTATTCATTCCGTAAGTCTTGCGGTTTCCGGAGATCTCTTCACAGAGCCACATGACCGGCTCACGAATTCGCCAAGTCTGCATGAGCACCGTCTCGAAACCGATGATATGCCCGGCAATGCCTAGCCAGAGCAGATGAGAATGGATGCGTTCCAGCTCCAGCAGGATCGTTCGGATGTACCGGGCCCGGCGCGGCGCCTCGATGCCGGCAGCCTTCTCCACCGCCTGGCAATAACAGGTGGAATGAATGAAGCCGCAAATTCCGCATATTCTCTCGGCCAAATACGGGATCTGGCCATAGGTCAAAACGCTGTCACCGAGTTTTTCAATTCCCCGGTGGTTGTAAAAGAGGCGGGTATCGCATCCTACGATCGTCTCGCCTTCGACGAACATGCGCCAGTAGGAGGGCTCCTCCAGGACCGGGAAGAAGGGCCCCAGCGGTACCACGCTGGCCCCCTTGGGGGGCTCGAGCATTTGCGGGCGCACATTTTCCGCAGGGGGAGGCTGGTAGTTATAAGGAAAGTCCCTTCGCAGTGGAAAGACACCTTCCGGCCAGTCGTCGGCCAAAAGCAGGCGGCGTGGATCCGGATGCCCTTCGGGATGCACTCCGATGGCATCTCGGTACTCCCGCTCTGCCCAATTTGCTCCCGGGATAACTTCAGTGATCGATTCAATCTTCAGGTCCTCTTCCGACACGGGAGATTCCAGCAGAACGTAAAGATGCTCACGGTCCAGCGAAAATAAATGCAAAATTGTGAAGTCGCCGTTGACGGATCGGGTGTCCGTCCCCACCGAAATCATGAAGCGCGCCTGCAACTCGTTGACCAGCGCCTGCACCACCGCCCGCATGGCCCGCTTCTTGATCGTGAAATGCAGGGTATCGGCGTGAGGTTGCGTCCCTGACAGGAAGGCACTGCCGCTGCGTGCGGCGACTGCTTCCTCAACCCGCGTAACCGTCGACTGATCGGTAATAATCATGCCCATCTCCTCACCTATTCACCAACAGGAGGATTCCCGTCACAATGATGGCGCCCATCACTATCCACAAAAGATAGATTTGCGGGGTTCCAACGTGCGTTCTGCTCACGCGGCCTGCGGCCCGGTCAACCATTTTGATGGCCGGCGTATACAGCCATTGGTCAAAATCCAGCGCGCGGCGAAGGGAAGCCGGAAATTTCGGCACATGGAATTGTCCGCTCGGATAGATTCCCTGGAAAGCGTGTTTGAAGGGCAAATAGAAACTGCTGGCGCGGTAACGGACAGTGGCCGGAAGGTGTTCTTCTCCGCAGTACCAGACCGGCGCCGACCTCACTTGGGCTCCCCCCGCGCGCTGAATTCCATAGGAGATCAATGCCAGGATGGCCAAGCCGGCCAGCATGGCGAGGGGCGACCAGAATCCGACCGGCGACCCATCCGTCAGTGTGAGGCCGCCCCATATCCGGCTCGCGTCCACGCCCGACATCGGCAGGGCGGTAACCCCCTCGATCGCATGCCCGACGAAACGCAACATGGGCTGGGGAAAGATGCCCAGCAGTACGCACAGGGCGGCAAGTACGACCTGGGGTACGACCATGGATGTCGGCACTTCCTTAATTCCCAGGTTCTCATCCGCTAAACCGAGAAAGACTGATCCCAGCACCTTCAGGAAGGAAGCGAGCGTGGCGAGTGAAATGAAGAGCGCTACAATACCCAGCACGAGGAACAACGGGAATCGCATTCCGGCCAATAAGCACCCGGCGACGATGAGCCACTTGCTGGCGAACCCGTTGAGGGGCGGCACTCCCGCGATGCTCAATGAGGCGATGGTCGTCGTGCCGGCGGTGTACGGCATGAAAGCCGCCAGGCCGCCCAGCTTGTCCATGTCGCGCTGGCCGGTCCGGTAAAGCACCGACCCCGCTCCCAGGAACAAGCACGACTTGAAGCAGGCATGATTTACCGCGTGCAAAATCGCACCCGCCAGAGCAATCGAGGCCACGGCCGGGTACATCCCGAGACAGTAGACGCCCACCCCTAACCCCAGGCAGATGTAACCGATTTGCCCGATGGTGTGGAAGGCCATCAGCCGCTTGGTGTCGGTCTGCCGCAGGGCGGTCAAGGTCCCGACGAAAAGCGATCCGGTGCCGGCGAGTGCCAGGATAATTCCCCAGATCCTGAGCGACGGTGACACCACCAGAAAAGAGCAGAAGAGGCGAACCAGCCCATAGATTCCCAGTTTGACGAGTGCGCCCGAGAGCGTGGCGCTCATCCCTGAAGGGGCCACGGGATGGGCATC
>Ga0326728_10026214_pt1 | contig 10344 bp, 12 predicted proteins | sample MB3enrmetagenome_FD_207602 | JGI IMG/M metagenome (GOLD analysis project Ga0326728, IMG submission 207602) | Lab enriched peat soil microbial communities from McLean, Ithaca, NY, United States - MB31MN | ecosystem: Environmental > Terrestrial > Soil > Wetlands > Peat | place: USA: New York... | reverse complement strand
CGGCGGATTTTTCGGGATGCAGATCGACCCTGCCGAGGCCCGGCGGGCGAACTCTCGCTGTGGTAGTTTGGAAGAAGCAGCCTTGAACGAGCTCGTAGCTCAGTTGGTAGAGCAACGCCCTTTTAATCCGAATTTAGCCGAAAATCGAAGGCTTGGCGAAACATCACTTTGGACGTATAACTTATTTAAATTAAATGATATATGCCACGCGCTGACGTTGCATATCGTCGCACTTAAACGCATGGGATACGGTACAGAGTGGCTACTATTTGGCTACCAGAATTCCCGTGCAACGCTATGCAATGAGTGCTGAAATTCAGAGTTGTTTCTGGTTCACGACGGCATCTTGTCGATGACAATTAAGGGCTCGCCAGCCAACCGACGGGAAACGGGCAAAGAGCGGCCGAATGACTTGCTGAGCGCCTTGACCTTCTGTTGGCGACAGTCGAGGCCCTTGCCCACGAAGATCGGCGAACCCTCGCCGACTTTTGGGTAAAAATATCCGCATCAGCACCCTAAGCTCCACTGTTGCAGGGTGTTGGAGTCTTCTTTGGACCACCAGACGATCCTGTGCATCCTCTTTACGTAGACTAGTATTGAAAATCGAGGTGAAGCGTGAATTTCGATTATGTCAGGCAATCGAAGGCCGTCCTCGAACTCGAAAGAGTTCTGCGTGAAAGGGCAGAGTTTGAACTTTCGATTGCGCGGGCGTGCAAGCCCGACGGCGTAACTGATGTTTACGTCGATGTGATGACGCCTGGTCTGTCTGGCGCCGCCGTATTTCTTGTCAGGCGAATCGCAACCAACGTGGCATTAATCCCTTGGGTCATAAAGGTGTGCAGCGAAATAGAGCTTATTAACGCGGAACGCGACAATTACGAACGTTGCATCCAAGGGATACTCCCCCAGTCCCCTGCACTCATTGACACGGGTGCAAATAGGCTGCTGATTTATTCCTACGGCGGTTTCCTATCAAACCCGTATACTCTGCGGTCCGGTTACGCAATCTCGAAAGCAGAGGCACTTGCGCCCCTTATGCGTCGAATTGTCACTTCTCTTGAGAGCATCCATAGGATGGAGCCGGACGGAATGTCGTGCGTGAATCGCATGCCTAGAGCGCATGGCATCGAAGAGGAGATCAAGAGATTAAGGCTTCCGATACCCACCCAGGTGGCTGCGGACTTATCTGAATCCTGGCGCAGGGTCCTCAAAGCAAGCGGTGACTTTCCTCTTCTCCGTTGCACCGGTCATGGAGATCTCAACTCGGGAAACGTGCTTTTTGAGCCAGGAGATGACGCATCTCATCCAGTTTTCATCGACTTTGCCTCCATGCGCGAGTCGAAGGACAGCGTTGGCTATCCACCATACTTTCATCTGCCGTTCTGGGATTATGCCAAGCTAGAACGCGACATTCAAACAAGATTATTTCTGAAGGAAGCACTCGACAAAGGGCTCGAAAATGAAGAAATTATCGGAGCTGTACGGGCAATCAATGGTGACGGAGAGGTCGATCAAGGGACGGCGTCTTTATCGTCGGTGGCCAAGTTGCTCAAGACGACTTGGGCGCTGAGGAATGCTATCAATGAGAAATACTCCCCAGACGAGCTCAGGGCTTATCGCGTGGTAGTAGCGTACGCGATGCTTACCGCGGTTTTCCGCGAACCGCCTGATTCGGATGTATCCCAAGCTCGGCAACTTCTCGTCGCCGCAGCGTCAAGCATTGCCCTGCTCAATGGTGCCCTTTCTCCCTTGCCTGCTCCGGCTCCGCCAAGAGATACCGGGCCCCTTGCGGTTGCTTTGAAAGGCGAAGGTTCCAGCACTCCAGCGCATTCGCGCGTTCCGTGGAGGCGAGCTTCGGGGCTTCGCTGGGTAGCAAGTTGCTTGGGGATTGTGTTGATTTCAGCGGTTGCATACCAGCTAATCGGGCATCGATTGCGTCCAAAGGAATCGACTCCGACTACGCAGACCCCTGACATTCAGCACTCAAACCTGCCGGCCCAACCGTCCGTAGCCCCAGTCTTAACGTCCAAATCTAGCACCACTGGCCTAGCGCAACCAGCTTGGAGCGATATTGAATCGCGAGTCCAAAGGGTGTACTACAGCGTCTCCAGAGTGGACAAACTGGGAGACTTTGTCTGCGCCAAGGACCCCAAATATGGTTGCTATCAAGACGTCAACGTCATCGAGCAGGGAGAAAACGATACCTTGACTGTCTCCCGAGTCACAGTCTTTTATACACATGACAACGGCCAATGGAAGTTCTGGAAGCTTGTTCGGCACGATTGAGGGAGAACATCGTTTCGCGAATCGGACTGCCTATTTCGGGGCGATTGAGTACTTGACATTCCGGGCGGAGACCGTTTCTGCACTCGGGCCGGCGAAAACAAACTCGGTCACAACATATAAGCTATGAGGATCGGCACCTCTGAACCGATCCAAGGGGAATTGATACGTCTTCCACTCCGACGTCAACACAACCGGAACCTTGGTTTCTGATCCGTTATCCTGCTGCGTAAAGGTCTTGATTCCGATTCCCAGCCTTTCTCCCCCTTGCGCTCCCTTCATTTCAATTGTGAGCGTGTTATAAGCGGAGAGATCAAGAAATGGGCGCGGAGGATCCGTGGGCGGTCCGACGGTGATGAATACCGCTCCCCACGTTTGGTGGGATGGATATGACATCTTCAGATGGTCGTCCTCAGTCTCCAGCCAACTGGTGTTGTTTGCTGAGCTATTGACCCCCATGTCGAACCCAGGGGTAAGACTGGCGCCGATCAAGACATCCTTTGGCGGCTGTTGACCGAACACCATTGCTGTACCAGCGGCAATGAGGAACCAACTAATCACCGCCCCTTTGATTGTTGTGAACATACCCGCCTCCTGCTGCGAAACTGGCGTGTAACCAACCCCCGAAGCCATCGCGACCAAGGCGATAGCAATGCTTACGCTGCCAGTCTACACCTGGCGGCTTCCGAATCCGTCTCGGAAAACGCCCATGTCGCCGGGAGGTATTGTTGCTTTACGCAAAATCGCCTGTCCACTCATCGATGGCCGCAGTCATTTTCGAAATCTGGGCACTCATGACGGCTGTGGCTGTTGTAGACGTGGTCAACCCTGCCAAGGGACTCACCGCTGGCCAAGATCTGTGGGGGGAATATCGGCGTCCTGAGTCGGCCGATGGGGTTGCTCCGTGCAGAGATCACCCCGCAAGCGGTTCTGGATGGTCGGCGCGGGCATACCTCCGCAGGTCAGCCACCGGAATTAGAACACGCTTGCCAATTCTCCTAGTCGGTAGGCGCTGAGTGGCTACCAGATAATCCAGCGCACGCTGGCTAATCGAGAGCAACTGCGCGGCATCCCGCCTGCTCAGCAACAACTTCTCTTCAGCGCGCATAACAGGCTTCTTATCAGCATATGGTTGAGATCGCGGAGACAGTTCCATAATCAGCCATTCACCTTTCCAACTTGTTGAGTTGCACTTGATTTGCGTCCGGTCTCACCGAACCCGCCAACCATACAGCTTCCCTTCCTCAGGCTTGGGGTAACACACCCCGGAATCCAATTTCCAGCCGGGCCGATCGCAGGCGGTCAAATGCTCCAAATCGCCGGCCTCCCAAAGCTCGTATGCCCGCAAACCATCCGCAGTGAGTGCCCATGACGCTACAAGACGCCCTTCGACACCGGCGTTGAAGCCACGGGCACGACCGTCGTCGAAGCCGACCCAATACCCGAGACCGAAAACGGCCGCGAGCATGAACAACCCAGCCGCTGAAGCAATCGCGGCCCATTTCAGCAGATCGCGTAGGCCCTTCTTCGCCGCTACGGACTCGGCCGCACCGACCACGGCATCCGTCAAAGACGCCTGCAAGCGAACCCTGGAAGACTCCGCTTCCGCCGCGGCAGACGACCGAATTCTCTCCAGGATGCCTTGCACGGTTACGTTGATCTTTTCCGGGACTGCCTCGTACAGGTCGCTGTAGTGGCCGAGCACGATCATCAAAGCCCACACGGCATCTGTCGGCTCGATCCCGAACTTGTCGGCATGCGACCTCACCCGCTCGCGTTCCGTTTCGGACAGATCCGCCAGCAAGACGCTGTACAGATCGTCACTCGGCGGGATCATCGCCACAAACCTTATCGAAGATATTTTGAGCGCAATCCCGGCGCCACCGTTCGATTTCGGCGCGGCTCCCCAATGTTGCAGTTTGCCAGGCTCTTTCAAGCGTCAAGCGACTGCTCTGCACAAGGTTTGTAATGCGCGTAGCAAGCTGAGGAAGGTACAATGACAGTCCTCGCTTCGCCTCTATCGACTTGCGCAAAGGCGAATTGTCGTACAACTCGAACAGAGATGGAGCAATTCCGAAGAACTGATTACGAACCACATGAATTCGCCCGTGCGTCACCACGTTCATGTAGTCCGTCAGCATTTCACAACTGTCCCGCTGCTGATTGATGAGGAACAGTGAGATGAAGGGCCAGCCAAATTCATTCAGCTTCTCATCGAACATTGAACCGTAGAGGTTGACGCCTTCATTGTTTCGTGCGGCAGTATTGACGACAACCTCATCGTCCTTGCTCGCGTCCACTATGTCCAGAAGATCCAGCCAGCCCTCGTTCTCATCCAGGTTTACAAGCGAGAACGACTTCACATCCTTCTGGTAGGCTTTGCCGACATCTGGGTTTGCTGTATCGGTCTCTACCAAGGAGACCTTTCGACTTCTCATCTCAAAGTAGTCGAGAAGTGCGATCGAGCCCACCGACTTTCCTACACCGCCCTTGCTGCCTGTTACGAAGAATACCCTTGCCATACGTTGCTCCTTTCTTACAGCCTTACGTCCGGTTTCATTTGGAATTGCCCAGGCCTTAGTTCAACGGTTGGTGACCCCACCGAGCCCTTACTGGCCGCTTTTGCTGGAGCTTGTTCCTTTGGTAGCGCCAGTTTCTTCAGGTAGGTCGAAAGGGCATGGATTGTGATAACGACGCCGTTCTCTTCAAAAACACGGACCAACATCTTCAGCGTGTAGCCGTTCTCCCGCAACCTTCTCAACTGCGGGTAGACGCCCCGTACGATCTCCCCCATCATGTAGGACTCGGGTTGCGGGGGAGGTACATTCCCCCTCTCATCCAGACGAGTGCGAAAGACCTCGAACTGCTCTGCGGTGAGCGTTTGCGGGTTGCGGCGCCGTTTTTCCATCTGCCTTTCTTCTTTCCTTGCCAACAGCGAGTCCAATACAGAATAACACATTCTTGACAGCAGATATGTATGATAGTAACATCAGACTCGTTAAGAGGCACGGCGAGGTAGGCGCTGGTACACACAAAACCCCTTCGGGGTTTCGCGCGTCCCACCACCCTTTCTCCAATCCGCCTTTCGGCTACTCGGAGAAACGGTTGCGCATCTCGCTCAGGGCTGCGCCCCGAGACCCCCACAGAAAGGACAAAGGCGATGCCACGACCGAAACGAGCACAGGGAACCACGGAAAGAATTGACATACGTATCACGACCGACGAGAAGAACACATTGTTGATACAAGCCGACAAAGCCGGACTGACTCTCAGCGAATACATGCGCAGGTGTTCTCTTCATAAGCGCATCCATTCGCGCGTAAGCGACAAGGCAATTGCCCGCCTGAGCAGCCTGTGTGGCCTTCAGAAGCATCTGCTGATGCAGATCAAAGGCCACCCATACGAAGCAACGCTTCGCAGTGAACTGAACTCCGTTCTTGCAGGGATCACCACGACATTGCGAGCCGTTATCAGCAAAGAGGAGGAAGCAGAATGATCGTCAAGCAGATAAACCGTCCCAAGAACTCGGTCAGTAGCTTTCCACGACTCTTCAAATATCTGACGACCGAACTCGACCCCAACACAGGCGCAAGGCGGAAACGATGCACGAAGAGAGAGATCGTATGGTCCGACAACAATCTTTCTTTTCTCGATACTGCCGCCTACCTGCGACGCCATCTTGCGCTACGGGTACGAACTCTTCCTCTCCGCAACAACGCAACATGGGCGGACCTACATTCGCTCTCAGCCGATCACTACCTTTGCTTGGAGCGGAGGAAGAACTGCACATACACAATCTTCAACCCTCAACACAATGTGCGCGTGAAAGCGGCGGATGTGTTCCTTCATAATTTCGGAGGTAAGCACGCTCGGCATCTGACAGAACGCCAACTCGGTCCCTGGGCTGAAATGTGACGCGTAGAGGATGTCACATGATCGCCAAGGTCCAACCGAGTAGACGGAACTCCCGAAGCAGTTTTAGACGGCTACTCGATTACCTCACCAAAGAGCGTGACCCGGACTCCGGAGAGTCCCGTCTTCGAGGAGATGTCGTATTGTCGAGCAACCTCGTCGGTATCGACACAGCAGCTGCGGAGATGAAAGCGGTCGAATCTCTCAACCTGCGGTGCAGCGATGTGGTGTGCCACTACGAACTCGCATGGCCTCCAGGCGAACGGCCAACTCGCGCACAATGGACAGATTCAGCCGTATACACACTGAACCAACTCGGGTACAAGGACCACCAATATGTGATCGTTGCCCACGACGACAAAAAGCATTTCCATATTCACATCATGCTGAACAAGGTTCATCCCAGAACATTCAAAGCCCGTACGCCGTATCGAAATTGGATCATCCTTGACGCCGCGGTACGTTCGCTTGAAGCCAAGTACGGTTGGTCCCACACCGCAGGTCCGACCCGCTGGGACGAGGCCACTCAAAAAGCTGTGCGGACATCCAGAGCGGAACGAAATGCGTCCCGACCGATTCGGGAACAGCCCACAGGGGCCGCTGCGCAGTTTGAGCATTACCACGACGAAGAATCTCTCCAGTCCTACGTTCAAAGGGAGGTAGCCCCTGGCGTTCGCAAACTGCTTACTCGACGCAACGTCACGTGGGAGGATCTCCATCTACTTCTCTCCAACGCCCATCTCAGACTTGAAAAAGGAGAGAAGGGCGGATACACCGTCCTTGCCATCGACTACAACATCCGGGTAAAAGCATCCGACGTGTTCCGCAACAACTTCGCAGGTAAGGTGAACCGACAAACCACTGAGGCCGCTCTAGGACCATGGAGGCCGTCTTCAATATCCCCCCAGGAGGGCGCTCAACACGCCTTTCGTACTCCTGTTCGTAATAGCGCACTGAGGGAAGAACGGAAAGCACAACGACACGCCGACCGAGATTCCCTGATGGCGGATTATAACCAGTATCGTAATCAGCAACGCGAAATGTGCAAGGCCTTCACGACAGACGGCAGGGAGGGCAGGCAATATCTTCTTGATCTCTTGAGGCAACAAAAGAAGGAGATTCGCGCATCCGCCCTGGCATGGCCGGCCAAGAAAGTCCTGCTCTCCCAGGCTGCGGCCCAATCCGTTCTCGAAGTACGCGCCCTGAAGCTGTCCATTCAACAAAGGCGCCAGGAGGCATTTCCAAAGGACCTGCGCTCATGGGTCGCGGACAGAGCTGGCGAAGGGGATGCACGAGCTGCCGCCCAACTTCGGGGTTGGCGCTACGCGGATCAGCGTAATCAACGACGACTCGATGCAAGGCTGGAAGCAAGTGCGCTTCATATCGGGCCGCCACCTGAGGACAATCAGAAATCCGACTGGGCAGACTTTGCGCAGCGAAGACTTGCGGCCCAACAGCTGGAACAGAATCTTACCAAGCAGATCGCCGCGACACGCATCTGGACGATCGACCGCAAAACAGGCGACGTGTCGTACCTGCTCAACGGCAGAGTCTCAGTCATCGACCGCGGGCGCCTTGTGACCGTTCTCAATCAGGACGATGCGGCAATCGTCTTTGGGCTGGAGATGGCCATCCGGAAATACGGATCGCGAATTGCCTGTACCGGAACAGACCAATGGAAGCAGGCAGTAGCCAGAGCGGCCGTCCAATACGGCGTCTTCGTCGAATTCACCGATCCGGATATGCAGCACGCCCTCGACTGGGAGAGGCAGATGGCCAATCCTCTTCAACTTCGGGCTGCCCGGTTGCATTTGCTCGAAACCAGACTCAGAACAGATGAGGCCGACGATCTGGCGTTCACCGATGAAGCCGAAGTTCTGGAACTGCTTTCCTGCCTCCAGCCGGCGGCTCATGCTCACCAAATGCTGGAGGTTCTGAAAGCCTCCGAAGCTCCAGACGCAAAAGCCAACGTGGGTGGCAACCTTACCCTGACGATTCTCAAAGGGCTCCCGGGTCAACCCGCGTTCAAAGTCTCTGTCCATGAAGGAAAGCGCCAGGAAATCATCGACCGAGTCGTCCAGCTTCGCCAGGCGGCGCAGTGGGGCGTGCACCGGAACATCAGAACCCGCACGCGCGAGACAGAAGGCCGGTAAGGAAATGACCGAAGAACAGATCGCATCCGGTCTCACGGACCAGTTTCTACCTCAGTTCACCTTGTGCACTCCGGAACAGGATTCACGAGCGTCACTGTATTCGGAACAAATTCGGCAATACACCCAGGCGGCCATGACCATCTTTGACGATCCCACGCACCCGATCACGATATGGGGATATTCTTCAGCCTTCAATCCCCTTGCCTTCGTCGAAACGATCCTGCCCCCCAATTTCCACTACCTGCTTCAATCCGGCCAATTCCTTATCGATCCGACCAGAACCGTCCTAGCCCAGGCTCCAACCTTCTTCGACCTCAACTCGGAAAGCGCACAACTCAAAGTTCTGGCCGCTTATGGGCATCCCAACCGCTGGCTCAAATCGAGCCGAGATCTCAAGCGATACTTGTACGACCCTTCCAGCGCCATACCGTGTCCAGCCGATAGCGTTTTTCACCAACACATCCCACTCACATCCACTGCACTGCAGCTCAGAATCAACGGCGACCCCTTTTGCACCGCCCCGGAAAGCCCGGCCGGCAAGCAACTCGCACAAGCCCTTCTTCACCGTGCACCCAATGCCGGGTTTAAAAAAGCAACCCTCTTTCGCTCCAATGAGCAGCACTGGACACTGATCGACCACGTTTCCCTACCGGCTCCGTCGCGCTACTTCGAGGCGCAGGCACGCGCTCTCCACAACAAGCCCCACATCTATAGGCTCCCTGGACAGGAATACGCGGACCAACTCTTGAACGCCACACTCGGAATTCCTTACGGTAGCAACATTCTCGGGATTCTGACTTCGCAACTCGCCCCAGGCGACACCCGAATAGAGCCAATTGGCGGAATTCTGGATCTTCAGATCAGCTCATCTCCGTATGGCGACTCGGAACTGGCATTCCATGTGCGCGAGCAAACCACGAACAGCACGATTCTCCACTCCTTATATATGGAAGCGTCACAGACCCTCGATCCACTCAGAGTATCCATGCCGCGCCGTCAAGCCGGTCGAACCCGCCGTGGGCGCGCTCACGGAAGATCGAGATAAGCAAGACCATTCGCATATCCGCATGATTACCTCCGTAATAGCGTAGCATGTATATTACATAACTGACATAATACAGGTATGATTGCACAAAGGGACCGGCGCTGCCGACAGCACAGCGCGATGGCGCCCGGAACTTGCTCAGCTCGTTAGAACGATAGAACGCCATCAACAACAACCTCAACCGTGCGCATCAGTCGCGCACAGAAAGCGATGCCAAGAGTATGGCCACCCAAGTTGCACCTCTCGAAACCAGTGAGAAGACCACGAAGGCGGGACGCCGCAGTTCCAGGACCAAGGAACAGGAGCCTGAACAAGCGGTCTCTCCAGAACCTGCAATGGCTTCCACGATCCCGGAAACCGGCGCTCAACAAGAACTCAACTCCTTGGAGAATCAGGCGGAAGCTCCCCAACGGGGCTCGTATCTCCGCGAAAAGGATGGATACGACGCTCTGTCGCCCGAGCAGAAGGCGGCCTGTGACAAGGACTTCCAGACGCACCTCGATCGGCGCACACGACCGATCGAGGTGCGCGACGGCGAGACCAGAGAAGACGCCCTCCTGAGAGCCAAACACGAATACTGCGCTGCCCGCCAGGAACACACCTTACATCATCGTCAACTCGCCGTAACCATGCTGGCGTCGAAGATAAACTGCCTCAACGACAAGTACACCAGGGACTCGTTCTCCCTGCTCAATCCCGATGTCGCTAAAGAATTCATGGCTACGGCCTTTTACCACCACGCGGCAGCTACCAAAGGGCTGAAGTCCTTCGACAAGGATGTATTTGCAACTTGCAGGAGGGCGGCACTCAAAGAATTCTCCGCCCTTGCGGCGGGCGTCGAAACTGGCGCAGCCGGGACGAAGGACTTCAACGGCACGTTCGCCATCAACATCGAACGGCCGCCAATTGGCGCAACGATCCAGAACCTGCGCATCGCAGTCAAGCCTCTTT
>Ga0326728_10026213_pt1 | contig 10345 bp, 8 predicted proteins | sample MB3enrmetagenome_FD_207602 | JGI IMG/M metagenome (GOLD analysis project Ga0326728, IMG submission 207602) | Lab enriched peat soil microbial communities from McLean, Ithaca, NY, United States - MB31MN | ecosystem: Environmental > Terrestrial > Soil > Wetlands > Peat | place: USA: New York... | reverse complement strand
ATGTCGGAGCCGACCGGTGGGCGCGTGTTCAAAGTCGACCGCAAGCATCCGCTCGAGGAAGTGTTCCAGGAGATCCAGGAGGAGATGCGCAGCCAGTACGCCATCGGCTACACGCCGACCAATGGCGTGCGAGACGGCAGCTTCCGCCACATCGATATCAAGACCGGCAACAAGGACCTCAAGGTGCAGGCGCGCAAGGGCTACTACGCCTCGAAACCGGAAGAAGAAGCGCGATGAGGAACATCCACTTGCCGCTGCCGGAGCGGACCTGCGCCAGTCTCAGGGCAGAGGCGGAACGGACCGGGGCGCCCGCGACGGCCCTGGCGCGCGATGCTGTCGAGTGGCGGCTGCGACAGCAATCCCGAAGGGCCAGGCACGCTGCGATCGCGGCCTAAGCCGCGGAAATGGCGGGAACGCCTCTGGATCTGGACGTCGATTTGGAGTCGGCCGGGATCGAGCGCCCGGTGAAAACCGGCAAGGCGGCAAGATGAAGCGGGGAGAGGTTTACTGGGCCGATCTTGTCCCGCGATCCGGTTCGGAGCAGACCCGCCGCCGTCCCGCGATCCTGCTATCTCATGACGGCTGCAACCAATCGCCCGGATGGAGATCCGTCATGGCGGTCCCGATCTCGACATCCTCGTCGCAGGGCAAGCGCGGGCCTACCGTCATAGAACTCCCGGGCGGAACTGCCGGCTTGCCGAAGACGAGCTTTGTGGTGTGCCATCGGGCGACCGCTCTGGACCGCGCTAAGCCGACCAAGCGGCTCGGCAATCTGCCGTCCGAGTCCCTGCGTGAAGTCGAGGAAGGGCTGAAGGCCGCGCTGGAGCTGGATTGACCGGCTCGATTGCAGTTGGGAAACGGGATTCCTGGACGCGCATCAAGCTCCGGCGGCCCGAGCGCCAGAGGCATGAACGCAACGTGGAGAAAGCGCACGCAACATCTCGACTGCCGCTGGCGTCTCTCGACGCGGAACTGCGCTGCGGCGGGGTCGAGGTCAAGTTGCTGAATGTCGTGAAGAACGTATATCGGGGCCGAGCGAGTCTCGACGAGTGCCGTCGCGGGCAACTGGGACGCCTACGCGCCTCTGCCGATGTTTCCTTTGACGGCGACCACCGGCGCCACCTCGCCTAGCCCTTCGACGATCTCTGGCTTGCCAACGTCGCCGGCCTGGACGATGAGGTCGGATCCCCTCAGGGCGGCCGGCGCCTCCCGGCGCATGAGGCCATGGGTATCGGAAATCAGTCCAATAATTGCAGCATCACCCGTTGTTCGATCCTACCTGATCGCATGGTCGCAACGGGTGCGCTCCAGGACCATCACGGACTGACTTCTGCCCCAAGCTCCGACGCGCTCGATCAGCCTGATGCCCCACCGTGTCGGCGAAACGCCGGAGGAAACCACGCTCGGCAGCATGCCGGAAACTCGGCCGCGGAAGTGCTCTGAGGTTGCCCGGGCGATGCCGAACGGCGTGTTGCCGGTCCCGACCTCCAACTCATTGAAAACACGAACGGTGTTTAGCGCGGCCTTTATGTCCCGGAAAAGGGGTTTTGCCAGGATTCTGTTTTCGCCTTACACTCGGGGCCGTGGAAGGAGGCGAATCAAGTGCCCCAGTTCCTTGAAGACGATGGCCTGAACCAGTCCCAGCCCGCGGCCCCCTCGCGACAGGTCGCAGACCGTCAGGACCGCGGTGCTGGGTTGCGGACGGCCACAACCCGCGAGCAGGAGCGGCAACAGAGCAGCCACACGGCGCGACATACGATTCCTAAGACATCGCCATGGCGTCGGAAGTCCCCACGGGCACTCCGCTCGCGGGCATTCTCCCTACCCGCCCCTCCCGGCTACCCCTCCGCCGCCGGCACACGCCAGCACCCGCTGAAGATCCAAAGCCCCAAAATCTCCGGAAACCGTGATAGCATGGCACACGTCAGCCTGAATCGCGGATACGATCCGACCAGAAGAGGCCGCATGAGACGCCGCCTATGGCTTGCCTTGGCGCAGCTAACGTTTCTGTCACTGCCGGTTTGCGCCGCATCGCGCATTACCGTTCAGCAGCTTACGGAGATACTGGCATCGGCGCGGACCTCCCATGCGCCGGACGGCGAAACGGCGCGCAAAATCGGCCGCCTTGCCTTGAAGGAACGCCTCTCCAGCGATACGCTCTCCACGCTCCAACTCGGCCTGGGTGAGCTCACCAGGCAGGCGCTGGCCCTGGCCGCGGACCAGAGCGCCTTTCTCGACCCCCCGGCGGCCGAAATCGCTCCCGGCCACGCTCCCACGCCCGCGGAGCAGCAGGCCATGCTTCAAGCGGCGTTAGTCTACGTTTTCCACTACGTAAGTGTCCTCCCGAATCTGGTTTGCCGCGAGACCATCTATCGCTTCGACGACGCCTCCACGCCCGACCGCCATTACCGCGTCGGTGAACTCCACTTGCGCGACACGATGGCCGGCGAGCTGACGGTGCGCGGCGGCGCCGAATCGTTCGTTCTTCAGGAGACCGGCGCCGGAGCTCCCGGAGGAAAGCCGTCTCTCACGAACCAGAGCGCCGATCCGAAGGTGGGTATGACAACCTCCGGCGAGTTCGGAAGCGCCCTCGCCGCGTTGTTCGCCGGCGGCACGCAGAGGTTCGTCTGGCGCCGTTGGGAAACTGTGGACGGAAAACGCGTCGCGGTGTTCGACTATTCGGTCCCCAGGTCGGATTCGCGCTTCACCGTTTCCTGGTCCGGTGAGCGCGGCGGGCAGGAGGGTCACCGCGATTTCAGCCGAAGGTCCGGGTATCGCGGCGAAGTTTCCATCGATCCCGCTTCCGGAGGCATTCTTCGCCTCACCGAGCAAGCCGTCTCCTTGCCCGCGGACTTTCCGGTACAACGCAGCGATACCGCCGTCGTGTACCGGGCCGTCAATCTGGGCGGCAGGTTCATGTTGTGCCCCGCGCGCAGCATTACCATCATGGAAGGACATCCGTCGAATGCCCCGGTCCACGAACAACTGCTCGCGACGTCCGAGATTGATGTCGTGAACCTCACTTCCTTCGCGCACTATCTGAACCGGGTCGAGTTCACTCTCTACCGGCTGTTCCAGGCGGATTCGAAGCTCTCCTTCGACACGCCGTCCAAGCCTCCGGCGGTTCCGCCCGAGGCGACGCCCGCGCCACAATCCCAGCCCTGAGCCGCCGCTACCCTCGCGCTCCTGCCCGACCCGCCCCCTTACCTCGCGTACCGCGTCGCGTTCTTGGCCGCCTGCCGCTCCAGCGCCAACTGAATCAGCCGGTCGATCAGCTCGGAGTACCCGATCCCGGAGGCCTCCCACATCTTGGGATACATGCTGATCGAGGTGAACCCCGGAATCGTGTTGATCTCGTTGATGTACAGCGGCCCCGAGGAGCCTTCCATCAGGAAGTCCACCCGCGCCATGCCCTCGCAGCTCACCGCCACGTAGCAGGCCACGGCCAGGCGCCGGATTTCCTCCAGCCGCGCCGCCGGCAGATCGGCGGGCAGGACTGTCCGGGCCTGGTTGAGCAGGTACTTGTCCTCGTAGTCGTAGAACTCGCGCGAGGGCAGGATCTCGCAGGGCAGGCTGGCGCGCGGGCTCTCGTTGCCCAGCACCGAGCATTCGAACTCGCGGCCCACAATCGCCCGCTCCACGATGATCTTGCGGTCGAACTGCGCGGCCGCCTGCAGTGCGCTCGCCAGCTCGGCGGCGTCGCGCGCCTTCGAGATACCCACCGACGAACCTAGATTGGCCGGCTTCACGAACACCGGATACCCGAAGGGACTCTCGAAATCCAGGTCGCCGCGCCACAGCGCCACGTAGTCCACCATGGGCAGCCCGCTCTGGCGGCACAGCCGCTTGGCGATTTCCTTGTCCATGGCCACCGAGGATGCCAGCACCCCCGCTCCCACATAGGGCAGATCCGCCAGCTCCAGCAGGCCCTGCATCGTGCCATCTTCGCCGAACGTTCCATGCAGCGCCGGGAACACCACGTCGATCCCCGGGTTCGAGCCCGGCTCCGGCTGTATGGCCCGCGGCTCCCACTTCCCCTCCGGCGTGATGAACAGGCGCACGATCTCGTATTTCTCCGGGTCCATGGCCGCCATGATGGATTCCGCCGACCGGATCGAAATCTCGTGTTCGCCGCTTCTTCCGCCGTACAGGACGGCCACGCGCAGTTTCATAGGATCCTCTTTCCCATCGCCGAGAGCACCAGCTCCACCGCCAGCGCCGCCGTGCGATTGGCCTCGTCCAGGATGGGATTCACCTCCACCACTTCCATCGAGAGCATACGCCGGGTATCGCCGGCCATTTCCATGGCCAGGTGGGCTTCGCGGTAGTTGAGGCCGCCGCGCACGGGCGTGCCGACACCGGGAGCGATTTCGGGGTCCACCGAGTCCATATCGAGCGACAGGTGGAAGCCGGCCGTGCCGGCGCAGACGATCTCCAGCGCCTCGGCCATCACCGCCCGCATGCCCCGCTCGTCGATGTCGCGCATGGTGAAGGCGCGTACCCCGGAGTTCCGCACGTGCGGCTTTTCCAGCGCGTCCACGTCCCGGATGCCGGCCAGCGCCACGTTGGCCGCATCCACCTTAGGCGCGAAGCCGCCCAGATGCGTGAGCCGGCGCGGGCCCAAGCCGATGGAGCAGGCCAGCGGCATGCCATGCACGTTTCCGCTGGTCGAGGTCTCCGGCGTGTTCATGTCCGGATGCGCGTCCACCCAGAGCACGCCCAGCCGCTGCCCGCTCCGGCGCAAGTGCTTGGCCATCCCGGCCATCGTGCCGATGGCCACCGAGTGGTCGCCGCCCAGCACCAGCGGCAGTTTGCCGGCCTGCGCCGCGGTTTGCACCATCCCGGCCAATCGCGAGCACGTCCGCGCGATCTGCGGGAGGAAGCGGGCGTTGCTGGGGCCGACTCGAGCCCGCTCCGGCTGCTCCACCTCCAGGTTGCCCAGGTCATCGACCTTGTATCCGAGGGCGCTCAGTCGCTGGCCCAGGTTGGCGAAGCGGATCGCCGAGACGCCCATATCCACGCCCCGCCGTCCCGCCCCCAGATCCAGCGGCGCGCCGATGACCGCAATGCGGGGACTTGGCATGGCGCCTCAGGGGCGTGTGCGGTACAACATGCGTGGGAAGGCGATGGTCTCCCGCACGTGCTCCAGTCCGCAGATCCAGCCCACGCAGCGCTCGATGCCCATGCCGAAACCGCCGTGCGGCGCCGTGCCGTACTTACGCAGGTCGATGTACCAGTCGAAGGCCTCCTTGGGCAGGCCCTGCTCTTCGATGCGCTGGAGCAAAAGACCCAGGTCGTGTATGCGCTGGCCCCCTCCGATCAGTTCTCCGTGGCCTTCCGGCGCCAGCACGTCGACGCCCAGCACCACCTCCGGCCGCTCCGGGTCCGGCTGCATATAGAACGCCTTTACGGCGGTCGGATATCGGTCCACCATCACCGGCCGGTCGTAGTCCTCCCCCAGCAGCGTTTCGTCGGCGCCGCCCAGATCCCCGCCCCATTGAATCTCACTACCCTTGGCCTGCAGGACCTTCACCGCCGCGTCGTAGCCGATGCGCGGGAACGGCGCCCGAATGCACTCCAGCCTGCTCACATCGCGTTCCAGCTCTTTCAACTCGGGACGGCGATTCTCCAGCACCCGGCCCACGATGAAAACGATTAGCTCCTCGGCCACCCGCTTCACGTCCTCCAGCGTGGCGTAGGCCATCTCCGGCTCCACCATCCAGAATTCCGTCAGGTGCCGCCGCGTCTTCGACCGCTCGGCGCGGAACGTGGGTCCGAAGCAATAGACCTTGCCGAAGGCCATGGCGGTGGCCTCGTTGTAGAGCTGTCCGGATTGCGTGAGGTACACCTTCTCCTCGTCGAAGTAGTTCACCTCGAACAGGCTGGTGGTGCCTTCGCAGGCGGCGGGCGTGAAGATCGGCGTATCGACGAGCGTGAATCCGTTGGAATCGAAATAGTCCCGGACGGCGCGCACCACTTCATGGCGCACACGCAGGATGGCGTGCTGCTGCCGGCTGCGCAGCCACAGGTGCCGGTGATCCATCAGGAACTCGATGCCGTGCTCCTTGGGAGCGATGGGGTACGGATCGCTCTCCGGAACCCGCTGCACCACCTCCAGATCCTCGACATCCATCTCGAAGCCGCCGGGCGCCCGCTGCTCCGCGCGCACCTTGCCGGTGACGATGATCGAAGATTCCTGCGTCAGATCCTTGATCTTCTCGAAGAGCGGCTCCGCCAGCGCGTTCTTCACCGCCACGCACTGCAGGATGCCGGTGCCGTCCCGCAGCAGCGGGAAGACGATCTTGCCCGACTTTCGTAGATTGTAGAGCCAGCCGGGAATCCGCACGCTCTCTCCGGCGTGCCGGCCGGCCTCCGCGATGGTTATGGTGGGAACGCTCATCTAAAGGTTCTCCAATCGATCCAGGATCTCGACGCAGGCATCGTAGGGGTGCTTGAACTCGGGCGTCTCTTTCAATTCCAGCAGCAGCGGATACTGATCCGGGCGCGAGCGCAGCAGCTCCATCGTCTCTTTCCAGTCGATGCTGCCGCCCTGTCCCAGGAACGGGAAGATGTGCTTGTCTTCCACTCCGTTGTTGTCGTGGATGTGCGTGGATCGGATGCGCTCCTTCATCAGGTTGAAGGCGACCGGAATTCCTTCGTGCATGTGCGCGTGCCCTACGTCGAAGCAGAACCCCACGTGCAGATGCGTTTCGCCCAGGAAGTGCACCAGCCGCTCGGCGCTCGAAAGTCCGTTGGGAATGTTCTCCAGCAGGATCTCCACCCCGCGCTGCCGGGCGAACACCGTGAGCTCGTCCAGCGAGTCGAAGGCCGCCTCCTGCCGCCGCTCGTCGTATTCCTCCCCGCCCACGCCCAGGTGCTGCACCAGGTAGCGGAATGGCACATACTCCGCCATCTCGATGGCCCGCTTGATCTCGTCCACCATCAGGACCCGCGTGGATTTCACCGGCTCGGTTATGGTGATCACGGCGTGCGGGCCGCTCCTGCCCCACACATCGTCGGTGTACATCGGCGAATGCAGCGAATGCAGCTTCAGCTCGGAATCCGCGAACCAGTGCTTGAGCTCCATCATCTGCGCGCGGTTGTTGTAGTCCAGGTGCTGCGGCGCGCAGAAGATCTCCACGGCCTCGATTCCGGTGTGCTGTATGCGCTCCAGCGCGGCCACCGTGAGGCGATGGTTGGAAAACAGATGAGTCGAGATGGCGTGAGTCATGGATTCTCAATATCCGGCGGCTTTACCCTCGGCCCGCGGGTCGGCGGCGCCCTGGAGCCCGCCGGCATCCACCAAAATCGCTTCCACTTCTCCCATGGATCGGGTCCTTTCCATCTGGTGGCCGCGGGCGGCCAACTCGGCCGCGGCGCCCGCCGGGACGCCGGGCTCTACATACAGGATATCGGGGAGCCACTGATGATGGAAGCGCGGGTAGTCGACAGCATCCTGGATGCCCATGCGGAAATCGACCACGTTCTGGATCGTCTCCAGCACCGAGCTGACGATCCGCGGACCGCCCGGGGAGCCCAGCACCAGGCAAAGACGGCCGCCCCGCAGCAGAATGGTGGGCGTCATGCACGAGAGCGGGCGCTTGCGCGGCTGGATCGCGTTGGCCTCGCCCTGTACCAGGCCGAACAAGTTCGGGCTGCCGGGCTTGGCGGCGAAGTCGTCCATTTCGTTGTTCAGCAGGAAGCCCAAACCGGGCGCGGTTACCCCGCTGCCGTATCCGGCGTTGATCGTGTAGGTGACCGCTACCGCGTTGCCCTCCGCGTCGACGATCGAGTAATGCGTGGTCTGCGGCCCCTCGTCCCGCGGCGGCGTGCCCGGCCTCAATTGCGCGCTGGGCGTGGCGCGCCGCGGGTCGATCGACTTCCGCAAACCCGCCAGGTAGGGCTTTTGCAGAAGGCCCGCCAGCGGAATGCGCACAAAATCGGGATCCCCCAGGTACTCGCTGCGATCCGCGAAATAGCGGCGCATCGCCTCCACGGTGAGGTGCATCGAGGCCGCCGATCCCGGGCCGGAGCTCTGGTAGCCCGTTCCTTCGAGAATGCCCAGCATCTCCAGAATTCCCACTCCGCCCGAGCTGGGCGGCGGCGCGGTGAGTACGTCGAAATCCCGGTAGCGGCCTTTGAGCGGCGTGCGCTCCACGGCCTGGTAAGCCTGCAGGTCGGCCAGCGTGATCGGGCCGCCGTGCTCGGCCATCGCCTGGGCCAGCCGCCGGGCCGTTTCTCCCTCGTAGAAGTCCTGCGCGCCGCGGGTCGCGATGCGATCGAGCGTCGCCGCCAATTCGGGCTGCACCAGCGGCTGCCCGGCCTCGTAGCACGCGCCATCTTTGAGAAAAATGCGTCGCGAATCGTCGAACGGCTCCAGGCGCGTCTTGGAGGAGCACAGGCTCTCCGCGAGTCTCTGGGAAACGCGGAAGCCGTGCGAAGCCAGCGCGATCGCCGGAGCCAGCAATTGCGCCCACGGTTTTTTTCCGTACTTCTTCGACGCCAGTTCGAAACCCCGCACGGTGCCCGGGACGCCCGAGGCTCGGTAGCCGTCGATGCTCTCCCGCGTCGCCACGCCGTCCGGGCCGAGGTACATGTCGCGGCTGGCCTTTTCGGGGGCGCGCTCGCGGAAATCGAGGAAGGTGCTGCGGCCGTCCGCGAAGTGGATCAGCATGAATCCGCCCCCGCCGATGTTGCCCGCCGCGGGATGCGTGACCGCCAGGGCGAAGCCTACCGCGATGGCCGCATCCACGGCGTTGCCGCCGGATCGCAGCGCGGCCACTCCCACGTCGGTGGCCTGCGCCTCGCTCGACACCACCATGCCGTGCGCGGCGCGCACCGGCTCCCGCCCCGGCGCCGCATGTCCGGTACCCAAGGCGGCGAGCAGCGCAACCAGCGGCAGGGGCCGAGGCATCTCGAACGATTGTACTATGGCCGATCTGTTACCATCGAGGCCATGAGACTAACGAGCGCGGTGTGGGCAGTTCTGTTGGCTGCCTCTGCCATCGTGGCGCAGCCGGCCGGGCCTGTGGTAGCCGTGACTGGCGGCAAGATCCGCGGGCGGTCCACGCCGGATGGCGGCGCGGCGTTCAAGGGGATTCCCTATGCCCGCCCGCCCGTCGGCGATCTTCGCTGGCGCGATCCGCAGCCCGTGGCGCCCTGGAAAGGAATTCGGGATGCCTCCGCCTTCAGTGTGGCCTGCACGCAGATCTCGGAGGGTTGGAACATTCAGTATGTGAAGGGCAGCGCCGAGGACTGCCTGTATCTGAATGTCGCGGCGCCCGAATGGCCTCCGAAATCCAAGCATCCGGTCTTTTTCTGGATCCACGGCGGCTCCAACTTGTCCGGCTCCGGCGAAGCCGCGGGATTCGATCAGCGCACGCTGGTGCGCCGCGGCCTGGTGCTGGTCGCCATCAATTACCGACTGGGCGCCCTGGGATTCATGGTGCATCCCGAGCTGGCCCGCGAATCGCCTCACGGCTCCAGCGGCAACTACGGGCTCCTGGACCAGATCGCCGCGCTCCAATGGGTTCGCCGGAACATCGCGAAGTTCGGCGGAGATCCGGCCAACGTCACCGTGGCGGGCGAATCGGCGGGCGCTTACGATACCGGCCTGCTGATGACCGCGCCGCTGGCCCGCGGCCTGTTCCAGCGCGCCATCGCGGAGAGCTGCGCGGTCTCAGGCTTCCACGGCTCCATGACCCCGGCCTACGCCGAAGCCAATGGCCGCAAGCTGGCCGCACAGCTTGGCGCCCCCGAGGGCGGCGCCATCCCGTACTTGCGCAAGCTGCCGCCCCAACAGATCCTGGAAGCCTTCAAAGCCGCCACGAATTGGGACCGCAGCGGCCTCGGTTCGTCGCTCGATGGCTATGTTCTGCCGAGCTCTCCGGTCGAGGTCTTCGCGCAAGGCCGCAGCGCCGCGATTCCCATGATTACCGGCAGCAACGCGCAGGAAACCGGCGGGCCCGAATCCCCCGACCAGCTCCGCGAGGCGATTCGAAGAACCTATCCCGATCTGGCGGACCGCGCGCTGGCGCTGTATGGCCTGGCCAACGGCGGCCAGGGCGCGCCGGACCCGCTCTACGGCGTGCCGGGCCGTCAGTGGTCGAGCGACCTCGAGTTCCGGTGTCCCTCCGCCGCGCAAGCCTTGGCCCACGCCGCGGCGGGCCGTCCCACTTACGAGTACGAATTCGAACGCCCGCAGCCCGGCCAGACGGCCACCTCTCACGCTTCCGAGCTGAACTTCGTCTTCGGCACATGGCCCGGCGATGTCAAGCTCGCGCCTGCCGACCAAAAGGTATCCGACCAGATACAAGCTTACTGGGTGAATTTCGCGCGCTCGGGC
>Ga0326728_10026212_pt1 | contig 10345 bp, 9 predicted proteins | sample MB3enrmetagenome_FD_207602 | JGI IMG/M metagenome (GOLD analysis project Ga0326728, IMG submission 207602) | Lab enriched peat soil microbial communities from McLean, Ithaca, NY, United States - MB31MN | ecosystem: Environmental > Terrestrial > Soil > Wetlands > Peat | place: USA: New York... | reverse complement strand
CAATGCCTGTGAGGACCGCCAGCAAGTAGGTCAGAGCCATCAAGAGAATCGGCCCGCGAGCACGCGAGATCGCCCCAGAAACTTCAGACACCCACATCCCGAGCATGACCGAAGTCTAATACACCAGAAGCAAACCGCCAAGGACGGTTTCATCGATCCCACAGACTCCAAGATCCGTCTGCGCACATTCCCCACGTCCGAGGCGGCGTGCCGCAGCGTCGGCCGGTCAGTGGACTGTCTTGACCGGAGGCCTGGCCAGAATCAATCGATCATTCGAAGGTGAAAACATGCAAGCCTACGTCAACATCGGAGCCAATGTCGAATTCAGGCTCACCGAAGCAGTCCTTGTTTATCGGGGTGGAGGTGATGGCGCCTTCGCGAGCCTTCACCATGTCAAGCAAGCTGAGAATGGAATTCCTTATCTCACCCCCGGTGAAGCCCTGACCACAGCCTTCCTACGTACTCTTGCCCAAGGCCTGGGAGCACAGGTGAAGCCGGAAATCCTTCCTGATAACGTCCTGGCGCGTACTCCTGACATGCTGGTGTGGTGGTCACGGCCCCAACACAGGGTCATGTTCTTCGGAGGGACGGATGAAGAAGCACGGAAGCTCAACGGCCTCGTCTTCCCGCATCCGGCGCTGATCTTCAAAGTTGCAGGCAAGGATCTCTCTGTGCGGGCGACGGAGACGACCTCACGGCCGAGCCCAGTTACGCCACTCAAGATGGCTCCCTACTGGAACACGGACAGCCGGGGCTTGGTCTGTGCTGGCAGTATGCGCGTACCCGAATCTTCCGACATCGCCTCGATACCTGTGTGGCAAGACGCTTATTTCCAAAGTCAATTCACCCATGCAGCCGGGGCAGTGCGGCTTACCAGTCATCCTGGAGGATTCATCGGGCTATGGAAGGGTCTTGCAGGCAAGAAGAGGTTCCCGGTCCAGCGTCTGATCGACGCCGGCGAGACGCTGCAAGAATTCGTCGCCCGCGGAAGCAAGCGCTGAGGAGGTGGCAATGGAAACTCACAGCATCCACCCGGAGTTGCTTGAACGGCAAGTGCGCATGCTGGTGGTAGGCTGTGGAGGAACAGGCAGTGCGGTTGTCGCGGGATTGCCCTACCTCCATCAATCGCTTCTGGCGCGCGGACATCCCGGAGGATTGCATGTCACGGTCATGGACGGTGATACAATCTCTGCCACCAACTGTATACGTCAGCCTTTCTCAAAGTCAGAGATAGGACTCAGCAAGGCTATCGTTCTGGTCAATCGGCTGAATTTGTTCTGGGGGTTGAGGTGGGAAGCAGTTCCTGTTCACTTGAAGCCCGGCACCTTTATCTCACGCGGCTACTCTGGCGATGACCTCCGTGCCCATATTGTGGTGGGATGCGTGGATACGCGGGCCGCACGGGCTGCGATCGGGGATGCAGTCAGCAAATGGAGTACGGTGTCCTACGCACTCGATCTTGGCAACAATGCCGATAGCGGACAGTTCATCCTGGGTGAGCTGCTAAACGAGCGAAATCGGAGGTCAAGGCTACGACTCCGATCTGCGTGGGAGTTATTTCCTGAGATAGTGGACCCGAGTCTCGACGATGACGGAGAACCAAGCTGTAGCGCCGTGGCTGCGCTAGACCGGCAGGAACCCTTTATCAACTCAACCCTCGCACAACACGCCTTAGCATTGCTAGCGCGGTTGTTCCGGTACGGCGAGATCACATATCATGGCGGCTTTATCAATCTGGCAACAGGGGCAACCTCAGTGCTCAGGATTGACCCTCAGTACTGGAAACGAACTCGGAGGGGGGATAGGCGCAGTTCAGAGTTATGCCAAAACTAGTGGAAAAGTCGCGTGAGCGTCCGTATACCCACTAAGATGCGAGCGTCATAAACCTGCCGTCGGGACCGGCGATGCGGGCGAGGAGTTGGGGCTTTTCGCCGTGCGTGATGGGAACGTCGAGGTCGAGCAGCGTGCAGATGCGTTGTAGTGCGGCGTCGGCAGGAGTGGAGAGTTCGAAGCGGAGGATTTTGCAACCGGGGGGCGCATCGGCGGAAGGATGGACAGTGTTGGCGCTCCACTCGATGAAGAAGGGGAGAAGGCCAGCTTGATCGTCGTGAAGATTGAGGGTCTTCCATTGGAGAAGGCGGCCGTCGGGACGTTTGCGCGAGCCCGGTGTAGGGCCGTCGAAGGCGAGGTTCGCATTGCGGAGACGAGCCGCGAACAGGTTGAGGTCGCCGGGATGCGCGGCCCAGCCGACGAGGCGCGGCGCAGTGAGTTTTCTCAAATCATAGTCGTCGGGTAAGCCAGGCTGCGCGGGGTCGGGAGCGATGATTTCGAGATAATGTCTTTCGCCGAGGGAAAGCAAAGCATTGCGCGTGCCGCGTCCCGGATGAACGCCGCCGAATGCGGCAGTGACTCCGGTATGTTTCTTGACGAAGGAGACGCCTTCATCGAGATCACTCGAGCCAAGAAGAATGTGATCGACCATGGTGGGCACGTCAACGGCTCCCCAGGAAAGGGCACGCGAGGTGAGTGCGCCTCCGGTCATAGCGAGAAATAATCTGCGGGATAGCATAAACGTCCACCGCAGGCGGCAGCGAAACCGGGCACAACTGACGCCGGAGATTTCAGTCTACTGTTCGCCCTTTTGACAGACGCGTTACTGACGGAAAACCAAGTTTCCATGACTTCGGTCCCTCAAGGAAAATCGACCGCGAGGGAGGCTACTTCTTCTTGGGAGGCACCACCGCGTCTTTGAAAGCCTTTGCCAGACGGAATTTCACCACCGTTTTGGCCGGAATCTTGATGGGCTCGCCGGTCTGAGGATTGCGCCCGGTGCGGGCCTTGCGATTTGCCTTCACGGCTTTACCCAGCCCCGGAATCACAAACTGCCCGCCGCTTTTGGCCTCCTTCGTGGCCAGCGCGACGAGTTCTTCGAGCACTGCGGCGACAGTCTTCTTCTGCATTTCTGTCTTCTCAGCTAAATGTGCAACGATCTGGGATTTTGTCATCATTTGTTCCGCTTTTCCTCTCCCCGATGGACGGTAATGATTGCCCTGTTGAAATCGGTGTTCAGCCCCCACTGTAGGTAATGGAGGCATGGCTGTCAAGGCAATTTGGGAGACCCTAATCCGTCGATAACGTGCAACGATGCGATGCGACGTAGGGGCGAGGCGGCGCCTCGCCCCTACCATCCCACCCGCAAGGTGCGTTGAACTGCGGCGTATGGGCGCAAGGCGATGCGCCCTCACAATCCTGGCCCGCCGCTATCGACGGATTAGGGGGAGAGGCGTCACGGCCCGAAAGGAGATCAATCTTGAGATTCCAGGGCAAATGCCGCCTCGGCTTCTACCCATTGAATTTGTACGAAGCCCAGCAAATTCGCAGATTCCTCTTGTTTCCAGACCAGCCGTCGTCAGTGATCGATCCCTGCATCGGTGATGGTGTGGCCTTTGAGGCGATCACCAGCGGCGCGGGGGTGCTTCGCTACGGTATTGAGCTTGACGCCTACCGCGCCGAGCAGGCCAGGCAGCGGATTCCCAACATTGTCCAGGGAAATACACTGGAAGTGCAATGCGCTGTCGAGGCGTTTGGTCTCCTCTATTTGAATCCCCCTTACGATTGGGCACTAGGGCCGGCTGACAGCCGTCGCACCGAGCAGTCGTTCCTGAGCCACACGTATCGCTGGCTGAAACCCGGTGGCGTACTGCTATTCGTTATCCCCGGCGACCGGCTGGCTGAGTGCAGTCAGATTCTCGCCACCCACTTCCGCGATGTCCGGGTCTTCCGCCTTGAGGCGCCGGAGTGTGTGCGCTACAAGCAGGTGGTCGCCTTCGGAGTACGGCGGAATCGACGTGAAAAGGAACGCCTCACCGACAGCGATATCACCCGAGCAAGGCTTTACTACGCCAGCCTGGCAAGGAATCCCTCTCAAATCCCGGTCCTGCCTTCCGAGCCTGACGCGCGCTACGACGTGCCCGTGAGCGGACCAGCACAACTGGTCTGCCGTGGCCTGCCCCTGGATGAGGTAGAGGACCTGTTGCCGCAGTCAGCAGCCTATCGCCAGGCAGGACGTATCCTCTTTGCCGAGCCGGTGTCTGCCACCGGCCGTCCCCTCACACCATTGCACGCAGGGCACGTTGGCCTCCTGGCGTGTTCAGGGCTCCTGAATGGCATCTTTGGATCCGGAGATCAGCGCCATATCGCCTGCTGGCAGGCCGTCAAAGTGGTGGACAAGACAGAGGAAGAAGAGTATGGCGTAATCACAGTGAGAGAAAAGGAAAGGTTTTCTAACGAGTTGACAGTCGTCTTCAGCACGGGCCAGGTCGCGATACTGAAGTAGTCCTGCCTGTCTCACATTAGCTCCCCCCGCAGCCAAATCTCACGAATCCCAAGAGGAAACCATGAAGAATGCCCACGAGCGCTTCGGCGTCCTGGAATACACGAAGCGGATGAAGGACACGACCACGCGAATCCGGCTTCGATTGGATCGGTTCATTGGTGAAGTAGAAATCGAAGGGACGTGCAAGGCTCACCTCATACCTGTTCTGGGTGGGGACTCCGATGTTGGCGCCATCTGGGCAGCCGTCATAGAGCAGAACCACTTCACCATTGAAGCTCCGGGGATTGATTCAATCACTGTCAGCCTGGGCGAGGGCGCGCAATGCTTTCGAGGGACCATCACTGTGGCTGGACGCAGACCGATCCGCCACCTGGTTGCGATCTCGGCGGAGCTGGCCAAGACACGTCCAGGGGCTGACCCGGGAGGCAGGCAAACCATCCTGTGTGACAACGACCCGACGTTTGTACTGTATCGCATCGCCCAACGGTTTGGGTTGCCGGTCGTGCCGGAGTGGGCTGGCTGGTTCAACCAGGAACTCAACCGCCGTGGGGCGATCAAACCGCTTATCGACCTGGGATGCTCTCCGGTGCTGGTCAGCGGCACGAAGAAGTTGTTTCTGAAATGGATTCGACGCGCCCTGCGGCAGAAGCGGATTGAGGTTCCTGACCGCAATGAGCCGGTCCGCTGGAACCTAGCCCACAGTTTCTTCCAAGCTGGCAAGGATGACCTGGGGGAGGGGACAATCCAGGAGCTTGGCGAAGATACTCCTGCCACGCTGCCGGAGAAGGATACACAGTCATGCGAATCGTCTTGAAGGTTTCAAGCAACAACGAGTATTGCAATGGCGGATGTGAATTCGCCCTCGTGGATTTGACTCGAGAACTCGCAGAGCCACACGTAGTTATTTCCTGCAGCCGAAAAACCTGTTACCGGTATCCGGACCCGAAAGCAGCTCTCATGCAGGAAGAAATCTCAGCGCTACTGTTGCACCAACCCACGGGATCACAGCGCTTGCTGAAACAAGCTCTGAAGCTGAAGCCACACTGTAACGGGTTCCTTGTCCCGAGCCCCTGTTTCCCGGACGACTTCCTGCGCCTTTATCCCGCCTTCGACATTAATGACCACCACCGAGGCGTCCTTATCCGGAGGCCCGATGCCAGCCAAGTTGATGGTTAAGCCATTCGCCTCGGTTTTGACCGTTGGTGTGCCGCTGCCACCAAGCAGATGCACGCCACGAGCTTGCGCCCTCACAGGCACCTGAAGCAGACCATCGGCGGGCCAATTGCGCACGATGCAGAAAATCCGGTCGCTGTTCTTGTTGCGGGTGAGATAACCCCAAGCCGGTTGCTGCTTCAGACCAACGGCGCGGGTCGCGTAGATGGCCTCGCCGTAACGCGCAAGCCACTGACCGAGGAAGCGCAGCCGGCGCTCCTGGTTCGGCGGGATGCGCCCGCTGCCGTCGGGGCTGACCATGAGCAGCAGGTTTCCGCCATTGGCCACAGTGCGTAGCAGCAGATCGAGCGCGGCATCCTCACTCAATACATATCGGTCATCGAAAGATTCCTCCCAGTTGTAGCCGTAGGAATGGCTCAACGAGCGGTTCTCTTCCCACGGATGCGCCTGGAAACCCTGAATCACATGGAACTCACTGGTGAAGAAATCGCCCCAGCCCGGTACGCCGCGCGTCTTGCTGCCAAGCCGGTCATTAACGCACACCTCCTGCCCGCGCTTCCTGGCGCGGTCATAGTAATAGGCAACCAGCTCCGGCGAACACCAGGTCGTGGGGGGAGCCTCCCATTCGCCGTCGAACCAAAGGATATCCGGACTTGTGTGGTCAATCAGTTCCTTTAGAGACGGCAAAAGGTAGTCGCGCACATAATCTTCCACGGGCACCTTTCCCGAAATAAAGGGCGCATCGAGCGAAAGCTTTTCCCCCACGTGTCCGTTAAACCCCTCCGAGCGCAATTCGCCGTCCTTGCACATGGGATAATTCCACTCTCCCAGTGACACATAGGCGCCATAACGCAGGTTGGCGGCCCGGCAAGCTGCGGCGAGTTCCTTTGCGAAGTCGCGCTTCAAACCCCATTCCACAGAATTGCGATGCGTGAAGGATGAATCCCAAAGGCAGTAGCCGCCATGATGCTTCAAGAACGGAACGATGTAGCGCATGCCGGCAGCTTGGGCCAGTTCGGTGAAGCGCTCCGGGCGGAATTCACTCGACCGCATAAGCTGGATCAGATCGTCCGGCTGAATATCTGCTCCCCAAGTTTTTACATGATAGTCCCGGTATTCATCGGAGAGCTTCTTTTCATACCAGTCGGGGTAGGTCGCCCCCTTCGCCTGCGGCGCCCAGCCGGCCACCGACCACGGACCCCAGTCAATGAACATGCCGAACTTTGCATCAAGGAACCATTCCGGGCACGGATGCGTGCGGATGGACGCCAGATCGGCGCTATAGGGTCCCTGCTGGATAATCGCTTCGGTCGCTTTCCATGCTGCGTGTGCGCGTTCGAGAAACGCCGGCGTTTCCGTGTGCAGCAAATCCTCAGCGGTCTTGGGATAATGGAACGGCTGATAACCAGCCGGGCGGTGCGGTTGTTGGCCCACAGGCGGGTGCGCTTCGGGATAGTCTGGTGTTTGGGCACCAGCCTTGCAGCCTGCAACCATGACGAACACACTACCTAGCAGACACAATGTTCGGATGATAGATTGAATTAATTTCCATGGCGCAGGCATCACATCAAACAAGCCGGTCATGGTCACTGCCGGACAGTAGCCGTCCTTCACTGTCTCAGAAACGATCCAGCCGCTTGCCACCTTGGTTTCCGCCGGCAACTTGGGCAAGGTTATCGGCTTGAACTCACTTGAGCCAAACAACTTCCTCGGTTTCATTCTTGTTTCACCTGGAGTTTCCATTATCGAGCTCCGTCTGCCCGATAACATACATCTGGCCGCTGCCGAATACAACTGTGAGTCCGGGTTTGCAGTGCAGGAGAAAGGAGGAGACTTTGCCTCTGCTGGAGAATATCGCCGACTGCTTGCGTGCCCACGCCCAAGAGTTAGGGAACAGAATCCTCGAATCGCACCCACCGTTGCATTCCATCGACGACCCACCATCACCCATGATTGGCAAGCTACTTCGCAAACCCTACCCGGCCCAGATGCTTGCCATCATGGGCCTGGTCCGGCGCTGGCAGCAGGCCCGCGCAGGAGCGGTGATTGCAGAGTGCGGTACCGGCAAGACCCTGATCTCGCTGGGAGCCGTTTACACGCACGCCGAGGGCCGACCCTTTGCCGCGCTCGCAATGGTCCCGCCTCAACTGGTCGAGAAGTGGTGCCGGGAAGCGATCCTCACCCTGCCGCGTGTCCGCGTCTTCATCATCGATGGGCTGCGGACGCCCACCAACTCCAACAGTCATCACGGCGTTAACGAAGTCAAGCTGCGGAACAAACGCATTGTGCGCGAAGGATTGCGGACCAGCTTGAGCGAGTTGCGCCTGCGCAAGACCTCACCCTCAGCCCGCAAGCGTTGGGAATCACTTTGCTCTGCCCCGGCGGTATTCGTGGTCGGCCGAGATCGTGCCAAGCTCGGGTACTTTTGGCGGCATGCCTATCAGGTTGCCCGGTGTGGGCGTTTTCAGGGCAGCGTGGTCAATCCGGACAGCGGGTGCCCGGTCTACCTCGGGGAGGATGGCGAGCGCCTGCTAGCAATGGACTTCAAGAAGGTGAAGCTGAGCGAAATGCTGGGCCAAGACGAGGGAACCAATCACGCCCGCCGGCCACTCTACAGCGCGCTTTGGCAGGCAGATGGGAAGAAGATTCGACGCTTTGCGCCGGTTGACTTCATCGGCCGGTACATGGATAGCTTCTTCGATTACGCCATAGCCGACGAAGTTCACGAGCTGAAGGGAGGAGATACGGCCCAGGGGAACGCTCTGGGCACACTGGCAGCGTCCGCCCGACACATTGCGGTGCTCACTGGCACACTGCTCGGGGGCTACGCAGATGAACTCTTCAATATCCTGTTTCGCCTTGAGCTTTCGAGGATGTTGGAAGGGGGCTTTGAATACGGGGAAGCCGGTGTTCGGGCCTTTACCGAAACCTACGGGTTGCTCGAGAAGATCACGGTGATTGAGCCTGCTGACAACGCCTGTTCTGAGGCGTGCGTCACCACCCGGCTCCGCCACCGGCCGGGTGCGTCACCCCTGCTGTTTGGCCGCTTCCTGATGAGTCTTGGGGCCTTCGTGTCGCTGGAGGATATCTCCGATGCTCTCCCTCCTTATCGTGAGGAAGTGGTCAGCATCGAGATGGATCAGCCGCTTAAGAAGGCGTACGAGGACCTGGAAGAGGACATCAAGAAGGCCTTGCGCGAGCATCGAGGCAACCAGTCGGTCACGAGCGTCACCTTGAATGCTCTCCTTGCTTATCCTGACCGGCCTTTCGGCTTTGGGGACCTGATAGGGCGTGAGTTCAATCCCGAAACTCAACGGCGTGAGCCTTTCCTGATCGCAGCCACGCGGGACCTGGATGAGGACTTTGTCTATGCCAAGGAACGGCGGCTGGTGGAGGAAATCAAGTCCTCGCTTGAGCGCGGGAGGAAGGTGCAGGTCTACGCGGTGTACACGCAGAAGCGGGATGTGACACGGCGCCTGGAGGGGATCCTGGCCAAAGAAGGGATCCGGGTGGCTGTGCTGACCACGGAGGTTGCCCCGGAACTGCGGGAGTCTTGGTACGAGCGGCAACTGCGGGCAGGCGTTCAGGTCGTGATCGCACACCCGCGTCTGGTTCAGACGGGACTCGATTTGTGGTCCTTCCCAGATATCTTCTTCTACGAAACCGGCTATTCCATTTACACCCTGCGCCAGGCCAGCCGGCGACCATGGAGGATTGGACAGTGGTCGAACGTCAACGTCAAGTTCTTCTATTACGCCGGCACCATGCAGGAAGCGTGTTTGAGGCTGATGGGGAAGAGGCTGCTGGTTTCGCTGGCGATGGAAGGGAAGTTCGCAACTGACGGCCTGCAGGCGATCGACGAAGGTGATGACATACTGATGGCGATGGCGCGCGAGCTAGTGACTGAGAAGGGGATCGGCGAATCAGCCGATGCTGTGTGGAAGGCGCTCGTGGAGAAGCAGGCGGAAGTATTCAAGGGTTCGGCCGTGGAGACGTCACCGTCGGAAATAGAAGCAGAATCTCCGGGGAGGGATGTACCAGAAGTCATCATGCCCCCGCCAGCGCCGATCCCGGCAGTGGTGACGCAGCTTCTGATGTTCGGTGTCTCACTTGAAAGTGTACCCAGGCGTAAAGCCTCGCGCAGGCCATCGAGTGCCACCACAACATCAGATCAGCTGGGATTGTTCCAGAGCTAGGGGTGAGGCGAGCCGCACCCGGCAGCAATCCCTAAGCAAAGTTTGCGTATTTCAGATTCTGTGTATTTCAAACTCTGCGGTTCATCGTTTAGGATTAGAGCTACAGCTTCGCTTGACTCGTGACAGCAGAGATTTTAGATTGAGAGGCGCGATTCAAAGGACTATGGCTCTTTTATGTTGCCCGTGAGCCACCACCGAACGGAGAAATAAATCATGACCCGTTCCTATTCCCGCAGAAGTTTCCTCGAAACCTCGCTCATGACCGGGGCCGCGCTCGCCGGGCGCCCCATTTCTGGTGTGCCCGTTGCGCGAGAAGGGGGGACACATTCACCCGCAAAGCCCGGCTTCCCGGTGGCCGACTATCATGTCCACCTGAGCCACACATTATCGATCGAAGAGGCCATCGCTTTAGGCAAACAACGGCAGGTGCAGATCGGGATCCTGGAGCATCCCGGCCCGGGCTTCCCGATCAACACCGACGCCGACCTCAAGCAATACATCGACGGCCTGCGCAGATACCCCGTCCGCATCGGACTGCAGCCGGTGTATGCGGGCTGGTCGAAAGGCTTCTCGAAAAGTGCTCTGGACGAACTGGACTACGTTCTGATGGACGCGCTCACGCTGCCTCGTCCCGAGGGAG
>Ga0326728_10026209_pt1 | contig 10346 bp, 8 predicted proteins | sample MB3enrmetagenome_FD_207602 | JGI IMG/M metagenome (GOLD analysis project Ga0326728, IMG submission 207602) | Lab enriched peat soil microbial communities from McLean, Ithaca, NY, United States - MB31MN | ecosystem: Environmental > Terrestrial > Soil > Wetlands > Peat | place: USA: New York... | reverse complement strand
CACCACGGCTTATGTCGCCGAGCAGTGGGGGCGGCGCTGGATCACTTGCGACACCAGCCGCGTCGCATTGGCGCTGGCGCGCACCCGCATGATGGCCGCCAAGTATCCCTACTACCTGCTCGCCGACTCACCCGAAGGAATCAAGAAAGAGTCCGAGATCACCGGCAAAGTGCCGCCAGAGTACAAGACCGAGAGTGACGTCCGGCGGGGTTTTGTTTACCGGCGCGTGCCGCACGTCACGCTGAAATCTATCGCTAACAACCCGGAGATCACGGAAGGCATGACGCGGGAGCAGATCGACGCGGCCATCGCCAAACACGCCGATACCGAAACGCTCTTTGACCAGCCCTACGAGGATAACAAGCGGGTGCGTGTCTGCGGCCCGTTCTCGGTGGAAAGCCTATCGCCGCATCGCGTGCTCTCCACCGCCGACGAGAATCAGGATGGCTCGGCAGGCGAGCAGGAAGCCCGCAAGCAGCAGGACTTCGCCACGATGATCCTCGACAACTTGAAGAAAGCGGGTGTGCAGAACACGCGCAAGAACGAACGGCTGACCTTTGACCGGCTGGACCCGTATCCGGGCGTGTGGCTGAATGCTTCTGGCGAGTACACGGATGCGGATGGCAAGGCCCGCCGCGTGGCCGTTTCCATCGGCCCCGAGCATGGAACTGTTGGCCCGCAACAGGTGAAGGAAGCAGCCAAGGAAGCGGTGCAGGGTGTGGGCTTCGACCTGCTCGTGGTGTGCGGCTTTGCCTTTGATCCGCACGTTGCCGAAGAGGTGAAACGCTATGGCAAGTTGACGGTGCTGCCCACCAAGATGAATCCCGACCTAGCGATGGGCGACGAGCTGCTCAAGAAGACCGGCGCGGGCAACCTGTTCATGGTTTTTGGCGAGCCGGACGTGGAGATCAAGCAGAAGAACGGCCAGATCGTGATCGAGATCAAGGGTGTGGACGTGTATGACCCAACCACCGGGCAGATTCGTAGCGCCTCCACCGACGACATCGCTTGCTGGTTCATCGACACCGATTACAACGGCGAGAGCTTCTTTGTGCGCCACGCCTACTTCACCGGCGCGGAAGAACCCTATGACAAGCTCAAGCGCGCGCTGCGGGCGGAGATCGACGAAGCGGCCTGGAGCAGCCTGTACACCACGGTTAGCAGGCCGTTCGACAAGCCCAAAACGGGCAAGTTCGCGGTGAAGGTCATCAACCATTACGGCGACGAGGTGCTGAAGGTGTTTGAAACTTGAGAGCGCCGGAAGCTGCTCCACTTTTCTTGTCCCGCCACAGTCCTGCCTTAGCGTTGGATTGTGCAATGCAAAAACTTAGAGGCCATTCGGTGGCAGGAGCGGCTTTTTTTCTGTCTCCATTGTCTGGCTACTTGTTCAATCACGCTACTGCAATCGACTCTATCCGCACCGTTAAGGCTACTTATCCATCACCGCTAATATCTTGTATGTCTCGGATTCCGTTTTCTTGCCGTCTAAACTCACAGACCAGATGAGCCTTGCGTTCTTGCCCTTGAATTCGGCCTGAATATCGTTGACAAGCGGGGTGCGGCAACTGCGCCGGTTGATGTAGTCCATCCTTTCCTTGAACTTGCTCTCACAGTTGACCACTGCAATTCTGCCGTCCGGCAAGAGAAGCGAGAATGTCGCCCCGGAAACGCTATACGATATGGCCCTTGGCGCAGTGTCGTACTCGTTCGTCGTGGTTCTGCCGGAACAATTCACGTTGGTTGACCCTGCGTAGCAATTCAGGCTGGTGTCAGAAGTAGAGGTGGAATGACCGGGCACTACGTAGCTGTAGCCTGTTTCGCTGTTCTGACGTTGAATAATCTTCACGTTGATTGGTTTACCGGCAGCCATAAGAGATTGAGAACTGAGCAGTTCCTGTGCATTGGAATCGCCTTGTTCCGCGGCCTTCTGATACCAGACAGTCGCCTGCGCGTGATCTTGCGGGACGCCTTCGCCCCTGTCGTATTGGAGGCCGAGTTTGTATTGCGCCTCCGCTAAACCCTGCTCCGCAGCTTTGCGAAACCACCCTGCCGCCCGCGCATAATCCTGCGGGACACCTTTGCCAGTGCAATAGGCTCCTCCGAGTGCAGCCTGCGCAAAGGCGTTGCCCTGTTCCGCCGCTCTATGAAACCACGCCTCCGACTGTACATCGTCCTGCTCGACGCCTCGGCCCATTGCGTACCAGAAACCAAGGCGGACTTGACCATCCACATCCCCTTGGTCGGCGGCCTTTCTGTACCAACTTGCCGCCTGCGCATAGTCCTGTGGCACACCTTGACCCTTTTCGTACAGTCCGGCGAGGTCAAGCTGTGCTCTCGCATATCCCTGCTCTGCGGACTTCCGATACCACATTGCCGCCTGAGTGAAGTCCTGTGGAACGCTGTTGCCAGTCTCGTACAGCGTGCCCATGTAGTCCTGCGCCTCTTCGTTGCTTTGCTCCGCAGCTTTGCGATACCAGAAGACGGCTTGCGCTGGGTCTTCGGGCACACCTTGGCCGTGAGCGTAAAGCAAGCCAAGGTTGCGCTGCGCGTCTGCGTGACCTTGTTCGGCGGCTTTCCGATACCATGCTGCTGCCTGTGCGTAGTCCTGTTCGACGCCAATGCCATTGTTGTAAAAACCTCCGAGTACATACTGTGCCTCGGCCAGATTGTGCTCGGCAGCCTTGTGGAACCAAGTTAGGGTCTGTTTTTCATCCTGTGGAACGCCTTGCCCCTTAGCGTAGAGCATTCCAAGGTTATACTGCGCCTCTGCCAGTTCTTGATCGGCGGCCTTCCGATACCAGGCCGCAGCTTGTGTATAGTCCTGCGAGACGCCTTGGCCATTAGCGTAAAGCACTCCAAGGTTGAGTTGAGCCGTAGCATCGCCCTGCTCGGCGGCTTTGCGATACCAGACAGTCGCTTGGGCTAAGTCGTGCGGTATTCCTTCACCCGAACTGTACAGGATGCCAAGGTTGAGTTGTGCATATGCAAAACCCTGCTCGGCGGCCTTGCGGAGCCAATAGATGGCCTGCGCGTCGTCCTGCGGCACTCCTTGGCCCTTGTCAAAATGATAGGCCAACGCGGATTGTGCATCTGCATCGCCCTGTTCAGCGGCCTTGCGATACCAGAGCAATGCTTGCGCGTAGTCCTGCGGCACACCATGACCATTATCGTAAAGTTCGGCGAGGTTATATTGGGCATCTGCATTGCCCTCCTCCGCTGCTTTCCTAAACCACTTTTCAGCTTCCGCATAATCTTGCGGGACACCAGAGCCGCTGGAGTACCGTGAACCAAGTTCATCCTGCGCCTGAGCATCGCCAACCTTTGCCTTGGCCCGCACCGCTGCGATCTGCTCTTTGGAAGGCCAAGCGTCCTGCGCCGCCTCGTCAACCACAGTGAGTCCCTTGGGAAGAGTCACCGGGGATGATGCGGTCTGCGCCACACTCACACAGGCAAGGGAAACGACAACAACGGCCAAGGCGAGAAACTCAAGGCGGGGGCAGCGGTTCAGATTGATTGGAAAGCGCATGGCGAAGCCTGCGGGGGAAGGGCAGCACTCGCTGTTGCTCCTGATTTTCATCAATTCACCGGCCTGTCTTTGTGCATCACCATAGGCCGCTCGTTTGGAACGATCTTGATTGTCGGACGGCAGAAGCACCCACGATTACATTCGTGCGCTCCGAAACTGTATCCGTCCTGAGTTTCAAAGCAGGGAACAATGTGAACATCTCCATAGTCTGTGTTGGAATGAAGAATCTTCTCATCCGAACTTACCAACCGAATCGCGTTTTGTTTGCGATCTTCAATAGCGATTGCCCACGTCGTCTGTCCACGGCCTGCCAAGTCCTTCCTTCTTGCAAAGCGCGGCGGGTCATGAACTGTCGGCGCGGCTACCTCGACAGCCTCGTCTTCTTCCAAAGCCGCTTCTGTCTCGTCCTGAGCGCGAAACCTTTCCTTCATCTTCTCAATTTGGAGCCGCATTGCACTTTGCTCCCGCAAGTTATTCTCTGAGAGTTCACGTAGCTTTTTCTCCAAGTCTGCGAGCTGTGCTTCGAGGGACTTCTCCGGCAAATCCTGATAAAGGACTGCCGGTGCTTCGTCTTCGGGTGCCTTATGAGTTTCGCGAGCCATACTGAATTCCCTTCACCTATCCCGCCTACCCTTGCACAAACGCAGCCGCAGCCGCAAAGTCGAAAATCCTCCCAAATGTGTTCAGTAGGCGAAATATAGCCAGAAGGATACATCCATGCTGGAAGGGTGGCAACCGGCGATATTTGTGTTCGCGTAGGAAAGCGCCTTCGTGCGTTGCGGAAAGCAAAATCCTGGAATCAGGACGACTTGGCTCTGCACATCGGATTAGGCCGGACATACATCAGCAACGTCGAGCGCGGACTCAAGAACCCCTCGCTGCGGTCGCTAGAAATCTTTGCGCTTGGCTTTGGAATGACGCTCTCGGAGTTCCTAAAGGGCGTTTAGAGCGCGGGCGTCTCAAAATTTCAGTCCAAATTTTGGACTCCTGAATTTGCCAACATTGAAAAATTTAGCGGCAGGGTTCTTGGTGGCGAACTCGCTGGGCTTTGCAAAAGCCCACCCCCTAGCCCCTGCGCGGCGTGAGGGCGGCGGCGGGCATGGATGAAGCCAGGGCGTCACCGAGCGGGCCTGCGCACCAGAGGCGTTACCACGACCCGCTTGACGGCCGTCTCCACGGATTCACCTCGTCGGTTGTCGGCTATGCGCTGGAGAGCCGCTTTTTGCCGAAATGTGAGGGGCCTTCGGTACGGGTTTAGGTGACGAACCACAAGTGCCTTTAGGTAAAGATCGGCGTCTCTCACCATGCCGTCATTCCACTTCCGGGAGCCGCATTTCGGGCATTGGCGTGGTCCTGTGCCCGAGTCGGCAAACCATTCTTCCTTGCACACGTCGCAGCTCCAATAAGGGGCCATTCTCGCGACGAAACCCACTGTCCACCTCCCGGAATGACGATCATGCATTCAGTGTGCTCGCGCACGGAAATGGCGTCTACAGCAATCGTCCGCTGCGTGGAGTCTATCTCCCGGTTATTTCAAGCTGCGGGTGGGGATCGTTGCAGTTTACTCAGCAGGAAGGTGAGAACTTGCGAAGCTGATTGAGGTGAGAACTTTAATAGTGTCTTCGGCGTGCGACTAAACAGAAATGGACTTTGTAATGATTGTCGGGCTTGAAGCGAAACCAGCGGCTAGAGTGGTGCAACCATGAGCATGGGGAGTAGGGGAATTTGTGAGAACTTCGATAGGAACAAATGGCCATTGGGTTGGGCTTGCCACGTTCTAGGTTATCCCCTTTGGGGCCGGTTCTTGAGCCGCTGAATCCGAGTCTCTTTGGATGGAAAAACCGCGCTTGCTGCCCGTCTGGTGACTAAACGCACGTCACAACCTGCGTGGCCTGCGGAAGGCCCAATAGCCTGACCAGCCGAGCAGCAACAGGCCGAGAGCTACGTCGATTGGCTGCCAGTCCTCCCGGTGCATCCGAACCGGCAGGATCGGGTTCAACAGAAGCGCGACAGCCAGAAAAGCCCACATCCAGCCTCGTGGCCCCGCGCGGTACACCCTGACCGCCCAATAAGCCCCGCCCACGGTTGCAGCCGTCCTCAGCACCATGTAGAAGCTGTAGGGATGCTTCCCCTCTGCCGCGACCAGCAGGAACACGGCAACAACCACCGTAAGCAGAACCTCAACAATTCGATGCTGATTCACTGTTCAGTCCCTTCGAGGAATGATCCTCCTGCACCCCGGAGAGCGCAACTCTGCTTGAACCGTCCAAAGTCTGGTGACGCTGTGGTGACGATAGAACGAGTGCAAACAGAGGCGACCAAACGCCCGCCACCGTCGCTCTTGCTAAATCACCGCCTATGCGACACGCACAATCTAACTGTGCCCAGTTTTGTGCCCAGTGGCAACTTATACGGGCTTGTCTCTCGGGTAATTGAGAACTGGTAAGTCGCTCGAAAGACAAGGAAATATAAATATGATTAAGCCGAGCTAAGTGATTGATTCTGTGTCTCGGTAGAATATACAATCAAGAGGCTACCCGGTGGTGCGATATTCTTTTGCGCGAGTCTGCTGCATCGTTCGCATCTCCCGCCACCGTGGGTTCCGGTGCAAGCGAAAGCTTCCTGGGTGGTTTTCGGGCAGAAGCCCGCCAAGTCTTTCTGGGCGGTGTCCCATGTCCTGCCAGAGCAATTCCGCCGAGCCTTGCGCCGGCCCAGACAGGAGTTTACTAGAATGGCCAAGATTGCAAAAACAGGGGATCGCAAGAAGGTAATGGATACCTCCAAGAGCACCGACTGCCCAAAGTGTGGCAAGCCCACCCGGATCGTCAAACGCGTGAAGGATCGCGAGCGCAATGTTCCCGGCGGCGTCTTCATCTCCTGCTCAGTTTGCGAGTTCTACGAAAAGCTCTAACCGCCTTTACCCGTAGCATCGGCATTCGAACGCGCCTCCCGTTGAGGCGTGTTTTGCTTACCATCTCAACTGACCTTGCGATTCTGGAACTCAGCATTACCCATGTCCTGAGGGTGAGATTCTCCGGGCACAGCCGGGACGATGGAGAGGCTCTGCCCGGTGATGAGGCGCGCCCCGCGCTGAAATGAAACGTAGGCCCAGAACCACTCCCAGAGAACCTGCAGACGGCTGCGGAAACCGATGAGAAACAGCAGGTGGACGAGCAGCCAGGTGAGCCACGCGGTGACGCCGGAGACCTTGAGGCCCGCCAAGTCCGCAATGGCTGAGGAGCGGCCGATCGTCGCCAGGCTACCCTTGTCGCGGTACTGGAACGGTTTGCGAGTCTCACCGCGGAGGTCGCCCAGAATGGCGGCGGCGGCAAACTGACCCATCTGGATTGCACCGGGAGCAACGCCGGGAACCGGCTTTCCGTTCTTCTGAAGGATCGCAGCCAAATCGCCCAGCACAAAGACCTCGGGATGTCCGGGCAGGGTCAGATCGGGCTGCACCTGAACCCGGCCCGCGTGGTCGGTGGGAGCACCCAGCAGCTTGCCCAACGGCGAGGCCGAAACTCCAGCGCCCCACAGCACAACCGAGGCGGGAAGGGAAAGATCACCAAGATAGACGTGCGCTTCGTCGATGCCGGTCACCTTTGCGCCGGTTCTCACTTCAACCCCAAGCCTGTTCAACTGGCGCACGGCCGAAGCCGAAAGATCCTCGGGAAACGTGGGAAGGATCCTGGGTCCGGCCTCGATTAGAACAACGCGGGTGCTGCGCGGATCGATGGAGCGAAAGTCCGAGGTCAGGACGCGCTGGGCGATCTCGGCAACCGCGCCGGCCAATTCAACCCCCGTTGGGCCACCCCCGATCACCACAAAGTGGATGGGCTCGGCTTCATGATTCAGGCGGGCACGGCGTTCCGCAATCTCAAATGCCAGTAACACGCGGCGGCGGATTTCGGTGGCGTCCTCCACGGTCTTCAGTCCGGGGGCGTAGTTAGCCCACTCCGGATGACCGAAATAGGTATGGGTGGCGCCGGCGGCGACGATTAGGTAGTCGTAGGAAAGCTCGTTGCTGTCCAGCTGAACCTTGCGATGTTCGAGGTCAAAGCCCGTGGCCCGAGCCAACAGCACCGAGACATTTCTGTCATCTTTGAAGATGTGACGGATGGGGTAGGCAATTTCAGCGGGAGAAAGTGCGGCGGTGGCAACCTGGTAAAGAAGAGGCTGAAAAGTATGGTGATTGCGGCGATCGACCAGGGTGACACTGAGTTCTGCTTTGGCCAGAGAGCGTGCGGCATAGAGCCCTGCGAAGCCCGCTCCGATGATTACGACCTGAGGGACGGATTTGGTAGTTTGCATACTATATTCAGATGCTGGCCGCGGCCGCCGGACTCCATAGGGTTTGTTGCCCGAGTCTCCGGGGAAGCCCACCGGCGAAAAACTGCACGGAGTAATGAGTTAGATTAGAAAATTTTATGCAAATGAATCTGGTTGACTCCGGCTCATTGTGCTAATCTGTCGTGGTTAACCCGTCTGGATTCTGCGGCAATTTCTTTTTGTGCAGAGTCGAAGATTGGTAGATTCGTCATAGTGATTTCTTTCAGGGATGAAATCCCTCGACATGGCCCCAGGGTTCGCAGGTGGGGCGCAGCATTCTGAAGTTGTTTCTGATCCTTCCCGGGATCGTGACCGTAGCAATGTTGTAGTGCGGGGAACCTTCGCGCGTGAATTTGCGTTCATTTGATATTTCGGTGCTCTTGTTGCCTCCGGCTTGATCCGGAGATTAGACAATGCTCCGCGGTACTCTTACCTAGTCGGCGAGTTGATTGGGTCAAGCTGAGGGTGGGCAAATTTTCTCGGGCTCTGCGGTGAATAGGTTTTGCTGCGGCAGCCTGCATCTACAAACCTGAAAGGGAGCCATCCGTGGGAAGTTTTGCATCTTCGCAGGAGGTTAGACAAGGTTCAGCGCTGCGCAGTATCGAGCGCCGCGGGTCTTTCCGTCTGGAACAGGTGGCAAAACGCGGTTTCGATATCGCCTTTTCGCTGCTTGCATTGGTGTTTATCTGCCCAGTGCTACTGCTTATTGCGATCCTCGTGAAGTTGGATTCCGAGGGGCCGATTCTGTATATCTCGGATCGAATTGGCAGGAATGGGAAGCGATTCCGTTTTCTCAAATTCAGAACCATGGTGCGGGACGCAGACTCGCTACGAGGTTCGTTACTTCATCTGAACGAGCGGCGCGGAAACCTTTTCAAAATGTCGAATGACCCGCGAGTCACGCGGCTGGGAAGGGTATTGCGCCGCTACAGCCTGGATGAGTTGCCGCAGTTTTTCAGCGTGCTCACCGGCCACATGAGTGTGGTCGGGCCGCGTCCATGCCTGACCAGCGAATATGCGCGCTATACGAAAGAACAGCGCCGCCGTGTGGAAGCCGTGCCCGGCATCACTGGCCTATGGCAAGTAGAGGCGCGTCAGGATCCGCGGGTGGAGACTTATTTTGCGCTGGATATGTACTACATTGAGAACTGGAGTTTCTGGCTCGATATGAAAATTTTGCTGAAGACCGTGGTTGTAGTTTTTTCGGGAACAGGAATGTAGAGAAATCCAGAAGCGCATTCCAGACAAAGGGCCGAGGCCCTTTTTTATTGGTTCAAAACCAAGTTGTTGATGGCGCACGCGCCCCGAACGAGGCGAATTGCCGTTTCCCATGCTGCGGCGGAAGGAGGACAACGATTGCCAGAAAAGTCAATGGTGTGGAGGCGCGATTTTACCATGAAGTCAATGGTTGGGCGAGGTGCGGAACGATTTACTGGGTTGCCAATGGTCAGAGACGGAGCGATGTCTAATTGGTAAATGGTTTGGAAGTGCGGCTATTTTTCGCGGGAGACGACGAACTGGGGAAGCCAGAGGAGGGCACGCTTGAAATCGTTCTCCGGAAAATCTTTGAGTTGCGCGACCGCATGCTGGGCGAATTTTTCCGCCTCCTGGTTGGCGGCATGGATGGATTCGTAGCGGCGGAGGATGGCGAGAATGTCCTGGTGGGTGACGCCGTTGAAAGCGCGCTGCTCGAGGACGGCTTGGATCTGATCGCGCTCCGCGGAGGTGCAGTGCTCCAGGGCGTGGATGACGGCGAGGGTGGCCTTGCCTTCGCGCAGGTCGCTGGCAACGGGCTTTCCCAGGATTTCCTCGGAGGCGGTGAGGTCGAGGACGTCATCGGTGATCTGGAAGGCCATGCCGACGGCGCGGCCGTATTCGCGCAACTGGAGCTGCTGTTGCTGGTTGGCCCCGGCGAGCACTGCGCCGAGTTGCATGCAGACGGCGAAGAGGCAGGCGGTCTTGCGATAGATGAGATCGAGATGGCTGTCGCGGGAGATCAGCGAACCGAGTTTTTCGATCTGGAGCAGTTCGCCTTCGACCATCTGCTTGGTGAGATCGGTGAGCAGGTCGAGGACCTGGAGGTTGCGCTCCTCTAGAGAGATTTGAAAGGCCTGCATGTAGAGCCAGTCGCCGGCGAGGACGCATTTGGGGTTACCCCAGATGGTGTTGGGCGAAGGGCGTCCGCGGCGGGTCTCGGCTTCGTCGATAATGTCGTCATGGACGAGGGTGGCGGTGTGAATGATTTCGACAACGGCACCGAGGCGTACGGCTCCGGCGCCTTGATAGTTGAGCAATTTGGCGGCGAGCAGAAGCAGCGCGGGGCGAAGACGTTTGCCTCCGCCCTGGCGCAGATATTGACCGATCTCGGTGATGGCCTGCACGTTCGACACGCTGTAGCCGCCGAACCTGCGCTCGATGGCCGCGAGGTCTTCACGGAGAAGGTCGAAGATATCTTTTCCGGTCGTTGTTGCCATGCTGTTTGACAATGCAC
>Ga0326728_10026208_pt1 | contig 10346 bp, 4 predicted proteins | sample MB3enrmetagenome_FD_207602 | JGI IMG/M metagenome (GOLD analysis project Ga0326728, IMG submission 207602) | Lab enriched peat soil microbial communities from McLean, Ithaca, NY, United States - MB31MN | ecosystem: Environmental > Terrestrial > Soil > Wetlands > Peat | place: USA: New York... | reverse complement strand
GGACGCGACGAGCGCGCGGTCTAGAAGAAAGGGATCGACGTCTCTGGAATTAGTAACCATGTCAAAAGCTGCGGCCGCCTGCTGGAATTCGCGCTGACCGCGGAGAGAAACACCGAAACCCCAAGCTGCAATCTCCGGCTGGAACGTTGAGAACTTCCCTTCTCGGCCCTTTTCAAGGACGAGGCGATACTGCGCAATGGCCTCCCGGCCGTGTCCGGCGGCATTCAGGAGGTGTGCATACTCAACAGCTAACAAAAAGTTGCGCGGATATTCGCGCGAGATCCGGCCCACAAGCTCCAGCGCCTCGGCGTACAGCTGCTCGCGGCGCAGGAACAGGCTGAGCGCCATGGCGGCATCGTTGCTCGACGTGCCATTCGACCGGCTCACCTGCCGCAGATACTCAAGACCCTTTTGCTTGTTACCGGTGACGCCCACCAGCGCCACAGCGGCGCGGCCCGCCCAGTTCAACGAGCCGATGATGTAGTTGTGAATGCCCACAGTCATCTTGGCGTCGATGTAATTCGGATCGATTTCGAGCACTCGCTCGTGATCGCGACGTGCAGCCAAAGCGGAACGAACCGCCGTCAGCCAGGACTTCTGCGCCATGCCCATGTAGGTGGAGCGGAATCCACGCGCCACTCCGCGCGCGTAAAGAGCGTCGGTGTCGTTGGGATTCTTCTGCAGCCGTGCGTTGCAGATGCGCTCAATTTCTGCAATTAGATCGAGAATGCGCTTCTGCACGGCAAGATCAAGCGGCTTTCGCGCCGAACTCGTGAGGAAGCTGTCTCCCGAATAGGTCTCCGTGTCGAGGGCACCGATGCGATTCAGTTCCTTGAAGATCAGAGCAGCGAGGAGGTAGTTGGCTGGGAATGGATCACTGGGATATTCACTGCGCAGGCGCTCAAAATCGTGAATCGCCGGGTCGTAGTCCATGTTGTAAAGCTCATTGAAGCCTCTTGCGGCAAGCGCGTTGTTGCCGGGGCGCACTGCAGAGGTGTTCTGCGCAGCGCTGACCGTCGGGATTGCGCACAAGAACACAACGGCAATCAGCGAGAGAGCGGTAATTCTTTTCGAGCTCATGGGGACCAATTAGAGTTTAAATGTTCCGTCCACGCTTTATAAATACCAATCGCGCTTTAGGAATCCGAACTATGACGGGTCCAAAGCCACCTGGCAGAATGCTCCGAGCAGCGGCAGATAGAGCGCGCAGCGCACAGGACGGGCATCCAACAGGGTAAGCACGCGCGCGTAGCGCTGCATGTCAGGCCGATACTTCTCCACCTGCATCTCAACGAAGCGCTGCGGATCGCCCCCCTGCCGCTCAGTAATCTTGTAATCGATCAACCAGCGCACGCCATCTTCGATGAAGGTTCGGTCCACGCGCACATGCTCGAGTTTGCCATCGATAACTCCGGAGACAGCGAACTCGCAGCGATGCTCCGCATGGGGAGAGAGCAGCCACCGTCCCCGTTCATCTGCAAGAGTCCTGGTCAACGCCTCGGTGACCCGAGAGATGCCTTGTTCGAGGTCGTCGCGCGTGACGCCCACGCCCAGCAGAGCTGCGGCAATCGTCTTACGCGAGAAGCGAATGCGGTCCTCGCTCCATCTCTCCTGACCCTCCATGGCGATGCGCTGAAGGAAGCTGTGAGCCACAACGCCGATACGCGGCAGAAGATCGCCTACCCATTCGAATTGATGTTCATCCTCGGAGGCACTCTGTTGTTGCGAGTTCCAACGCAAAGGCTCGGGGGGCGCCGGAGCGGTGTAACTTGCGGGCAGGCGACGCAGCAGCAGATCGTGAGAGGGCGGCTGCACTCCTTCAGCCTCATCCTCCGGAACCTCATCAGGGGCAAAGGCTGCCTGCATCTCAGGAGCAACCGCCGAAAGATAAAGGCGTTTGCGCGCACGGGTGGCGGCAACGTAGAAGAGACGCTTCAACTCCTCGTGAGCACAACCGGCAGCAAGATCGCGCATGTAAGACTCGATGGTCGCCGCTTTGCCGGTCTTCTTGCCCGACGCCTCCAAGGGGCCGAGCATCAACAAATCCTCTTCACCTTGCCTGCGCAGTCGCCAATAGAGAAGGCTCTTCTCCTCGTGGCGCAGGTGCCGCTCCAGCGCAGGCAGAAAAACCACGTCCCACTCCAATCCCTTCGCCTGGTGAATCGGCATGATTTCTACACGGATACTGGGGTCGGTGTCAGAGGGCGCGTAGAGTTCACCCAAGTTCCGCGCAAAGAGCCGGGGGTCACGTAACGACCCTGCAGACGAATGCTCATCGAGCAGCGCAAAGTACGCATCAGCATCCCGCACGGCCTGAGCGCGCTCCTCTAGGCTGATGCAAGCTGGCCCACCCAGGCGGAGCCACACGGACTCCACGAGCTGGCGCGGCGAAACCCGACCACTCCGCGAGAGCGCTTCGTCCAGCACGGGGAGCAAGCGCTGCAGCGACACGCGCGCCGCGGCAGAGAGGTCTCCATTCCGCGCACTCAGGAGCTCGCGAATCGTCGAACGCGCATCTCCGCGGCAGAGCGTCAACAGGTCGGCCAGCGTCAGACCGCACCAGGGCGCGCGGAGAATGGAGAGCCAAGCGGTGCGATCCGCGAGATCGCTGATGGCCACGCGCAAGGCTTCCAGGTCCCTGACCAGTGGCCGGTCTGCCAGGCGGTCGGTCTTCACGGCGCGATAGCGGATTCCCTCTTCGTGCAAGGCCTCGACCAACTCGGGCAGGTGAGCGCGTGAGCGCACGAGCACGGCAACGGATGAGGGCTTCTCGCCGGGCGCAACGGGCCGCTCAAGTTCCTGCCGAACACAGCGGGCGAGATACCGGGCCTCTCCCCGGCGGTCGCCGGAGGCAAAACCCTTAATGAGCACTGGAGCACCGTCGAGCGCGGGGCGCGATGACTGCGCGGCCTTGCCGTAGCGGACAGCATTCGTAACGTCACTCTCTTCGCGCAGTATCTGGGGGAAGACACCGTTGAACCACTCGACCAGGTGATGCTGCGACCGAAAGTTCTGACTGAGCTGCTCGAATGAATGCGCTCGACCGCCGACTCCGTTGCGGCGGGCCTGCTGGTAGATCGCGACGTCGGCCTGCCGGAACGCATAGATCGACTGCATGGGATCGCCGACGAAGAACGTCGAGCACGACTCGCCTTCTTCCCACGTATGCAGCAACCGCGCGAGCAGTTCCACCTGAACGCTGTTTGTGTCCTGGAACTCGTCGACGAGAATGTGTCGGATGCGATAGCCAAGTTGCAGACCAAGCTCGGTAGGGTCTCCCTCATGCCCGACGGCGTCAAGCGCACGCTGTGCGTACTCGGAGAAATCGACAGTCCCCTCTTCGGCGAAAACCAGCTTCAGGTGAGCCGCAGCGAGAGGCAGTAGCTGCAACACCGCGAGAATGAACTCCCACTGCGAATCGGTGTAGTGCGGGTCCGGAAGATGGCGAAGACGGACGAGGGCGTTCGTGAGATCCTGTGCACCGGGCAATTCCCTGAGGAGAGCCAGCAACTCAATGAAGAGCTTACGCAGCGACTTCTCCTCCGGCGTGCCCGAAGGGAAACCATTTTTCACCGTGACCGTCTTACGCAGATTGCCATCACCGGTCATCAGAAAGTCACAAACAGCGCGCCATGAATCAAGAGCTTCAGCCCGCGCCCGGGGCCACTCTGAGATGCTCTTCAGCGGGTTCGTAGCGACAGCGGCAGAGGCAGCATCCTTGCTGGCTGCAATGGATTCGACCCACTGCGGAGAGGGAGGCGCGGATTTGTCGGCGGAATACCGCATCCAGGTAAACAGCTCCGCGTCAAGTGATCCAAGAACATTGCAGACAACTTTGCGGATGTGAGCCAACTCCTCGTCAACTGATTGCGCAAGCGCCGCCTCGAGCTTTGCACGCAACGCTATCTGCTGCGAGGCGTCAAAAGCGTCCGATCGTCCTAGGTAACGAAGCCACTGGTCGCGGCGTGCCAGCATGGAGGCAAGCAGTGTCCGCGCAGACTGCAGGTTGTTATCAAGATGATCGAGGAGCACGAAGACCGCATCCCCGCGTGCGCCGGGCTCCGCCAGCATGTCGAGCACTCTCTGTGCCGCGAGTTCGTAGAGAGACTGCGCCCCCTCTGTAACCTCGGCAGCGCCACCGATCATGCCCCTCAAAGGAGCGCGCTGAGAAATGGCCTCGCAGAAAGAATCAAGAGTGCGAATCTGCAGACGCGAGGGATGTTCCAACAGCCCCCATCCCAAAGCGTCCGAACTCCTCAGGACGGCGCGGGCCAGCGTCAGAGACTGTCTTTCGTGATCGGGCCTCTGCGCCAGATCGTCTTCCTGCAAGCTTGCTGCCTGCGTAAGTGCATTGAGAATGCGGTTGCGCATCTCTGCCGCAGCCTTGCGCGTGAAGGTGATCGCCAGGACTGACTCCGGCTGATCGACCTTCGCAAGGCAGGCGAGGTAACGCTGCATGAGCAGTTCAGTCTTACCTGAGCCGGCGGGTGCCTGAATCATCCACGACTGGGCAGTGTCCAGCACTGCGCTGCGGACATCGGCGTCAACGGCAACAATGCGTGGTCCGGGGCTACTCATCGTCGCCTCCTTCCACATCATCGTCCGCGTCCGCAATGCCAAGGTCGCCGATCCGGCAAAGTGAGGCGAGATGGCAGCGCTCGCACGGAGAGTTATTCCGTCCCGGCGCGATCTTTGGATCCACCTGGGCCGCACCATTCACAAACATGGTCGCGAGGCGTTCTAACTCGGAGGTCCACTGCGGCGCATACTCATCGAATGGTAGGCCGTCGAAATCATCCCTTCGTGGCGAGGAGCAGGGGAGCACGTCGGGAGCGCGCAAATAGCCTTTAAACGCGGCCTCTCCGCGACGGACTACTCCGAAGGCAATTCCGGCCAGATCAATCTGCCTCTCTCTCATGACAGCGGCGTAGAAGGGCAGCTGCGGCAGGCGCGGGCGCGGAACTTTCCAGGACCGGATACTTTCTGGCCTGCCGGTCTTGTAGTCGATCACGACATGCGCGCTTCCGACCTTATCGAGACGATCGATGCGGCCCCGCAGACGGAGCCCGCCTAGCGACATCTCCACCTCACGCTGATGCTCAATTACCTCGAAGGGTGCGCGCCTCGCTTCGATCGCGAGCCACTCTGCAAGAACTTCAATCGTGCGATTGCGTTCAAGCGAACGGAAACGAACCGTCCAGGGATCACGGCGCGGAGGAAGTTCCTGTGCCATTGCATCTTCGACCGCACGCTCGATCACGAAGGGCACGTCGAGTCGCTGCAAGCCCTCGCTGTCTTTCAACTCGTCCCAGATCAGCTGGAGGGCACGTTCTATGACCTTGCCCCGCTCGGTGAACGCGAGCGCTTCGTTCGGGCCCTCCGACTGGCGCGCCAGCAGGCGTCGAACGGCGAAGGCCTGGAATGGACAGTTCGACTGCTCCTGAAGAAGCGAGGTCCCGCCACGTACGTCTTCCCCGGTCTGCAGAACCGGAGCCACGTAATCGGATATGGTCTCCATCGTTGCAGGCTCAAATCCCGCTGCAAGCGGCTGCGGCAGTTCGATCTCACTCGCGAAGGCAATTCCCGAGAAAGCCGGACTCCAGCGCTGCTCGCGCTCATCATCGGTTCGGCAGGCAAGGCTGAGAACAACATTGGGAGCAGAGTTCAGCAGGCGGTGCGTCAGGCGTGTTACGCGCACGTCGGACTGTGCGCTTCCAACAACAGGAAACCCCGCTTCCTTTAACAGCGGAACGGGCAACAACGGCGAGGCCTTCGGCGTATCCGGCCAGAGGTCATCACTGCAGGAGCCGATCCAGAGCGCATCGAATACCGAGCCCTCAGCCTCGGCAGCGTCCATGATCTGTACCGGCGCTGCGAGAGTCTCAGGCTTGAAGTTCTGTCCGGCAGCCATGCGCTCCAGTCGCGCAACGAACCCTGCGAAGCCCGTGCGCCACTCCAGCAGTTCCAGCGAACTGATCGCGACCAGCAACTCGCGCCAGCGGTTTGAGCACTGGAACTCTTCGCTGTTCAGCGCCACGGTGCCCGGCCAGCCAAGCGTCTCGAGGATGCGGCGTGAGATGTCTGCCCAGTAAGTCGCCGACTGCTCGGATTGAAAGGACGAGTGCTTCGGCAGGCGCTCGAGGGCAGCGGCCAAACCCGGAAGGAGCGACGAGTTGCGCAGCCACTCCGCGAGATCGTCTAAGCTCACTTCCAGACGCGCACGCTCCCTGACGCGGGTGACAAACGCAGCGGCGGCCATAGATGATTCGGCTAAGTAGGGCGACGTCAGAGTTGCGGCAAAGGTGTCGAAGTCCACCGGCCCCGCAAACAAACGGAGCAGATTGAGCGCGCAACGCACGGCCGGATACTCAGAGAGCGGAAGCGGCGTGGCGATCTCAAACGGCGCAGCAGAATGGCCGCCAAGCAGATGCTCCGGACAGAGCACAGACCGGAATGAGCTCTCCACCTGGGGCAGCTTGCGAGCCAGATCAAAGAGAACAACCCCAACGCGACAGTCAGGCTGCGCCTCTAACTGGCGCCGCGCCCACAGCGCGGACGCTTGCAACTCATCAGCAACGCCATTGAATTCATATCGCGATAAATTGCTCTCGCCCCCATCGTATTCGGGAGCAAGCGTCACCGTGACTCCTGCGTTGCGCAGGGCCTGGAGGAATCCGCGCTGTGCAGGGGTCGTCTCCGGAAGAAACACAAACAGATGCGATGGAAGCGAGCAATCCTTCAGAGCAACAGGCAGCTCGCCCGCAAGCCGGGCGGCACACGTCCAGCCTTGAATAGAAAGTTGACGCTCGAACTCGACGGACCAGGCGGCAAACGCCCGCGTGTCGGTAGAGGAGTTCATGAGCGGAGCGTTCAGCGCAATATCCCATTCCTTCGCAGTGCGAAAGGCCTCCGAGGCGAGAGCTGCAGCCGAATCAGGCAGCAGGATCGTGCGACCAGCCTGCGAGCGAGCGATGATCTGCCGCCAGAGCTGTAGCTCCTGCTCTCGCTGAAGCACACTCCTGGTCACCGCTCCGGCGATGAGGGCATTTGAGTAGAGATGTGCGACGAATGCCTCGAAGGGCAGGACGTCAGGAGTCAGCCAGGCCTTGCATGCCGGCAGCATACGGGCTTCCGAGGCGCGCCGGATGGCCCTCGCGGAACGCGTGTTCGGGACGAGCACGGTCGCACCCGCAACCGTCGCACTCACCGCCTGCTCGTAGCATTCGCGATAGGAAGTCACTCTCCGAGAGTTCTACCATGCGGGGGCTGGCCACTCAATGTGAAAGGCTCCCGAAAGCAACACTTCATAACTTTAAGAAAAAGACCAGCACAGGCTCGACCTCCCTTGCGGTGCGGGCAAATCCTGATTCAGGCCGCTCGCTGCCAGATGAAGGCGCTAGGGCGAAGAATTCCGCAGCCTGAACGCCAAGCTGTTGACAGTGCAGGTTTTTGCTTTATGGTGGTTATATGTCACAAAGTTCTGTGACTTTAGTACATGGAAGTGAGAGCTAAAGAGAGTTAGAATAAAGTTGGTATTGAAAATGGTTTTCAACTTCATGAAGCGTCACGTCATCCACTCCGGTCGTACCCTTTTCGATCTCGCCGTTGGCGAGACCGGAATCCTTGAGGATTTTAATATGCCCCAGGCGATTGCCGAACATCTGATGAATCTGGGCTTTGTGCCCGGGCTGGAGGTTCTGGTGGCTCGCAGTGGTCCCGGTGGAAATCCGCGTGTTTATCGGGTGGATGGTACTGAGGTGGCGCTGCGCCGTGACCTCTCGCGCTGCATAGCGGTGCGTCCGTTGGCGAACGCAGAAGCCGGGGCAAGATAGCAGTGAGCGTTCCCCTGACGATACAGAGCGCAATTGCGACTTCCAAACACGAATCTGGGTCACCAGCTTACAAGACAGTCGCCGTTGTGGGCCCGCCCAACGCGGGCAAGACCACGCTGTTCAATCGTCTTACGGGATTGCGCCAGAAAGTAGGCAACTTTCCCGGAGTTACGGTGGAGCATCACACGGGAAGCTACCGTCTGGAGAACGGCACAGAAGTCGCTTTGATCGATCTTCCGGGTGTCTACAGCCTGAATCCGAAATCGGAAGACGAAAAAGTCACTGTAGATGTTCTGAATGGCGAGATGCCGGGAGCAGATCGTCCGGACGCTATCATCCTCGTACTCGACTCCAACAATCTCAATCGTCACCTGATACTGGCGGGGCGCGTGATCGCGCTTGGACTGCCAACGCTCGTGCTTTTGAACATGGCGGATGAGTTGCACAAGCAGGGCGGACAGGTGGACGTGTTGCCGCTGGCTCGCCAGCTTGGCACACCGGTTGCGCTGGTCAGCGCCGTCACGGGTGAAGGTCTCGGAGCAGTGGCGAGGTTCCTTGTGGCTACTCCACAGGCTCCTGAGCCGTTGGAGCTTCCGATCTTCGGCGATCCGAGGCACTGCCGTGAATGGGCTGTGCGCGTTGGCACGCATGCGGCTTACCGCCGCGGAGCCACTCCGGAATGGACGCGGCGGCTTGATTCGATATTCCTTCACAAGTTGTGGGGCGGAGTGATCTTTGCGGTCGTGATTGTGGCAGTATTCCAGACGATTTTCTCGCTGGGACAGCCCGCCAGCGACCTGTTGCAGAAGCTTCTGGACAACGTCGCAGTCCATCTCTCTTCCCTGCTTCCCAGCGGCATCATTAACTCGCTGGTAGTGAATGGCGTGTGGAAGGGCGCAGGCTCCGTACTGGTCTTCCTGCCTCAGATTTTGCTGCTCTTCCTTGTCATCGGCATCCTCGAGGACTCGGGATACCTGGCGCGCGCCGCTGTCATCTCGGACAAGGTAATGGCGAAGGTGGGACTCAACGGCAAATCCTTTATCCCGCTTCTCTCCGCCTATGGATGTGCGGTGCCAGCGATCATGGCAACGCGCACGATTGAGAATAAGCGCGACCGCATTGCGACCATTCTGATTGCTCCGTTCATGACCTGTTCGGCGCGGCTGCCGGTGTACACGATGGTGATAGCGGCCTTCATCCCCGACCGTCCCGTGCTGGGGCCCGTGGTGGGAACGAGAGCGGTCGCGATGCTGAGTCTGTATGTGCTCGGCTTCGTCATGGCAGTGATCACGGCGAGGGCTCTGAAGAGTTCCGTGCTGCGGAGCCGCGATGTCGCCTTCATCATGGAGCTTCCCCCTTACCGCTGGCCGATGTGGAAGTCGCTCGGACTTCGCCTGATGGATCGCGCTAACGCGTTCCTCTTCCGCGCGGGTACGGTCATCCTTGGTGTGAGCATCCTCTTGTGGGCACTCACCTATCTGCCTACTCACAACGGACAGCCACCGGAAATTGCTGACAGCGCAATCTCCCACATTGGGCACTTCATCGAGCCGGCAATTCGTCCACTGGGATTCAATTGGAAGATCGGCGTGGGATTGCTGAGTTCATTCGCGGCCCGCGAGGTCATCATCGCAACTATGGGCACGCTGCACGGAGTCGATCCGGAGTCTCACGCCATGGCGTTGCAGCAGGCGCTGAAGAGCGATCTAACTCCCGCAGGAGCAATCGCCCTGCTGGTGTTCTTCGCCTTTGCCATGCAGTGCATGTCTACGATGGCCGTAGTGCGCCGTGAGACGAACAGCTGGAAATGGCCGATCCTGCAGTTCCTCTACATGACCGGGGTAGCATACGCGGCGGCGTTCGTCGCTTATCGCGTCACGCTGTTGTACTGGAACTAGCTCTCTGGGGAAGAACACGCTGGCCGATTTCAGGCAGACTCGCGGAGGGAGCTTCTCCCCTGCCTACGTCCCTGCGGGTGATGCCCAACCGTTTCATCTTGTAGAGCAGACCGGTGCGCGTAACACCAAGGATCGCCGCAGCGCCGTTGAGACCACCAACAATTCCGCCTGACCGCGCCAGCGCGCCATGGATGAGCTCCCGCTCAATCATGTCCAGCGTGGCGTCGAGTCCAGCGCGGGAGTCAAAGAACCGCTCCGACATTCCCTCGCGAGGATGCTGCGGCACCGCAGCGAGAGCGCCTCGCAACTGTCCTGCATCGACGGGCTTGCCAAGAAAATCAATTGCTCCAAGCTTGATCGCCGCCACCGCCTCAGGAATCGTGGGACGAGCTGCAACGTAGATGATCGGAGTCGCTTCACCCTTCTTCATCAGCAGTTGATGAAGTGCCCGCCCAGCATCGAAGTCCACCACGAAGCACTCGTACTCCTGAAGCCTTGGTGCGCGCAGTAGCTCTTCGGTTGAACAGTAGGTATCCAGCTCTGCCAGATCCACCAGGGCATTCGTGATCTGCTCCCACGTAGTGCGGTCATTATCGACAACGGCAACTTTGAGCTT
>Ga0326728_10026207_pt1 | contig 10346 bp, 8 predicted proteins | sample MB3enrmetagenome_FD_207602 | JGI IMG/M metagenome (GOLD analysis project Ga0326728, IMG submission 207602) | Lab enriched peat soil microbial communities from McLean, Ithaca, NY, United States - MB31MN | ecosystem: Environmental > Terrestrial > Soil > Wetlands > Peat | place: USA: New York... | reverse complement strand
GCTGGACGACCTCCAATACGTTAGCCCGCTCATTAAACGTTGGCACAATGACGGATAACTCCGCTCCTTGGCTTTCCATTTCATCGCTTCCTCCCTTTTGCGAGTTCATCCGTGGGCGCTCGCCGGCCACTGCCGCTCGCGCTGGCTCCGCTACTTGACTCTCCATTTGACCGCCTCCTCCGGTTTGCGAGTTTGTCTCTGGACGCTCGCCGGCTGCTGCCGCTCGCGCTGACTGTGTGAGAGATCTTCCTTATTGGCTCACTCAAGCTTGATAACCGAACACCTCATCGCCACCATCCGACTCCCCTCGTGACTTCCCACACTCGAGGAGATGCCGCAATGCCATCGCAGCCACTCCCGCTACCGCCGACGCACTGATCGGCTGAGCTTATCGATGGCCCTGCATTCCACAATCCAGTCGCCGCCCGCCAGTGGGACACCTGCCGCGAGGCGTCGATCAGCAGCACCACCCCAGGGTGAATGCCTGGGGCCTACGCCTTTCGCTCACCACCAAGCCTTCTCTGTGCTTCAACGAGGGTGATGCATGCAAGGATCGACAGAATGGGGATCAGTGGCACGCTGTATCTCGCTTGCGCGAGAATCGGCACATAGACGGCCACGATATATATTAGGAAGAGAACCAAGGGAGCAATGACTTTGAATTGCTTATTTCTCACGCACAGCACTGCGCCCATTCCGGCTAGAATTAGATAGGGAAGCTGTACGACTAGATTCATCGCCGTTGAGATCCATGTTTTACCTCTAAACCAGAGATTGAATAAGTTGGAACTCACGCAGCTCATAAACAGCCTAGGCGATCTTTCGTATTCACCCATGACTCTCTTCACGAGATAGTTAGAAAACTCCACCTCATCCTTGCTGGAATAAAAATCCTGATAGTAGGCCTCTTTGACTTCTTTGAAGGGATACCCCAGCTCCTGGGCTAGCCTCCTCCTCTCCCGAGCACCAGCTCTATCGACCAGCGCCCAACTGGTATCACTCGAAAGGTGCGTATTATCATAAAGTCCGGCATGCGCTGATACACCCAGGACAGTCGCCGTCGGTACGAACTTTCTCGTGAGCAAGTAGTTTCGAATAATCCATGGCGAGAGGACTGCGAACATGGCAATTACCATTAAGGCAATGTTCCAGCAAATGTTGGGCTTCGACCACTTTCGTTCAAAGACAAGAAGATAAGCTAGAAGAATGAGGGGGAAAAACATGGGGGTGCTTTTTGTCAGAACCGTTAGTCCCAACACCCCTCCACTCACCAAGTAATCCCAGCGTCTATTGCTTTCAATGGCTCTGTAGATTGTCAAAAGAAACAATACGAGCAAGAAAGTGAATAATACCTCAACCCCTCCCCGACTTTCTGCGATCAAGGTTCCAGGGTGAAAAAGGAATAGTAGAGGCGACCCTAGGATCAACAACTGGCTGCTTGAAAGTTTACGAGCGATTCGTGTCATCAGCCAAGCCGCTGCGAAGGCCAAAAACATGTTCGCCAACTTTGCCGCTGCTAGACTCCTCCCAAATACAACGAAGATCCCAGCCAGGAGCATGGGATAGCCGGGTTCGCGCATTAGGGTGGGAGCGGTGTCCGGATACACACGGTACCCGTGGCCTTCTGCGAGGTTTGATGCAAGCTGGTCGTATCCGTCAGCGTATTCGTCTTGGTTATAAAAAGCGTATATGCGATTCGTAACTCCGGGAATTACGATAAAGAGAATGATAGAGTTGACAATGACTGTAACAATAACCAAGATAAGATGAGACTTCCAGTATGTGGGGTCATTCACCGACTCTGCACTCGCGTGTTCTCGAGAATGGCTGGTTAGCATTGGTGCCCATTCCGGCGCAGAAGTGCGGCAGCCGCTGCTGGATCACGAAGTGCGGCGCGCAATTAGACCGCGAAGCAGGTCGTATCCCCTCCTCAGCGTACCTTGTCTCAAGGCTAAGACCTCCCTCCCGAGGATTTGGACGCAAAAGGTCTGCCCTAAGTCGGCGCGTCTGCCCAGGGCCGCCTTGTACTTGTCAGCCATGGCAGGTGCCGCTAAATACAGTTTTGAGGTTATAGCAAATGGCACAATGGTGTCCGTTCGGCGAAGAAAATCATACGTTGCAAAGCTCACATCCGCCCAGCCGACGTTAAAGAAATCGTCGACTGCTATGATCCCCTCGGCAGTCAATGTGCGCTCCGCTAGGCGCAAGTCATTTTCAACATGCTGATAGAGGTGGCCGCCATCAATACTAAAGAACCTTATGCGCCCGGTCGTTCGCGTCAGAATGTCGGCAGCCTCGATATCAAGCGAGGACGTCTTAAAGGTCTCCTCTTCGGACAGTTCGATTCCCAATCGATGGGCATTCGCGAGTAGGGCTCGATCGCGCCCGGCATGCCGGGTGTTCGCGTTCCTCGCGTCGTCCTCGAATAGATCGATGGCCAGCGCCCGCTCCCCGGCCCGGCGCGCCAAGGCAAGCATTAGGAACAACCGACCATGGTGGACACCGACCTCGCACAAATGACCCGCAATGTTGTTCTCGCCCTGATACGATAGAAGTGCTGCTATCAGCCGGGCGTCCAGTGTTGTCAAAAAGCCTTGCACTGTCTTCATCGAACGCGCAACGTACTTATCGACTGAGATCAAAGCACGGTCCATAAATGACCTTTAGCGAGTACAAAATGAAAGTTCAGGAATCGTCGAATCTCTCACTCACCGTGCATACCGCGAAGGAACTCTGCCTCCCCGAAACCGTTTCTGACGGACGGTGCGGAGTCATCTCGGGTCGAGGAAAAGGCGATGCACGAGTTCGAGCGTGAGCGCCTTGTGGATCGCGGTAGTGTAGTTCCGATCACCTTTGAGATGGCCGCGCACGATGGTTTCGAGACCACGCCGTTCCAGATAAGGCCGGGAAAGGGTTCGAGCGTCCAGCAGCATCTCCTGCACGTACTTGGAGAGGGCGTCCCGGTACCAGACCCGAAAGTGGTAGAACTTGTGCCTGCCGAGAAAAAGGCGTTCAAGGTGGAGCGGGGAGAAAAGATGATCGATCCTGGCCACCCACTGAGGCATACCGTAATCGTAGGCGTATTCCGCCTTAAACGTAAACTCGAGGAGACCCCGGGTTACCCCCGCCGACAGACGTCCCTGGTCTCCGGCCAAACCACGGTCGGTCCGGATCCGCCGAAGAGGGGCGTTTCCATCGGTGATCAAACGGACACAGTCGTCGTTGTCAGCGAAAATATCGCTTTCTGCGTTGGCCGAATCCGGCGCCCGGAAGGCCGTCCGGACGAGGTCGTTGTCGAGATAGGGCGACCGCACGCAGATCTGGGTCTGCTCTAATGCAAAAAGACCGTAGTGGTGCCAGGGGGTTTGCCGAAACGCAATGAAGGAAAGTGCGTGACCCCCACGTAGCCCGGCGTATGTCCTCTGCGCCGCATGGACATGGGAAAGAAACTCCGAGCGGAACAATCCTGGGGTGGGCAGCCCCGGCTTGAACGCCACCAGCCGACGGAGTATCTCGCTGCCGTAGTTACCCGTCATCCGGACGGGGGCGATCTCCGCGGCTCGCTTGTTTACAAAGAGAAGAGGGGAAAGGCTCACGTCGGTGCATCCGTCGGCGAGATACACAGTCCGTTCTGCGTAGTGGGGAAAGCGCGCGAGGAACTCGTTCTCAACCGGAATCACCTCGTAGGGCTGGCCGCACACCTGGGCGACTTGCCGTGCCAGTAGGACGTCCTGACAGTCGCGGAACATCCCCCCAAAGGTGTAACAGGGAAGCGACCCAGGGGAGGCCTTGTGCCAGGCCATGATCATTCGGGTGTCCAATCCCCCACTCAGGGACATCCCGATCCGCTCGTGACCGTTAAAGTACCGAGGCAGGTTGCGCGTGAAAACCTCACGTAGTTCCCGGTAGTAGGTTTCCGGATCCAGGGGAGGTCGCTCTTCCCACTCCCGCGGCTGAAAGTAGGCGCCTTTGCGTTCGAGCGCGCCACCGCGAAAAACCCAAGCCGAGCCCGGCGGGAGCACGTAGATGTCCTGAAAGATTGTCCGGTTCTCGAGCACACAGCCGCAGGCCACAAACTCCCCCAGGCCCCGGGGGTCCGCCGTCCGGAGTTCGGGACGGACCGCGAGGATCGCCTTGGCTTCCGCGGCGAAATAGAAGGCCTCCTTCGACTCGTGGTAGTAGATCCGGTGTATCCCGTACCGGTCATTGAAGAGCGTCGCCGTTCCGCGTGTCCGGTCGGTCAAGAGCCCGTGGAACCTTCCGTTCAGGCCCGCCGGAAACGTGGCATCCTCCTCGTACAGGTGGACGAGATAGGAGGGCCCTTGCGCTGGAAGTGCATGCCCCCGCTCCTTGAGGCGACGAGCGGTGCCCGGCTCGGGGAAGTCTTCACCGGAAAACACGAGAACGGCATCCTTTCGTTCGTTAAAGAGTGGCATTCCGTCGGAGAAGGAATTCTCCAGCGCCGCCCACCCAACGTAGACCCCCAGGGACTCGTCAACCCACGTACCGGTTCGGTAGAAAGACTCGTGCCGAATAGCCTCAAGCATGCGCAGCAACTGCGGCTCGGCCCATTCACGCGGCATTTTAGTTACAAGGCCAACGATTCCTGGCATATCAGATAAGGTTTATCGCTCCATAGCGTAGTGACCCGGAGCAGGTCCGCCATCGTGCGGCCGGAGAGGTCGTTTAAGGGTCAGGGTTGGAGCCGGCGGGAGGATTTGAACGCTCCATAGGCCGATTACGATTCGGCTGCTCTGACATTGAGCTACACCGGCTTATCAGGTGTTTGAGACTATACCATTTCGCGCGCGCACTCACGCCCACCGTGATCACGCTGTGAGGGAGAATTCCGAGAAGCCCACGATGGAGCTTGAGTTTTATGCAAAGTGCTCCCCATCTCGTCAACGGAACGTAGAATCTCGGGGCTAATACCTCCTCAAACCCATTTCGAATCTTGAATTCCCGCAAAGGACTATTGCGCTTATTGCCGTAATTGAACATTCCGTAGGTCAGGTAAGACACCCCTTTTGCTTCGCAGAGTTCAACCGCCTTTGCCACGAGGGCGTTAGCAGGTCTTTTATCATAATGGGTTGCCTTTGAAAGCAAATTCAGTATCGAAGCGATCTGTCCCCTGTAAACAACCTTCAGAAGCCCGATCAATTCATCCCCGAGAAACGCGCAAATGAAGTCGCTCCGGTTAAGAAATGACGAATGATCCTTCTTTATCTCATCAAAACTCTTACCGTATTGTTCGTTGGGTATTCCCTGTCGTACTGGAGTGCCATTGTTCAGCTCGACTATTTTCCAAATTAAGTCGTCGTCAAACTCTCTAATTATAACCGCTACGCCCCGCTTCTGTGATCTCCTCACATTCTTGCGTGTTTCCTGCGGGAGCTTCTCCCACCACTCCTTGAAGCTCGTCGTGCGAGCGGCGGCCACACTGTCCCACTCCAAGGGATACCTATATTTGGGGAGCGTTGCGGGTACTTTGTGCGCGAACGTGAAGATGTCCGCGTGAAATCCATGCGATCCTTGCTCCTTCAACTTCTTCACACACACTTCGGGATCTTCGAGTTCCGTCTCCAGCCACTCCTCATCATGGATGGCAGCCACCTTAAGCCACTTTCCTCTAACGATAATCGCCTTCCCGACAACGTCCAGCGCCGGGACTCTGACCCATTTCCCCCTGACGTAGATCTCGATACTGTTGCTATTGTACGGCATGAGTTGCGTCGTGTTCGGTTCGGTTAATGACGCGGGCACTGACGGACCTCTTCGTGCAAGGGCCGTGTTCGGCCCGTCCTCGTTGATCTAAGGGGTTTCGCGCTCCTACATCTCAGCAAATTCCGGGCCCTTTCTTCTGCCTGGTTTATATCTCAGTTCTGATCAGAAATATATGGCTCTTTTACCGGGTTCACACCCAAAAGCTCGAGGAGCTTGCCCAGGTGGTCGAAGAGCCTCACGAGCAAATCCATAAACCTGTGCTGCCCCAACACCAACGCAAAGGGCAAAGCCATGGCATAAGCCGGAACAGCGATGACTGATTTTGCAATGTCGCGTTTTCCGAAGGTCGGATGGAGCACGGCAGTCGCACCCCGGAGCAAGGCCTTTCTTAACATGTACGAGCGTTTCCAGCGGTTTGGGGGAACAGCCTCATACGCCACCGCTTCATTGCACCATACGAACGTGCGCCCCTTTTCGATCATCCTTCTGAAGAAATCCTGGTCCTCTCCGGCACGAAATTCCGGTCGAAACGGAAGTTCGTCGCCCTCGAAAAGTTGCCTTTTCAGGAGCAGGTTGCCCGTCCGCGCTCCGTGCCAACCGATCACGAACCCCGTTGGATGAGTGGGCCGTTCGTAAAAGTTGCCCTTCACAATCCACTTCGGAGGCTCTTCGTCGAAGTGGCGCTTCACGGGTCCAAGCACGCCATCGGGGCCATATTCGTGGCAAGCCTTGAACAAATTCAAGAGCCAGTTTTGCGCCGGAAACTCGTCGTCGTCGATGAAGGCAACAAAGTCCCCGTGGGCGTTTTCGATGGCCTTGTTCCTTGCCAGCGCGATGTTCTGCCGAGGCTCCACACAGTACATGACAGGAATAGTCGATGCGGCCGCGAAGTCCGCCACAACGCTCTCTGCAGATCGCAAATGATCGTTGTCCGCGACAACGATTGAATAGGTGAAGAGTCCGTTCGTGTCCTGACCTCGGAGTTCCTCCAGCACGCGCTTGAGAAGCTGTGGCCGCTTGTAAGTGCAAATGCACACACTAATATGTTTTGGTTTGCTTCCCATTGCGATTCGCGCCAAGCGCGGAGTAATAGCGGCCTTTATCGACAAACTGGAATCCACGCCACGCGTTTCCATTTCACCTCGCTACGAAACGGGGTGCAATCCCGCATTCTTCGACCCAACGCAAGATCTCGCCTTCCGCCAGAAATCTGTATTCTTCGGTTTTGATAGGATGGGTTTCAACTTCGACCACAAACTGGCGCGCCAAGGAGAAGATCCGATGCAGGCGACATGGAGGTTGGAGCGGCGGCAGCGAGAAAAAGAAGTCAGTGAGGCGATGTCGCCGTGCCAACATGCGGTCTACCCATCCGCGATAGAGACGGTTAAATAGGTTTTTCTCACCAGGCTGAAATGAGAAGTTGCGCCGAACGAGGGACCCAGAGGGTAGGAGTCGCCCCAGCAGTACGTTGGAGCAGAGGTGCAAGTGATGGTGCCCATCGAGTCGCCCCGGCCCCATCCCATACAGACGATGGTGCTCATCAATCTGGGTCTTTACCACATACTCAAAGGGATGGGCAAGCCCAGGGTGAAAGAGGACTCGGGCGAATGGGTGCCGCCGGAGGTACGCAGCGATCCTACAATGGTATCCAACGAGCCGCGCGGGGCAGTTCGGCGCCGAGAACGGCGTCGTAAAGTTGAGGTGGAGGCCGACGTCGATCCCGCGTTTTAGAGCTATCTCCGCCGCCCGCTCGGAGTCCGCCATGTAGACCATGGCGCTCACTGAAGAGACGGTCCCGCGGAGGATGCAATCAAGGGTACGGTCGGTAGTTTCGCGGTCCCGTCCCCAGTCGTCAGCGTTTACGATCAGGTAACCGCCATTAGGCACCACGCCGATGCGGCCTGTCGACTCGCCTGCCGAGCTGGAATTGGCTGAATCCTCCATCCCCAACGGCGCGGAGAGGCTACCGGAGGGCATCGAGATGGAGTCTGCGTTACGATTCACTGTTTTGCCTAGTTCCCAAAACTCCTACTCATTAGGTATTGCTCTGCTTTTTGAGAGGACGCCTGGGAGAAACCTTCTTAACCGCTGCATCTGCTCGCGTCGGCGGAACGCCACCAGTTCTTGGGACACTGGCCTCTCCACTTGTCGGACCAGCGCCCAGATATAACCGGCCCCTAGGGTCAACCCTCCCACAATGAATGGCCTCTTGGTCATATGATAGATTGTTCTAGACAATTCCCAAATCGGATGGCTTCCAAGAGCATAGTCCGCGACACCGGTTCTGAATGTCGCCATCCAAGGGTTGTGCTGAGCCGTCCCGATTCGCCTATGGTGCAGACACACTTTGTCTGTAAAGGTCCGCGTCTTCCAACCCTTCATTCGCGCGGTGATCACGGCTATATGGTCTATGCCGCCGCCCATTACTGGCACATATCCACCGATCTGCTCGAAGCACTCGCGTCGGAACAGTTGACACGCGCCGGATACGTGCTCGATGCTGACAAAGCGGTAGTCATAGACTCCACGCTCCACGTCCTTGAACGGCGTCCCCACCACTCCCAATGAGGGATCCTCAGCCAGCCTCCGAAGCAGGTGAGAAATGTGGTCTTCACCGAACGAGATGTCGCCGTCCAGGCTGCCGATCACCTCGTACTCAAGATCTCGGACTCTGGCGTACCCGGCGTTAAAGGCATGGACCTTTCCGGCGAAATGGCGTTCGCGACGCTCAGGCATTCGGACCAATTCAATCCAGGGGTGGTCAGCCGCATATTTCCTTACGATGTCGTCCGTGCCGTCGGTGGAACCGTCGCTGACGATGACCCATTTGAGCGGCAGGACTGTCTGCGCCACCACGGATTTGATGGTCAGCTCGATAAACTGCGCCTCGTTCCGCGCCGGAGTAATAAGCGCGTAGCTAGGGAGCTTCAGCATGATGATGCCTCAACGGAAGCTGTTGACCGGTGAGACTGTGGCTGTGCGGCCGCCACGTCGGATTCGCTTAGGAGCATGGAGATTGCCAGAAGCATCCACGCCTGAGTCCATCTCATATACGAGGTCCGGATGGTGCAGAACCGAAGGACCCGATAATAAAAGAAACCTCGGTCGTCCCACATATGATTCATGGCCCATCGGAACACCGAATGCGCCAAGGGGACATTTCCCGGGTCGAGGTCTCTGAATGCCAGGAGCGTGATAATACTTTGCGCCACACAGTGAGCATCGATGGGGTAAGTGCGGTTGTGAAAGTATCTGACTGCACCGTCCTCGCGGAAGAAGTGAGCTCGATAGAACTCGAAGCCACGCTGGATGTGCGAGTCGAACTCTGTTGTCTCGGCGTAGCGGGAAATGGACTGCAACTCGCACAGGTTGTATCCAGTGTGGAAGTTGTCAATCCATCGTTGTTTCGTCCCCTCGCCGTAATACCACGAGCCATCTGAGTGCTGCATTGAGGCCGAGTAGCGGGCAGCTCTGAGAGCCGGACTGAGGAATTTCCTTTCTCCGTTGTGCTTGTAGACACGGCACAGCAAAGCCGCGGCAAGGAAGTTCGCGTTGTGGGTTTGACTCCGAAGTGAGGGAAGAGGGTAGCTGAACCCAGCAGCAGAGCTTCCGTCGTCCCAGTAGAGTTCGTTTAGGATATATTCCGCCGCACTCACCGCCATGCGCAGGTACCGTTCATCCTGCCGCTGCTCGTATAAACCCAGAAGCGCGCCGGCGACGAACGTGGTGCAGACCAGGCTGGGTGACCCACGCGGAACAATGATGGTACGTGCCTGCCACGGAAAGCTGTACCCCCAACACCAGTAAGAACTGTCGGGTGACCGGAGCGCCACCAGTCTCTCCGCCAGCGAATCTACCAGGTCTCCCGTCCCGCACGTGGCGAGCTCAGGAGCCTTCAGCAAGGCTGACAAGAAGAGCGCGATCCCTTTTGGGTTCTGGGTCCTGGGAATCTTCAGTAAACGGCGGACGTTGATTGGACTGCGCTTCAAAGCCTGGGTAAGAACTAGCCGAGGAAGTCTGTAGTTCAGGAATGGCAGGGCCGCGAACAGCCTGCTGTTCAGAGCATCGTAAGGATCATAGCCGGCCCATTCGTTTGCGCGACAGTAGGCCGACAACTTCTGCGCGGCGGTCTTGACCTCCGCCAAAGAAACCTGATCGTCCCTCATGTTCGGCGTATCCTTGGGTATTGCGGAAGAATCCTACTGGGCCACGGCCGTCGTGTGAGCCATCCCTGACTTGTCCGTCGCGCGTCGTCCGGCGGTACCAATCAGGTTGTCGATCAACGTCAGGTATCGCTGTTTCATCACATCCCACCGAATCGGCGCGAGTTCCTTTGTGGCCCGAAGAGCCAGCCGCGCTCGCAGTTGAGGATCTCGGTAGAGGCGTACCATCTGCCGCGACAAGTCGACGGGGTCATTAGGCTGGCAAAATGCCAGCGCATCCTCAGTGAAATAATGCTGTATTGCCTTTAGACGCGAGACGATGACAGCCTTGTCCATCACGATGTATTCCGACAGCTTGTTCGGAAAAGCAAGATCGAGGAAGGCGTCCTGGCGGATCGGAAGAATTCCAATGTCGCACTGACCTAGCCAAGCTGGAATCTCGGCCGACGGGACCCATCC
>Ga0326728_10026206_pt1 | contig 10347 bp, 7 predicted proteins | sample MB3enrmetagenome_FD_207602 | JGI IMG/M metagenome (GOLD analysis project Ga0326728, IMG submission 207602) | Lab enriched peat soil microbial communities from McLean, Ithaca, NY, United States - MB31MN | ecosystem: Environmental > Terrestrial > Soil > Wetlands > Peat | place: USA: New York... | reverse complement strand
AACCTTCCAAATATACAATTCTTGTGGTGGATGATGAAGAGTTATTAAGAAACTTAATCGTCACTTTTCTATCCAAACTGGGACACTCATGCGTCACAGCAATTGATGGAGTTGATGCCCTGGATAAAATGAAGGGAAATAAAATCGATGCTGTAGTAACGGATATAAAGATGCCCCATATGGATGGAATTACTCTTACAAGTAAGATTTCAATAGAATACCCTGAAATCCCGGTAATGATAATGACAGCGTTTGATGAAGGAGATACTGCCGGAATAGCAATTTGTGTTGGGGCTCGAGATTTTATAAGAAAGCCATTCTCTCTTAATGAGTTTTCCGTTAGATTACATAAGATGATCAATGACTCGGAAGCTCAAAAGCGAATGAAGAAGGAAAAGGACGTAGATAAGGCCATCCAAGAATTTACAAATGAGTTAGAGCCTCCGAAGCAAATGGGGAGGGAAAGGGGTGTAGATGATAGCATGCGAAAGCTTTTGGATGAGTTACAAGCAAGCTTAAAGAAGATTTAGACCACCTAAAAGCAAATAATTCCTTCGGATCAGAAAGTTAGGCAATTCAGGCATCCCAAAAGCGTTATTTGTCCTGAACGAGACTTAAGTTGACGGTGGCCATCACTCCTGAATTGTCGGTCAGGTTATTTGAAGGGTAAGAAGTTTATCATAACCCACTTTGTATTACTTCTCTTAATTTATGCATATTTCCGCGGGTAATTGTTACCTTTGGGGATTATCCTAGACCGAATAGCTGTAGATGGAAGAGTTAGCCTGGCAGTGTCTGTCAATTGAAGTCTTTGTTAGGCAATCTTTTTACCAGGTTCAGGCGGAGTTACCGCATAAACCTCATCCACTCTTATCGTCCCGACTGCCCTGATATCCAGCTTTATCTTTTCTTTCATCTCTTTGGCGAATCTATCAAAGAGTTCTCCGGAGGTCTGAAATCCCAGAAAAGTTCCCTTTATCTGGTAACCCGCAACCGGACTCATCTTAAAGGCTAATGCTGAAACTTTCTTGTTAAGTTGTAAATTCCTATTGGTTTTATCTCCAAAGATGTCGGCAAAGGCTATCACATCTTCACTGACAGCTCTCAGACTTCCTTTTGGCACCGCATTGATTTCTAAGACCGTAGAGCCCGCAGTAGCTAAAACTTTAGCACTACCGAGATCGTTAAAGACATTCATGACTTCTTTTGACATCTTGGCCATATTCAACACTCCCTGCTATGAGAATCTTATTGACCAAATTACTTCCATCGGCAGTGCAAGTCAAGAGGTTTTATTTTTGGTTTTATTTTTGGAAAATTGTGGTGATCGATATGATCCTCTGTATATTGGGTTACAGAGAGCGCAGAAGTGCTATGGCGAAGCTAAACAGGCAGGAAACTGGAAACCGTAGACACAGCCAAAGGGATCCCTAAAGTAACTCACCATTCCTTAACCCTACGATTGCATAGGACAGTCAATAAAAAGCTATCAATCCTATTGGTTCGAAATCCTATTTCTTATTGAAACCCTTAATAATCAAACTGTTATATGAATTAATTGTTCTTGGCATTAAAATTGCTTATATTAAGGGCGATAGAAAAAGTTCTAAACCATATTTAGAGACAAAGCCAAACCACGAGCAATCGTGGGACGGAAAGCCACGGGTCCCTTTGGGATAGCCGGGTTGCCAAAAGCAGTCCAAAGGAACCGGATTACCGTGGCTTCATCAAAAATGGTAGTCCGGTTTTTATTTGTGACGAATTGCCGCACGGAGAAGGCGGTTTAAACACAGAGGGTTCGAGGTAGAAAATGGGTCTCTCCTACAAAATACTTGTCGTGGATGATGAACAGGTACGGAGTTTCGTCGTATCTTTGGTCTCTAGCTAAGGACATCGCTGCGAAACGGTAAGAGACGGAATAGAGGCTCTAAAAAAACTCAAGGAGAGTTAATGTACGCCCAGAAACGGAGAGGGAGGGAAGTTCTTCAAAGAGACCGTAATACGGGGGTAGAAACCCGTGGATAAAACCGGAGACCATTATGCTCAAATTTCCTATCCAATAGGAAACAGGCCTTTAGGGGTAGAGATGGATAATAAGTCATTTGTGTCCTTTTATAACAAATTAAATTCGGCACCCCCGGAGCCCACTTCCGGAAGAGAAGGTGTTTTTACACCGGAAGACAGAAAGGACTCCTCAGGGTTTTCGCGAAATGGCGAGCCGGACCTAACTAAATCCGGTAATGGAGGGAATGACTTTATTGAATCAGAAAAGAAGGCCAATCCGACTGATTCCTTCCTAAAGAAAGATGATGTGAAACCAACCGAATCCAAAAAGGAAGGCTTCCCAGGTGAGCAGGGTCCGTCCTTCATGGGCTCTTTTTTAATTGAATTGGTCCATAGTATCAAGAAAGCTCTCGTCTCGATTTATCATGATACAGTTCTGGCAATGGACAAATATGACGATGCGGAAATCAGAAAACGGTCTCATACTCAGGTGAAGGAGGAAATCAAAAAGATTGATTCCGTTCTGAACAGTCTTCTAAATTTCATCAACGTCACTACCCCCATCACAAAGACGAACACCCTCTATGTGATCCTCGAAGAAATCTTGGATGCCAATGATAAGCTGCTTCAGCAGAAAGATGTCAAGATCTATAAAAAGTATGAAAAGGACCTGCCTGATACGTTTATCCACCCCGAGCAGGTCAGGTTCATTTTGCATTCTGCTCTTCAATACGCCATCTTTTTGACGCCTCCAAACGAGGTCATCGGACTCTTTATGAAATCAGATGACAATGGAACGGGTGTCGGGAAGACTTTGCTAGAGGACAAACGAAGATATGTTGAGGTGGTATTAGGTTTCAATGGAAACGGGAAGCCGGTTGACCCGTCAGAAAACTTATCAGAAGCTCCGCGGGATCAGACGAAAGGGATGGCTGATTTAATATTGAGCTTGGCGAAGGATATTCTAGAAAGAAACCATGGGATGATGACCGAAACCCATAACGGGAAATCGGAGACTTTCATCGCTCTGCGATTTCCTGTTGAGAGAAGAAAAGTAGTCTATTATGAGCCAATCACCCTATGAAATAAGATGTGAACCGGGGAATAGGGGAGCCTAGGGAGATACAGAGATAATGGAAGAATCCTATAGTGACAGAGAGAAAAGAAGCCATCCCCGATTTATCATTGATTTGCCTCTTGAATATCGGGTTATGGACGGGCCGTGTCCGCGTGGAGGGATTGTCATCAATGCAAGCGAGGGAGGCTTTCTCATCGAAACAACCATAGACATCCCTGTTGGCACGGAATTAAACGTCAGTGTCCTGTTCTCAAAGGGATTTGAATTATCTGACTTTAAGGTGGTGGCGAAGATTGTGTGGAAAGAACCTTATCGGAGAGAGGATTGGAAAGGAGCCCCTTTCCGGGAAGGGTACCAATATGGATTAGAGTTTATTCAGATATCGCAGGAGGATCGGCTGAAACTGAACTCACTTCTCGGAGGGCAATTTGAATTTGAGGAGACATTCCCAACTCTATCTTGTGGACTTTAGATTAAGAGGCCTATATGAATCGATTCCTTCGAGGAATAATCTTAGGCCTTCATCATCGTCCGTCTTCATTGTAGGAGATCGGAGAGAACATGGAAAATTTAACTTATGACCGAGCAAAGGTTAGCAGGCTTCCTGAAGAGAGTCTTGCCCAAATTGGGGGGGCCATAAACAAGCGGCAACCCACGACTGATTTGTTCCCTGGATTAATCGTGGGATATCTGTCTAGGCTACCTCAATCCCTACTGATATCAATTGCATCTGTCATGGTACTCTTGGTGGGAATTCTTCACCATATGGCAGGTCCTGAGCTTTCTTCCACAGTGTTTTACTTGATCCCTATCGCACTGGTCACCTGGTTTACAAAGAGATCGATCGGTCTGTTCATATCTATGCTTAGTGCTTTCATGTGGCTGGTGGTTGATCTTACATCGGGAGCCACTTACTCCTCTTCAGACATCCCTTATTGGAATGGGGTTGCAAGATTATGTTCCTTTCTTATCCTCGCTTTCGCTCTCTCGGCGTTAAAGAGTACCTTAAAGCAAGAAAAGGAATATTCCAGAATCGATTTTTTGACCGGCATTCGAAACCGAAGGGACTTTATTGAGTTGGTCAATATTGAAATTAGCAGAGCCCGAAGGTATGAACACCCCTTTACGATGGCATGCATTGATCTGGACAATTTCAAGACAGTGAATGATTGTTTTGGGCATACCACTGGAGATATCCTACTCCGTTTAGTCGCGCAGACCATCCGTGAAAACATCCGGGACACAGACACGGTGGCGCGCCTTGGGGGCGATGAATTTGCAATCCTGATGCCAGAGACCGGACGTAACGCGGCTGAGGTGATCTTGCAGAAAGTTCAGAAGATCAATTTGGACATCATGAGGACGCATACGTGGCCGATAACATTGAGCATTGGAGTCGTAACCTTCTTAAGTCCACCTTCTACGGTTGACGAAACGCTCCGGATATCGGATCAGCTGATGTACACTGCAAAGAACAACGGTAAGAATACTATCCAATATCAAGTTTTTGGAACGAGCGAATGGCCGGCAGTGACAGAAGCTTAATGGCCTTTTCGTTGTACGCTTGCCTTCAGATTTCGTGGGAGATACCACTACCCCAATCCGAGATAATATAACTATATTGCTTTTTCGGATGAGTATAATGTGGCCGGTAATTCTCATAAAAACGGGAAATCCAGGTTAATCAAGACTAAAGGTAGGGTGAGACCAATCTTTAAGGATCGGCTCAATAAGGCAATCAAAGAGTATCTAAAACAGATTGAGGCATCCCCCAAGGATAAACGCCTGCATCTGAAACTTGGAGACCTCTACTTAAAAAATGGAGAAAAGGAGAAAGCAGTCGATGAATATTTGAAAGCAGGTGAACTCCACGCCGAAGAAGATTTGAATACTCAAGCAATCGCAATCTATAAGAAAGTTGTTTCGATTGACCCGGTGCATATTGAAGTACTCCATAGAACAGGGACACTATATGTCAAAGAAGGTTTTTTAGGAAATGCGAAGACTTGTTATGAGACGATCTTGCAAATCAGCCCCAGCGACCAGCAGGCAATAAAGGCTCTTTCACGAATTGAGGAGTCTAAGCAGTCGAAGCCAGTTCAAAAAGGAATGGAAAAAAAAGAATCCCTCCGTATGACCTCGGAGGTTTCTCGCGTACCAGGTTCATCAAATGGAATAGAAATTCCCTCTCCTGATAAAGATTTGGAGCTGCACTATCACCTAGGGATTGGGTATAAAGAAATGGGATTATTTGACTATGCGATTCCTGAGTTTGAGTTGGCCTCTGCAGATCCATCGATGAAATTTGATTGTTATATCTTCCTTAAAGAATGTTTTAAAGAAAAAGGTGATGCGGAACAATCGATGAAATATCTCGAATGGGCATTAAAAATAAAGGAGCTGCCAAAAGACTTATAACTCGATCCTGCAGGAGTTATTCACACATCACCTCCTCATCCCTGACCTCACTCCGACACTCTGTCCTTAACCCCATAACCCCATCCCATTCTCCCTGGGCATCGAGTCGAGTCATCTCCGGTCCTTAAACTCCTTACCTTTCTATCTGTGTGGGGGACGGTTTGGGTTTTCATTAAAGTATGGAGTGTGGTATTTATTCAGAAAGACCAAGAAGATCCTGTATTCTTCTCATTACGTCTCACAGGCAGGGATACGAGGTCTTTGCGCTTATGGGAAAGGGATGGGCGGGGTCGTTGAGTTCTTCCGTAACTTTCCCTTCCTTATTTTTGGAAGGAGGCGTATATTAGAAGTTGAAATTGACAATGGGCTCAGAATGCAACCCATGTGTCATCTGAAAAGGGACTGAGAAATATGTCCTCGGGAACAGTCACCATTAGAGTGCGTCCTTTACGAGTAGGGTTTCTGGTCGATCCTGCAGACCGTGCAGGACTTTATCGTGCCATTGAGTTAAGCACCTTCCTTTGGGGTGGCAATTATAATCCGATAATTCCTGCTTACCGCCGCACTCCGCCTAAGTGGGAACCCTATCGTGTTCGTCATCTACCTCTTCCTTCGGACATCGTTAACGGATACCTAACCGGATTCGACCCTGATTTGGTGGTTCCAGTTGGCATTTGCGCAAATCGCATATTTCAGGTCGGTAACAGGGACATCGTCAAAGCCGATGAATTAATTGGGACCTTAAAGGATTCAGGAGCTCCACAATACGGTATAGGTCTTATCGAGCTGCTAAATGACCTCATCGCGAAAGAGCTCAAGTACAAGAGAAATGATGATTTTCAGGTGATCTTCCCGGAATTGCCTCGGGCCTATGGCCTCTTTCTGGCAAGTGTATTCGGGGCGCTTCCGAAAGAGGCTCAACAGATTGTTGACAAGCACTTTCTCAATCTTGTAGGCATATCAAAAGCCCGCGTGACCATAAATCAGTTCCTTGAACTACTGCGATCAGACAACTTTTTTCCGAGGAGGTTGACTTCCTGGGCGTTGGAGGAACAACCTCTTTTTGGTGAGCCGAAACTGTTTGTCTGTGACGCAACAAGTACTCAAGACATCATTGACTATTGGAACTTGCGGGCGGCAGGTTTCTATGTGGCACCAATCCCCATCCAAGCCGCTGGAACAGAGGCTATGAAGGCCTTTGCCCGAGACTTCATTGAGAGAAATTATCGGCCTTATAGGGATAATCCGCAAATGTTTCGGCACACAACTGTTCAGAGGTCTCGTTCGTTGTCAGAGGATACAGTTAGGAGTTTCTGTCAGTCGTTGAATATTCCCGATGCCCAAAACAGGGCCCAGCCAAAGTTTTTGCTCCAGTGGTGGTACCCTCGGTTGTGGGATGCTTGGGCACGTGAGAAAGCTTATGGTGAGAGTATCTTCTTTCCCTTTGCATATGAAGAGAAACGGAGAATTTCTGAAGGTGAGGAGAGATTGGAACTGCGGTCTCAAAATCCGAAATTTAACACATTTGAATATTACCACGGCAAACCCAGGTTTGCCAATGAATTTAGCTTTCGATTCTATGGATCAAAAGAGCCTATGGCCGAGGTTTTTCCCGAAGGAAGCCGCGAGCTATCTTCGGCGATAGGCCGTACCGGGTACGAACACTGGCGATTTTCAAGGTTCGGCCCTGTCTTTCTGGCACACAACCGCAGTGACCTGATATTCGTCGATCTACCTATTGCCGAGGCAGTCATGACAGCGTGGTTTCGAGAGCGCGGATGGAAGGTGTCTCTGTCAGGTCCCGGACGAATCGCAAAGCAGTTGTTAAAGCAGCTTGATGGTATATATGGCATTTCACGGCTCGCCCACCGAGGTGTTGTGGAGCTCCTTGGAGAGTTGGAGAAAGAGGCCGGCATGCCGCGACAAGCCGTCTTGGAAAGGCTGAAACATGTCATTGAGTCCGACGGACTGCATTATGATGCTGAAAACTTCCTTCAAGGATTGCTGTCGGCAAATGCTTTGAGGTTGGGAACCAAAATTCAGTGCCCTGTGTGTACACGCCACAACTGGTATGAACTAAATGCACTCGACTATGAATTGCGGTGCCGTTTTTGCTTGTCTGATTTTTCGCCACCGCTGAAGTCGCCCAAGGATATCGAGTGGACCTACCGAGCTCACGGACCTTTTGCTAGCTCCATTGCTCAGGGGGCTTTTACGGTTTTGCTTACACTGAAACTGATAGGAGGTGATTTCGATAGAGGCGTCACTCCACTTTTCAGTTATGTAGCGGAAAAGGAGGGAAAGCACTTGGAAGCTGACCTGACATGCCTGTACAAGCCTTCAACGTGGCGTGAGAAGGGGACTTATGTCATCCATGCAGAGTGTAAGAGTTTCAATCTCTTCGAGACCAAAGATTTGGAACGCATAAAAGAGCTACGAGCCGTTTTCCCCGACGCGGCATTGGTTTTTGCCACTCTAAGTAACGAATTGCAGAAGTCAGAGGTGAAGCTGATTCGGGATTTGGCAGTCGCAGAAAGAAAAAACAAACTGCATGGAAAACCGAACTGTCCCGTGATTGTGTTAACTGGCACTGAGCTTTTCTCCTCCTATTTAGGGATTGGATACTCTTGGAAGGCTAAGGGTGGTTTATACGAACAATTGAGTCAGCGAAGTTTTGAACTATCCGAACTGCCGATACTCGCCGATGCTACTCAGCAGCTGTATCTTAATCTTCCATCGTACTACAAATGGTCCGAAGTGGAACGAGAGAGACGAAAAAAGAATCAGATGAAAATGAAACAAAAAGGGTCGACGATCAACGCTTGATAATTGAGAAATAATCAAGAGGACATCGTTTGTCTTATATGTAATCGACCATTGCCAAGTGGGTTCTGGCTCCTCTCGTTACGTTTTATGCCCAGCTAATTGGATTTTTACACTGTTTGGAAAGGGACAGGCTGGGTCGTTGGTTACTTCCTGTAGTTTTCAAGGCGAGAATCCAGATCCTTATACGAGATTACGAGTGATAATCCTTAAAGGATAATTTCATCGACTGCAAAAACACCGAATCCGTCAATTTTGGAAGCCCTTAATTCCATGATGGTAGTCTTGGCTGCTTCCCAGCCGAGTCTCCATTTATAAAATTTGCTAGCTCAATTACTCCAATTCAATTCAGGTTGTTTTAGCCCTTCTAATTCATCAAAATAATCTTTGAGCTCGTCAAAACTGAGCGGAAAGATCTCCAGCTTCGGCTCTTTGAGCTTCTTGATGAACTGGCACGGGTTCTCTTTGATCTCTTTTCTTCGGTGGGCTGTTTTAAAGAGGGTTTTGAGCGGAACCATGATGTTATTGATCCGTTTGGGGCTCAGATGGCCAAGGGTTGAAACGAAGCGCTCAACGTCCGCCTCCAGGATCCTTGAGAGAACCATCTCACCGAAGTATGGATTGAGGTAATTTTTGAATATGGATAGATCGTCCCGGAAGGTAGAGGGTTTCACATGAAGTTTTCTCTCCTTGAGCCACTGATCAGAGTAATCCTTGAACCGGATCTTTCTCTCTTCGAAGATTCCGAAGAATTCACCCTTTGCCTTCTTCACTTCGAGGTCTTTCAGAACCAGAAGAGCGAGCTCCTTTGAAGGTCCGACCTTCTTCCTTCGTCTCTTTCCGTTGATCCGGAGATCGATAAACCAATGTCTTCCGTCTTTGAAAATTCCCATCTTGGGCTCCTTTCAGCCCAATGGACTGAAAGGACACCAGATAGATTCCACCCCGTATTCTATTGTTAAAGAGCCTCTGTTTAGAATACGGGTACCAGGAATCTATCTGGATGTCGAGTTACAAAATGATGGACGGCTTTTTATTTGAACGTCCTTCAAATGAGGATCGTTTGAGCCACCCTTCGATTGAAGAGGGTCGAAAGCGAACACATCGTCCCACCTTTAAAAAAGGGATGCGCTGTTCGTGGACCCACTTTCGTATGGTCGATTGTTTGACTCCAATGAAATCGCTCACCTTCCTTCAGTAATTAAGAGGTTATTGTGCAAATGTTACTTCCCGAAGTCTTTGGCTGACAGATTTCGACTATGATGCGAGGTTTCATTTGGTAATCGTTGTCTCCTAAAATTCGAAAGTTTCACAAATTGACGGAGAATCCTCTCAAGGGAGAGTGACAAAATGGAACGTGAGGTGGGAAATCTTTACTATGTTTCCTGTTCTGATGTAGACATAGGTTTTAAAATGCCTAATGTTTACAGCTAATTACGACCTGATACCATTTGGGTATGAATTTTGCTCTATGAATCTTGCTGTTGGAATATCACAATTAGTGGCATCCAAGTTTGAATCAAGGATGGCACACACGTGCGTCACTAAAAAAACCCTGACAGGAAAATGCTTAGTCTGGTATTTGAAAGAGGTCTTCAAAAAGCGGTTTAACCCAAAAAATGAATGAGACAAGGAGGTTATTTTGGATAAAGAATACTTTAATGTACTTATCTTTGGCCAAAAAACATCCAGGACTCGCCACCTCAGAATACATAAAAAGACCTTTAAGATTGGACTTTATCTTTTAACCTTCGGTCTCCTCAGCACCATTTTCTTCCTCTGTGACTATGTTCAGGTCAGAAAGAAAACCTTTGAACTGAATCAATTGCGGCAGCAGACTCAGGAGCAGAAATCTAAAATTCATTTTTTCGCATCCAAGATCGAAGACACGGAGAAGCAGCTGTCCAAATTGAAGGATTTTGACAAGAGGATTCGCATCATTGCCAATCTGGAGAAGGGCCAAGAAACGACTTTGTTTATGGGAGTGGGGGGACCCTCCCCCTCCGATGTCCGAGAAAAGTTAA
>Ga0326728_10026205_pt1 | contig 10347 bp, 7 predicted proteins | sample MB3enrmetagenome_FD_207602 | JGI IMG/M metagenome (GOLD analysis project Ga0326728, IMG submission 207602) | Lab enriched peat soil microbial communities from McLean, Ithaca, NY, United States - MB31MN | ecosystem: Environmental > Terrestrial > Soil > Wetlands > Peat | place: USA: New York... | reverse complement strand
GAAGCGGCGTGGCGGGCGATTTGTTCGTCCACTTGTTCAGTGGTGTGCACCTCATCACGGATACGCATGGTCCCACTCGCGCCCAGGCCACTGGCGGACTGCGCTTTTGGAAAGACGGCCGGGATGTACCGGATGTGATGATGGCGCTTTATGATTACGAGAAGGGCTTCAACCTGAGCGTGCGCACGAATTTCGTCGATGGCGGCTCCGAAAGTGAAGGGTTCGTCTTTACCGGCTCGGAAGGCTCGATGGTGATCGGCGGCGACACCGTCACCGTCACCCGTGTGCCGCGAGAGACGGAGCCGGGCGTTCGCGTCGACCTGTATTCAACGGCGATTCAGAAGCGGATGACGGAAATCTATCATGAGAAATATCCGATCAGTCATCCCTCCGGGGCGGCCCTGCTGGGTGGAGAAAGATACGTCGCTCCCGACGGTTACAGCGACCACTACGATCACGTGAAGAACTGGATCGACGCCATCCGAAGCCGCGAACCCATCGTGGAGGATCCCGTCTTCGGCTTCCGAGCCGCCGGCGCCGCCCTCCTCAGCAACGTGAGCTTCGAATCCGGCAAGCCCGCCCGCTGGGACCCGGATGAAATGAAGCTGTTGTGAGGTGTTGAACAGCGGAACGGTTTTAGAGGGGCTTTTGGACGGTTTGATTGTGGATAAACCAGAAATCCCCGCTAATAAGCGATAGTAAGGGCATTTGGCGAACGGGCCGGCAGGGGGACAAAGTGTCCCGAGAGGGCAGCCAAGCGACATGGTGGGCAAAATGTCCAGACAGAGCCAGCTTGCCGCCGGGGGGGAAAAATATCCGGACGGAAGTGGCTCGACTACATCGTGTCTGCATCTGGATGTAATGTGACAACCTGACCTCCTGCCGCCCGGAGGCCGTTCACCCAATCGCCAGATGTCCGATCTACGGACTCCGATGGAGTCCATCGGACTCCAGAAATCGGAGAGCCGATGACGCGATTCCTGGCCTCCTGCCGCCTGGAGGCCATTCATTCCGCTGGGTAGGGCGCTCTTCGGACAGCGGTGAGCGGCAGAGTGCTGCTGCTCAGCGCGCCGGTGGTGCCCGTCATCGTCGATCGCCGCCGCGGGCGACACGTCCCCGACGTCGCGCATTTTTGTCGGATCTACCGCTTCGCTCAAGCTCCGAAGCTGCCAGTCGGGCACGGGATTCGCAGTGCCCTGCCAGCCCAACGTGGGAGACCCCGTCTTCGGCTTCCGAGCCGCCGGCGACACATCCCAATCGTCGCGCATCTTTTTCTACCGCTCCCGCCAAGCTCGGGAGCTGCCGCCGGGCAGGGGGGGTCACGGTACCCTGCCAGCCCGACGGGGAAGCCCCCAGCTTCGGCTTCCGAGCCGCCGGCGCCGCGCGGCACAGCAAGCTCGGTTACAATAGTGGCCGGCGCGCTCACGAAGAGCTGGGGGAGATGTGGCCGTGGCAGAAGGATTGCGATCATGGATGATTCGAAAATTACCAAGCTTCGCCAATTGACGGGCCAGCACAACAAGCTTGTCTACGAAGCCGTTAAGGCCGGGAAAGTGGCCGAACTCTCGCCGGAGAATCAGGCCTTGGCGCAGACGATGGGCGAGCACATGCAGCTCAAGCACGTTCACAACGCCCTGGAGTTCGCCGACTTGCGCGACGGCGAGCCTTACGAAATTGAGGTGAACGGTAACGTAGTGAGTCCGCTGGCCCACGTCGCCATGCACGCGGTCGCCAAAGGCCAGGTGGAAGCGGACCCCCGGGTGAGGGCCGCTTTCGAAGAGATGGTGGCCACCGGCGCCTCCGCTCATCACGCCGAGCACGTTCTTGCCGCCCTGTTCGCCGGACTGTACTTTGACCTGTTTAGTGCGGCTGAGGCTGGGAATGATGTGGAGAAGGCCCGGGCGGCCTACTACCGGAAAATCAAGAAAATCACCCGCGACGCGGTTTTTCGCAGAAAACTTTTGCGGCAATTCCCGGCCGACCATTTTGGTTTTGATTAGGAATGGGCTGGCTTTAGCCCGAACTTCTCACCACCATTTCGGAGTGCGGGAGCTTGCTCCCGCTTTTTCTACCGCTGACTCGTCAGCGGTCAGTGACCGGCCGCGCCGAGTCGCGGCCAGCCAAAGCGGCGACGAGTCGCCGCCCTCCATTTCGGAGTGCGGGAGCTTGCTCCCGCTTTTTCTACCGCTGACTCGTCAGCGGTCCCTGACTGGCCGCGCTGAGTCGCGGCCAGCCAAAGCGGCGACGAGTCGCCGCACTCCATTTCGGAGTGCGGGAGCTTGCTCCCGCTTTTTCTACCGCTGGCTCGTCAGCGGTCGGTGACCGGCCGCGCCGGGTCGCGGCCAGCCAAAGCGGCGACGAGTCGCCGCACTCCAAAAGCTTCGCTGGTGCCAACAGACTGTGTGGGTCAGGGGACACGCTATTCATCAGAAACGCCCGCCAGCAGCGAGCCGGAAGCCCCCCTTCCAGAATCGTGGTGAGAAATCAGGGTTAGCCATGGCAAGTGGCACGGTCAGCCGAGCATTGATTGTGGATTTGCGATTCCACGGAAAAAACCCACGGTCAGGAAAACGCTGACCGTGGCTACGCCCTACCGACCGATGCCGGGCATATCGCTTCCACGGCCTTCGTTCAGTTCGGCGCAAATCGTATCCAAATCGGTCGAGTGGGTCGCGACATACTCCTTGGCAGTCTCTTGCAGATTTGCGAGATTTGCTGCGGTCACATCATCCATCTCGTTTTCCGCCGCTTGCAGATGGGAAACCTGAAGGCGATGGAACTTGCATCCCGGCATGAAGCTCAGTTGATAATCGACGGCCTCGGATACGCTGTCCATGAAAACCGGCACAATCTGGTTGGCCCAGCCCAGCAGTCCCCATTTTTTGGCTTGGGCAAAGGCGATGCGATCTTGCCGGTCGCCCGTGCCCACCGAGACGACGACAAACTGGGCGAATTCCGGGTAAAGCGATCGCGCTTCCGCATAGGCTGCCATGGAGGGGTTGTTCACGAACACCCCGCCGTCCACCAGCGCGTAGTCTTCGGCCCCCTTGGTGAGGTGAAGCGGTGGAAAGAAGGTTGGCGCCGCCGAGGTGGCTCTGGCGATCGACTTCACCTCCCAATTGTAATTCGGATGAGCAGCGATATAGTGGCTCTTGAACATGAAAGGACGCTGCTTCTCGAGATCGTAGCTGGAGATCAGTAGCGGAGTGAGCGCCGTCTTGAACTCCGCGGCTTGGAAGAATTTCGCGAGGATTTCTTCCAGCGCGTCAGGTGAATATTTGGGGCAAAATAGCTCTTTCACCGGGGTGAACAAATTCTTCTTGAAGATCGCAGGTCCATTCTCGATGTAGAGGTTCAGTAGTTCGTCAGGGGAATAGGGCTGGCCTTCGTGACCGCGCGTGCCGATTCCCAGCGTGATGATGCCGCCCGTCGATGTTCCCGCGATGAGGTCAAAGACCTCATACAAATTCCTAGCCAGCCGTTTTTGCAGCTCACCAAGGATAACAGCCGGAATAATCCCTCGAATCCCGCCACCATCAATCGAGAGGACCTTAATGCTCTTCACTTGCGTATCCTCCTTGGTGTTGTTTTTTTCGGCGAAATGTTAGCAGATTAATGCCAGCGCCCGCTAGGCGCATCGCAGGAACACATGGTCGTCGCCAGCTTGTAAATGTTCTCCAGGCCCGTTCCGTTGATTCCAGGTATTATGATGCAGGGATGCTTTGCCATGGGGTAAATATATCCCGTGATAGGTTAACCCAGGAAAAAGCCCACAGTCAGAAAAATGCTGACCGTGGCTAGCCGCTCATATATATTCCATGTTGCGGAGCGTGCGCGCTACCCGCGAAACAAATTGAGCTTGAAGTCCTGAAAAAAAAGCGCAATATATAGGTGGTAGGAATTGGTGACCCCAAGCTATAGCAGCGAAGAAATGGCGAATGAGCGCTGAGCCTGAGAGCGCCGATTGGCTCATGGGCGGTAGGATAACTGCCGAAATAAAATGTATCAACCGTAGCGATCTGAGGAGTCATTCTAAACGCGATGCCATAGATATAATCGCATCCAGGTCGATGGCCAGAGCCATTCATGCGGCTATCCACTCTACACATGCGCAAAGATTTATGACGCTGCGTTTAGAAACTGTTTCACGCTTTATAGCGTTCTCGGAGCGTGGAGGAAATTGATTCAGTGGCAACCCTCGACTTGGTTCTGAATCCCACGACGCGCGGGAGTATTCGCGAGGACAATAGGCTTCGAGCTGAAGACCATGCGGCACACGACTGGTACAGATTTGTGCTCTCCTTCCCCCCTCACCTTGTCCGGGACTACCTCGATAAGTTTGATGTTGATTCCAAAATGTGCGTCTTGGACCCATTCTGCGGCACCGGAACGACGTTGGTCGAATGCAAGAGAGCCGCAATTCCGAGCATCGGCATTGAAGCGCACCCTATGGCCCGTTTCGTAAGCGAGGTGAAAGTGAGTTGGGCCGTGGACCCCGACGCGCTCTTACGGCACGCGTTAGATGTCGCCAGACATACATCGGAAATATTCGAGGCTGAGGGCGTCGAAGATGCGGGAGCAACTTTGATTCTTAAGTCGGTTGCGGCCCCTGCGAAGCTACGAACCCTTCCGGATCAGGAAGCGAAATTGTTGCTCACGAACTCGATCAGCCCCTTACCGCTACACAAGACTCTGACTCTGCTCGAGATATTGAACGACCGTAAGGACAGGAACCTGTGGCGACACGAGCGACTAGCTCTCGCTAAAGCACTTGTCTTCAAGATCAGCAACCTTACCTTTGGACCCGAAGTCGGCGTAGGACGCGCCAAGGAGGACGCCGCTGTTCTAGCAGAGTGGCTAAGCGGGATTCGCGCAATGACTCAGGACCTACGAGTATTGCAAGGTGAAAAGAACACTAAAGCGGACGTCTACCAGGCCGATTCGCGATGCCTCGGCAACGTCTTGAAACCGAAATCCGTGGATGTTGTCATCACTTCTCCACCGTACCCAAATGAGAAGGATTACACTCGGACGACGCGCTTGGAAACCGTTCTTCTCGGCCTAGTGCAAAACAAGCAGGAAATGCGTTCTCTGAAGAAGACGATGATAAGGTCAAACACTCGAGGAGTCTATAAGGCCGATCGGGACGACTTACTGGTGGTCCATAATGACAAGATCAATCACATAGCCGACGCCATCGAAAAGCGGCGGATTGAACTTGGCAAGACTTCGGGCTTCGAGCGCCTTTACGCCCGGGTAACCAAGCTCTACTTTGGCGGAATGGCTCGCCACCTCTCCGAACTCCGCCCGTTGTTGCGACCCGGCGCCCAACTGGCGTATGTGGTCGGTGACCAGGCGTCATACCTCCGAGTGATGATCCGCACCGGCCAGCTGCTTGCCGAAATTGCGGAATCCCTCGGCTACGACGTGACTGGCATAGACCTCTTTAGAACCCGTTTGGCTACAGCTACCAAAGAACAACTCAGGGAAGAAGTGGTTCTGCTTCGCTGGCCCGGCGTCGCCCGCCACTCTGTGCATTATGAAAAAGCCGCGGATTTACGCTCCGATAATTGAAAAAATCTTTCGCTCAAAGTTTAAGCCCGGAATCAAGGAGGTGAGCTTTGAGCGGGAAGAAATCATCAATGTCGCCAACAAGCTGGGGATCAATCTACCTAAGAACCCCGGCGATCTGGTTTACAGCTTCCGTTATCGGGCGGCCTTCCCCGAAACGATTCAGGCCAGCGCGGGCAAGGGCGAGACATGGATCATCCGGCCTGCAGGCAGGAGCAAATACCGTTTCGTATTAGTCCCAGACAGACCTTTACTTCCCAACGAAAACATGACTACCACCAAAGTCCCTGACGCCACGCCTGGGGTCATTGCGAAATATGCGTTGTCGGATGAACAGGCTCTATTGGCCAAACTCCGATATAACCGATTGGTGGACATTTTTAGCGGGGTCACATGCTACTCTCTGCAAAACCATTTGCGCACAACGGTGCCAGAAATGGGGCAAGTGGAAACGGATGAACTTTATGTTGGGGTGGACAAGAAAGGTTCCCACTACGTCTTTCCCGTTCAGGCAAAGGGTGGCAAAGACAAGTTGAATATCGTGCAAATCGAGCAGGATTTAGCGCTTTGTGTTCACAAATTTCCATCGCTGATTTGTCGACCTCTTGCCGCACAATTCATGCAAGACGAAGTGATTGCCATGTTTGAATTCGAAGAAGGCGAGGAGGGTCTGGGCATTTCGTCAGAGAAGCACTACAAGCTAGTCCCGCCAGAGGAAGTTACTGAAGCCGATTTGGAATCTTACCGTAATCGCCGTCCTGAATGATTCACGCAACCCGTTTCCAAAATCTGGCTTTCGGAAGCCCTCCGGGCGCACGATCTTTTTATTACGCTTCAGGTTCACAGAACACTTGGGAGGTTTGCGCCATCCGGCCCAAGACATTGCTGACGCGAGCCAGATTGAGCCGTTGCTCAGTAGTAGCCACGGTCAATTCGCATTTGGAATTGACCGTGGGCTCGTAAATCCAAGGGAAAAGCCCGCGGTCAGAAAACGCTTACCGTGGTTACGCGCTCTTCACATGAAGTCCGGGCGTTAAGCGCTGCCCCCACCCGGGATGCGCTAGTACGGTGCGACGCGAACACTGAAGCCTATAGAAAAGGCCAAGTGGTAGCTCCAGATTATCGGCGCTGTGGTTACTCCCGCGGGCACGGGTGTATTCAAACTATAGCCACCTCCAAGGCTTTCGGTGCGTCCAATGTGAATGCCCGGATGAAACATGAAGTGGTTCATTCCTACGGCTAAGCCAAGGAAGAATTCAGGCTGGTTCGTGCCGGTGTTCGGATTGATTCCGAAGCCGGCACTCAAATGAGTGGTCCAAACCAACTCATCTTCTTTCCCCTTGCCATAATGCGACGATTTGTATGGAACGATCCGGTAATTCACATACGCCATGGGAATCAGTTGGAACTGGGCCCGGTCGGTCACCTGGAAAACTTGCATGTTCTTCGGCGGGGATACGCCGGGCGTAATCTCATTCGCCACGCCGATGATCTTCTTCTCCTGGAAACTGGTCAACAGACCGGCCGAAGCTGACCAATGCGGAACATCCTGGTACAAGAGAGAGTAATTGATGTTAGTGGTGGTTGGCGTTTTCCCGTCAATGTCACTCACACAGGAAATGTAGCCAGGGGACGTGACCTTCCGGTCCGTACCCAAGTTGAATTCCTGAACGAGAACTCCATCACCGTCAGGGTGAACGATCTTTTGATCCTGTCGGCGTTTGAAGTCATCCTCGACTTTTACCAGCGCCATATAAGCGGCTTTAAGTGTCGCCTGCGCACCCTCAAGCGTCTTATTGTTATCGGAAAGGAGCGACATCTCCGCCTTTGCCCGGTCTACGATGACATCAACCCCATTAAGGAGGTCGAGATCACATCCACTTGGTCCAGTCGAGACAGGCTTGAACGTCACGTTGACGATGGTTGTACCCATCGCCGACCCAGTTCCCAAAATGGTGAAATATCCGTAATGCGTCGTTGCATCCAGGCCCTTTGGATTGACTGTCACGTGCAGGTCGAACGTGCCATGGTCTGGGGCGGTGCCCGTAAACGTGCCCGTGCTCGGCGGGGCGCCCGGTTTCGAGAATAGCAGCCAGCCCGTGTCTGGTGATGGCGTCGCAGTGAATGTCCCCGGCTGCCCTCCAGCGGCAAGTTGCACTACCTGCGTCAGAGTCGCGGGAGTAAACGAAAGTGTGGTCGGTGATACCGTCAGCGCACCGGCAATTGCGGGAGGTGGTGTCGGCGAGCTATTATCCGCTGCTTGGACCGTTGCTGGGACCGTGTAGTCATATTTCTTGTGCAGATCCTGGGCCCACGTCGTCATTTCGTCCACCATTGCCTGTAGTTTGCCTGCGTCGTCGATCGAGTTCAAGGACAGGGTGTAAGAATCGCGGACTCCCTGAAGTTGAGGGTTACCCTCGATCTTGAAGTTCGTCTGACGAGTTCCCCGGTAATCATCTCCGGCATAATTCGCGAGTTGCCTCGTAGCTGAATCGATCTCACATGCCAGTTCCACCTGATCCGTCCGGTCATTCCTGCACTTTCCATCCCGGGTTGCCCTTCCAATTAGACCACTAGCCTTAGCGAAAAACTCCTGAGAGAAGGCGAGGATTTTCGTGTACTCCGGGTCGGCCTGCACCTTACATTCCGGCGCGGCACGTACCGCAGAGAGTTCTGCAAGTGTAGTCTTCATCTGGGTGCTAAGAAACATGCTCTTCATGCTGTTGGCGGGTAGGGTCGCCGTACTTGTGCCAATGGCGAGACCCCCGAGCTTAGCAATCGTTGCTGCCATGGACTCAGCGACATTGGTTTCCGCGTTTACAGTTGGTGTGCCGGAGGTGCGCGAACACACGTCCAGGGGACTGAGGTTTCTCAGGAGAAACTGGACGTTGGCGCGGTCGTCGATTCGAATCCGCCGTGGCTCGGCTACAGGCTCCATGTTGTTCGGTGCATTTTGTAAGTCGATCTCCAACGTCGTTATCCCGGTTTTGTGGTCTATCGTCACCTTTGTGGTGTTGTCCGATATTATTTTGTCAGGCTTCTTCCCGCCCTTATCTTGTCCGAGGCAAAGTGGCTGGAACGAAAGAAGACCCAGCACGATGAACAGCAGTTGCCAGTAATACCGTCGAGTGGTCATTGGATTCTTCCTCATTCTGAGTGGTGGCCACGGTCAATTCCCATTTGGAATTGGCCGTGGGTATCCCCCTTCTTTTGCTGCTCATGCTCATGGGCGCAGATCCTTGCGGGTGTGCGATTCCCTTCAACATCAATGCTCCCGCGCAGGCTAAACGGCCTGGGCTGGAACAGAAGTTTGTCGTGTAATGAGCCCTGGGGTCTTGCCCTCGCGAGATAGGCGCAGGGCTTAGCTATTCCTTACTCAAATCAATTGTATCGGCGAACTACCTGTACCTGAAGGCAGCTATTAAGCATGCAGCCAGTAAGCTTGTCAATACTTATTTTTGGTTAAGAAACTGATTTCATCACCACTTAACAATTTGACCAATATTTTGACAAAGTGCAGGAAATAGCCGGGCACTGGACAAACAGGTCTCTCGCTGGCGACAGGGAATCACGCAAGCGGTAGGTGGGAGATGGTAGGTGGTAGACGGTAGGCGGTAGGTCCTGGATGGAAGCGGGGGAGCGGTGGCGGGCAGGGGGAAGGCGCCAGGTATCAGGTATCAGGTGTCGGGTGTCAGGCATCAGGGGTTTTGGATCATCGGAGCTCCAGCCTCGGGACGGAGTCCAGTACCAAGACTCACGATTCAGGATTCGAGATGGCAGATTCAAAATGGGGAAGAGCGGGGGCCGAGCGCTGCTCGGCCCTACATCGGGGGTCCGCGCTACCCTGCTTCTATGGCGCTTCCAATTTCCGGTTTCGAGTTTCGCCTGTATCGGGGGGTGCGCGCTACGCCTGCTTCTATGGCGCTTCCAATTTCCAGTTTCGAGTTTCGCCTACATCGGGGGTCCGCGCTAACGCCTGCTTCTATGGCCAGGCCACGCCGCCGTTCTCGTCGTAGAACACCTCGTTGATATTCGGTCCATCGAGGTAGAGCATCGCAAAGCCGTTGAGCACACGCTGGGGAATGTCCGGGTCCTTGGCAAATCGATGCTCATACCATAGGACGTTCGGGTTACCATCGAGTTGGGACGCTTGGCCCCACGGCAGGGCACCGTGACCACAGCAGCGGCCAAGGACGTTTCCCGGCGACTTCGGCTCGTAGACCACTCCGGCGTGCACATGGCCCCAGTACCAATAAACCGGACCGGCGCCAGCGGCGAAGGCGCTCATCACTTGTTTCCACAGGTTCGTAGCGTTCGACCCATCTTCGGTGAGACCATTGTGGTGGGTCAGTACGATTATCTTCTTGCCTTTTGCTGCCTGCTGTTGCAGGAATTGCACCTGAGTCCCGCCATCCGGGCCGAGAGAACCGTCCATATAAAGCCCACTTTCAGGCGAGAAATAGGCTGAGTCTAACCCGACAATCACCCAATTCGCATTCTCAAGGGCGAAATAGCTGCACCCTTGCTGCACAGCGAATGGCGGGTTGGAGATGGCGGCGAAGTAGGGCTTCGCGCCGGAGTACATCTCGTGATTGGAGTTCAACGCCAGTGAGCCAATCGAACCTTTGGGCCAGAGGTTCACCAGAAGGTGCTGCTCCTGGTCGCTGGTTCCGGCGTAGTAGACGTCGCCCAAGTGGATCGTAAGATGGGGCTGAAGGATTTCCATGTGATTGCCCACGTCGGTGCTGGGCGCTGGATTGGCAGCCGTTCTCCAAT
>Ga0326728_10026203_pt1 | contig 10347 bp, 9 predicted proteins | sample MB3enrmetagenome_FD_207602 | JGI IMG/M metagenome (GOLD analysis project Ga0326728, IMG submission 207602) | Lab enriched peat soil microbial communities from McLean, Ithaca, NY, United States - MB31MN | ecosystem: Environmental > Terrestrial > Soil > Wetlands > Peat | place: USA: New York... | reverse complement strand
CGCCCGCTGAAGGCCGAAGTGCCGGATCGCGATCGAGCATGCGCAAAATCAGGGCATCGATTTCCGCAGGTATTCCGGCACGCAGCGTGGAAGGCGCCGCGACCAGACGGCATTCGATGGCCTCGAATACGTCCAGCGGTGTTTCCCCCGCGAAAGGATGCCGCCCCGCCCACATCTCGTACAACAATGCGCCCAGTGAAAAAACGTCCGAAGCGCTGCTCGCCACCTCGCCGCGAAGTATTTCAGGAGACATGTAGAGCAGCGTGCCCGAGAGCGTGCCGGATATGGTTCCGGAAGCGCCTCGGGAATTCACCTCCAGACGCACCGGTCCGGCAAGGCGGGCGAGCCCGAAGTCCAGGACCTTCAACACTCCGTCCGGGCGGACGATGATGTTCTCCGGTTTGATATCGCGATGCAGGATTCCCGCGGCGTGCGCTGCAGCCAGAGCGCGCGCGGCCTGTCGACCCCAAGCGATGGCTTGTGCGGCATCCACTGCGCCGGCATTGAGCGTTTCGCGAAAGGTGCGACCCTCAACCCATTCCATGGCGATGAACATTCCCGCAGGCGATTCTCCGGATTCGCAGACCGTGACGATGTTGGGATGGTGCAGCGCCGAGGTGGCGCGGGCTTCGGTCTCGAAGCGGGCGACTGCATGCGGGCTCGCGACCAGATGGCGGCGCAGGATCTTCAGCGCGACCGGGATTCCTGAGGGGTCATGCGCGCGATAGACCTCGCCCATTCCGCCGATCGTGACCAGGGATTCAATCTCGTACTTGCCGACGCGCTGGCCTGCCGTAAGCGCACCGGGCTGTTGCTCCACCAGGTCGGCAGCGAGATGTGCAGGCGGTGCGGCGAAGAACGCTTCGTCGTCGGTTTTGAGGAGCGATTCGACCTCCGCCCTGACGAGGGCACTGGCGGATGCGAGCAGAGCCTGGCGCTCGTCGACCGGAAGATCGATCGCGGCGTGAAACAGGCGTTCGATTTCTTCCCAATCAGCTTGTGGGTTCATGCCCCCCGCCGCGCATCTCGCGGATCAGCCATGTGCGCGCCAGCCGCCAGTCGCGATTTACGGTGATCACGGATACTCCCAGGGCTTCGGCCGTCTCCTCGATACTCAAGCCTCCGAAGTAGCGCATCTCGACCACCCTGCTTTTGCGCTCGTCGATGGCCTCAAGACGTTCCAGCGCTTCATGAAGAGCTACAACCTCGGCGGCCTCCTGGTTCACTGCCGGCTGCACGTCGTCAAGCGATAATACGAATTGCCCGCTGCCGCGTTTCCCGGTGTGACGGCTCTTTGCATGATTCACCAGGATCTGCCGCATGGCGGTGCAGGCGACAGCGAAAAAATGGCGGCGGTCTTGAAACGAAGCGTTCGCGGAGCCTGCCAGCTTGAGATATGCCTCATTGATCAGCGCCGTAGGCTGCAGAGTGTGGCCTTGATTTTGCCCGCTCCAGGCGCGTCGCGCCATGCGATGCAGCTCGTTATATACGAGTGGCATGAGTTCGTTGAGGGCATTCTGGTCGCCCTTGCCCCAGGCGGTAAGCAAGCCGGTTATTTGGCCTTCAGGATTCATTGTTCCTGATCTCCGGATCATCATGATACAGCGAATGATGTGGCGTTGTGTTGGTTTGCCGGCAGCAAGCTCCTGAGCCTTACAGCGGTTCCGCAGTCACTGTGTCCCGAAGCCATAGCCGCCGAGTGGATTTTTCCTTAAGAAAAATCAACCCTCCTCCGAGGCTAAATACAGCTATAACAACTGCCGAACGGCTCTAGCGCAGCCCCTGGCCAAGGCGATGCATCTCCCATAAATCGCGCGGAGTCTGCGAGAGCAGTGGACGGACCGCCAGCATTCCAATGGGTCCGATACTTTTCTCAAGATACTGCAACTCCGCGAACAGACTCTTCAGTTCGGGGTCGGGGGCAACTTCCAGGCCGACTTCGCGAAGCATAAGATCGCTTTTGGCGCGCACGCTGAGTTCGGTGGTCAAGTACAGAAGTGACAGCATGTCGCCGCGCAGTTCCGGCGGGAAGGCTTCCTGCAGAGACATCAGGTAGGCGCCCACCCGCGTCTGCTGGAACTCTTGAGAGCCAATCATATTGAGAACGCTTATGTCGCGGTCCATCTTTCCCCCCAGCCATCGCCGCAGAGACCGTTCGCTGAAGTAGAACACGGCGCCGAGGATCAACGGAAGGCCCACTACCGCTGCCAGCATCGATGCTACGGGAAACTGCACATTCTGATTGAACAGAGAGTGAAGCACAACTGCCGTCAGCAGGCCGGGGGCAAAAAGGCGCACGCCGCGCCACTGCCGGCTCTCGAGCAAATATGCCGAGATGATCGCGCCGAGCGCCGCCACTCCTCCGTGCATCACGGCGGTGCCAAACCCGCGCAGGATCCAGATGCCGATTTCATTTCCCTTCAGCAGGTGAAGGTAGGAAAGGTTTTCGATCAGTGCGAATCCAGCGCCAACGGCGAATCCGCAGATGGCCGAATCGGCCATGAACGCCACCCTCGCCGTGGCAATGAGAAAGATCCAGTAAGCGGCCTTGGCTGATTCCTCCACTACTGGAGCGCCAAAGCGGGCGTATTGATCCTGGTACGCAGGGAACTGCCGAAAAATGAAGGCATTGATGATGAAGCAGAGCACCGCCGCCAGTGCGCCGGCCGCGAGCGATGTGAGGACCGTGCCCGAGGAAACCAGCTTATAGCTGTCCAGTCCTCGTAGAACGGCAAGAAACAGGAGCACCGGCAGCAAAGCTAAGGCGAGCCGAAGTACTTCGACACTGTGCATCGCGGTGTTAATCACGGGTTCGCCGAGATCGTGAGTTTCAAGCGATTCCAGCCTTGTTCGCGGCGATAAGTGACCAACCTGGCGAACGACTTCAGCAGTAAGATGCCCAAGCCTCCGATCGGCCGCTGCATCAAATCGAGAGTCAGGTCTGGCGGACTGGCCGCCAGTGGATCGAATGCAATACCCTGATCGCCGACTTCGACAGCCAACTCACCTGGCGCAGGGACCGAGTACGTAATGGTTACCACGCCGGGAGCACTCTCCGGATAGGAGTAGCGTGACACATTGATAAAGATCTCCTCGATCAGAAGCTCCAACTCGCGCACGCGTGCTTGCGGCAGGTTCGCTTCCCGCGCCCCCTTCCTGACAAACTCTGTGACAGGGCCGAGCGATTCGGCTCTCGCAACCACCGTCAACGTTTGAGGTGTCTCCGGCAAGCCCTTCGCTCAGCCCTCCATAAGCGCCGATTCAACTGAGTCGTGCAGAGGGAAAACCTTGTCGAGCCTGGTGAGCTCGAACACTTGCCGGACCAGGCCGGTCAAGCGGCAGATGCGGAGCTCTCCGCCTTTGTCGCGCAACTTCTTGGCGGTCGCAACGAAAGATCGAAGTCCCATGCTGCTGATGTAAGTGAGATCGCACAAGTCGACGATGAGGTTCGTAAACCCCTCGGCGATGCAGGAATCGCAGTGCTGTTCAAATTGAATGGCAGTCTCGGCGTCCATGCGGCCGGCAACACGCAATACAACCTTACCGCCAACCTGGGTCTGCTCAATGGTCACAATACCCCTAGGATGCCTCATGCTGCACGGCACGTCAATTGCTGAACCTTCCAGTGTCATAGCACATTAGAAATGTTCCCGTCATGCGCTCAATAGAAGTTCGATTTTCGCTTTACGATAACCGCCCTCAGCATGAACTGATGTGCGCGTTGGGCACCTGATCGCAGCTGAATTGGCCAACTCCTGGTTCGTCGCCAATACTTCCCTGACGTGATTTGACTTAGGTTGGTTCCGGTTGGCGGTAACCCGACAAGTCGAGGGATTCCTCAGCCTTCAGTGCTCGGTGAGTGGGTTGGTGATTCGCGCTTGAGATTTATCGCCAAGGGGTTCTCAAGCCCAACTGAACCCGCTCCGCTGGAGCGGCAAGATCCGAATCCTCTTTCCAGTGGCGGCAAAGATGGCGTTGCTCACCGCCGGCAAGGTCGGTGGCAGCGTCGGCTCTCCCAGCCCCGTCGGTGCGTAGTCGGTCTTGCGCCAATACACCTCAATCTTCGGCGCTTGTTTGATGCGCATCAGCGGGTGGTTATGGAAGTTGGACTGCTGGATCCTGCCGTCCACCAGCGTGATCTCCTGCCCCATGTGGCTCATCCCCTCGATGATGCCGCCGAAGGCGAGGTTCTCGGCCGCCGCAGGATTGATGATCTGGCTGCCGATATCCCCTGCAGCCCAGATATGGTGCGCCGTCACCTTGTTCTGGGCGTCAACGCTGACATCGGCAACCGTGGCGAAGTAACCCAAATGGCAGAACCACGCAGCGATGCCCATTCCGCGCCCAGGTGTCTTGCTGCGATGAGCCCAGCCCGACTTTTTCGCCACCAGCTCAAGCACGCCTTTGTACCGCTCCGGGATGAGAACGGACTGTCCTGTTGGCTCGTGGTCGCCCACGGCATCGTGCTCTCCCGCGGACCATGGCGCTTGCTTGTTGCTGAGCAGCTCAAGCTGGAACTCCAGTGGATCGCGACCGGCGGCATGAGCCAGCTCGTCAAGGAAGGACTGCGCCACCCAGCAGTAAGCGTTGTCGCCGGGGGCGCGGAGGGCTCCGGTACGAAGCATGAGCGGCTGCGCGGAGGTGTACAGAGCGTACGCCGGGGGAAAACCGGCAGGATACGTGTCCTGCTCGATGCCGCCGCCGGAGGTCGAGTTCTTTTCATCGCCAAAGGTGACCAGGTGATGCCGCCAGGCGGTGAGCTTGTCTTGCGCATCGAGTCCGCCTTTCAGCCCAACGGTTCCACCCGGCCGGAAGGGGTCGTGAGCGATGTCATCTTCGCGCGACCATAGCAGCTTGACCGGCGCGTCAACGCGCTTGGCGATCCAGGCAGCCTCCACCAGGTAGTCGTTCTGAAGTCTCCTGCCAAAGCTGCCTCCCGCACGCACCATGTGAGTGGTGATGTCACTCTTTTCGATGCCGAGCGTCTTTGCTACCAGTCCGTGGCCGTCTTCCGGCAAAGTGCTGGTGGACCACATCTCCAGCTTGCCGTCTTTCCAGTGCGCAGTGGCGCCCTGCGGCTCAAGCGTGACGTGGGCTATGAACGGATATTGGTAAGTAGCCTCAACGACCTTGGCCGACGACTTGAGCGCGGTGTCCAGGTCGCCATACTTGCGCAGCGTGCTTGCGGGCGGGGCCTGAAGAAGTTCCTCTGCCCGCTTGTTGAAGCCGTCCGTGCTTTGTGTGGCTGCCGGGCCGAGGTCCCAGTCAACCTTGAGCTGTTTGCGAGCCTGCTGCGCCTGCCACCAGGTATCAGCCACGATGGCGATGCCAGGTTCCATGCCTGGCTCCCACGGCGTGAAGGCTGCGGGAGTGATGCCGCCATCAATCACCAGGACGTGGCGCACCCCCGGCAACGCCTTGACCTGTTCGATATTGGCAGACTTCACCTTGCCGGCAAACACGGGCGCCTTTTCAATCGCTGCGTACAGCATTCCCGGGAGCTGGACGTCGATGCCGTAAAGTGGCTTCCCTGTGACGATCGCGTGTGTATCTACGCCGGCCTGCGAATGGCCAACGATGCGGTAATCCCTGGGGTCTTTGAGCTTGACGCTGCTGAGCGCGGGCGCGGGCAGCGTGGCCGCTTTGGCGGCAAGCTCGCCGTAACTCAAGGAGCGCCCCGAAGTGGCGTGAAGCACCCGGCCGGATTGCGTGGTGCACTCAGCCTCAGGCACGCCCCAGGTTTGTGCAGCGGCTGTGATGAGCAACTGGCGGCCGGCCGCGCCGACACGGCGCATTGGCTCCCAGCCCATCGGGGTATTCGCGGAGCCTCCGGAAAACTGCGGGCCGTACATCTTCTCGTTCAGTTCTGCCTGCTGCACGCGAACGTCCTTCCAGTCGACATCCAGTTCCTCAGCGATCAGCATGGGCAGCATGTTGCGCATGCCCTGGCCGGACTCTGAGGCGCGCGCCATGATGGTTACCACGCCATCCGGCGCAATGTGGATGAAGGCCTGGGGCGTAAGGTCGGGCGGTGTCTCTGGCCCCTGAGCTGCGGCGAGGGGTGAGCGATAAAGATCCAGAGCGAGGCCGCCGCCCGCAAGGGCCGTCAACTGCAGAAACGATCTCCGATTCAAGCGCATGAGAAGGCCCTCCTTTACTTGGGGCGGGCTGCGGCGCCCGCCTCTGCTGCTTCGTGAATGGCTTGACGGATGCGCGTATAGGTTCCGCAGCGGCAGAGGTTGCCGCTCATGGCCGCGTCAATGTCCGCGTCGGTGGGATGTGGCGTGCGCTCCAACAAAGCGGCGGCAGACATGATCTGGCCGGCCTGGCAGTATCCGCACTGCGGCACGTCCAGCGCCGCCCACGCTACCTGAACCGGATGTTGGCCCTCCGGCGAGAGCCCTTCGATGGTGGTGATCGGCTCGTCCGCCACGGATCCCGCGTGCGTCATGCAGGAGCGCACCGCGTGGCCGCCCACCAGGACCGTGCATGCGCCACAAATACCCATCCCACACCCGAACTTGGTTCCTCGCAGGTTGAGTACGTCGCGTAACACCCATAGAAGTGGTGTGTCCGGCGGAACATCCACCGTGGTGACTACATCGTTGATTGTCAGTTTAAGCGGCATCTGTTTGCTCCAATATCCACCAGCGGAAAAGGATCGATCCCGGGGGCACGGCTGGGTAGAAATGTTCATTCCAGTGCTGATTCCCAGGAATTGTACCGATCGTGAGCCAGCTCCGAAAGCATTGACTTACGCCAGTATTCGAACGACGCCGCGATTCTACACCATTTTGGATAGGGTTGCGTAATCACGCTACCCTGAAGTCTGGCGGCCGTTGACGACAAAAAGCTGCCAGGCAAAGGCTGGGATTGAGCCAGGAGCAGTTGGCGAATGCTCTGAAGGTGACTGCCCGGACTGTGCAGAATTGGGAGACTGGTAGGGGAACCAGACAGATGAACAAGAAGACGCGCGATCTCCGCGAATTGCTCTCTCGCATGAACGACTACGTCGTCGCTCCCGAGGAGAAGCGTTGGCTCAGTACGCCGCTTGAGGCTTTCGCCGGAAGGACTCCACAGGAGTTGATCGTGGACGGCCGCATCCGTGATCTGGTCATCGAATTCGACCGATTGCGCGAAGGAAAGCCCGTTTGACCTTCAATGTCAAACAGCGCGCGGCGATCCAGCGCTGGATGGGCCAAGCCGTTCCATTGAAAGGGGTCTATGTCCGCAGTGCCGGCTATCGCTGTATGGACCCGGCCGATCTCCTGAGCGGCACTGGAACGCGAGCTTGCGGGGGACGCTTTGCGGCTGTTGGTATCCGAGCAGTTTACCTTTCGGCGACCGACTCAGGGGCAGGTAAAGAGGTCACGGCGCGGAAGGCCCGCCTCGGCGAAGCCGCCCAGATTAGCACAGGCAAATATCCTCGCGTCGTTTACGCCGTGGGTGTAAATCCGCGCCCTGTGGATACTGCGTCGAATTGCGCCAGGCCCGGAGTGCCTCGGCCAGTGTAGGGTTCATCTCCGCGTTCTTGCGAGAAGCCAGGGATTTCATTTTGGTTTCGCACTCCCGCATCAGGCCGCGCCGACATTGGAGCCAACAATTTACGAAGTCGAGATCCCCTCACTTCAATCTGCCGAAGTATGTTCACGATCTGCTCAGGACTGTGCTTCTTGACTCTGCCCATTCCATGCTCCTTCCGTACCAGTTCGTCTCATTCCTCTTGGTACAGAGATTGCCGGGCACTCCAGACTTCGATACCTTTTCGTGCTGTAACGATGCTGCTAAACTATGTTCTGCTGCACAATAGGCGCGTAGCTCGGTTGGTTAGAGCGTTTCTTTGACAGTCCGAAGAGGTCGCTGGCTCGAACCCAATCGTGTCTACCATTATTTGTCAATCGGTTAGACGGGCCTGTGGCTCAAATGCGGAGATGGTCTGTTGATGCCGTCCAGCGCCCGAAGATGTCAGAGGATTTGTATCGCCGAGGCTCACGACAATCCTTTTGTTCCGTTATGCTCGGGAAAAGCAGTGGCCCGCTTCAATTCCCTTTGGGCTGTGGCGGGCAGTTTCTTTTTGATCGGAAATTCGTCTATCGGCTGCTGCACGATGTTTTATGCCAGCGTGTTTACCTCCGCGCACACATCATCAGCCATTCGCAAGAGCCTTGCAAGCCGGGCCAGATTCAAACTTGACCAATACCCACGGGTCATTTGACTTGACGAGACATGCATGACGCGCAAAGCTCTGGTTGTCCTTTTATTCTTTGGCCATTTATTCGTGATTGGCTGCGGTGGATCGATTGCGTTTACCCCGCCCGAATCGCCGAGCATCACGTCAGTAAGCGTCTCTTGCGCGCCCACAAGCATTCTGATCGGACAAGCCAGCCAGTGCACCGCAACCGTGCAGGGAAGCGGCGCGTTCAGTTCGGCGGTGACCTGGGCAGCGACCGGCGGCACGATCAATTCATCCGGCGTCTTCACGCCCACTGCTGCGGGCACGGCAACTATCACTGCGACCTCGACACAGGATTCAACCAAATCGGGATCAGCACCGGTAACGGTGACCACGACACCAGGCATTATCTCTGTTTCTGTGCTTTGCTCCCCAGCATCCATTCTGATCACTCAGACATCCACCTGCACCGCAACCGTGCAGGGAACCGGGGCGTTCAGTTCGGCGGTGACCTGGGCAGCGGCCGGCGGCACGATCAATTCATCCGGCGTCTTCACGCCGAATGCTGCGGGCACGGCAAACATCACCGCGACCTCGACACAGGATTCCACCAAATCGGGATCAGCACCAGTAACGGTGACTGCGGTGACGGGGGGCTCCTGTAGTATCACGGCGACGGGAACGATCCAGGCCGATGGCTCGTTGGGGGGCGATCCTTCCTTGGGTGATGTCTATCAGATTCAGGGAACGATCACGGCTGACTACGTTGACGATGATGAGGCAGGCAATTCTACCGTGACCTTTACCGCGCCCGATGGGCATACGGTGACGGTAGGCATGTTCCTGCTGAATGCCCACGCCAACGGGACCAACACCTATGCAGTGCGCGTGGCGGCGGGATACGTTTCAAGCGGTAACTGGATGCCAGGGACGTGGACCTGGAGCATGAACTACATCGACCACCAGAGCACGCCGTACACCTGCACCGCTACCGGCTCCTTCACGGTGCAGAACGCCTTCGCGCCAAGCCAGGGTTTCCTGCGGCAAGTAGGCACCACGCCGAATCTCGAAACAGATGGCAACGGCAAGCTGTTCTTCCCGACTGGTACCGGATCGTATCCAGAGTATTGGAACGGAACCGATGAGGTTTACAATGTTGCCGAAGTTCCCTGCTCGGCAATCGTGAATGTGAGCGGCACAGCAGTCACTTACGTCAGCGGCAATTGTACTTCAACAACCGGCTCAGGGTTCTCGACTCAGACTTTGCCCACGGGTGTGTACAACGATATCTACATCTGTCCAAGTCCGACCAGCTGCACCGCGTACTGGAACACGACGGTCAACAGTTCGACGAGCATGACGCTCGGCTCAAGTGGCGGCACGCTTAACCTTGTGCAAGCCTATGTGGGATTCGAGCGCGATCTGGGGAACGGTGCTAACCACGCCAAAGGCTACCAAGCGACACTGGCACAGGCGGCACAATTCTCTATGCAGTGGGGCAATAATTTTACCCGGTTCTCGGACGGGAACCTGGACACCTCCATCGCTTTGGTAGCCAACAGCACATTCAATAGCAGCGGGTATAACAGCTACAACTGGACCGCCGCGACAGGCAGCGCAAAGTGGGGCATACCGGCTATTGATCTGCAATTCGCGGCGGCTCACGCAGCGGGCCAACATATTCTATGGGGTGGACCGAACGCGCTGAACGGAATGCCATGCTCCAGCTTTTCATGTACCTCAACCGAGAAAGCAAATCTCCAGAACCTGTTCGGCGTGATCTCCGCCCGATGGGGCGCGTTTTATGATGTGCTGGAGATTACCAATGAGCAGAGTTCATCGACGGGGATGAACCAGACGTTCGTAGACTATGTGGGCGCTGTTTTGGAGACTGGGGTTTCTGGAATCGCAGGAGGTAATCCCGCCGACCCCTACGGGCACTTCTTCACGACCACCTACTTTCCGAACAACCCAACTTACTTCTCTCCCACCTTCGGCCCTTTCAGCAGTCCATATGTCTCGGATGCCTACTTGAACTTTGTTGAGGTTCCACATCTTGACAATCTGAGTGGGCAAACCGTTTACCGTTGGATGGCAAACGAGAACACCGGCTCCAATGCCTGCCCAGGATCGAGCGGCTATGGAGGAACCACGCTGCCCCGCTACAACGGGGA
>Ga0326728_10026202_pt1 | contig 10348 bp, 7 predicted proteins | sample MB3enrmetagenome_FD_207602 | JGI IMG/M metagenome (GOLD analysis project Ga0326728, IMG submission 207602) | Lab enriched peat soil microbial communities from McLean, Ithaca, NY, United States - MB31MN | ecosystem: Environmental > Terrestrial > Soil > Wetlands > Peat | place: USA: New York... | reverse complement strand
GAGAGCCATCAGGTGCCGCTTGCGGTTGTGAATGGTGCGGCCATCCACTTTGCCGGAGAGGGCGAAGCTGGCGCTGGTATCTTCATCCGAGTAGGCGAAGACGCCCAGGTTATCGAAGCGCGCGGCTTGGACGAACTGGCACAGCTCCGCGAAATCTTCGGCCGTCTCGCCGGGAAAGCCGGCGATGAAGCTGGTGCGGATGGCGACGCCGGGGATGGTGCGGCGAATGCGCTCGATGAGCTTGAGGAAGATATCGCCCGAGCCGCCGCGTTTCATGCGCTTGAGCACGGGGGCGCTCGCGTGCTGCAGCGGCATGTCGATGTATTTCACCAGCGAAGGGTGCGCGGCCATGGTATCGAGCAGCTTCTGCGTCACCCGGTTGGGATAGGCGTACAGGAAGCGGATCCACTTCTCGCGGGCGGTCTCGATCCGTGCCAGGCGCTCCAGAAGAAGCGGCAGGCCATCGGCCAAGCCGAGGTCCTCGCCGTAGCAGGTGGTGTCCTGGCCGATCAGGTTGATCTCCCGCACGCCCTGCCCGAAGAGCCGCGCGGCTTCCGCGATCACCGATTCGAAGCGCCGGCTGCGGAAACGGCCGCGATACTGCGGGATCACGCAGAAGGTGCAGGGGTGGTCGCAGCCCTCGGCGATCTTAAGGTAAGCGAAGTGGCGCGGGGTCGCGAGCACGCGCGGGGTGAGGTCATGGTAGAGATAGGGCGCCGGAGCGCCGCTGGCGACGGGGGAAAGCCCCTCGCAGGCCGCCACGATGCCTTCGATCTCGTTGGTGCCGACGATGGCATCCACCTCGGGCATCTCTTTGCGGATGTCACCGCGATAGCGCTCCACCAGGCAACCGGCCACGATCAGCCGCTGGGCGCGCCCGGTTTTCTTGAACTCGGCCATCTCGAGGATGGTATCCACGGATTCTTTCTTAGCCGGGTCGATGAAGCTGCACGTATTGACCACCAGGACATCGGCCTCGCCGGGATGGGGCGTAAGCTCGTGGCCCTTGGCGGCGAGCAGGCCCATCATGACTTCGCTATCGACGAGGTTTTTGGGGCAGCCCAGGCTGACGAATCCGATTTTCAAGAGAGTATCCCAGGGGAAAGAATTACTGTATTTAGGATAGCAGGGGTAGCGGGGGTGGCTCCACGGCCGAAAGCGGGAAGTCGCCATGCTTGAGGAAATCGATCAGCTTGAGACCGGTTCCGTGAGGGCTGCACGCGCGAGCGAGCCAGCGCCCTCACTGGCCGCCGGAGGCTTGGGGGTTGTTGGGAGTGGTTTCCCGGAAGGGTCTTCGGGCTCGCGTGGCATCGCTTCAGCCGCTCGGGCGCGGCCCCGCCCTCTGCGATGGGTCGTTTTTGTATGCTTCCGATGGCCACGGTGGCGTCGCGATCAGCATCCACCGCAAAAGCAGCTACAATCTACTCATGCGACCGCTCGCTCCCGTGCTTGTTTTCGCGCTCGTCAGAGCATTCGGCGACGTGTGGGGCCAGATGGCGGGAGGCCCACCTGGCGGAGAAATCGCAGCCGTCGTCATCGATCCCAAAGATCCCGCGATCGTCTACGCGGCTACCGACTGGAGTGGTGTTTTCAAGAGTATTAACAGTGGGGAGAATTGGATTGCGATTAACGCGGGGCTCACGAAGTTAGCTGTCCATTCTCTCGTGATCGACCCACACAACACGGAGATACTTTACGCGGGAACGGCCGGTGGCGTCTTCAAGACATTGGACGCGGGAAAGAACTGGGCTGCTTGCAGCACGGGTCTCCCCAAAGATCCCATCGATTCCCACATCACGATGTTGGCCATCAGCCCTTTGCAGCCACGGACCCTATATGCTGGCACGTTTAGGCGAATTTTCAAGAGCGTCGACGGCGCGCAGAATTGGACCGCTATTGCGCGGCACCCCGGAATCACACAGAACTCCAGCTACATGGCTCTCGCGATAGACCCGAGTTCCCCGGACACGTTGTATGTGGCGGGCGGTGATAGAGGACTGGTCAGGAGCGTCGATGGAGGTAGGAGTTGGAGGACCATCAACAGGGACAGGGCCGCCACCGTCGTTGTTGAGCCGTCGATCCCGGCAACCATTTACGTGTCTGGTTCTGGCGGCGGAGAGATCCTAAGGAGTACCGATGGCGGTCAACACTGGAGCGCGTTCAAGTCTATTCCGGAAAGCTACGCGGTGGTTCTGGCACCAAGTCTCAAGGGGCCCGCAAGACTTTACGCTGCGGTGTCTGGCGGCCGTGTGCTGGACAGCAAAAACAGAGGAGAAACGTGGACTGAGCCGGTGGCCGCCACGAGCAGCGAGATCAAGAGCCTGGTGTGCGATCCTGCCAACCAGGACGTACTCTACGCCGGTACAGCAGGCGGTATCTTGAAGAGCGTAGATGGAGGCACGACATGGCATCCGGCCAGTTCCGGGATTACTAATTCGAACATCTCCGTCATTGCGGTTGCCCCATCCCAGCCTGGCACCGTCTACGTGGGAAGTTATGGCGCAGGCATCGCCAGAAGCTCCGATGGCGGCAAGAGCTGGACGCCGGCCAACTCGGGACTGACGAATCCTGGCATCTGGTCGTTGGCCGTAAATCCCGGGGACGCCGCGCGCGTATACGCCGGAACCTTCAAAGGGGTCTTCAGGACCCTCGATAGCGGAGGAACCTGGTCTGAAGCAAGCCGAGGGCTACCGGACGTAGCCGTTTGCAGTTTGTTCATCGATGAATCCAATCCAGCTGTGATCTATGCCACTGCCTCCTCCGATGGGAAGGCGTTCAAGAGTACGAACGCCGGCGATACCTGGGAGGATCTCAAATTCGGGTCTCCCAGGCTGGGTGGGTGCGGAGTCGTAATGGACCCGGCGAACTCCTCTGTGCTCTACGCTACTTCGGAGAACGGACTTCTGAAGACCCGCGATGGTGGACGGAGCTGGCAAAAGGATCGCGCCGGATCGAACACCTTCGCTCATCTATGGCGCGATAACACGAGTCTCGCAGTCGATCCCTCTGATCCGGCCACGCTGTATGCCGCGTCGTCGGCGGGTGTATTCCGAAGCCCTGACCGCGGCGAGACGTGGAATGCGGTCAGCACCGTCACCCCGCCCACTGGTCTCCGGCGGTACCTCCTCGATCCGACGGACCCCAGCATCATCTATGCTGAAGCCGAACTCAAAGGGCTGTTCAAGAGCACTGATGGAGGCCAGCACTGGAGGTCGATCAACTCGGGCCTTCCCGGTCTCGGCACTCGTGCCTTGGTCATGGACCCGACGAATCCCCGGGTCCTCTATGTTGGGACATTCAAGAGGGGGGTCTTTCGAAGCGCGGATGGCGGGGAGAGTTGGCAGCCCACGGGCACGAGGTACGAACGGGCCATGACGGCACCCAGCTAGGCCGGAACCACGCTGACTCCGGTCCCTCCGTCTTTACGCAGGGCTGGTCGCCAAACCGAAAGCGCGCCAGATGGACGAAGCGTCCCGAAGGCGCGGATCGTCCCGCGCCGCTCTTCGAGCGTTCACGAATGTCTGATGCGCGCTCGATTTGCGATGGAAAGAAGCGCCCGAAGTGCGTCGTTCACCGACCTCGAATCAGGGAATGCCTGAGTCAACTCCGGCTCAAGGAGTACCACATTGGTGCCGGCCTGGTATCGGTCCACGTACTTGCCCCGAATGCCGCCGGAAAAATCGTATTCCGGCCTCATCTCCACAGGCGCCCGCTTAGAGCGGGGCTTCTTTGTATTTCCGGCTTTCATACTTTGTCGCGGCGCGAGCGCTGATCAATCGCGCCCGCTCTCCTCTCATAGTATGAACCACCACCAGCAGTCTTTGCTTGCTGGACATGCCGATGATGACGAAGCGCTCCTCCCCGGCGCTGTGATCCGGGTCTGGAATCGTAATCGAGAGCGGGTCTCCAAACACCGTGCTGGCCTCCGCAAACCCAACCCGATGTTTGCGGCGGTTGGACTGGTCCTTTCTCGGATCCCACTCGAATGGCAGTCCCTGCATCCCCTTGAGCTTAACGAATTGCAGATGTCATGGATTGATGGATCCCATACCTGCTGACCAGGTTCAACACAGCGACACGCGCCGGCCAGGGGGTCCGGGGGCCAGATTGCGCCCCCAGAGGTCTGCCCCACACCGACGTCAGAATACCCGGTACGGAATCGTCGCCGGGGCCAGCAGCAGATCCATTAGTTCGTCGTCCATCTTGACCAGGGTGAGCGAGGCGCCGGCCATCTCGAGCGAGGTGCAATATTCGCCTACATAGCTTCTGGCAACCTGGATGCCGCGGGCGGCCAGTTGCTCGTGAGCCAGGCCGTAGAGCAGGTACAGCTCGCTGATGGGCGTGCCTCCCAAGCCATTGATCATCAAGGCGACGCGGTCGCCGGCGTGAAACGGCAGATCGGGAACCACGGCATCGAGCAGCAGTGAGACCACTTCTTTGGCCGTCACCGCTTTGGCCCGGCGCCGCCCTGGTTCGCCGTGGATGCCGACGCCCACTTCCATCTCGTCTTCGGCAATCTGGAAGAGCGGCGCGCCTTTGGCCGGCGGGGTGCAGGAGCTCAGCGCGATCCCCATGGTGCGAGCGGCGCCGTTGACGCGCTTACCCAGCGCGACCAAAGCGTCGAGATCCGCGCCGCGTTCGGAGGCTGCGCCGACCGCCTTCATCACAAAGAAATTCCCGGCGACCCCGCGGCGTCCTACGGTGTGGGTGGAATCTTTCACGGCCACATCGTCGTCGATGATGAGGGTCTCGACCCGTATGCCATCGGCCTCTGACATTTCGCGGGCCATTTCGAAGGCCAGCCGGTCTCCCGTGTAGTTGTTGACCAAGTGGAGGACGCCCTTCGGTGAGGCCAGCAATTTGGTGGTCTCGTAGACATAATCCACGGGAGGGGCCGAGAAAACATCGCCCGGACAGGCGGCATCCAGCATGCCGGGGCCGACCAGCATGACGTGGGCCGGCTCATGGCCCGAGCCGGAGCCTTGCACGATGGATACCTTGTTATCGCTCGGCGCATCGGCGCGCATGATGAGGTTGTACTCGGGGACGTAACGCAACGCGCCGGGATTCGCCAGCGCGATCCCCTTCAGCATCTCGGGCACGAACTGCTTTGGATCGTTCACGAACTTTCTCATGATTTGGCCACCCCTTTGGTTGCGTGGTAATCGCGCCAGGCGGCGCTGAGACATCCGGCCATGACAGCGATGGCAACGGCGCCCGGATCGGGGGATCCGATGCTGCGCTCCCCCGTATATGAAGCGCGGCCGCGCTTCGCAATCATGCGTGAGGTCCCGGTGGCCGCTTGTTCGGCGGCCTCAGCGGCAGCGGCGAGCGCCTGAACGCCGCCGCCGTCCTGGTTGGCGTCCGCGCGCAGGCCGGCCTCCAGGCAGTCGATGGCCGGAACCAGGGCGTCGAGCAGGGTCTTGTCGCCGAGCGAAGCGCCTCCCCGCGCCTGGATGCCTTCGACCGCTGCGCGCAGCATCGCGACCGCGTCTTCGGGCGCCAGCGCAAGCTTATCGCCGGCCGCGCTTCCGGCCCGCAGAAAAGCCGTGCCCCAGATGGGGCCGGATGTTCCACCCACCCGGCTGGCGATCACGAGGCCGATCTTCTTGAGGAACGCGCCGGGGCTCGAGCGATCGAAGCCGTTGAACCCTTCGATCACCTTCTCGAAACCGCGGGCGAGCGAGTAACCGAAATCGCCGTCGCCCACCACGGAATCCAGTTGGCAGAAGTAGCTCTCATTGGCAAGAGCGGTCTCGGCGATGGTCCGCACGATCAACTCCACCGCGGGCAAAGAACCATTCGCCATATTCACCGAGCCACGCTATGCGAAAGCAGCGCTTCCAGGCCGGACACCTCGAACCAATCTCCCGGCCGGGCCGCCGACCGGTTCTCGAGGACCTCGCACTTCTCTCCCCCCGGATCGCCCAGGCAGGTCAGCACGATGGATGCGTGGGAGAAGTCTTCGTCGCGCGTGTAGCCGCTGACGGTCACCACGCAGCGCATTCCCGCGACGTAAGCGGATTCGACGCCGTTATTGGAATCCTCCACCACCACGCAGGCGCCCGGTGGAACATCGAGATCGGCCGCCGCTTTGAGGTAGATGTCGGGCGCGGGCTTCTTGGCCTTCACCACGTCGCCCGCCAGCACGAGCGAAAAGCGGCTCGCGGTAGCCTCCCCCATGGCGTGGCGAAGCACGGCATTCACCGCTTCCGGGGCCGAAGTCGAGGCCACGGCCAGAAGCCAGCCCTTATCCAACGCTTCCTCCGAGAGCCGCTTGACGCCGGAGCGCGGGGGGATGCGGCCCGAGCGGATCAGATCCTTGTAGATCTCAGTTTTGCGCTTATGCCAGGCGGCGATGGTTTCTTTGCGGGCGCTTTCGCTCGCGGGCGCCTGGGGCCAGGCCTTCAGAAACTCCGGCTCGGAGAAGAGGCTTAACATGCGCTCCTTGCCGCCTCCGATCTTGAGTTTCCGCCCGTACTCTTCGACCGACCATTGCCACGGCACCCCGAGTTCCCGCCACATCTGGTTGAAAGCCACGAGATGGCCAAACTGCTCGGTGTCGCCCAGCACGCCGTCGCAATCGAAAATCAGCGCCTTCTTCATGCCGCTTTTCCTTCGCTGCCGAATTTGCACATGAACGACGCCACCTGCGCCATGAGCTGCTTCTTGACCGCGCCCAGCAGCTTCAGCGGGTCGTATTCGGTGGGGTGCTGTTCGAGATAAATGCGGAAGCTGTCGGCGAAGGTGATCTTGAGCTGCGTGGAGATGTTGATCTTGGGAGTGCCCCGGCGGATCAGCTCGCGGAAGGTTTCGTCTGAGAGGCCGGTGCCGCCGTGAACCACCAGGGGAATCGGCTCGGCCGCCATAATCTCGGAGACGCGCTGGAAATTGATTTTGGGCGTCCCCTTATAAAGCCCGTGAGCCGTGCCGATGGCGGGCGCAAAGCTGTCGATTCCGGTTTCGCGGATGAATGCCACGGCCTTGTCGAAGGCCACGATGGGGCCGCCGTACTCATCGCCCACGCCATCCTCGACGCCTTTGATGGCCTCCAGTTCGCCCTCCACCGCCACGCCGTGCGCGTGCGCCTGTTCGACCACCTCTTTGGTCTGGGCGATGTTCTCTTCGTAGGTCAGCTTGGAGGCGTCGAACAGCACGGAATTCCATCCCGCGGCTATGCACTCATCGATCACCTTACGATCGGGACAGTGGTCCAGGTGGAGGGTCGCGGGGATTGGCACGCGGCTGGCCATTTCCTGGAACATCAACTGAATGAGCTTGGCACCCATCACCTTGACGGTCTTGACGGAAACCTGCACGATGACGGGGGACCTGGTCTCGGCCGCCGCCGAAAGCACCGAATCCATGGTGACCCAATCGACGATGTTGAACGCTCCGACACCGTAACGGTTGTCGAAGGCGTGCTTCAGAATCTGCTGCATCGGAACAACCGGCATAGTTGGCTCCTATTCGACTAATTCTTTGAGGCTAGCACTTGCGGCGGGCGCCCTCCCCGAGCACCTCGCGTCACTCGAGGAGTCCTCCTTCGACGAGGACTTTGCGCATCTCCTCCACCTGCGTGGGGGTCAGCGGCAACAGCGGGCGCCGCGGGCGGCCGCCCTTGAATCCGGCCAGGTTCATGGCCGCCTTCACGCCCGATGGTCCGTAGGGTCCCGAAATGGTCTTGTTGATGCTGGAAACGCGGGCCTGGAGCGGCAGGCCCTTGGCCTGGTCGCGGCACTGCCCGTAGCGGAACAGCTCCATGACGATCGACGGAAACGAATTGGCCAGCGAGACGGTGCCGCCCACCGAACCATTCAGCATGGCTGGAAAGAGAAAGTTGGCGGAGCCGGCGAGCACATGGAACGTGTCGCTCTCGAACTGCAGGAACTGCTCGATGCCGCTCGAGGCGCTGTCCTTCATGCCGACGATCCGGGGATGCGCGGCCAGGCGCCCCGCTAGGGCCGGCGACACCGTCACGCCGCAGAATCCCGGCGCGTTGTAAATGAGCAGCGGGATCGGCGAGGTATCCGCGAGCGTCGAAAAGTAGCGGAACAGGACGTCGTCCGTCATCTGCTTGCGGAAATAGCCGGGCGAGAGGACCAGTCCGAAATCCGCTCCCAGACCGGATGCCACTTCCAGGAAGCGCTCGGTGTCGCGCTGCGCGTCGTAGGTGGCGCATGCCATGACCACCTGGCGCGCGCCTTTGTGCCGGAGGATGGTTTCGAGTACGCGGATCTTCTCTTCCTCGGTGAGGCTGCGGTTCTCGCCGTTCGACCCGAGGGCGAGATAGCCCAGCAAACCGCTCTCGGCATAGCGCTCGAGGTTGAATCTCAGGCCCTCGTAATCCACCTCTTCGTCGTCGTCGAAGGGGGTCGAAATTGGGGCAAAGACTCCCGCCATCCTGGCTCGTAAATCCTCGGGGCTCATGGAACTTCCGTTATGCACGTTTGGCTCCTTCCCTTCCAGATCGAGATCCGGCGGGCGCGCCGACGGCGCACCCATAAGGCGATTCAGGCCTGATTATCTACAGCTTATTCTACTGCGGAGGCGGGATCGCGACAAGGCAACGCGGGCGGCTGCGCGCCGGCTCACAGCACCGGCGAATCGTTCCCTAACAGGGCGCGGCGCACGATCTTTATGGGCGGGTAGCCCTGCCGCATGAAGGCGTCGTGAAACTCCTGCAAGCGGAACGCCGCGCCCTTCATCTTCCGGTAGTCCTCGCGGAGTTTCAGGATCTCGAGCTTGCCCAGGGTGTAGACCAGATAGGTTGGATCGGAGGTGCCGCGCTTGGCTTCCTTCTCGGCCACCGGGCGCACCTGGTAACCCTCCTTGACGAAGAACTCGACGGCCTGCTCCATGGTCATCTTACCGGTGTGCATCTCGATCCCCGCGATGAAGCGGGCATCGCGCAGCAGGGCATCCTGCAATTGCCCGAGGCGCAATTTGGGGTCGCCGTTTCCGTAGCCTTCGTCCAGCATCATCTGCTCGCTGTAATGGGCCCAGCCCTCGGCATTGGAACTGCAACCCACCAGCTTGCGCACCTTGGTGGGCGCCTGCTTCACCCATTGGAATTGCGTGTAGTGCCCCGGGTAGACCTCGTGAATCGCGGTGGAGAGATTGGTGCCGCGATTGAACCCCTGCATGTACTCTTCGACGCGCCGCGCGGGCCAATCCCGCTCGGGCAAGGTTACGTTGAAGAAGGCTTCCTTGGCCACGTTCTCGAAGGGGCCAGGGGTGTCCATCGAGGCGGTGGTCAGGGCGCGCATGAAGGGCGGGGTCTCCTCCACAATCGGCAGCACGGGAGACGGGACGGTAATGATATGACGCTGGTCGATGAATTGGCGCAAGCCGCCCAGCGTGCCGCGGAAGGTCTCGAGCAATTGCCCCGCGGGCGGATGATCGTTCTCGAGGTTCTGGAGCACCTCGGCTGGCGCGCGCCGCCCATCGATGAGCGCGGCAACGCGTTTGAACTCGGCCTGGTTGCGCCGCAGGTCCTGGTAGCCGATTTCGAGGAGGCGGTCGAGGGGCGTGTCCACCATTTCGTCGTAGAGCAGCTTGGCGCGGTAATTTTCCGCGCCGATGCGGAAATCGCCCTTCGAGCGCGGCAGCAGGTCGCTCTTGAGCCAGGCCTGGTAGGCGGACAGGGCGTCGATCACACCCTGGTTAGCCTGGCGGAATTCGCCCATCAGGCGCGCGTCGGTCACCGCTCTGAACGCGGCCGGCACGTCATTCCGGAAGAAGCTCACGATCCCCGGCAATTGCTCCAGCGCAATTTCGGTATAGATCCGCGGCGGATTGGCCAGGTTCTCACGCGCCGATTGGAACAGGCGCGGGATGAGGCGCTCACGCGCGATCGCCGATTTCAGCCGCTCGGCCGGCGGAGCGAAACTGCGGCTCATGATGACGAAGATGGCGTTAGTCGCGCCCGAGGAGTAGATATCCGGGTCCTTCTCCCAGGGCCGGATGGTTTCCAGGCTCAAAAGTTGGCCGCGGATCTGCGCCAGCAACAGCTCGCGATCGGCGGCCACGGCGGGCGACAGGCCGCGCGCATCGAAGCCGTTGACGTCTCGTTCAGAAGCCCGCAAGGCCGCCATTTCGGCTTGTATCTCGCTCTTCGATCCGGAAGGGAGCTGCGCATCATATTGATGGAAGCCCGCCGCGGTAGCCTCGACGGGATCGAAACGGAACGCCACGTCGTCGAAATACCGGTCCGCGAGCTGCCCGAACTGCGCATCGCGGTTCTGCGCCGCGCATGCGCCAGCCAATATCAGGACCGGCCAGAGAATGAAAGATGGGCGAGTCATGTAATCTCCAATATCGCATCCGGCCGCTCGCGCCGCTGAAA
>Ga0326728_10026201_pt1 | contig 10348 bp, 5 predicted proteins | sample MB3enrmetagenome_FD_207602 | JGI IMG/M metagenome (GOLD analysis project Ga0326728, IMG submission 207602) | Lab enriched peat soil microbial communities from McLean, Ithaca, NY, United States - MB31MN | ecosystem: Environmental > Terrestrial > Soil > Wetlands > Peat | place: USA: New York... | reverse complement strand
CTCTTGGACGCGTTCGTGACGTAAGGCGCCAGCCACAAGAGGCCGAGTAACGAAGCCAGAAAGATGCTGTACCGGCGGGCGGGTTTCATGGAACTATGAGATCGCACCCGAAAGCACAAAGCAAGGATGGCCGCTCAGGTTTTTTCCTGGTTGCCATTTGACAGCCGGATACCCCTGTGATATAAACCGTTTCGGATCGCTAGCCAGAAGGCGTCGTAAAGCACCTGCAGCAGCGCCTCTGCCGGCTCGAAAGGGGGGGACGTTAGATGAAGACGTGCATCGTGAGTCTGTGGGCTTGTTCCGTAGCTGCTTTTGCCGCCCCCAATGTCTGCGACGTCCGAGACTATGGCGCCACTGGAGACGGACGCACCAAAGACACGCAAGCCATCCAGAAAGCCATCGACGCGTGCGCCCAGAAAGGCGCCGGAGTGGTCTATATTCCTTTCGGAAACTATCTGACTGGCGCAATTACGTTGAAGAGCAATCTCATCCTGCGCATCGAGGCTGGCGCAACCATTCTGGCCAGCACGGACCCCGAGGACTACCCGCTCATACCCAACCCATGGCAGCCTGAAAACCGCCAGCCGGCCGCCCTGATTAACGGCGAGGGTCTCGAAAATGTCACCATCACGGGGCGCGGCACGATTGAAGGCCAGGGCAAGCTCTCCTATTACCTCGGTCCCGAGCGGACGGGACCGGTGGAAGGTGATCTTTGGGGTCATCACGCCTCTCAAAAATATGACACGGGTTATTTCGGGGGAAAAGTGGTTCCGAGCGGCGACGCGTATTGGGGGCCACGCAAGACCAACCAGGGGAGCGCCGCGAACAGCAGGCAGTACGCGCACCCGCGCCTGATCAAGCTGGTGCGCTGCACGAACGCCGTGGTGGAGGGATTGACGCTGCGGAACTCGCCCAGTTGGACGGTGAATCCGGTTTTCTGCGAGCGGGTCGCGCTACGCGGCCTCACCATCGATAACCCGATGGATTCCACCAGCACCGATGCCATCGATCTGGAATCCTGCCGCGACGTCCACATCAGCGACTCGACCCTGGGCGCCGGGGACGACCTGGTCACCATCAAGTCGGGCTCGGAGCCGGCCGGGCTGCGCGTCAACAAGCCGTGTGAGAACATCACGGTGGCCAACTGCACGATGCTGCACGGCCACGGCGCCATCGTTATTGGCAGCGAAACCTCTGGCGGGGTCAGGAATGTCTCGGTATCCAACTGCGTTTTCCGGGGGACCGACCGCGGCTTCCGTCTGAAGACTCAGCGCGGCCGCGGGGGCGTGGTGGATGGGCTGGTGGCGAGCAACATCATCATGGAAGACGTGATCGAGCCGTTTGGGATCACCCTCTATTACTCGGGCCGCGGAGGCATCGACAAGCCGGAGCCGGTCAACCAAGGCACGCCGGTGTGGCGAAATCTTTCGTTTCAGAACATCATTGCGCGGGGCGCCAGAACCGCGGGGTACCTTCTCGGCCTGCCGGAGAGCCCGTTCAATGGAGTAACGTTTAGCGACGTGCGCGTGTCGGCCAAGGATGGCTTCTCGTGCCGCTGGGCGAAGGATGTGGCTTTTCACAATGTTCGAATCGATACGGAAGAGGGCTCCGCGCTCACCGCCCGCGACACGGAGGGCCTGGAGATCGATGGCTTCCGCACAGGCGCTCCGCATCTCGATGTGCCGGTTATTGGATTGAGTCAGGTGCGGGACGTGATGTTACGAGGCAGCTATGCGGCCCGCGGCACCGGCACCTTCGTGGACCTCAGCGGAGATACCACCCGAAACGTGGTATTGAGCGGAAACGACCTACATTACGCCAAACAGGCGGTAAATGCCGCAAATGGCCTTGGACAGGAGATCAAGGTGGAGTAGCATTATGTCTGGCGACACCGCATGTGCGGAGGGACCGCGCGACTGTCGTTGGAGGGGGAACCGAAATGATGCAATCCAGACGCGATTTTCTGTTGGGCGGCTGCGCGATGGCGCTGGCGGCCGGGTCTAAACGGGCATTCGGGGCTCCGCAGGAGATCCGGCGAGGCGGGATGGTGTATCGCCGTCTCGGACAAACGGACTTGTACCCGTCGTTGCTTTCTTTCGGTTCGCACACCGATAACGCCTACAAGATTCCGGTGAAGGGCGTGGTTGCCAGCAGTGTGCTGAACCCGGAAGGACAAGCGCGGCGCGACCGCCAACTCGCGCACGCCCTCGACCTCGGCGTGAGCATGGTGGACGCGTATTTGACCGAGGGCCAGTGGGAGCCGTTGGCGCGGCTGGTGCGCCCCAAGCGGGACAAGGTCCTGGTGTCGCTTTATCACAATGCTCCCGAGTTCGTGGCCCGGAACGTCGAGCGCGGCTGCAGGCTCTTCGGCGGATACGTGGATCTCTACCGCTTTCCGGTGCGGGATGGCACGGTAATCAACGGCAGTACGCTCGAGGACTGGGACGCACTGCGGAGAGCCAAGGAAGCGGGCAAGGTGCGGGCGATCGGCATCGCCACTCACATGGAAACGGAGATGGTGAAGGCGCTCACGCAACTGGAAGGGCTGGATTACATCTTCTTCCCCTATAACTTCATTCACGCCCGCGCCGATTACAGCGAGTTTCTGCCGTCCGCCATTGCCAAAGGCGTGGGGTTGATCGCGATCAAGCCTCTGGCCATGGGATCGATCGTGAGCTTTGACCCGCGGGCCCGCCCCGATGCCAGGCCGGAGAATCAGCGCACCAGCCTGTTCACTTCCCAGAACCGCATGATACTTCCCGCGGCCGTCGCCGAGCTGACGCGCAGCCTGAATCGCCTGCCCGACGAGACGCTTTGCCAGGCCGCCATGCGCTTCGTCTACTCCAAGAATTTCCTATCCTCGGTGCTCGCCGGGATGTGGGAGGACCAGTGGGTTGACGATAACTACCAAGCTATAGGCAAGTACTACCAGCTGCGCCACGAGGAGACCGCGGCGCTCGACGCCGCGGCCAAGATGGCGAAACTCGTAGGGCCGAGCTGGCTGCCTCCCGGTTATCAATGGTTGGATCACCAATGGGGCGTGTAAGCCTGAAACGATTAAGCTCCGCACTTGAGCTGCTTCTGGCGGTGGCGGCTGCCGCACCCGCGCAGCAGCCCGCGCCGGAGCTCCAGCAAGCTGGCGCCTGCGCACGCTGTCACGTCACTTCGGTGCTCGAGTGGGGTCTGTCCCGTCATCAGAAGGCAGGCACGGACTGCGTGGCCTGCCACGGCCCCAGCCACGGCCACGTGATCGACGAGCGGAATAACGTCAAGCCCGATAGAATTTCGCGCGGCGCGGCAATGGCCGCCCTCTGCGAAACTTGTCATGCGAGTGGTTGCCCGAACACCAAGCAGACGGCCTCCTGCGAGACTTGCCACCACCACCACGCGCTGCTTGACCCGAACAAGGGCCGGTCCGTCCAAGACCAGTGGGTCAAGGAAGCCAACGGCAAGTTGGAGGCGTTTAACCGGTATATGGCCGACGGCGATCGGCTCGTCAAAGAGGGCTCCTATCCGTCCGCGCGCGATGCGTTCCAGCACGCCCTCGAGCAGGTTCCCGACGACCGCCGCGCGGCCGCAAAACTGCGGATGACCGAGCGCCGGATTGACCCGCGGCTGGCGGGCTTCGACATCCTGGGCGGCGAGTTCGATCCGGAAAGCGGCTTGCCCCGGCAAGTGAAAGTAACTGGCACGGATATCGATATGGTACTGATCCCGGCCGGCGATTTCGACATGGGATCCGACCTCTGGAAAGCCTCGACTCCGGTCAGCACCGTCTCCGTGGAGGCTTTTTATCTGGCGAAGTCCGAGGTGACTCAGGGCCAGTGGAAAGCGCTTATGGGCGCGAATCCCAGTCTGTTCGCGGGACGGCCGGACTCCGATCGTCTGCCGGTGGAACAGGTTTCCTGGAACGACTGCCAGATCTTCATCGGGAAACTGAATGCGCGCGTGCCGGGCGGAGGCTTTCGCTTACCGACCGAAGCCGAGTGGGAATACGCCGCGCGGGCCGGCTCCGCCGACCCTCTCTCGCACGATCAGTTGTTGCACGCGGGCTGGTTCCGTGAGAACTCCGTTTCCGGCTCCAACGCGAACAAAGAGTATGTGCCGCTCGAAGCCTATGCCCCGCAGCCGGTTGGAACCAGCCAACCGAACCGCTGGGGTCTCTACGACATGCTCGGCAACGTGTGGGAGTGGACTTCGAGCCTCAGCCGTCCCTACCCGTATGATGCCGCTGATGGCCGCGAATCGGCGACCGCCTCCGGATTGCGCGTGCTGCGCGGCGGCTCGTTTGTCGATTCGGCCGAGTATTTGGACCCCGCCCTCCGCCACGCGGAACGCAGCGATAGCAGGTATCGCTGGAATGGTTTCCGTCTGGCCCGGGGAGTTCCCGCGTTGGTTTCGCAGGCCACCACTAAGAAGTAAGGTAGCGGCTTTTTGGATTCGACACGTCGGGCGGTGCTCGTCGAGTACCTCGAGGGATACCTTTGTGTCAGAGCGAAGTCAAGGTAAGGAGGATTCTTCATGAGGAAACGAGTTGTTCTTGCGGTCCTGATTGCAGTTATCATGGCGGCGCCGGGCGTGGCGATGACACTCGAAGAGCGGCGCCAATACCTCGACAAACTGCAGCAGATTCTTCCGGACTCCCCGGCTTTCAAGGCATGGCTGCAGAAGAGTGGTGAGCTGCCACCGGATTTCGATGCCCTCCAGCGGGTCAACGGCCTCCCGGACCCATTGAAATTCCTCGATGGCAAGCCGGTGCGGACCGTCGCGGAGTGGAGGGCCCGCCGCGCCGAGATCTGGCAGCTCTATGTGAAATACATTCTTGGCACGTTCCCGCCCAGGCCCAAGATCGATCGGGTAGTGGCGGTCGGCGAAACGCAAGGCAAGGGATACCTGGTTCGCAACGTGCGGCTGGAGTTTGGCCCGCAAAGCAAGGGGACCATGCGCGTGCAGATGGTAATCCCCGACGGCGAGGGCCCATTCCCGGTGCTGATCAGTACGAGTTTGACCGGCTGGGCGCCCATTGTGCTTCGCCGGGGCTACATCTCCTGCGGATTTGCCGGCAATGACGGCATGGATGACGCGCTCCCGCTCAAGGAACTCTACCCGGACTATGAGTTTGGGATGACGCCTCGCCGGTCCTGGGCAGTCGGGATCGTGCTGGATTACTTGCAGACGCTGCCTCAGGTTGACGCGCGGCACGTCGCCATTTGGGGCGGGTCCCGTGACGGCAAGATGGCGACGATCGCGGCGGCCATGGATGAGCGCATCGCCGCGTTGATTGCCGTAACTACCGGCGTGGGCGGTGTGATTCCATGGCGTCTCTCCGGCGAGCGCGGATACGGCGAAGGTATCGAGACCTTCACGCGAATGTTCCCCACGTGGTTTGTTCCCCGCCTGCGCTTCTTCGCCGGCCGCGAAGACCGCTTGCCCGTGGATGGCAATCTGCTGACGGCGATGATCGCCCCGCGGGCGGTTCTGTTGGAGAACGGCCTGAATGACGAAGTTACCAACGTTTGGGGCAGTGAGCAGACTTACTACTCCGCTATCAAGGTGTACCGGATGCTGGGCCAGCCCGGCCGGCTGGGCATACTCCGCTTCCCGGGTTTTCACGGCGCCAATGACCCGGAGGTGTGTCTGGATTGGCTGGACATTCAGTTCGGCCGATCGACTCGCACCTGGATCAACGATTTTCTCTTTCCCTGGGACTTTGACAAGTGGCGTGCGAACAGCAAGGAGAATGTGGATCTGAGCCGCTATCCGAAACGCGGGTTGAACGACATCCTGACCGCACCCGGTGGAGGCAATATCGCAACGACCGCGGATTGGGAGAAGAAATCCGCCGAAGTCCGCAAGTCCATCGAATGGATGCTCGGGGATGAGCCGCCGATGATGCCGCCGGGCGCTCCCACCGGCCCGAATGCAAGACCAGGACCGACGGACGGGGAGAATGCGCTTCACCGCGATTTTCCTCCCTCGCCACTCGCTATACGAGCCAGACAAGTGACGCCCGATCTGGTCACTGCCGTAACTCAACTGACAAGCGATACCTATAGTTGGCTCGAACCGCAGAGGAGTCTGACCGAGTCTCGCAGCATCAGCTTCGGCCCGGCTGGCGCCGGCGGCGGCCGTGGCAATCCACCTAGCCTCAAGGGCGACCTCTACTATCCCGCCAACACCCCGCCGAACGCCAAACTGCCCACCGTGATCTGGCTGCACGGATACAGCTACCCGCTCGGTTATATGTGGAACTTTCGCTACGACCTGCATCCTATTCTGGCGCTGGTTCGGGCCGGGTATGCCGTTCTGGCCTACGATCAGTGCGGTTTCGGGAGCCGGATGAACGAAGCCGGGCCCTTCTATGATCGCTACCCGCACTGGTCGATGATGGGGCGGCAGGTCGAGGACCTGCGGGCTGCCATCGACGCGCTGCAAAAGGATAGCTTGGTCGATGCGCAGCGGATCTATGTGTTCGGCTACTCGATGGGCGGGATGATCGGACTCTATACGGCGGCGCTCGACGATCGGATTGAGGGAGTGGTTTCGATCTGCGGATTCACCCCCATGCGCACGGACACCGCCGAGCGGGGCACTGGCGGAGTGGCGCGCTACAGCCACGAACGCCCGCTGATTCCGCGGCTTGGTTTCTTCATCGGCCGCGAATCCCAGATACCTTACGACTTCCACGAGGTGCTGGGCGCCATCGCGCCGCGGCCGGTGCTGGTGTTGCAGCCGGAACTCGATCGCGATGCCAACGTCGCGGATGTCGCCGCCGCCGTGGAGCAGGCTAAGAAGATATATTCGCTCTACGGCGCGGCCGGCGCTCTGACGCTCCACCGGCCTTGGGACTACAACCGGCTTCCCAACGCGCAGCAGGACTGGGCCATCGATTGGATGAAACAGACTCTGCATTAACCGGCGCTGCGCCGCCGGCTTGAGAAGGAGATTATCGGATGAAGACCACTATTCTGAGCCTCCTGGCTCTTACCTCAGCCGCATTTGGTGCCGCCAATGTCTGCGATGTCCGCGACTATGGCGCATCGGGAAATGGAACGGCCAAGGACACGCAGGCGATCCAGAAGGCCATTGATGCGTGCGCGCAGAAGGGCGCGGGAATCGTTTACTTTTCTCCCGGCCGCTACCTGACCGGCACCATCGTTCTGAAGAGCAATCTCACCCTGCAGATCGAGGCGGGCGCCACCATTCTCGCCAGCCCGGATGTCGACGACTACCCGCTGTTTCCGAATGCATACCAGCCCGACAGGCGCACGGGATCCGCTTTGATTTATGGCGAGGGGATCGAAAATGTGACCATTACCGGACTCGGCACTATTGATGGCCAGGGCCTCCTCTGGTGGAAGCGCACTCGCATGCCCACTCAGCCGGTTGACCATGATTTTCATAATCACCATTTGGCCAATAGCCCAGGCCAGGGAGATTACTACTTTCAGGGTAAGCCGGCCAAGGAAGAGGCCGACAAGGTGGAGAAGCACGGGCGTCCCGAGTCGATCTGGTTCGTCCATGCCACCAATATCCTGATGGAAGGATTCACGGTCCACAACTCGCCCGGCCGGACGATCGACCTGTGTTTCGGTGAGCAGGTCGTGCTTCGCGGCCTGACGATCGACAACCCGATGGAGTCTCCCACCACCGACGCCATGGACATCGAATCCTGCCGCAACGTCCACATCGACAACTGCACCCTGGGCGCGGGCGACGACCTGGTCACCGTCAAGTCCGGCGCGGATGCGGCTGGGCGCCGTGTGGGCAGGCCGTGCGAGAACGTCACGGTCACCAACTGCACGATGCTGCAGGGCCACGGAGCTATCGTGCTGGGTAGCGAGACTTCCGGCGGCGTAAAGAATGTAACGGTTTCCAATTGCGTATTCCGGGGAACGGATCGCGGTTTCCGGCTAAAGACCCAGCGCGGGCGCGGCGGAGTGGTGGATGGCTTAGTCGCGAGCAATATCGTGATGGAAGACGTCTACGAACCCTTCAGAATCACGATGTACTACGATCTCAGGACCATGCTGGGATTTACACCCACCCGACGGCCCATCCCGGCGGAAGGCGCGCAACCCGTCAACGAAGGCACGCCGGTGTGGCGAAACCTTTCTTTCCAGAACATTATGGCCAAGGGAGCGACAACAGCGGGAATTATTCTCGGCTTGCCTGAGAGCCCTTACTCGGGGATAACGTTCAGTAACGTCCGCTTGTGGGCTAAGGAGGAAGGATTATACTGTCGCTTCGCCAAGGACGTGGCTTTCCACAATGTGCAAGTTAATACGGGAGCGGGCTCCGCTCTGGTTTGCCGGAACGTGGATGACCTGGAAATCGATGGCTTCCGGACGACTGAGCCTCACGCCGAGACTCCGGTCATCGATTTGAACTCTATCACGGACGTCTTCCTGAGGGGTTCCTGGGCCGCGCCCGGCACCGATAACTTCCTGAAAGTTAGTGGTGACTCGACCCGCAATGTGGTGCTGAACGGAAACGATCTGCGTTACGCCAAGCAGGCGGTGAATGTGGGCCAAGAGGCAGCCCGCGAAGTCCGACAACAATAATTGCCGTGCAGGAGTCGCTCGGTATGAAAGTGGACAGAATAAGCGGCTCCGCTTTTCGTAGTCGGGTATATAATCCCCCTGGGGAGTTGTTAATTCAGGGCGGTATACGTTTATCCCGCCAGCCTTACAACCGGCAGAGGGCAATCTCCTGGTGTAACAGGAGAGGAGGGTGAAAAATGAGCATACGTGTGTTAGTTGCGCTGCTTGCCGTTTTCGCAGTGTCGGCATCTGCGCAAATCAGTAAAGGCAACCTGACAGGTATCGTCACCGACCCATCCGGCAGTGCCGTCCCAGCCGCTACGGTACGGCTGGTGAATACCGGCACCGGAGCGGAGAGAACCGAGCAGAGCGATACGTCCGGCTTCTATCGGTTTGTGACTCTCGACGCGGGGGCATATCGCGTCGAAGTGGAGGCGGCGGGCTTCAAGAAGTTTATCCGCGAAGGTATCGACCTGCGAGTCGATGAAACTACGACCCTCGATGTCCGGCTCGAGATAGGTCAAGCGACCGACTCGGTGACCGTGACCGCCGAATCCCCGGTGCTCCGCACCGAAGGCGCCTCGCTGGGCAATACGGTGAGCGGCCAGTCCGTCGCGGAACTGCCGATCGTTTCGCGGGACGCCATAACTCTGGTGCAACTCTCGCCCGGCATCCAGTACCGCTCCAATTCGGCGCTGCAGGTATATTCCAACGATGGAACCTCGCAGTTCGGCTCCAGCGGAACCAAGGGAATGGCGGTCTTCCTGATGGATGGCGTCATGAACATGCGCGTTCAATCCGACGGGCAAGTGGGAGGGTCGATAGGCTTCAGCCCCTCTCCGGACGCCGTCCAGCAGTTGGACGTCCACACAAACGCTTTCGACGCCGAGTATGGCCACACTGGCGGCGGAGCCGTCAGTGTCACGACTAAGAGTGGCACGAACGAATTACACTCTTCGTTTTACTGGTACCTCCAGAACAAAGATCTCAACGCCAATCCCTTTTTCAACAACCTCAGCGGTATTCCGCGTTCCGAGGCGACTCAGAACTGGTACGGTGCTTCGGTCGGCGGGCCAGTCTACATACCCAAGGTTTACAACGGCATCAACAAGACCCATTTCTTCTTCGACTTTGAAGGAACCCGGGTGCGCGGGGTAGCTCTGAACGATTACCTTACGCCGACCACGCAACAGCTTCAAGGTAACTTCTCCCAGACCACGAACTCCAAAGGGGGGGCGGTTACCATTTACGACCCCTCCACCACCGTGGCCGCCGGCAGCGGTTACGTGCGAACCCCGTTCCCTGGGAATATGATTCCGCCATCGCGCTTTGACCCTGTAGCCGCTAACATGCTCCAGTATTACCCGGCCCCGAACAGGACACCCACCTCCTCCCTCATCGACAACTTCCAGATCTTGTCGCCGAGCGGCACTAACTGGGCCAGCCTGGTGGGCAGAGTCGATCAACAGCTCGGGAGCAAGAATCAGCTCTTTCTCCGCTGGGGCTGGAACAAACGCTTCGATATCACCGTGCCGTCTTACGGCACCTGTTGCACGGCGGCGACGAATAATGACGAGTTCTCGCGCGGAAACATCATGGGGGCGATCGGCGACACCTGGCTGGTTAACCCCCGTACGGTCGTGGACTTTCGCTTCGGCTTTTACCGTTACACCGACGCTGTTCTTCCCTGGAGCACCGGCTTCGACATAACCACCCTGGGCTTTCCGACGAGCTTTGCCAACGCGGTGGACTACAAGTGGTTCCCCCGGATCACGATGAACGACGGCGACGTCCTTAACTTCGGC
>Ga0326728_10026200_pt1 | contig 10348 bp, 10 predicted proteins | sample MB3enrmetagenome_FD_207602 | JGI IMG/M metagenome (GOLD analysis project Ga0326728, IMG submission 207602) | Lab enriched peat soil microbial communities from McLean, Ithaca, NY, United States - MB31MN | ecosystem: Environmental > Terrestrial > Soil > Wetlands > Peat | place: USA: New York... | reverse complement strand
ACGTCCCGGCGCCGCCCGCCGTCGCCGCGCCCCCGCGCCCGGCGCCCGCGAACCGCGGCAAGCTCATCGCCGCGGCGGTGGCGGCCGTGCTGCTCATCGCCGTCGGCGGCGGCGTCTTCGCCTTCAAGGACAAGCTGTTCCCGAGCCCGCAGGACGTCGCGGCGGCGGCCGACGCCGCCGGCGACCGCTTCCGCACCGGCCAGGGCGCGCCGCAGGACTACGGCCAGGCGATGACCTGGTACCGCAAGGCGGCGGATCTGGGCGACGCGGCAGGGCAGAACGCGATCGGCGATCTCTACGCCAACGGCCTGGGCGTCGGCCGCGATGCGATCGAGGCGATGATCTGGTACCGCAAGGCGGCCGATCAGAGCTATCCGGCGGCCGAGAACAATCTCGGCGACCTCTACGCCAACGGCCGCGGCGTCGCGCTCGATCTGGCGCAAGCGGTGACGTGGTATCGCAAGGCCGCCGACCAGGGCTACGCGGCGGCGCAGGCCAGCCTCGCCAATCTCTACCTCGCCGGCCGCGGCGTGCCGCAGGATTACGCCCAGGCGATGGTCTGGTTCCGCAAAGCGGCCGATCAGGGCAACCCCGCCGGCGAAACCGGCGTCGGCTATCTCTACGCCTACGGCCGCGGCGTGGAGCGCGACACCGCGCAGGCGATGACCTGGTACCGCAAGGCCGCCGACCAGAACTACGCGGTGGCGCAGAACAACATCGGCTTCCTTTACGGTAATGGCTTCGGCGTGCCGCAGGATTTCGCGCAGGCGATGGTCTGGTATCGCAAGGCGGCCGATCAGAACTATGCGGTGGCCGAGGCCAACATCGGCGGGCTCTACGAGCACGGCCAGGGGGTCGCGCAGGACTACGCGCAGGCGGCCGACTGGTATCGCAAGGCCGCCGACCAGGGCAATTCGGGCGCTCAGGACGCGCTCGGCAAACTCTACGCCGACGGCCACGGCGTGGCGCAGGACTATACCCAGGCGTTGACCTGGTACCGCCGCGCCGCCGACCAGGGCAATCCGGCCGCTCAGAACAACCTCGGCAAGCTCTACGCCGACGGCCGCGGCGTGACGCGCGACACGACGCAAGCGATGAACTGGTACCGCAAGGCCGCCGACCAAGGCTTCGCGCTCGCCGAGAACAACGTCGGCGATCTCTACGCCAACGGTCAGGGCGTCCCGCAGGACGACGCGCAGGCGCTGAGCTGGTATCGCAAGGCGGCCGATCAGGGCCTCGCCGCCGCCCAGACCAACCTCGGCGTGTTCTACGCCAACGGCCGCGGCGGCGTGGCGCAGGACTACCCCCTGGCCGCCGACTGGTATCGCAAGGCGGCCGATCAGGGCGACGCGACGGCTCAGAACAATCTCGGCGATCTCTACGCCAACGGCCAGGGCGTGCAGCAGGACGACGCCCAGGCGCTGGCGTGGTACCGCAAGTCCGCCGACCAGAGCTATTCGCCGGCCGAGACCAGCATCGCCTATTTCTACGAGCGCGGCCGCGCCGTGGCGCAGGACTATGCGCAGGCGGTCGCCTGGTACACGAAGGCCGCCAACCAGGGCAACGCGATCGCCCAGAACAATCTCGGCCTGCTCTACATGAACGGCCAGGGCGTGACGCGCGATTACGCGCAGGCGATGACGCTGTTCCGCAAGGCCGCCGACCAGAACGACTCGGCGGGGGAGGACAACATCGGCTATCTCTACGCCAACGGCCTCGGGGTGCAGCAAAACTACGCACAAGCGATGAGCTGGTATCGCAAGGCGGCCGACCAGGGCAACGCCGTGGCCCAATCCGACGTCGGCGATCTCTACGCCAACGGCCAAGGCGTGCAGCAGGACTTCGCCCAGGCGCTGTCGTGGTATCGCAAGGCCGCCGACCAGGGCAACGCGTCGGCCGAGAACAACGTCGGCTACTATTACGAGAAGGGCCGCGCCATCGCCCAAGACTACAATCAGGCGGCCGTCTGGTACCGCAAGGCGGCCGAACAAGGCGTCTCGACCGCGCAGAACAATCTCGGCGTCCTGCTGATGAACGGCCAAGGCGTGCCGCAGGACTACGCCGAGGCGATGAGCTGGTTCCAGAAGGCGGCGGCGCAGGGCAATTCCGCGGCGCAGGACAACATCGGCTATCTCTACGCCATGGGCCACGGCGTCGCGCAGGATTACGCTCAGGCGATGACCTGGTATCGCAAAGCCGCCGACCAGGGCTACGCGCTGGCGGCGGTCGACATCGGCGACCTTTACCGCGACGGCCATGGCGTGCCGCAGGACTACGCCGAGGCGCTGAACTGGTACCGCAACGCCGCCGAACAGGGCAACCCCGACGGGCAGTTCAACCTCGCTTCGCTGCTGGAGCACGGCCAGGGAACCGCCGTCGACCTCAACCAGGCGATCGGCTGGTATCGCCGCGCCGCCCTCCAGGGCAACAACGCCGCCGCAGACGCCGTCAAACGTCTGACCGGGCAGGCGGCGGCGACCGTCAAGAAGTGAGGGCGAGCGCCGTCCGCGAGCGCGCCTCGATCAATAGCGCTCGTAATGCCGCACCGTCACGACTTCGATGCGGCCTTGCGGGCCGATGAAGCCGGACATCAGCCAGCTCGTCACGCTGACGACGATCGCGCAGAGGATCGCCGGTCCCAGGCCGGCGACGACGAAGCCGCCGAGGACGTGCGACACCAGCTCGATCATCAGGCCGTTGATCACCAGCAGGAACAGGCCGAGCGTCAGCAGGGTGATCGGCAAGGTCAGGATCACCAGGATCGGCCGCACGATCGCGTTGACCACGCCGAGCAGCAGCGCCGCCGCGATCAGGCTGCCGGTCGTGCGAATCTCGACCCCGGGAACGAGCTGCGAAGCGAGCCATAGACCAAGCGCGACGACGACCGCGCGGATCAGAAATCCTCTCATGAGCCTGCGCTCCCCTGTTGCTCCCGCTATCTAGGCGCGGCGGCGGCGGACCGCCAGAGCGCCGCCGCGATGACGCGCGACTGGAGATCGCTTATCTTTGGGCGCGGAGGCCCGCCATGTCCGATCCCAACCGTCCCGTCGCCATCCGCGCCGCCGACGCGCCGCCTCGCGCCAAGCCGTCGAACTACCCCGAGCCCTTCGCCACGGTCATGCAGCGCCGCGAGAAGCGGCCGCTCGGCGATCCGTTCGGCCTGACGAATTTCGGCGTCAACCTGACGCGGCTCTCGCCCGGCGGGTCTTCCGCGCTGCGCCACGCGCATTCCAAGCAGGACGAGTTCGTCTATATCCTCGAAGGGAGCCCGACGCTGCACGCCGACGAAGGCAAGTTCGCGCTCGCGCCGGGCATGTGCGCAGGCTTCAAGGCGGGGACCGGCGACGCCCATCGCCTGGTCAACGAGACCGACGAGGACGTCGTCTATCTCGAAATCGGCGACCGCACGCCGGGCGACGCGGTGAGCTATCCCGACGACGACATTCGCGCCGATTTCGTCGACGGCAAGTGGCGGTACGCCCACAAGGACGGAACGGCGTATTGACCAAGCCTCAGCCGCGGCCGCCGGCGCCCACCTGCGCCCGATAGCGGCCGGGCGGAACGCCCATCAGTCGCTTGAAAACGCGGTTCAAGTGGCTCTGGTCGGCGAAGCCGCAGGCGGCGGCCGCTTCGCTCAACCCCATGCCTTCGCCGAGCAGCCGCCGCGCTTGGCGAAGCCGCGCCACGGTTTGCTGCTGACGGGGGGTGAGGCCGGTGCAGCGAAGGTAAAGCCTTTCCAGGTGAAAGGGCGACAGCCCGGCTCGGTTCGCCAGGCGCCGCAACGTCTGGCCGTGGGCGAGGTCGGCGAGGAGTTCCCGGCGCGCTTGCCGGACCGGCCTCGGCTCGACGGCGGCCGAGGGCGCGGCGGCGCCGAGAATCGACGTCGTCAGCGCCGCCAGCCCGGTCAACGCCTCGGTCGAGCCGTCGTCGCCGCCGACGGCGAGCGCGAAGGCTCGATCGAAGGCGGCGCGCCAACCCGCCGAAGCGATGCGGCCCCAGCGCGGCCGCGCCGTCGGCGGCGCAGGCTCGTCGAGGCAGAGAACGCGGAAATCGACGCCGGCGTCGTCGAGGCAGCGATGCGCGACATGGGGCGGCAGGACGAATCCTTGCCCCGCGCCGACATCGAACCGCGCCTCGCGCAGGGCGATGACGCGAACGCCCCGCTCCACCAGGCCGAGAACGAGGTGGTCGTGGTCGTGCCACGGCGTCGCCGCCTTCGCCCCCGTCGCCTGAACGGCGTGAACGCGGGCCGCGGTCCAGTGGCGAATGGGCTCGCGCGGCATCGCCTCAAGGCAAAGCGGGTGAAAACAGAGCGAGGATCGCCATACCACGCTCGCCGGCGGTCACCGAATGCTCGACGTTTTGCGGAATGACCGCCAAACTGCCCGGCCGATAGTCGCGCGGCCGGCCGTCCAATTCCAGGCGCCCTTCGCCGTCTAGAACCACGTGCTGCTCCACTTCGGATTCGTGGCGATGGGCGAGCATGCGGCAGTTGGGGTCGATCGACACCAGGACCGTGGTGAAGCGTCCCGCGCTCTCGGCGCCCGAGACCAATCGGCGCAACCGGACGCCGGCGAACTTGGGATGATCGTTCCAGACGGGCTGTTCCGACGGCGGCAGGTCGCCGCCCGCCAGCCGATCCAACAGCGGATTGTGAAACATCGCGCGCTCCTCGATAGGCCGTCGCGTCATGGCGTAGAGCCGAGGGCGTCGGCGGTCTTGGACAAGCTTGCGCTTATGTTTCGGCTGCACCGGCCAACGCACGGCCGGGACGAATGAAGCCGTTGAGTTCTCTCTCGGCGCGCCCGATCGTTCTGCTTCCGCGTCGAACCGAAGACGTCAGATGCAAGCGAATCGAAACAATCGAGCGGGCGCCGGCCTCACGCCCCCCGGCCAATCCCCACGTACTTGAACCCCATCGCGCGCATGGCGCTCTGCGGGTAGATGTTGCGCAGGTCGATCACCACCGGCTCGCGCAGCGCCGCCTTGACGCGGGCGAGGTCGAGGGCGCGGAACGCGTCCCACTCGGTGACCACGACCAAGGCGTCCGCCCCCTCCAGACAGGCGTAGGGGCCGCTGGCGAATTCGACGCCGGGCAGCAGCCTGGCGGCCTGCGTCGCCCCTTCCGGATCGAAGGCGACGATCGTCGCTCCCGCCTGCTGCAGCAGCGGCAGGATCACCAGGCTCGGCGCGTCGCGCATGTCGTCGGTGTTGGGCTTGTAGGTCAGGCCGAGCACGGCGATGCGCTTGCCCTTCACCGAGCCGCCGCAGGCGCGCACGATCTTGCCCGCCATCGCCACCTTGCGCTTGTCGTTGACGTCGACCAGCGTCTCCACCAGCCGCATCGGCGAGCGGGCGTCGATCGCCAGCTTGGTCAGCGCCAGCGTGTCCTTGGGAAAGCACGAGCCGCCGAAACCGGGGCCGGGGTTGAGGAAGCGGCGGCCGATGCGCTTGTCGAGGCCGACGCCGTGGGCGACGTCCATCACGTCGCCGCCGACTTTCTCGCACAGGTCGGCGATCTCGTTGATGAAGGTGACCTTCATCGCCAGAAAGACGTTGGCGGCGTATTTGACCAGCTCGGCGGTGCGGCGCGTCGTATAGACGATCGGGCTGCCGTTGCGCTCGAGCGGCTGATAGATCTCGCGCATCACTTTCCGCGCCGCGTCGTCCTCGACGCCGATCACCACCCGGTCGGGTTGCTTGAAATCGTCGATCGCCGCGCCCTCGCGCAGGAATTCCGGATTGCAGGCGACGGCGAACGTCTCGGGCGGCGCGCGTTCGGCGAGGATGCGCAGGATTTCGTCGCAGGCGCCGATCGGCGAGGTCGACTTGTTGACGACCACGACGAAGCCTTCGATCGCCTCGCCGATCTCGCGCGCCGCCTGATAGACGTAGCGCATGTCGGCGCCGCCGTCGCCCGGCAGCGTCGGCGTGCCGACGCAGATGAAGACCGCTTGCGCGCTGCGCATGCCCTCGCGGATGTCGCCGGTGAACGACAGCCGGCCGGCGCGCTGGTTGGCGGCGACGAGCTCGCTCAAGCCCGGTTCGTAGATCGGCGATTGGCCGGCCTTGAGCGCGGCGATCTTGCTTTCGTCCTTGTCGACGCAGACGACCTCGTGACCGAAGTCGGCCAGGCACGCCCCCGAGACCAAGCCGACATAGCCCGCGCCGATCATGGCGATGCGCATCGATTCTGGCCCCCCGCGCGTTGCTGGCGCGTTTTAGTCGTCCGCGCCCGACCCGGCAAGGCGACGCCCCAGCCGCGACCGCAGGAATTGCGCGAAGCGCGCCGCCTCCGCTTGGTCGCGAAAGACGCGGGTCGGCGCGATCGCCGGCGCGCCTTGGCGCGGCCACAGATAGACGAGGCCGCCGGCGTCCTCGGCCTCGAGGCAATCGGCGAAGCGCCAGCGCAGCGGCGCGGCTAGGCCGTCGAGTCTGAGCCCGTCGGCTTCGACGCTGAGGACGAGCGGCCCGGCGGCGCGCAAGCGCTCGATCTCCGCTTCGGCGAGGCGGCGGCTGACGAAGAAGCGCCGTCGCGTCGCCAGCCGCTGGACGAGAAAGGCGGCGGCGCAGATCAGCAGCGTCGCCTCGGCCGGGCGGCGGCCGAGGAGCCCGGTCAGCGCCAGAACGGCGACAAAGAGGATCGCCAGAACGAAAGCGGCGAGCGGCGCGAGATGGGCGGCGGTCAGCCCGCCGGCGAGCGATCGCCTGAGGCCCGCGCGCGCCGCGGCGACTCGCGCCTCGTCGGCGGTGAGGGTGAAGGCGTAAGGGCCGAAGTCGCCGGTTCCCGACGCGCTCATGCTTCGTCCGGCGCCGCCGCGGCGATCGCCAGCGCATGCAGCCCGCCGGCGAATTCGGCCGCGAGCAGCGCGTTGACCATGCGATGGCGTTCGACCCGGCTCTTGCCGGCGAAGGCCGGGCTCACGATATGGAGGCGGTAATGGGTTTCGCCGCCTGGGCGGGCGCCGGAATGTCCGGCATGGCGGTCTGATTCGTCGACGATATCCAGTCGGGTCGGGCGCAGCGCCTCGGTCAGCGCGGCGGCGATGCGGTCTTTTCTGGTCATTGTCGCGGTCCTTCAGCGCACCGCTTGCCTCGCGGCGCGCGACTTGTCAAAGACGTGTCCCCGACTCAACTCTTGCCGCTGGGGCGAGTCGGCGCCTAAGGTTGGTCGATGGATCTGAATTCACGCTTGTTCGACCGCATCCGAGTCAAGCCGCGCCGCGACCGCGAAGCGCCGGCCCCGACGACGACGATGCGCTGCGAGTTCCCCGGCTGCGCCGCCGAAGGCGAGTTCCGCGCGCCCAAGGGGCGCGAGCGCGAGGGCGAGTACTTCTGCTTCTGCAAGGACCACGTCCGCGAATACAACGCGGCCTACGATTATTTCCGCGGCATGGACGACGAATCGCTGGCGAAGTTCCGCCAGGCGGAAACGATCGGCCACCGCCCGACCTGGAAGATGGGGCCGCGCGGCGGCGCCGGCGCCGGTGTGCGCCATGTCGACGAGTCGATCTACGCCGAGGCGCGGAATATGCGTCGGCGCGGCGCGCGGCGCGCCGACGGCCAGGCCCCTCCCCCCCGCTACAACGCGCTGGCGTTGAAGGCGTTGTTCGTCCTCGACCTCGACGCCAACGCCACCGAGGCGGGGATCAAGGCGCGCTACAAGGAACTGGTCAAACGCCATCATCCCGACGCCAATGGCGGCGACCGTTCCTCGGAAGACAAATTGCGCGAAATCATTCAGGCCTATAATTACCTCAGGGCCAACAAGCTGGTCTGACCAGCCGCCGCGGCCCCCGGGCGATTTTCACGTATTTTTCGGGGGCCGATCGGCGTTTCGCGCGCCGGCGAGCGCGCCTATAGTGTGATCGTCACCCCCGCCGCCCGCCGCGCCGGGGCATGGAGGAGCAATGAGACCCGCGCCTGTTCCGCCTTCGACCGCAACGCCCGCCGTCCCCGGCGCCCCGGACGCGCTGATTTCCGTGCGCGAGGCGTTCCGCATCGATTCGGACATGAAAGCGCCGGGCTATACGGCACCCGACGAGCACGTGCCGGACATCGATCCCGACTATCTGTTCGACCGCGACACCACTCTCGCGGTCCTCGCCGGCTTCGCCTTCAACCGCCGGGTGATGATCACCGGCTACCACGGCACCGGCAAATCGACCCACATCGAGCAGGTCGCCGCGCGGCTCAACTGGCCGCTGGTGCGCATCAATCTCGACAGCCACGTCTCGCGCATCGACCTCGTCGGCAAGGACGCGATCGTGCTCAAGGACGGCAAGCAGATCACCGAATTCCGCGACGGCATGCTGCCGTGGGCGCTACAGAACAACATCGCGATCTGTTTCGACGAATACGACGCCGGCCGCCCCGACGTGATGTTCGTCATTCAGCGCGTGCTCGAGGTCTCGGGACGGCTGACGCTGCTCGACCAGCGCCGCGTTATCCGGCCACACCCGGGCTTCCGCCTGTTCGCCACCGCCAACACCATCGGCCTGGGCGACACGTCGGGCCTCTATCACGGCACCCAGCAGATCAACCAGGGCCAGATGGACCGCTGGTCGATCGTCGCCACGCTCAACTACCTGCCGCACGACAAGGAAGTCGACATCGTGCTGGCCAAGGCGCCGCATTATCGCAAGAGCAAGGAAGGCCGCGACATCGTCAACAAGATGGTGCGCGTCGCCGACCTCACCCGCAACGCCTTCGTCAACGGCGACCTGTCGACGGTGATGAGCCCGCGCACGGTGATCACCTGGGCGGAGAACGCCGAGATCTTCAAGGACATCGGCTTCGCCTTCCGGCTCACCTTCCTCAACAAGTGCGACGAGCTCGAGCGGACGATGGTGGCCGAGTTCTACCAGCGCTGCTTCGGCCAGGAATTGCCGGAGAGCGCGCTGAACGTCGCGCTGACCTGAGGCGGGCGGCGACCCGACATCGCGGTCAGGCCGCAGCGTCGCTACGGCCGAAGGGCCACATCGGCGCCCGCGCCGCGGCGGGCGAGTGCGGCGCAGCCTTCGCGAAGGCGGACGGCTGGGCCCGGGGTTCGGCGGGAGCGCCATTGCGGGCTGCGAGCGCTGCGGCGATTGCCCGATCGACGGCGATGTCGTCCCGCGAGCCGGGCGCGAAGGAATCGCCGGGCAGGTCGCGGGTGGGGTCGAATGTCGGCCCACGAGGGCCGACGCCATGGGACAGCGCGGCGGCGGCGTAAGGCAGCAACAGCGCCAGCCGCAGAATCAACGGCAGCCCGAAGCGTAGCGCGAGCGAGACAAGCAGGATCGCCGCCGCGGGAACGAACAGTTCGTGCGGCTGATCGGCTGACCCGAGATTGACGGGGAATCTGGCTTGCAGCAGCGGCGCGACCGTTTCCGGCTGCGCCCACCACAAGACGGCGAACGCGAGCAGCGGGGCGAGCAGGCGAGCCAATCCGAACGAGCGCACGACGAGGATCCGAGGGCGAGAAACGGCGCTTGATCGTCGGTCCATCTTCTTAACGGACGCTGAAATCGACCCCAGGGCGCCGCGCGGAAAGGTTAACGCTTCCGCAAGCGGCGGCGGGCCGGCTTCGGCGCGCGTTCAAAGCCCCGGGCGCCAACTTGCCGCTATGTCGATCGCTCGAACTCGGCCATAAGGCGCCATGGCTTCCCTGACTTCGACCGCCGCCCGCCGCGCCAACGCCGCCGCGATCTTCGCCGTCGCCGTCACCGTCCTCTGTTGGGGCTCGGCCTTCCCGCTGATCCGCGTCGGCATGCGCGACCTCGGCGCGCTCGAGCTGGCGGCGGCGCGGTTCGCGGTCGCCAGCGCGCTGGCGCTGCTGTGGTTGGCCTACCGCCGCCCGCCCCTGCCGACCCGCGCCGACGCTGGCCGCTTCCTGGTTTGCGGCCTGATCGGCATCTCCGTTTACAACGGCCTGCTCAACCAGGGCGAGCGCACGGTGAGCGCCGGCGCGGCGAGCTTCATCGTCAACGTCGCGCCGATCCTGACCGCAATTATGGCGACCGTTTTCTTACGCGAGCGGTTTTCGGCCTGGGGCTGGGGCGGCGCGCTGATCAGCTTCGCCGGCGTCGGCCTGATCGCGCTCGGCCAACCGGGCGGGCTCGCGTTGGGCGGCGGGGCGAGCCTCGTCGGCGGGGCGGCTTTATGCACGGCGATCTATTTTGTTTTGCAGCGCCCTCTTGTCCCCCGCTACGGCGCGCTCGCCTGCACTGCCTACACGCTGCTTGCCGGGGCGCTGTTCCTGGCGCCGTTCCTGCCCGGCGCTGCGCCGATTCTCGTCGCGCCCGAGAGGGCGCGCGCAGCGGCGACGGTGGTCGCGCTCGGCGTCTTTCCCGCGGCGATCGGCTAC
>Ga0326728_10026197_pt1 | contig 10349 bp, 8 predicted proteins | sample MB3enrmetagenome_FD_207602 | JGI IMG/M metagenome (GOLD analysis project Ga0326728, IMG submission 207602) | Lab enriched peat soil microbial communities from McLean, Ithaca, NY, United States - MB31MN | ecosystem: Environmental > Terrestrial > Soil > Wetlands > Peat | place: USA: New York... | reverse complement strand
TTGATTAAATAAGGGCTTGTGCGTGGCATATTCTCGCTCGTCTGAGCGGGAACATCTTAGCAAGGGGCGGGGCGGCATGCAACAATAATACGTCATATTATTTATGGAAACGAGTACTTAGGATCGACTGTTCCGGCAGCGCGGGCTTTTTGGCCGCGTTGGAGCAGTAGCAACCGAGGCTGACTGGCTCACGAAATAGTTCAACAAGCTATTTCGTGCGCCATTTCTGCGCCGGAGAATGACAAAACAAGTGAATTCCCCAAAGATTCCCCAAACAAAACCGCCGTTTTGGCGGTTGATTCCGCCTGCCCAGCCCTGTTAGAATCCGAAGGCGACGTGAAGTTCCCAAAAAAGCTCAAGTACCGCGGCCAGGTTTTGGCGCGCATCTACGCCAAGACGGCCACCCACCCTTACCGCCTGTATTGGCGGGTTGACCGGAAGACCCGAATTAAGGAGTTCCGCAGCTACGCCGAGGCAAAGCGCGTGGGGGATAAGCTGGTCATAGACCTTGCCAAAGGCTCTCAAGTCACCGCACTGACCCCAAAGCAAGCCTCCGACGCCCTGGCCTCCCTGCAACGGCTCGACCGCTTTTACGAGGCCACCGGCAGGCGCGTGTCCTTGCTATCCGGCATCTTGGAGTATTGCGAGGCGGCACAGAAATTGAACGGGCAGACCGTCGGTGAAGCGGTGGAGCGATACCTTGCCACTGTCGCGGTCGTCCAGCGGAAGGCGCTGGCTGAGGCCGTGGTCGAGTTTATTGCGAGCCGAAAGCACCTTGCGGAGGCGGCGGACGGCAAGCGGTCAAGGCATTCTCCTGTTTACGAGGGCAATGTCGCCGCATGGATAACTAAGTTCGCGGAGACCTTCCCCGGCTACGCGGTTTGCGACGTGAACAAGGAGCATTTGAACGCCTACATCGGAAAGTTCAAGGAGATTTCCAGCAAGAGTCGCAACGACCGGCGGGCGACGGTCAAAATGTTCTTGAGGTGGTGCGCGGCTAAGGACTACCTGCCGCAGAATCACCGGCTATTCGAGGCCGTGGACTTCAAGGCGGAGGATGTGGACATGGCCGAGATTGATTTTTACCGTTCCAAGGAATTGCGCGACATGCTCAACGGCGCGAATGCCGCGTTGCTCCCCTACATCGCATTAGGCGGGTTGGCGGGACTGCGGCGCGAGGAGATTATGCGCCTGGAATGGGCGGACGTGTGGCGGGTTGGCGGCAATGTGGAAATCTCCTCTCGCATCGCCAAAGGCCGCAAGCGCCGGTTGGTGAGCATCTGCCCGGCGCTGGCCGCATGGCTCCGGCCGTACCGGAACGCCGCCGGGTTGGTATGGGGTGGTAACGCCCACGCGCTTGAGGCAGCGTTGAAAACAATGCGGTTAGCCGCAAATGTTCCGTCCCGGCGCAACGGGTTGCGCCACTCGTTCGTGACGTATCACTTCGCCATGCACAGCAACGAAAACCTGACCGCAGCCGAAGCGGGGAATAGTCCGCAAATGGTTCACCAGCATTACAAGGGTTTGGTTGCGCGAAATGAGGCAGTGGAGTGGTTCGGGGTCAAGCCCAGCCGCGCAGCCGGGGGCGAGAACGTCATCCAGCTTGGAAAAGCCGCGTTGAAATAGACCTCAACCCATAGGACGCCAATGCCACAAAGAAAACCGCCACTTAGATATTTGTCCGAAGCTCACCTTGTTTACGGCGAAGTGCAACGCCACTTTCAAGCTAAGAACATTGAACTGCCGCAGGATTGGGAGTCATTGGTTGGCTGCGCTTGCTTTCCAGCCCAAGTGGCGGAACAAACATATCAAGGCGGATGGGGAACCGATTCGACGGGCAAGAGAATCCCATTGATGGACAAGCAAACACCGCTCAAGGAAAAGTGGCAAGTTGTCACAAACTCTTTTGCGCGCCAGCCGGACTTGACTTTGGAAATACTTGTCTTTGCACGGGACTGTATCAACCGCTACGACGAGAATAAATGCCTCACGCAGGATGGGGTCGTGCGGGCCTTTCTACTCAAGTTTGGCTCTAGCGGCCTGATAAAAATGAACAATGGAAAATTTCGGAAGTGGACGATAGACGAAGCCCCATATTTCACTGGCCTTAAGTTTATTCCCGTTCAAAAAATGACTGACGGTGAAATCGCGCAATACCTCAGCCGCCCTGGGTTACAGGTCACGAAGGACACGGTGAAAAAAGTACGCCAAACTCTTAGTTTCGTCATTAGAAATGGGCAGTACTACTATTTCCGCAAAGGGGAACGGAAGCGCCCGAAAAAATCCCTTTGAAGCATTTGTTGTCTTGCCGCATTGCCGCTTAACTTGCGGTAATGAAAGCTAAAGAACTTGAAGCCGAGGCCGACACGACAACCAAGTTGTCGGTGACACCACCAGCGCCCGCTGGGTTTATTGACACTGCTGAAATGCTCCGGCGAGTACCCGTCAGCCCAGGCACCTTGCAGAATTGGCGCAAGGCTGGGAAAATCCCATTTTGCCGCTTGACCGGGCGGAGGGTGATATGGCACTGGCCGTCGGTTGAGGCCACCCTCTTGCGGGTGCAACGCGGAGGCACAAATTGAAAGGGCCCGTGACCGCCGCAAACGATTGGCTGCTCCGGCAGGTGGACTGGCAAATCTTCGGCACGCTGACTTTCAAGCAGGCGCGGCTTCCCGAACGGTTCCGACTGAGCATGTTCTTTACAATGCTCCGCAAGCTGGCTGACCGGCTCCATTTGTATTTTCCACGGCTCGTGTGGGCTTTGCGCCAGGATGGCGACGGCCTATCGAGCCAACGGCATTTTCACTTTTTACTCGCAGGGCTACCGAGGCACGCGGCGACCAACCGGACATGCAGTTTCATTTCCGACCAATGGCAACGGCTTGGCGGAGGAATGGCTCGCATCGCGCTGTACGACCCCACGCTAGACGGTGTGGCCTACATCCTAAAATACTCGGGACAGGCAATCCAGATGGGCGGCATTGAGTCCGCGAAGTTTGGGCCGCGCAACTGCGAACTCATGCTGTCGAACAGCCTTGCGCGGATGCTCATGGCTCGTCGTAAAGACAGAGAGGCGTCTAGCACACCGAAAAAGGTTTGAAGGCGAACTGCCGACAGACTGAAATGGGAATTCTCCCTTGTGTGACATGCAGAGCCGGGAAGGTCAAAGACCACCCGGCTTGAAGGATTACTATGCCTACGAGTGATACTGTAAGCGCCATGAAGGCCCCAGAAAGGGAGCCGCAGGGCGACCTCCAAACAGTTGGACAAGGAGGCGCGGCTCCGGCCAGCGTTGTGCCGGGACCACCGGGCAGCACCTTCACGCCCGCGCCCGCGCCTCAAGGAGCAGCAACGCCCGCGCCCCGGCAGGAACTCGCCAACAGGCCGCGCAGGCGCAAGGTGCGGCGTGTAGGCCAGAGCCGAATTAGGGCTAAAGTGAAGCGCAAACCTGGCCGTCCAACCGAGTTTAAAAAGCTCTTCTGCGAACAAGGGCGCAAGCTCGTGGAGGCGGGGTTCACCGACAGTTTTTTGGCATATTTCTTTAGCGTTTCGGGAGTCACCTTCTATATGTGGCAAAAACGGTATCCAGCGTTCAAAAAGGCGATTGATAGAGGCAGGAAATACGCGGTCGCGCAAGCCAAAAAAGAGGAGGCGGAAGCCGCTAAAGCTTGGGAGAATGACCGACGATTTGTTTAGAGTTTCTTTAGCCCATCTTTAGCCTTTAGGCGCTTGCCAGAAGAAGCCAAACAGCGCAGCGGGAGCCGGTGGCCGCAATGCCGAGCGGAACGCGCCGCCGAACGCGCCTCAAGCGAGCCTAGCGCCAGCGGCGGGCGGTGTGGCGCAGCAGGCGAAGGCGGCGCTCCAAGCTGCGACGCCGCCCGCGCAGCCAAAGGCGACAGTGGAGCAAAGCAAATGAAGCGCGGATTATTGCGGATGGAGCTTCTTGTAAGCCTCCACTTGCTTCTTTATCTCGTACACCTGCATCTCGTAATCGCCGGGCCACTCTTTGGTGGCGGCGGCGGCAATGGAGTTGTAAATGGTGAGCGGAACCCCCTCTTTCATGGCGGGTGCGCCACTTACAGCCGTGGCCGATGAGCCGCGAGATTGTCCACGGGCGGCAGGACGAGCCACGCCAACGGTTTGGATTTCCACCAATTGAGCCGGAATGTCTCCGGCTGAAAACGCCGCCGCTCGCTTTCGGGCTTCGGCCAATTCCGGGGCCGACATTTTTAGCGCAATATCATCCCGCAAGCTCTTCGCATTTTCTCGGCCTTGTGCGGCGGCCAGACTAAACCACTTATGCGCCTCGATTCTGTTTGTTGGCGTATCTGCCGCTTCCAAGTACATCACGCCAAGCATGGACTGTGATGCCCCGTGACCCTGTTTAGCAGCTTCAAAATACCACTCCGCCGCCTTTTGCGTGTCTTGCAAGACGCCAAGGCCCTGCCGGTATGCAAAACCCAGTGCGCACTGGGCGTCAGCCATTCCTTGTTCCGCAGCCTTTTGAAACCACTGGAAAGATTCTTTGGCGTTTTTTTCAACCCCTGTGCCGTCGCGATAATCCACTCCAAGGTTAAACTGGGCCGTTTCGTCACCCATTTCAGCCGCCTTTCGATACCAGACCACCGCTTCCGCTTTATCCTGTGGGACACCGTCGCCATCGTCGTACTTCACCCCAAGGTAAAACGACGCAGCGGAGGAACCAAGGTCGGCGGCTTTACGATACCACTTCACCGCCTCGCGAGCATCCTTTGTTACACCAGACCCGTCCTCATAACTGTGCGCGAGCTTTAGGATCGCCTCAAAATGTAAAAACCCTCCGACTTCTTTATCAGCGGCTTTGCGGTACCACTTCGCGGCCTCAACATCATCTTGAATGACGCCTAGGCCAGAGGCATAGCAAAGAGCGAGTTGATATTCAGCGTCCTCGTTGTCACGCTCGGCTGCCTTGCGAAACCATTCGGCGGCTCTGCGTGGGCTTTTTTCAACGCCGTTTCCCTTAAGGTAAAACAAACCAAGCTTCTCTTGCGCATCGGCGTTTCCTTGCTCGGCAGCTTTTTGATACCACTTGGCTGCCTCTATTGCGTTCGTAGGGACGCAATATCCAACCTCGTAATAACCGCCTAATATCTTTTGAATGAGAGAATGCCCGCGCTGCGCGGATTCGGTTAGCATTTCTATCGCGGCGGTGTTAAGTGTGGAATTTGTCATACCAGCCTCAGAGTTGAGCACCATCGTAAGATTCAGTTCGGCCATCTCAGCGTTGAGTTCGGCAAGAGAACCGTCATCCCCTCCATGTTCAGCCGCTTTAATGTACCATTTTATCGCCTCTTTTGTGTCCTGAACTACCCCTACTCCGTCCCGATAGCAGGTGCCAAGATTATCTTGGGCGATGCCGTCGCCCTGATCGGCAGCTTTGCGGTACCAATTCACGGCTTCGACCGCGTTGGAAGCTACGCCAACGCCGTTCGCGTAACAGCTCCCAAGGTTGCGCTGGCTAATCGCCAGCCCTTGCTCGGCCGCTTTCCGAAACCAACTCACCGCCTCTACCCCGTTGGAAGCCACGCCAACGCCTTTTTTGTAACAATTACCAAGATTATTTTGACCGCTTGCGTCACCCTGGTCGGCTGCCTTGCGATACCATTTTGCTCCTTCTACGGCATCAAGAGGAACGCCCGCGCCTTCACAATAGCAACTACCGAGCCGCTGCTCTCCCTCGGCCAGTCCCTGGTCTGCGGCTTTCCGAAACCACTTTATGGCTTCGACATCATTCGTGGTCACTCCGTAGCCGTTGGCATAGCAGTGCCCAAGTCCGCTCTGAGCCACCGCCAGCCCTTGCTCGGCCGCTTTCTGATACCAACTAACCGCCGCCGCCAGATTGGTTTCAACGCCCCGCTCGCCGTTAAAATATCTCGTTGCAAGCTCGAATTCCGCCTCAGCGGAGCCACCTTGAGCTTTCGAGCGCAGTCTTTCAACGTGCATGGCCTTCAATTCGGCTGGGCTTGGGTGGTGCCAGATTGCATACACACCGAATGCAGCGGCAACGAGCAGGAGGATCAAGCAGATGCCACCAAAAACGAAAGGTCGTTTTGAAACTGGCCGTTTAAGGGTGAACTCGGCCTGGCAATGTGGGCAGGCAATTCGCTGCCCAACCCCATCGGCTGGGAATTCCACGCCGCCTTTGCAGTGCGGGCAGTGCATCGTCATCAATGCAGGATTGCTCATTGAATTGGCTCGTTGCAACAAGGCTTACCAGAACCAGGCCGCGCCGTCCACAACCAAATCCGGTCGGGTTTCGCAAAAATCCCCGTTTCGGAGCGTGAGCAGCCGAATGAACCGGTGCCAGGGTCCAGCGACCGGCGCTGGAATCACCCCCATCGTAGATCAACTCCGCCTGGTGGACGGCCAATAAGTCAATGTTCACGGCGGCATATCTGGGCAAAAGGCCACATCTCCGCCGCCGCAGCGATTCAACGCAGTTATTAAGTTGACGTGGCAGCGACATTCGTGGCAATTCAATGCGTGCTGGAAGGAAAAGCGATTCATCCAGGAGAGCGATGGACAAAAGTTTTTATGGAAGACGACCTTGCAAGTGCTTTTTCAAGACAGGAACAGGAGCTTGGGAATGCCATCGGCAAAGCTACCGCCAGCGTGCTTTCGCCGTCGGCGGCAAACATTCCCGATGATTTTCTGTCCCCAGTCGAAAACGTGATGAACGGAGCCAGGCAGTTCATGGCGCAAAACTCCGACCAAACTCGTGTTGACGTGTATCCCGCGCTTGAACTGCACCGCGTTTACGACCGCGACGTGCCGCGTGGATTCAAGACCGGCGCAGGCGGCCAGCTTGTGCCGGTGCCAGGTGATGATTGGCGAAGCCGATGGCAAGCCGCTGCCAAACAATCCGGCGATAACAATGCCGCGCAAGTTTTTAAGAAAACCGGCAGAATGATTGCGCTGAAAAGCAGTGGCGTGTGGCCGGCTTTGGGCGACGGGGCAGGCGGCTACGGCGATGCTCTGGGCAACGCTTTTGCCCCTTTCGCGGTCGGTAGTGGAATGGATACAGACGAGGTGAGCCGGGAAGAGACGGTTGCGCTGGGATTGATGAACGACGGTGACACGGCTGAACCAGCAACTATTCCATCTCCTGAACAGATTGCCGAAAGGTTCGCTGCGAAACTACGTCAATACTTAACAACATTGGAAGACGCGGAGCAGAAGCGACGAAGTGACCCGCTTACCTTTGGCACAAGCGATGACCTTGTGGAATTAGCTGCGGCAAAAATAGGCGCTTCGGAAAAGCTGACACCTAAACTCATTCGAGAAGTGAAGCTTCTCGTTGAAAGGGCTATTGAAAGAGGAATCAGCGAAAACGATGAAATACTAACTAACATCTATGTGGCAATCAACGAACCGGAAAAGGCCAACAAGTGTCGCCGGGGAGCGGCGGCCCGTCAGGCTGCTGAAATTGCCGAATTACTTAATCGCGGTAACAGCTACACTCTAATCCAAGCTGCCGAGCGCCTGCTCGCAAACTCAGAGGATCTGACGCCGGAAATATCCGAGCAACTTTTAGATTTGGTCGAAAAGGCGTTCGAGCGCGGCGTCGGTGAAAAATACAATTTGCGCGCCAAAGGCCACTGGATTTTGGTTAAAGTTTATGAGCAGAAGCACGAGCCGGAGAAAGCCGAGAACCATTGGCAACAGTATTTGGAAAGCGCGGACGGGTTCATCCTTTTGGTCGCCGCACAAGATCAACTAGCGGCGCTTGGCGAAGACGTTGAATTAAAGGCGGGTGCTCGAATTCTCGATATGCTGACTAAAGCCGTTCAAAAAATCCCGGACAATTTCCCGAATTACCACGCCACGGCATATCGCACGACGGCTGAAGTGCTCGAAGCCATCGGCGATCTTACACACGCCGTCGAATACTACGAATATGCGCTGCAAAAAAATCCGAAACTTCCCGTAAAACGGCGATTGAATGTGTTAAAGAAAGCGGTCCAAGTCGAACCGCATCCCGGAGAAAGCAACAAAAGTGACATTAAAATTGGCTAACGGGCAGCCTCTGTCTTGCAACTATTCGCCCCCGCCCCTGCGTGCTGCGCCTCTCTCCAAGGTCGTTAAAACTTCCCGGCTTCCTGTCCAACCTTCTTGGCTACGCTAAATTTATTCGTATGGTGTGATTCAAGACCCGCCCAGCGCTGGCGTCAAGGCTAAATTCGGGGCGCGACCGGCTCCGCGTGGTCAAACGCCGCGACCGGCGGCAAGGTCAAAGGCAACCCCGCTGGCGGTTACCCCCTGAAAAGCTCTTCAAACTTATCGGCGTCAGATTCCTTCAATCTTTCGGCAAATTCGTTCACGTAAAACATATCGGGTGTGAATTTCTGGGCACGCACACGGATTTGAAAATTCGGTTTGTCGGGCTTCAGTTCAAAACGGACAAACCCGACTCCAAACAACATACAGAGCGAGTCAAGGCGGCTCTGGTCTTCCAGTGACATGATACTTGGCATCGCAATGTAGGTTTTGGTGGAAAATAATCTGTAGGCAATGGCTTGACCAAACGCGACCACGGACTCTCTTGGGTCAATCTTGATCTCGGCGGAAACTATCTCCTTTGCGAACTTGATGAGATTAGAGGCGAGCGGCTTGTAAACTCCGACTACATCCGGGGTTCCCCATTTATTGCGGATGGATGCGCCACCCAACGCGGCTGACTCCGTCACTTCATCCAAGTCATTTTTCAGCCAATCGGCAAACGGCGCGTAAAAATCCTCTTCCTTGTATTTCGGATTCACCTCCGGTGGCTTATCAGTGGCACGGGAGTTGGGAGGGGAAGGTCCCACAGGCACGAATAATCCACGGCTGGGCTTGCTAATTTCTTGCGGAAACCGTTGGGTTAAATCAAAAAGTGTTCCGGTGATTGTATTCTTTGGCGTCTCAGGGTTAGGCGTGGAAATCTGCTCATGCAGATCTTGGTAATGGATTCCGCCCGTGTTGTTCGCGATAATTTTACGCGCCATTTCGCGAATTTCGTTTGTGCTCAGTTTCGCCATAAAATCACTCCATTTTTTGCATTTCTTTTCTGCATTTATCCGCGTGGCACTGTGTTGCCAGCGCGGGAATAAAGGCTATTCCAAGCCATTTTGCCGTCAAGCGCCATATTGCCATGTTCTGGGCGAAGTCCATTCGTCAGAATTGCAGAGCCTTTTAGGATTTTTATAGACCCTCAACGCCGCTTGCCAACCGCCCGGCCAGCCGTCAGGATTGGAGAGCCGTTTAGCATTTCTATAGGCCCTCAACGCCCTCATGCTTACCGGCCCCGGCCCCGGCTGGGCCATTGGCTGCGCCCGCCAGCAAGGCAACCCCGGCGCGTTACGCGAGCGGGGCTGAAGGCGCGACCGCGCCCCGCGCCCAAACCCACCACAAGCCGCGCCAGTCGCGCCCGATGGCCCGCTGCCGCGCTTCTCGTCAGCAATCCCATAAGGGCACGCGACGGCACTTGGCGACCGCGCAACGCCGACTTTTGGAAGCCCCCAAAGTCCCCCAAAGATTAGGCGCAGTTGCGTCATCCCCAAACTCACCCCAAAGCCGCTTTTTGCCCCAAAAGCCCCCAAAGGTTTTCTTGGGTTTAGTTGCGCCTAGATGGATGAAAGTGCTTGCAATCACAGTGGTTCTGTCTTATATTTACAAATAGGTAAGCTCAACTAACGCCAACTATGAACAACGACACCATAACCCCAAAAATAGGTCAACAACCTGTTCTGCCATGTCGGCCAAAACCAGCAAACATGCTTGAAATGCCTGAATTTATTGGTTGTTTGCAGTTTTTCGCTTCCTGATTCAAATGGGCAAACCGACCTCGAATTTCCTGGAAAAGTGTACTGCACGGTACTGCACTTTGGCGATGCCCAGGAGCAGATTGTGCCCTGTTTTCGGGATGAGAGTGGAGATTGAACGGAGCCCGAGGGATATTTTTGGCCCTGCCGGGCTGAGTAGCATGACCTCGAAGATCACCGGTGCTGACCGTTGCAATTTGCGTTGGCAAACTCGGCTGGCCTTTGAATCTCCACGGAGCAACATGGACACTATCTTGTGCTGTCGGTCATTCAATTGCGCCTCAACGGCAGAAGTGATAATGCCGGTTGCGCCTTCGGGCAGTTTTAGTCGCTCGTAATCGCCCTTCGGGCTGTGGAAGGTGATGACAAAATAACCGTCCTGTTGGGCGCAGAGAGGAGTGAGGTGGACCCCATTCTTTAGACCACGGAGCGCTGAAAATAAGCGCGACTTTTGCGGTTTGCTGTCACTTCTATTGTTACTTGTCTGCCGTTCCTTCCGTGTTTCAAAAC
>Ga0326728_10026196_pt1 | contig 10349 bp, 10 predicted proteins | sample MB3enrmetagenome_FD_207602 | JGI IMG/M metagenome (GOLD analysis project Ga0326728, IMG submission 207602) | Lab enriched peat soil microbial communities from McLean, Ithaca, NY, United States - MB31MN | ecosystem: Environmental > Terrestrial > Soil > Wetlands > Peat | place: USA: New York... | reverse complement strand
GTGTAGTGTCACAGAAGTCTGTAGTATAAGTCAGCCTCGAGCGATGTGGGGGCACCTGATTCTTCGTTGGGAATTCTTCGAGCCCCAAGGGGGCGAGCTAACAAAGCCCAGGCCGTTGGCCTGGGTTTCCAGCGAGACCTCATCCTTTTCTGGAGCAAGCCCTGCAAGGGCGAAATAGCCAGGCATTGGCCTCCGCGGGCCGTCGGGTCCGCCGCGTCGAGTGGCTAGTCACGCCCCTTCAGGGCTGACGCATCGCGCGGCACGGAATCTCCACCCAGGCCGTTGGCCTGGGCTTTGTTAGACCGCCCCTTTGGGGCTCAAGAAGGTCGTCAGCACCTTAGCGGGGCTCGCGACATGCCATCGAACCGACTTATGTCACGAATCACTGGACAGGAGACTAGTGCTGCGCGAGAAAAACAGATTTGCTTTTCTGATTTATCTCCAGTGGGTGTAGCGCCGACCTTTAGGTCGGCAAGTGCTGACCTTAAGGTCAGCGCTATAGATAAACGCAATTCCCGCACGCAGCACTGGTGTCGGGCCATTCCCTATTTGCGGGTTTGGTTAGCAGAATGTAGATTCCAAGTTCGCTGCCCGCAGGCCTCCACCCGGGCGACTTAAGTCTTTCCTTCCCTAACGAGTCCAATCTATCATTGCGATGGGGAACTGCTAGCGCCGCGGTGCGGCGAAACAAGGGCTTCGATTTCTAGAAAGTAACTAGAAGCAAAGGCAGGGTATCAAAATGAGTGTTAAGGAACTGTTCCGTAGGATATTCCTCGTTGACCTCCTCAAGGGCCTGAAGCTCACTTTTTCCTATCAGCGTCCCAGCGCCACCTACACCGAACAATATCCGCTCGAGCGGCCCATAGTCGCGGAACGCTATCGCGGAGCGCCGCGCCTGAACAACCACCCGGAAAGCGGCGAAACCCTCTGCATCGCCTGTAACCTCTGCGCGATTGCTTGCCCTGAAAACCTGATTGTGGTGGGATGGGCGCGGACCGAAGACCGCAAGAAGCGTTTGACGACCTTCACCTACGACCTATCGCGTTGCATGTTCTGCGGATTATGCGAGGACGCCTGTCCCGTTGACGCGCTGGAGCTCACGCAGGACTTCGAGATCGCCCAGTATTCGCGGGAAGGAATGATCTGGGACCGGCAGGCATTGGAAGAGGGGCCGCGCCCCACGCGCTATGCACGCTAGCGCCCCCTTGCACCTGATTTTTGCCAACCTGATTACATTTGTAAGCTGGGCCGCACACCACCGCCCTGGAGCGACACTCACCCCTTCGCCTCAACGGTGGGTCCTCGTCGCTGGAAAGACTATCCCCACCGGACCAGTTTCATCTGCTGAGTGCGGAGTTCGGCTAGCAAAAACCCTGCGCGAGCAGCCGCGAGCCAAAACTGTGACTCGCGGCTGAATCGCTATTTCTTCTTGGGAGGCACCACGGCATCCTTGAATGCCTTGGCCAAACGAAACTTGACGACCGTCTTCGCTGGAATGTTGATCGGCTCACCGGTCTGTGGGTTGCGCCCCACACGAGCCTTTCGGTGTGCCTTTACAGCTTTGCCGAGTCCTGGAACCACGAACTGTCCGCCGGCCTTGACTTCCTTCGTCGCCAAGGCAACGAGATTCTCCAAGACTGCGGCGGCAGCCTTCTTTTGGATTTCCGCCTTTTCTGCCAGGTGGGTTACGACTTGTGACTTCGTCAGCACCTTCGCCATTTGCTGCTCCTCTCCTCTAATGAAATATCCCTAATTTCTAGGTAATGTGGCCGAGGGACACTGTAAGCAATAAGCAAGGCGGTGTCAAGCAAGATTTTTAGTTTAGGACGTCGACTCGGGCCTGAAAAAATGCGCCTGCGGTCCAGCGCCAAGGCGAACTCGCCGCAATTTCGCGGGTGTAGCGCGGGCGCCTCGGCCGCTGTGGCGCGAGCATCCCTCCGCTGCTTTGAAAACGCGCTGTCATTCTGAGCGAAGCGAAGAATCTCGCTCTGGTCCGTAATGAAGCGAGAACGAAAAGATCAGAGCGAGATTCTTCGCTTCGCTCAGAATGACAGGGTTTTCATGGTTTCTGGGTGCCCCTCAGCGGACGGGCATCAGCGACTGCTCTGAAAATGACTCCCCTCCTCAGCGGGAGGAGGGGTAGGGGGTGGTGGGTTCAGCGCCACGGCAGGACCAACCACCCCTGACCCCTCCTTAAAAAGGAGGGGAATCATTTTCATGGTTTAAGAGTGCCGCTCGCGACATGAGCGACTGCTTTGAACGTGCCCTGTCACTCCAATCCCGCTGTCGCGGGCGAAGTATCTCGCTCTGGTTGGCGCTTGGCGCGCGAGCGAGACGCTCCGGTAACAGCGGGAGAAACGCCCGCGCCGCCGCGCTCCCGTTGAAATGTGGGCCGGCATTCGTTATATTGCAAGAGAGAAGCATATGCCGATCTTCGAATACAAGTGCCAGGACTGTGGGGCCCAGTTCGAAAGAATCATCACTTCCTCATCCGCTGACGTGGTTTGCGGGAAGTGCGAAAGCCCTAATGTGCACAAGTTGATTTCGGTATTCGCTGTGGCGAAAGGCTCGCGCTCCGCCCCTCCTTTCGATGCCGGCCCGTGCCGAACTTGTGGGGCGCGCGAGCGGGGCATGTGCGGAGAGTAGATTGGATTATCCTCAAATTCCCAACTTGCGTCTTGGCACCTCGAGCTGGTCCAGCCAGGATTGGGTTGGCGGATTCTACCCTGCCGGTACCGCTGCCGCTGACTTCATTTCTGAATACGCGAAACATTTCGATACCGTGGAAGTCGACTCGACGTTCTATCGAACTCCCTCCGCTGCGATGGTGAGGAATTGGCGCGCGCGTACCCCTGCCGGTTTCCTGGTCGCCGCTAAATTCCCTCAGGTGATTACGCATGAGAAAGTGATGGTGGATTGTGCGAACGAACTGGCGGAGTTTTTGAAGACCATGGACCTCCTTGGCGACAAGCTGGGGCCTTTGTTGCTTCAATTTCCATACTTCAATAAACAGGCTTTTCCCCAGCCGCGGGATTTCCTTGCCCGGCTGGCGGAATTCCTGGAACAGCTTCCCGGCGACCGTGCCTATGCTATCGAGATTCGGAACAAGTACTGGATCAATGACCGGTTCCTCGATGTGCTTCGCGCAAGGAACATCTCTTTGGCGCTGATCGATCATCCCTGGATGACGCCCGTCGATCAGCTAGTTGCAAAGCAGGATGTTGTGACAGCGGATTTTGCCTACCTCAGGTGGTTGGGTGACCGCAAAGGGATCGAAGAGAAAACGCTGCACTGGGACACCGTCATCATTGACCGAACGCGCGAGATGGAGACTTGGATTCCCATCCTCCGCAGGCTGCTCAAGCGCGGCATCCGTATCCTGGGATTCTTCAATAATCATTACGCGGGGTTTGCCCCCGGCTCCATCAAGCTCTTCTACGAAGTATGGGAGCGGATGGGAGCTGGCGGCGAGTAGAGTTTCGATCTTGCCTCGAATCGAAATAAGAAGGCTAAGAAGCCTTTCCGAATACCGCGCCTGCGAGAGTCTCCAGGCGGAAGTGTGGGGAAACCTGGGGGCTGGAAGTGAGGTCCTCCAGGTCACGCAGAAGTATGGAGGCATGGTGTTGGGCGCCCTCGCGCAAGGCAAGCTCCTGGGGTTCGTTTACGCGTTTCTGGGGCGCTATCGCGGGCAGGTGGTTCACTGGTCGCACATGATGGCCGTCGAAAAACGCCATCGGGACATGGGTCTGGGATTCAGAATGAAGCTCGCGCACAGGAAATTTGCCCTTCGGGAGGGGATCAAGTCCATCTGCTGGACGTACGACCCTTTGCAAAGCCGCAATGCAGCGTTGAACATTGCGCGCTTGGGGGCTCGAGTGGAAGAGTATCTTCCAGACTGCTACGGCCGTTTCCCCAGCAGGATTGAGAAGGGCCTGCCCAGCGACCGCTTCGTTGTGAATTGGCAAATCGGCAGCACCCATGTGGCGCGCCACCTGCGCGGCCCATTGATGACCCATGCCGGCCTCGGCTGGCCGCGAATCAATGAGACAAGGCACAATGACGAAGGGTTCCTTGTGAATCGGGAAATCAGTTTTGCCTTTCGAGAGCCCCGGCTTCTTCTGGAAGTCCCCGCCAATACCGATGAAATGAGGGTTCGCGATCTGAGGCTGGCCCGGCGGTGGCGGCTGGAAACGCGTCGCATGTTCCAGCGGGCCTTTGAATCGGGTTGCCGGGTTCTGGATTTTGTCACTATGGGGACGGGCGGCGACAGGCGAGCTTTCTATGTTCTGAGCGGGGCCCGCGGCGGGCGGCGCGCGTGATGCCGGCCGAAGCTCCTAATAGCATCCCATATATGAAGCAGGTCAATCCCGCGAAAGCAGGAATCCAGTACATGCACCCCGCATTTCTGAAGGTTCGCGAAGTGGATTCCCGCTTTCGCGGGAATGACATCGAATTGGGGACCCCATCTCTTGCAAATGCCACCATACCCCAATTCCGTCGCCGGTCGAATGCCAATTTGATATTCTTGACGTGATAACGTTCTCGCCGGGAGCTGCAACATGCCAAAGAGCAATACGCTCGCACCTCAGGGAAATGTTCAGGCAGGGTATGTGCTTTACGTGATGCGCCACGGCCTCGCCGTCGCGCGGGGCAGCGTGAGGTTTTCGGACGACGTACAACGCCCGCTCGAGCCCGAAGGCAAAGAGAAGATGCGAGAGATCGCCGAGGGCTTGAAGCGGGTGGGGTTCGAGGTGGACTGGATTGTTGCCAGTCCGCTGGTCCGGGCGGTTGAAACGGCGGAGATCATTGCCGAGTCGCTCGATTCCAGTACGCCTGTGGACGTCTGCGAGGCGATGCGGCCCGGCGGGTCACCCGAGGAGGTGATTGCCTTTTTGGCCAAACACCCCAGCCGCACACGGGTTCTTGTGGTTGGCCATGAACCCGACCTCAGCGAGTTGGCCTCCCGGCTTATCGGGGCCGGTAGCCATGCTAACCTGGGGTTCAAGAAGGGCGGGTGCTGCATGATTAGCTTCGACGAGTTTCCGCCGAGGAACCCCGGCCAACTGATGTGGTGGCTGACGCCTCGCCTGCTTCGCAAGCTCCGATAGCCTGTCGCGCGGGCGTCTCGCCCGCGAATCAACTGTGACGTTCCTCGCTGCTATGAAAAGGGACTGTCATTCTGAGCCCTTCGCTGTCATCCTGAGCGCAGCGAAGGATCTCGCTCTGGTCTGTGATGAAGCGAGAACGAAAAGATCAGAGCGAGATTCTTCGCTGCGCTCAGAATGACAGGGTTTTCATTGTCTCCTGGTGCTCGTCAGCGGACGGGTATTAAGGCCTGCTCTGAAGGGGAAGGGGGTAGGGGGCGGTGGCTGTGTGCCGGGCAACCACCCCTAACCCCTCCTTAACTAGGAGGGGTACCTGGTTGCGGGCCTCGCCGAGCGCGATTGCTTGTTCGCATCCTGCGTGCTACCCTTTAACAGGGGGTGCTTATGGGCAAACTCAGCATCGTCTTGTTGGTCTTGATCCTGGCCGTTTGCCCCGCAGCTCAAGGCCGAGGTGTAGGTGGCCACGGCGGCGGTGGCGGCTTTCACGGCGGCGGTGGTGGCTTCCATGGTGGTGGGGGCGGCTTCCACGGCGGGTTCGGCGGCGGCAGCTTCCGTGGCGGGGGCGGCTTTCGCGGCAGGTTTGGCGGGCGCGGCTTTTATGGAGGGTACGGCGGCTTTCGGGGAGGCTACGGTGGTTACGGCAGGGGCTGGGGTGGCTACCGCAGGGGCTGGGGCAGATACGGCAGAGGCTGGGGTTATGGGCGATTCGGTTATCCCTATTTCGGCTTCGGCTTGGGCTTTGGTTACTATCCCTGGTCCTATTGGCCGGGACCGTATTTCGGCTATTACGGATATCCCTATTATCCCAACTACGGGTGCGACGATCCTTACGGCCCTTATCCCTGCGACCCATATGGTTACGCTCCATATGACTACTACCCCACTTCTTACGGGCCGTATTTAGGTGGACCTGCTGATCCTCCCGGTCCGACGGGGCCGCCTAGGGCGTCTGTGGAGACTCAAACCGTGGACCCGCCTCCGCCGCGCGAGGCTTTCGTTGCGGATGGTAGATGGCATCGGTTCGGAGAGAGCTTGAAAGTTGCGGCACCGGCAGGTCCGGCTGCAGGCCGTTTTCGGTCGAGCCTGGCGCCTTCGACTCCCGTGGCATACGTCGGGGATGGCAAGTGGCACCGCTTCGGCGAGAGTGTGAACGTGGTGGCCCCTGCAAATCGCGAGGGAACGAATCTTGCCGCGGCGCCGAGGCCGTCGCTGACGAGAGCGTCAATGGAGGCCTACTCTCGCGGGGGTGACGCGGGGGGCAGGTAGCCGAGGCTAGACGCATGAGTGATTTGGTCCAGATTGCCTCAGCTCCCGTACACGTGCGCAAGCCGGAATGGCTGAAAGTCCGTGTTCCGGCCGGGGAGAACTACTTTGACCTGAAGCATTTGATGCGCGGGCTGGGGCTGCACACGGTGTGTGAAAGCGCGCGTTGCCCCAACGTGGGCGAGTGCTGGGCGCATCGAACCGCCACTTTCATGATCCTGGGCGAGCTCTGCACTCGTCGCTGCGGCTTCTGCGCCGTCCCCAAGGGCCTGCCCCACGGCGAGGTTGATAGGGAGGAACCGGAAAGGGTGGCGGAAGCGGCAGCGAAGATGGGCCTGAAGTATGTCGTGGTGACTTCCGTCGACCGGGACGATTTGAAGGATGGCGGAGCCACGATATTCGCACGGACGATTGAGGCCCTTCGCCGGCGCATCGCCAAGTGCCAGGTGGAAGTTCTTATCCCTGACTTCCGCGGCTCCGACGAAGCCTTGGAAATCGTACTGCGCTCCCAACCCGACGTCCTGAACCATAACGTTGAGACTGTCCCTCGCCTTTACCCGGTGGCGCGGCGGGGCTCCCGGTACGAGCGGTCCCTGCGCCTCCTCACGCGCTCACGTGAAATCGCTCCGTCCATCCCAACCAAGTCCGGCCTCATGGTGGGCCTCGGGGAAACGATTGAAGAAATGTTGGAGGTGCTGAGGGATTTGAGCGCTGTGGGGGTCGATATCGTCACCATTGGGCAGTATCTGCGCCCGTCCGGCGAACAGTTGCCGGTGGCGCGGTTTTATTCTCCGCAAGAGTTTTCCACGCTTAAGCAGGAAGGTCGTCGCCTGGGAATCCGTCACGTCGAGTCCGGTCCCCTGGTTCGCAGCTCCTACCACGCCCACGAGCAAACCCAGCAATTGAGCCGATGAGGGGGTAGCACAGGCACTCTTGCCTGTGGCCAGGGCTAGGCCATGCCACAAGGACAGGCAGGAGTGCCTGTCCTACCTCGCTAATGCCCTGACCGCCGCGCCAGCGCGCGTTCGGCTTGCTGGTGGAGGGGTTTCCATAGCTCTGATTGGGGATGCGCGGTTTCGTCGACCACCTCCCCGTAGAGCGCTTCGCCTTCCTTGACATTCCCCATGCGCAGCTCAACGCTGCCGACAAGCAGTTTCCAGAGCGGATTGTGGGGGTATTGCTGCTGCATCTGGTGAAGTAACTCAAGGGATTTTGAGTACTGCCGATCGATCGAGCGGGAGTAGTTTTTGGCGAGATGGAACCTCGCCTCCGCGGTCACCAGTTGCCCTTTATCCATGGCTTGCTGCATTTGGCGGAGGCCCACAAGCCGGTCGCCTCCCGGGAGCAGGATCAGGAAGCGCAGCATCTTCACGTAGGTCGGCAAGGTGTCTACGAAATAGTTGTAGAGTCCGAGTCCAAACCAGGCATCGTTGAGGCTGGGATCGATCTTCAGCGCGGCGAGAGAAAGACTCCGAAGCTTCTTGCCTGCGCGCGCCGTGGCCAGGGCATGATCGCGCAAAGCTTCCAGGCGCGCGCGCAGCCCATAGGCCAAGCCTTCGTAGAAGTAACTGCGTGCTTCATCCTGATGCGCATGGATGCGAGCTTCGGCTTTGAGGATGGCGAGTTCATCCGAACGCCTGAAATCCGCGTCGTAAGGCGTGACGGCTTCGGAAAGGGCTTCGAAAACGTCCGGGTCAATGAGGTTGGCCTCGGTCAAGTAGATCTTCCACCAACTGGCATCGGCTTCAAGCAAGTAGCCGAGGGGTGATTCAGGATCGGACTTTTGGATTTGGCGAAAAGCTTCCGTGGCGGCGTCGAAGTCGCCGTCCATGAGTTTGTTCATGCCGCGGAGGGCAATCGCCTGGTTTCCGACTTCGCCTGCTTTTTGCACAGGAAAGGCGAGCTTTGCAGTTCCGAAGCTGACGGCGACCCACAACGGGAGCGAACCAAGCAGTTTAGTCAGTCGATTTCTTCTCATGCGACGTAAACCTTGCCACGAAGGGCGCGCAGAAACTCATACATCACACACTGCCCTAATCAGCATTCTACCTTGACACTTGGTTTCCTCCCTAATAGTCTGTTCTCGTCTTGTCAGGAGAATCAGTATGACTTCGAAGCGTTTTGCAGTCTCTCTGCGGATCGTGGTGTTCGCTTCCCTGATCGGTTTTGTGGCGACCGCGCGCCCCTGCGATACCTGGGTGGCGATGCGTGACGCTACGGCCGACCATTCGGTGATCCTGGTCAAGAACAGCGATCGTCCTCCCATGGAAGCCCAGCCCCTGGTGCAAGTTCTCCACCAGAAGCACGATGCGGGCGAGAGGGTGAAGTGTACTTACATTGAGATTCCACAAGTCGCTGAAACGTACGAACACATTGGGTCGAAGATCTGGTGGTCATTTGGCTACGAGCACGGAATGAACGAATATGGCGTGGCGATCGGCAACGAAGCGGTTTGGTCCAAAGAGCCGGTTCAGTGGGGGGACGGGCTGCTGGGGATGGATCTCGTCAGGTTGGGTCTAGAGCGCGGCAAGACTGCTTACGAAGCCATGCACGTGATGATTGATTTACTCGTGAAGTACGGCCAGAGCGGCGACTGTGAACGCGCGGGCGAGTGGGGGAAAGCCAACTATCACAACAGTTTCATAATTGCCGACCCGCAGCAAGCCTGGGTGCTCGAGACCGCGGGTAAATACTGGGTGGCTAAGACAATCAAGAATGGGGTCTATTCAATCTCCAACATTTATTCCATCGAGAGGGACTGGGACGAGGCCCATCCGAAACTGGTGCAGCATGCGGTAGAAATGGGTTGGACGAAGTCTGCGAAAGACTTCAACTTCGCCCGGGACTATGGTGACTACTGGGGGAAGGACTCCAAAAACCCCGGCGGCATGCAGATTCGCCGCAATATGACGCTGGCATGCTTACGAAGGGACTTTGCACAGGTCACTCCCGCCAGCATGATGCAAATCAGCCGAAGCCATCTTGAGGGGACGATCACTGAGCCTCGCTGGGGCGCGGCCGAAACCTTTTGGCCCACGCCTTGCATGCATGACTCCCCGCAATCACCATATCATACCGCGGCGTCTGTCGTAGCCCACCTGCGAGCTGAAATGCCGCCGCTTCTGCGCGGGGTCTATTGGGCGAGTTTCTCGAATCCTTGCTGCAATGTGTTCAAGCCGTTCTATCTGCACGGTCCGACCCTTCCGCCGGCCTATGCGAAAGGCAGCAGCACCTACTGCGCTGATTCGCCCTGGTGGTGGGCCAACCGCGTCAAGCTGCTCTGCGACCTGAACTACAGCGCCCTCGCTCCGACCGTTCGCGGCGTGTTTGACCAGACCGAACGTTGGGAGATGGACCGCCAGGCGACCGTGGAAGCCGAGGCCCTGAGACAGATCAAGGCGGGCAATGAAGTCGAAGCTGTGAGGGTGCTTCAGCAATTCACAGACGACAATTGCCAACGAGTGGAGAAAGAGTATCGGATGTTGAACGAGATTCTGCCGGCAACACTCAAAACTGTCGGGACGCAGTTTGTGTTTGCGGATTACATGAAAGGCTGGGCATCTGCGAAAGGCGTGCCTCTGCCCTGAGCCTTCGAGAACTGACGATTTGAATTGTGGGGCCGACCTTTAAGCCGACATTCACCGTGCTGACCTAAAGGTCAGCGCCACGATTCGACGCTTGGCCAGACTTAACCGGGCTGATCCTTGTAAAGCCAACCAGCCACCAGCGACGCGAGCATCGCGCCGAGCCACATGTCTAGCATCCACCAAAGAGGCACGTGGCGGCTCATGGGCGACCACGTAGAGACGGTCAGGTTGATGGGAAAGCCTGCCGCGAAGCCTACCAGCAGCCCGACCGCCAGCGCCGTCCCCGGGCCGGCGCCGCGCGTCGCCCGCACCGATGAATAGAGCCAGGCGACCACGTAGGCGAGGAGGAAGATGGTGATGTACCAGTAAACTGGAAACAAGGGATAGCGGGCCA
>Ga0326728_10026195_pt1 | contig 10350 bp, 7 predicted proteins | sample MB3enrmetagenome_FD_207602 | JGI IMG/M metagenome (GOLD analysis project Ga0326728, IMG submission 207602) | Lab enriched peat soil microbial communities from McLean, Ithaca, NY, United States - MB31MN | ecosystem: Environmental > Terrestrial > Soil > Wetlands > Peat | place: USA: New York... | reverse complement strand
CGACTTGATGGGGAACGTGCACGGGTAACAGCCGATGCTCCGGTAGCGTTCCCCCTTCTCGTTCGCGAAGTAGAGCGGGATGACGGGCACGCTCTCGCGCTCGATGTATTCCCAGATATTCAGCTCGGTCCAGTGCAGCAGCGGGTGGACGCGGATGTGGGTGCCCGGCTCGAAGTCCGTCTTGAACTGGTTCCACAGCTCGGGCGGCTGGTCCTCGACGTTCCATTCCATGTTCTTGTCGCGCGGGCTGAAGTAGCGTTCCTTGGCCCGGGTCGGCTCTTCGTCACGGCGGACGCCGACGATGACGCCGTTGTAGTGGTGCTCGTGGAGCACAGCCTGGAGGGTGTCCTTCTTCAGGATGCCGCAGCACTCGACACGGGTGGCTTTGCCGTTGGGGTAGGTGCGGCCGGCCTGGAGCGCCTCGTTGTTCTTGCCCACGACAAGCTGGAGTTTCCACTCGCGGCAGAGCCGGTCGCGGTATTCGATCATGCTGGGGATCTTGTAGCTGGTATCTACGTGCACCAGCGGGAAGGGCACATGGCCGAAAAAGGCCTTGCGCGCCAGCCACAACAGCACGGTCGAGTCTTTGCCAATGCTCCACAGCATCGCCAGGCGCTCAAACTTGTTGAACGCCTCGCGCAGGATGTAGATGCTTTGGCTTTCCAGTTCATCCAGCAGCATAAATCAGCGGGCGGCATCGTGGCCTGATTTCACCGCGAGAGCAAGCAAACACGCCTATTCGTGCGCCGTAGCGAGCTTCTCATTATTCCATCCTGCGCGACTACTCCACACCCGCAGCCCAAAGACCGCCGGATGCGAAAAGCAGCAGAAACCCCCTGCAAACAAAGGACATTTCGCGATCCACCTCGGACCGCTACCGGACCACTGCCGGACCCCTTCCCAAGCAACACGCCTGGCACACGGGCCGCGCCCGCAACCACAAACCTGCCAGAGCGCCTCGAACACCGGGCAAGAAAGAGGCTTGGGCCGTTTCGCGACTGCACCGTCGGCCCAGGGTTACTCAGTCCACCCTCCGCACTACTGTCCACCCTCCGCAGTACCGCTACGGAGGACGGGCTACGGAGGACAGGTCCACCCGTCAACGCTCTCGGCGCATCTGCTGGCCGGCCCGCCGGCGCGCCCGCTCCAGCCGAGGCCCTGCCCTCGCGCCTGGGAGGGCGGCTGCAGCTCCCCGAGGACAGCCTCCGTCTCCGTGTGGGAGAGGACGACCGGAACGTAACGGTGGTGTTTAGCGCGAACCACGCCATCGACCTGGCCAAACCCCCGGTGCAGCACGTGCCGGTAGAAGAAGAGCAGCGCGTTAAACGCCTGGTTCTGAGTGGAGGCGGCCACGTGCTCCCGTACCGCCAGGTCCGAGAGGAAGCCGCGCACCTCCTGGGTTCCGAGGTCGGCCGTTGGGCGGCTGCGGACGAAAGCCTGAAACCTGGCGATCCAGAAGCGATAGGCCTCCAGGGTCCTGGGGGACTCGCTTCCCCGGGCGCAATGCGGTGCTGCCGTGGCCACATAAGGCAGCCGGTTGGGAGTTGAAGGGCGCGGGCGGGCTGGTAATGGCGGTCGCCGCAGGCCAAAGGGGTCTGGCGCCCGCTTCCGGGGCTGATTGGAACAGCAGCCCGACAGCAGCAGAAGCTTGGCTTCGTTGGGCCACGGACTGGTTCTTGGAGGTGAGCTTGGCCAGGAAAGGACCGCGGCTTGCAAGTGCCCCCATGGGGTGGCCATACTTGTAGCAAAAATCAATATAAAAGCGCACCCACTTGCGGTAGTCGGAACGTTGCGCTGTCGGCACCCGCATTTCGTCCAACCGCCGCTCAAAGTCAGCCCATACTTCTGGAGGAACCGCCTGCATGGCAACGCTTTAGGTTCAGAGCGCCCACCCCCGGGCACATGCTCGCAAAAGTGCTGCAAATCGCTGCGGCACGCAAGCCAAAAACCCGTGAACACAGTCCTTTACAATCGAAGTCGCGCGGAGTAAAACTGGCCGTGATGAAGCGAACGGATTCATCGCCTGCAGGAAACCGTTGGCCTATTATCCCAAAACGGGATGATAGACAGGTCTGTCTAATTACTTGTTAAGCTTGGAGTACATGAACGGATGTATGAAAAACCCACTGTTCGTAGCCGCTATTCTTTTGGCTCTCACCGGGGCACTCGCAATTAGCCAGGATCTGCCATCAACCCTCCCTTCTAGAAATCGCCATTATTACATGGGACTTCCACCGCAACCGCAGGCGCAGGCATGGCTGTTCCAGATTGCAGGTAAGCACTACCGCGCCAAGATAACCCATGATGAAGTCAGGGCGGGACCTGATTGGAAACCCTCTATGGCGCTCCCGTTGAGTTTCTCGAAAGCAGAGGAAATCGCCCGCGCTGAGCTGAAAAAGCTCGTCGGTGATAGCGCTTCTTGGGAAGTAACTGACCTGCAGCTTAAACGTATTGCTAACGAGGATCAGCCGATCTGGACTACACCTTCTTTGGTAGGCACGGGCCTGGAGTTCGAACGCAGTCTTAGCGGGTATCAGGCGAAGTGGTTTTATGCGATTGGCATGAAACCTACGGAGGGAAGTTCGCCGCAAAAGCATGACTCCTTCTTCGCTGTCATGAATCTATCCGGCGTTGTTGGGAAAATCGAAGAGGTTACCGCCGCTAGATGACCAAACGGCTTAACCAGCACATGCAGCCAATCCCGCGATGACCTCCCTGTTCCATGCCGCGAGCCGGTGGCGCGGGCTGGCTGATGTGCCATGTTGGGCAAAAAATGAGTGAGCCAGGCCGACAATCGCACGGTATGCTCATTACATGCATTTTTGCTGTGTGCGTCGCGTGCTTGGTGGCGTCGCTCTGCATGCCGAACTACGTTAAAAGTGGCGGTAGCAAGGCCAATGTTATTATCAGCAATCTCAGGCAAATTGAGGGAGCGAAGCAGCGCTGGGCCTTAGAACATGGCCGCACAGGTTCCGTCGTGGTCACCGAACAAGACATAGCCCTCTACCTGGGCCATGCGGCTGGCTGGCTTCGTCCCGTAGCCGCGCATCGCAGGATACCGTCCAGCCGAGCACCGGCTCCTCCTTCCAGAGACCGCACGTCTTAGCCGCTGCGACGGCGTTGTGGACGGAAGGGGAATCCGGGTCGCCGTCGAAGGCCACGTTATGCAGCTTCTCGTAGGCCACGGCAACAACGTCCTCGCCGCGCTCGGGCCGTCCAATTCGGCGCAGGTAATTCTCCGCCCCGCGTTGGGCGGCATGGCGCAGCCGGTGCATAACCTCCTCGATGCTGTGCGTGGGGACGAAACCCTGGCCACCTTCGAGGACGAGGGTGGAGGGGATGATGCGTGATGCGTGATTGGGCTCCGGGTTGCGGCTGCGCGGCAAGCTCGAAGCGAACCTGCCCGCGCGCGCTCGCCTCCAGCTTCGGCTTGGAGGCCACCAAGCTGCGGACCAGATGGGCCATCTTGGTAATCGCCCCGTCACGTTCGCGAATAGCGCCCATGTGCCCGGCTGCGCCGTGAACATCCAATCGGAAGGCATCCCCTTTGCGCTGGAAATCGTAATGGCGCGCGACCATTGGTTTGCCGGTCGCCTGGTCGGTCACCTTAGTCTTGTCGCCATAGAGCCCGACGTAGCCCGCCAGCCCGGCTTCGAGGAAGTCACGCAGGAGCAATTCGGTTTGCTCGGCGGGCGGGCGCTCGAAGCGGACGGTGAAGCTGACCTCGCCGCAAATGCGGCTGGGATGCTCCCCGTAAGGGCCGATGATGCCGTGGCAGGTCTGGACCGGGCGCTGCGGAAAGAGCGGGTGGCGGCTCTCGGCGCGAATGGCTCCGCCCTCCTTCTCCATTTCCTCGTTGATGAAAGCGAACATCTCCAAGGCGGAGACTCCTTCCGGCGCACGCAGGTCAGCGCGATACCAGACCGCGCCGCGGTTGGCCGGGTGAAACTTGAGGCCCGTGCACTCGCAGACAACGATGCTGTCGTAGAGCTGCTTGAGGTCGCGGTCAATGGCCAGCGAGAGGGAGCCGTTGCCGCCGGTTTCCTCCTCGACGACCAGCATTGCCAGCACGTTCTGGTTCCACCTCAGCCCGGCCTTGGGCATCGCATCAGACAGCACTTTGAGTGCGGCGACGATGCTGACGGGCATGACGTTCCAATCTATCCGGGCATCATTCAGTAATCGAGATATGTCTGAGCGAGCCGCAGGCGCGACCAAAAACGGCAGCCCATTAAACCGCAGAGACGCGATGAGCGCTGTCCCCGGCCTACTGCTTCGGTGGAACGCGCCCCAGCCGCCCACCGTTATTCCTGAGGACTTCTGCAATAGAGCCCAGGCGGATTGTGCGGTCATCCACGGGGATAATCGCGAGGTTGTTCAGGGTAAAGGTGGTCTCAATGGCATAGAGCAACTCGCTCTTGGTCAGGGGCGTATCAACGTGGAAATGAATAGGCCAATCGCCGAAGTCCTTTGAGGGCATCGCTGTTTTACCAGCCAGGGAGGCGTAAAGCACAAGCAACCTTTGCGTGGGATGCTTGCCCGGATCCGGCCCGTGCATGAAATCGTAGAAGGCATTTCGGAGCCGCTCAAACTCTTGCTCAATGCGTTCCGCCTCGTTGAGGGGCCTTGGAGGGGGCGGAGGCGGCCTTGGGGAGCCGAAACCTCCCATTGAGGGCACCTTCTTCGGATCAAAGAGCTTTGCCCCCGGCTCCGGCTTTGGGGCGGCCTTCTTTACCTGGCCTCGTTGCCCCATCGGCACCACCTGCACGAACTTAGGGCCATCGTCCAGCATGCAAATGCCATTTAGCGCAAAGACTGTTGCAATGGCATACAAAGCCTCTTCTTTGGTCAGGGCGCACTGAGTTTTCAGGCTGACTGTGGGAGCGGGAAGAGTTGTCGGGCGCAGGATCGTCCGCTGGCTCACCTCGGCGTAGATGGACAGGACCTGGTTCAAGTCTGCCTGGCTAAAGCTGAACATGCCGAGCGGTCCTATCTGCTGCCCCTTCGACGGCGCAAGCTCAGCCCCGCGCAGAGGCGCATAGATGAGCGGGTTCCCCGCCTGCTTGAGATGGACACGGACAAAGTGGGGGCCATCCGGAACGACTTCAAGACCCTGTTCGGAGAGGGCTCTTTCAATCCGTGCGATGGCGTTGGTCTTGTCGGCCGGCAGATCGGCGATGATCGAGTCGGGCAGGCGCGGCAGCCCCGAGGGCATCAGGACGGTCTTGCCGGTAAGGTTCCGGTAAACTTCCAGCGTGTCGGCCCCGGCCACGAGAGGGGCCGCCAAACACAGGAGGGCGAGGGTTAGCCTGGCAGCCATGGGGCCATGATGAGGTCAGTCGGGGGCAGTCGCAAGTCTCAAGTCCTGCTTGTCCATCTGACTACGGCCAGCATCCCAATCTCCGCAATTATTAGTCGCCAGCGCATACACCTCGGCAGGAGCCAAGCGAGAAGACAACATGCGGTGGTCAGGTTACCGAGTTTTTTCCCAGCCTGACCACCCTAGGTATCTTTACGGGACTGGTCATTTCGAGATAACTAAGGCCCTGCCTATGCCGCAGGATGGCGTGTCAGCGAAGGCCGTGTCCGGCTCACTCGCGGAGCAGCGTGTCCACAGCCTTATCCAGTTCGCCCCCACGCACATTGCGGTAGCGAATCACGCCTCGATGGTCGAGTACCCACACATTGGGCCAACTGCGCACGTTCCAGTTCCTGGTAATCGGCCCATCACGTTTGTCCCAAAAGGAAGGCCAGGTGATTCCGTATTTCTCTACGTCCGCTTTCGCGCGAGAAAGATCGTCGTCACCGTACACCCCAATGAAGGCGAAGGGCTTTCCGGCCATGCGCTCAACCAGTTTGCGATGTTCCGGCGCCTGAATGTAATCTGGCCACCAGAACGTGAGCACCACCACTTTTCCGCGGTGGCTGCTAAGCTTCATTGGCTGACCATCCAAATCCTCGCCTTCGATTTCGGGAGCGACTTTGCCAATGGTCAGGCGGCGCAGTTCATTCAGTTCGGGCTTCGCCAGCTCTTCAAGGGGGTATCCCCGCTGCTTTACCTGGCCAAATTCGGTTGTGACGCGCTCGAATGCCTTCTCGGCCTCCGTGGTTGCCATCTTGTTTTGGCCATACTTGGCCTCATCCTTGAGTAGCGTCGCCAGGCTGAAGCACGCGGTGCCGCGGACGTCGGCGCTCGGATTGTTCTTCAGCACCGCCTCCAGTAGCTCCCGGGTGCAGCGATGGCGCACCCGTCCCAACTCCTTGCAGAGATACACCAGATTGGTGTCGGCAGTGTGTTCAGCCATGATCACCTCCGCCGCCTTCTCAACTTCAGGGCCGTCAGGTGTGTTGAGCAGAATCCACGCGGCGGCTTGCAGTCCCTCGGGCGACGCCCCATGGTATTCGAGCAGGTCCTTAAGGTCAGCCAGGTTGGGCGCGGTTTGCGGTCCATTTCGCTTGCCAGTTGGACGTTCCTCCAGACCTGTCCCCGTCCAATATCCAATTCCCCGATGGATCCGGATGTCAGTTACTGGGGTGCCGACAGCCATGCCTAGGCCGGCCAGGGTGAAAGTCGCCGGATCGACGGTCACGTTGAACTGTGCATTGGATCTGACGAACCGTGTGCCCATCTCGAACGAGCCATTCTGGTATGAGTTCATCGCGGTCACTTTGATCGGAATTGGGTCGCGGGGAGTGGCCTCGTCGTACTTGGACACCACCCAGTCGTTTCTCACCGACTGCTTGAGCACGCGAGTCGGCTGGGCGACATCAATCCAGAAATCAAGCGCCTCACCGTATTTGGACTGCACTTGAACGTGCCAGGCAGCGAGTCCTTCTATCGGTTCCTGGCCGACAAGATGAATGGATGGTGCGTCGCCGTAGCCGAGACACCCCTCAATGGTGCTGCTGAAGAACAATGACGGCCTGAGACCCAGACAACGAGGGTCGAAGAAGTACGCGGGGCTGTTGGCGCTGCCCTTGGCGGGATCATCAACGGTCGCGCTGCCTTGCTGGCCCTCGTGTTCCCGGTACCTCACCAGCGTTGCGCCATCAGAGGCTGTGACTTCGTGTGCCTCGAACCCCTCAAGCAAGCCCGCTCGGACGGCCGCTTCCTTGTCCATGCTGTCGGCCTGTCGCACGCGTTCCTTGGCCTCGGCGCTGTCGTCGTCACCGTTCACCGTGTAGGCGTATTCGCGCTTGCGCGCTTCAAAGCGGCGCTTGGGCCCATCGAACAGGACCACGATTCGGCTCTGAGTGGTCTCCTTGCGCCCGCTTTCGATGCGATCGGTGGAAAGCTGCAACTCCAGCGAACCCGATTGAATGCGCTGCCGCGCCCGGGCAACACCCTGCAATAACTTGAGGGGATCGGGTTCACGCAGCGTGTCACTAATGCCGGCGTCTTGATTTCCGGGCGCGACGGCCTGCTGATTCCCTCCTGCGTCTGCTGCGGTGGTTTGCCGAGAATCGGAAGCCGCACCGCGAGCCGGCCCGCGCTGAGGACCGAGGAACCAGAAAAGGGCCGCCCCGACGAGCGCCGTTGCGGCAAGCCCGGCCGCGAGCTTCGTTCGACAAGCCTGGAAGAGCGTGCCCAGTATCCCGGTGGTTTCGCCAACCCCAGCCGACGCAGAAATGCCGAGAGCAGCCAGCGCGGCGGCGCTTGAGATGGCGGCGGCCAATCCCACCGGCGCGGCTTGAACGGCGTTGCCGGCGATGACGGTGGCCAGTCCGCCCGCGCCGATGGAGACGCCGCGCTTGGCGAAGAAGTCGCGCAACCGCTCGATGGCGCGGCTGACGCGCTTCTGCGCAGCGTCGTCGGTGGTGCCGAGCGTCTGGCCGACGTCCCGCAGGGATTTGTTCTCAAAGTAACGGAGCAGTATGGCTGCCCGGTCGGTGGCCTCGAGCGCAGCCATCGCTTCGTCGAGCAACGGTTCCACCTGCGTCCAATCGGCAGCGGTCGAGTTCATGGCGGTCATTTCCAGGGCGGTGAGTTCGCGGAATTGGCGGCGTGATTCCTTGCGCACCAGGTCAATGGCGGTGCGGCGCGCGACCTGGTAAAGCCAGGCGGTGAGAATGGTGTCCGGTTTCAGCTTGCCGGCGTTGCGCGCGAGGTCGCTGAACACGGATTGGGCGACTTCCTCAGCCAATTGAGCGGACCGGACTTGTCGCAACGCAGCCGAATAGACCAAATTCAGGTGGCGGTTGACGAGGGCGGTGAAGGCTTCCTCCGACTCCTCGGCCGCGTATTGCCGGAGCAAATCCAAGTCATTCGCCTTCATGTTCACAAGTATATCGCCGCCGCTCGGCGGAATCCGACAGCTTTTTTCACGCGTTGCGTCAATCAACTGCGGCTCAGTGGGCAGGGATTCCATGTCGAACGTGGGCGACAGCCTCCGGGAGCAGCCTCGGCCCAGGCCAGACTCCCTGCACGACGCTCTACCCCAGGGTTGCGGGGAGAGTGCCACCGACCTGGGGCCCGCGTGCCGATGGGCCCGCGTCCGAGCCGTTGTTTGTCTTGGAAGTTCCTCCTCACCGGCTTAAGCTGACCGAGGGCAAGGTGACTTTGTCCGTATAGATGCCGCTGAGTATTATGCCGCGTAGAAGACAGACCGCGGTTGTTGCATTCGGATTGTTGGGAGTTGCCCTGGCTGCTTACGAATCGTGGCAAGTACCGCCTGACTGTGCCGAGCCTCAATCGGACGGTGGTCACATTCGTTTATGAGTGATTCACAGCAGCATAACGCCGCAGGGAACGGCGGGGCCGGGACGGCGCTGGGCAATTCGGGAACCACTGCAGGGCCGCCATCAGTGAAGGTGCAGTGTTCCGTGACTGGCATTTTACATCGCCACCGCGAGAGCCCCTGGGTGTCGAGCAAACCAGTACAACCGATGGGAGCCAGTCGTTCCACTGGGTCAAGGAAGCGGACACCAATTGGGCCTGGGTTCCATGGCTCAGCTTTGCGTTCTGCGCTATGAAACGGCCGCCGACGAGGACTTGGGTTCTGCTGGCGTCTGTCCTGATGGCTGGGTGGGTTCTCCTGCTGGCATGGTCGCTCCGATCGAGGCCGGCGGCCAAGCAATGGCTGGCGCTTTCGCGACCCGTCTTTGGAAGCCGCACTAACGCTGGAGTGGTCACACCCGTGGTCAGATTTTGCGTCTCAAACGTCGGCCCGCGCCCGGTGGACTGCCAGGTTTGGTGGTTTGAATGCCGAGCGAGGGGTGACCGGAGCCTGTTGGCCACGAACCAACTGGAATTCGTGCGCATTCCGCTTTCACGCGGGGGTTCAACCAACCTGACGATTGAGGTGCGGGCAACCGCCGCCTTGAATGAAGGCCGCCTCTGCTGCTATCAAGTCATCTACTTCGAGCGCGTGTCAGGGCTGCCCCGCGTTCTAGCTGGCCTCGATCGGTTTATGAGCTGGTATTTCGACATCTTCGAGCTGACATGGAGACCTCGCTGGACACCCTTGAATCTTAGGAATGGTTGCGCCTTCGCCTCCAACGTGAGCGTAGCGGATTACTTCCGGCTGATGCACGGTTTTACGCGCAGCCAGTGGTTGGAGGAACTCGCCCGAATGCAGTCGGCGCGCACCCGAGCCACCAGCGGCGTAGAAATCCGATATGCGTGGGCGCCCACAGCCGAGGAACGGTATGCGAACGAGGCGTGGCTTGCCTTTGCTGAGTATTGCCGGACATCAACCAACGCCTCACGAGTAGCCGAAACAGACACTCCACCGAATGCGGCTCCAGCGCAAAAGTGACCTCAACGCGATGACTCCCACCCAAAGCCACATCAAAGCCATCTCAAAGCCAGTTGATAGCCAAGCGATAGGCCCCCAAAGCCACCCCAAAGCCACTTACAAGCCATCTACAAGCCAACTGGTAGGCACCCACAAGCCACCTTCATGCGACCCACAAGCCACCCCAAAGCCAGGGTAAGGCCGGGGAATGAGGAGGAACTCGGTTGTTGTTGGCGTGTATTCTCACAGCCACGATGGCACCTCCTGGTTGGCTCGACAGTGCCGCTACTGTGCGCCGCGGGAGCTATGCCAGCCAATTCAACCTGCTGCTCCAACCCGCTCTTTTCCCTGCCCTTCGCTCTCGCAGGAGACTCTCCCGCCGCCGTTTGCGTCTCCCCGTTATGCCAGGTTCGCCAGGCACCCGGCGGTTTCGCGGCGTAATGCCTCACGGTCGGTTTGGTTCAAGCCTTCCGGGTCGAAGCGGTAACGGTAATGCAGTTGCAGCAACTCGCGCAACCGGTTCCTGACTCCCGCCAGGGCTGGGTCGGTGCTGACGCGCAGGAGCCAGGCGGAAAGTGGTTCGCCCGGCAGGCGCGCGGCACCCCGCTCCAGG
>Ga0326728_10026194_pt1 | contig 10350 bp, 12 predicted proteins | sample MB3enrmetagenome_FD_207602 | JGI IMG/M metagenome (GOLD analysis project Ga0326728, IMG submission 207602) | Lab enriched peat soil microbial communities from McLean, Ithaca, NY, United States - MB31MN | ecosystem: Environmental > Terrestrial > Soil > Wetlands > Peat | place: USA: New York... | reverse complement strand
CGTTTCCATTGACGCCAAAAAGGTCGCGCCGGACCGCTGGGAGGTTTTCTCCCACGGCGGAAGGAAAGCCACCGGGCTTGAGGCCGTCGAATGGGCCAGGAAAGCGGTGGCGCTTGGGGCCGGCGAAATCGTTTTAAACAGCATAGATGCCGATGGCACAAAAGCCGGATTCGATCTGGTCATCACGCGCCGCATCAGCGAAGCGGTCGGCGTGCCGGTGGTGGCCAGCGGTGGCGCGGGCAATCTCGAACACATGGCCGCGGTGCTCCTGGAAGGCAAAGCCGACGCCGTCCTGGCCGCGAGCATTTTTCATTTTGGCGAGTACACCGTCGGCGATGTGAAACAATTCCTGGCGGGCAAAGGAATTCCGGTGAGGTTGTGAGTGAAATAATTCATTGGGACGTTTGCGGGCTTGCTTTCTTGGGGGGGTGAGGCATTTTAAGCGTAGCATTATTAAAACAGTGAAATAAATGTTATGGTTGCTTTGCAAGACATCCGCTCGCTGACGGATTTTCAGCGCAACACCAAGTCGCATCTGCGCCGGCTTAAAAGCAGCGGGCGGCCGGAAGTTTTGACGGTCAATGGCAAGGCGGAATTGATTGTGCAGGACGCATCCGCTTATGAGGAAACGCTCGACGCGATTCGCGGCATTCAGCGCGGTCTGGATGCGATGAAAGCCGGCACGGGCAAACCATTCCGCCAAGCCCTCGATGAAATCCGCGCCGAGCACAAAATTCCCCACCGCAAAAAATGAAGCGGTGGAATATCATCGTTGAACCTCCCGCCAAACAGGACATTGCGCAAGCCCATCTGTGGCTGGCGGAGCGGTCGCCAGATGCCGCCGAACGCTGGTTCAACAGCCTTTACGACACGATTGGTTCGCTGGAGCTTTTTCCTGAACGCTGTCCGCTTGCTCCAGAGAACGAATTTTTCAATGCGGAAATCCGTGAAATTTTCCACGGTCGCCGTCAGCACAAATACAGGATCCTTTTCACCGTGAGCGAAGGAGATGTCCACGTCCTGCACGTCCGTCACGGCGCGCGGCTGGCCTTGGGCGAACCGGAGTCCTCCGAAGAATAAAAGTTGGCATGCTGAATCCATACCGGTTATTCGCCAATCCGCTGTCGATTGTGGCGGGGATTTTCTGCCTGTGGATGCTGGTCGATTCCATTCGACGGGGCGAATGGTTTTGGGCGCTCTTCATTTTCCTCTTTCCACCGTTGACTGCGTTATTTTACTTTTTTTTGGTTTACCGTGCGACGGCCTCGGCCACGCAGGGCTTCGAACTGCCGGGGGCATCCAGCCGGCGCAGGATCAAGGAATTGGAAACCTTGATTCATAATCTTGACAAACCCCACCATTACCTGGAATTGGGCGACATTTATTTTCAAAAGGGCAATTTAAGCAAGGCCGAGGAATGCTATCGGGTGTCGCTCCAGCGCGACGCGCAGGACATTGACGCGCGCGCCCATTTGGGGCAATGCCTGCTGCGGCAGAAAAGGGCAGGGGAGGCGCGTCCGATTTTGCAGCAAGTCTGCGCCGGGAATCCCAAGCACGATTACGGCCATTCTCTCATGGCCTATGCCGAGACGCTGGCATCGCTGGGCGAGATTGACAATGCCATTGCGGTTTGGAAGCAGGTCTTGCAAGACCACACTTACGCCCGTGCCCGGGTGCAATTGGGCGAATTGTATCTGGCGACAAAGCAGCCGGAACTGGCCGCGGCCGAATTCCGGGAGGCGATCAGCGACGACCGCCACGCGCCCGGTTACCAACGCAAACGCGACCGCGTCTGGATTTGGCGGGCCAGGCGGTTGTTGCGGTGAGCTGTTAGCGCCGAGTTAAAAATGCAGATTGGAAAAAAGTCAGGCAGCGCCATACGATGAATACGCTCCTCCGTCAACTGCTCGCGATCACTATCCTTCCGTTCACGGTTGCTGTTCTCGTTCCAGTTTGGATCGCCCGGCGGTACGGGGTGGGACTGACCCTCGGTCACTCGGCCGGCCCCGTCTTCCTCCAAGTGGCCGGCCTTGCTCTGCTCAGCTTGGGCCTTGTCCTGTTCGTCGCTTCAGTGTGGTGGTTTGCGACCGAGGGCAAGGGCACCCTCGCCCCCTGGGATCCTCCATGTGTGTTCGTCGTGCGCGGACCGTATCAGTTCGTCCGCAATCCGATGATTTCTGGAGTCATTTTGTTCCTGTTCGGAGAGGCGTTCGCGCTGCTGTCGCCGCCCCATGTCGTCTGGGCAATCTGCTTCATGATCCTCAATCTCATCTACATTCCGCTCATCGAGGAGCCGCAGTTGGAGCGACGATTTGGTGACTCCTATCGGGAATATCGCCGGCATGTCCGGCGATTCATCCCACGCCTTCGGCCGTGGCGTCCCATGCCCTAACAGGTCGCCTGGCGGGAAGCAGGATGCGCCGGTATTCTGGATTGCATCCCGCGGGGTGTTGCGCAACTCTACGGGCTGCGCGCGAGACAGAGCGCGTTTATTATGAGCGACGACACAACCACGGAAGAACAGTTTATTGACTTTAAATGCCCCTGTTGCGGCGAACAGGTTTCATTTCCCAAATCTTGCGCCGGCCTCGCGCGCGAGTGCTTCAATTGCAACGAACCGGTCATTGTGCCGGACAGCGGCGGGGAGGGCCGCCTCATTCCCCTGCCGATTGCCACCGCAAGGCTCACTTTGCGAAAGTTCCGCGGCGCGGATTGGAAGGACTTGCTGCAATTGTTCTCGGACGACGAATTCTTTGCCGCCGCGCCCTTCAAACTGGACGGGGAAGAACGAATCGCCCGCTGGCTGGAAGCCGACGCGGTCGTCAAACTGACCACGCCCGGCGTCCCGTTTATCTTGGCGGTGCAAGCGCAGGAGGGCGCGAAAGTGATCGGTTGTCTTTCCCTTGGTTTTTCAGATGCGGAGCGGCTCCAGGCCATTCTTTATATTGTGCTTCATCGTGATTTTCAGCGCCGCGGTTTCGGCGCGGAGGCGGCGATGGGCACGCTCGGATTTTGTTTCAAGGGGATCTCCCTGCACCGCGTCCAGGGCTATTGCGACAGCACCAATGTCGCGGCTTGCCGGCTGTTTGAAAAGGCCGGGATGAGGCGCGAGGCCGAATTCGTGCGCGATCACAAGGTTGGGGATCAATGGGCCAACACGGCTGCTTACGCGATTTTGCGCGAGGAATTCGAAACCGCCGCGGCCAAATGATCATCGCTGCTTCATTACTGGCCTCGAATTTCGCCCGGCTCGCCAGTGAGGTCGGGCGCGTGGAGCGCTCCGGCGCGGATTGGCTGCATCTCGACATCATGGACGGGCATTTTGTGCCGAATATTTCCTTTGGCCCGGGCCTTGTGGCCGCCATTCGGCCGCTGACCAAAATGACTTTCGACGTCCACCTGATGTGTTCGCGGCCCGAAATCCTGTTGGAACCTTTCACCAAGGCGGGGGCGGACCGGATCACCGTCCATGTTGAACTGGACGGGCAGGTGACATCGCTGATTTGGAAGATTCGCTCCCTGGGCAGGCAGGTGGGTTTGGCGATCAACCCTCCAACGGCCATGGCCGGCGTCAAGCCTTTTTTGGACCAGATCGATTCGCTCCTGGTCATGACAGTCAATCCCGGTTTCGGCGGCCAGGGATTCATCACTGAATGTTTGCCCAAAATCCAGCAAGCGGCAGCCTGGCGGCGCAAACTCGGATCGAACTTTCGCATTGCGGTGGACGGAGGCGTTGACTTCCAAACGGTCGCAAGCTGCGCGTCCGCCGGCGCGGACACCTTTATCAGCGGCACGACCCTCTTTGAGCATAAGAATCTCAAGGCGGCGGTGGCGAAGATGCGCAAAGCCGCGCAATCCCATGCCGTCCCGCAGGTTTCCCTCTTGCAATGAATTCTCCCTCACCCGAGACCCCGATCCATTTTGGCACCGATGGCTGGCGCGCTGTTATCGCCGATGGCTTCACGTTCCATAACCTGGACCGCGTCGCCCAGGCCACCGCCGATTTTTGGAACAGCCATCCGGTGGAGGGGGCGCGAAAAACCATCATCGTCGGCTATGACCGGCGTTTTCTCTCCGACCAATTTGGACGGCGCGTGGCGGAAGTTCTTGCGGGGAACGATTTCCAAGTGCTCCTGTCCGATTGCGCCGCGCCGACGCCGGCCATCTCATTCGCGGTAAAAACGCGGAAAGCCACCGGCGGCGTCGTGATTACAGCCAGCCACAACCCGGCCATGTTCAATGGCTACAAGCTCAAGGCCCACTACGGCGGTTCGGCCGAATCTTTGCTCTGCCAGGCCGTCGAAAAACTGATTGACCAAAACCCGGTTCGCGCCGCCACAGATGTAGCGTCGAGGCTATGCCTCGACTCCAGCAGCATCAAACTGTGCGATTTTCGTCCCGCCCATTACAAGGCGATCAAAAGACTGGTGGATTTCAAACTCATAGCGAAATCAAAACTTCGCTTCGCCCACGATGCCTTGTTCGGAGTCGGCGCGGGTTGTTTCGATGATTTGCTCCGGGGCACGACTTGCCGGGTCACGACCTTGAACGGCAACCACGATCCCAATTTTGGCGGAATCAATCCCGAACCCATCGCCCTCAATTACGCCCGCAGCTCGGCCTGGCTCAAAAAACATCCGCACGACCTGTGTCTCGTGACCGACGGCGACGCCGACCGCGTCGGCGGAATGGATGGCCGCGGCCATCCGCTGACCACGCATCAAATTATATGCCTGCTGCTCCATCATTTCATCGTCAATCGCCGGGCCAAAGGGCGCGTTGTCAAAGCCATAACCACGACCTCAATGGTTGACAAAATGTGCGCGCATTACGGACTGGAGTTGGTGGAAACGGGAGTTGGATTCAAGTACATCTGCGCCGAAATGCTGAAGGGCAACGTCCTGCTCGGCGTTGAAGAAAGCGGCGGCATCGGCTTTCCCGACCTGATGCCCGAGCGCGACGGAATCACCGCCGGCATGATATTGCTGGAACTGCTCGCGACCGAGCGCGTCTCCGTCAATGAATTATTAAAGCGCCTGGTTCGGCAGTTCGGGCCGCATCATTACGCGCGATTGGACACGCCTTTTCCGTTCGAAAAGCGGGCGGCCCTGATGGAGTTTTGCAAGGCCAATCCGCCCGCGCAGCTTGCCGGATCGCCCCTTGCCTCTATCAAGTCCATAGACGGCGTCAAGTTCGTCGCGCAAGACGGCGCGTGGCTGATGCTGCGCGGTTCCGGCACCGAACCCGTCCTGCGCATTTACGCCGAAGCCAAATCCGCCGCCGTCGCCAAAAAGCTCATTGCCGATGGCGTCCGGATCACCAAACGTGTTTAGTCGGAAGAAAGGAAAGCGTGGCAGCGGCGTCCCGCCGCTGAGAGTTCCAATCGGTTATCTGACGACATGCGAAAGGCGCGAAGCGTTTTGGAGTGCGCCAGCCCTCTGGCGCTTTTGGATTGGTTATTTGTTTCCCTGACCCCTTTCATCCTGCCTCCAGCAATCAAGTCCATAATTACTTGCTGCCGAGGACCCTTTCATTTGAACTGCTTTGCCTTGATTCCAAATACGGGGGGGCGCTGATAGGTCGCCAGCGGAAGGCGCGGCCAGAGTGGTTTTTTGCTTAATCTGCAAGAAAACACTTGACGACTCTCCGTCCCGGATATTAGGACAGTGTGTCATAAAAATGAGTTCAGGACCAACAAAGACAGGCAAGGCATTAAAGATGATCGTCGAGCAGCGTGATACGCTGATGACGATTCTCCGGACAAAGTATCTGTATCGCGAAGACAAATTTGCCGACCGGACACTGTTGCTTGAACCGGGGGATTCATCAAACTCCTCAGGATTCTGTGGTTTCGTTTTCAGGACGACTGGCGGAGCACCATTTTTGCTGGGGGTGGCCAGTCCCGAAGGTGACGATGAGCGAACTACGGGCGAGGCTTTTCAATACGCATTGGCAACGGAGACGCTTGGACTGGTCGTGGTTTTGCCAACGAAGCGAGATGCGCCGAAATTCTTCCGCCGCCGCTTCGACCAATCTAAATTTGATGAGATTCCGGATTTAGAGTATTACTGCAAAGGCGCACTTGGTCCGCAAGGTGTCTTACTGGAAGATGCGATACCATATCGCGCTCCGGCAAAAGCCAGCACGCAGCAGCCTCTTCTCCCTATTTCCAACAAGCTCGAAAACATCTTCTTTGAGATTCACAGTTGCATGCGCGACATCGACGGCCTCCATGCGGATGCGGCACTTGATGAGCTCTGCAAACTCCTTTATGTAAAAATCTACGACGAGGAACTTCTGGAGCATAAAGACTATGAGGCGTTGCACACAAAGAGGTTTGGATGTTGTGAAGAATACGCTGCGTGCATTCGCCAACTCTATCGCGAAGCAATCGACTATGATCTGCGTGTTTTTAGGCTGAAGATTCCGCAATATGAACGCTCTCGTGGTGTATTTGCGCAACCAATACGCCTCTCCAGTGCAGCGGTGACCCGGTCGTTCCAGTTGATTGAGAATTTCTCCCTAAGTAAGTCTCGTTCAGACGTTAAAGGTCGTGCTTTCCAGCAGGTTCTTGGTCGCACAGTCAGAGCCGGAATGGGGCAATACTTTACCCCGGTCGAACTCTGCGAGATGACCATAGATATTGTCCAACCGCAAGTCAGCCAATTGATCTTGGACCCGTTTTGTGGGTCGGGACATTTCCTATCAGAGGCACTTCGGTTCGTGGCTCAGACCACTTCGACCTCAAGCAAGCAATTTCACGAATTTGCCTTTGGAAAACTCCATGGTATCGAAAAGAGCGACCGGATGACGAGGATAGCGATGACGGACATGCGGTTGAACGGAGATGGTCACAGCAATATACGATGCACTGATGCCCTTCTCGATTTTGCCAACTATCCAGACATTGCTGCTGAGTCCTTTGATTTAGTTGTGACAAACCCACCCTTCGGGTCACTGCTTGGGCCTGAGGCAATTAATACATTAGGGCGCTTTGATCTGAGTCAAGGCCGCAAGAACGTGCCGTTGGAAGTGCTGGGTTTGGAACGGGCGATCCAGTTCTTGCGTCCTGGTGGAAGGTTGGGGATTGTGCTGCCTGACAACGTCTTGAGTGCCGACTCGTATGAATACGTCCGGCAATGGCTCCGAAAAAGGGTTTCTATCAGGGTGATTGCCAGTCTGCCTATGGAAACATTCGCCCCGTTTGGCGCAAATGTGAAGACCAGTATTCTCTTTGCAAGGAAGTGGAACTCTGGTGAAACCCCTGATGAGTCAGCAAAGGTTTGCCTCTTGAAGATTGAAACGGTCGGTTACGACGCGGCCGGACGTTTGACAAACAAATCAGATATTTCGCAGGCAGTTTCGACTGCATGCGGATTCCTAAAAAAACACGGATGGTAATATGCGAACTGCCGAAATCTCAGCAATTGACCTTTTCAACGCCGGACGGTGGAGGGTTGAAATTTTCACAGACGACAACTCGCACAACGTGGCGAGCAAGTGGCCCATTGTTCGAATCGCTGAAATTGCCGAGGAGTCAAACACGGCAATCGAACCCCAGGAGTATGCGGACGATGAGTTCATCTACGTGGGTCTCGAAAACGTCGAGTCGGTAACGGGCGATGCTGTAGATCTGCGCAAACGCGGCAAGGGGGAGATTAAGTCCAGGTCTAAGGTCTTCGAGAAACATTGCGTTCTCTATGGCCGACTTCGACCCAACCTGCGAAAAGTCTTCTTTGCTGAAGGTGAATTTTCTGTCGGCCTTTGCTCCACGGAGTTCATCGTTTTAAAGCCAGTAAGAGATAAAGTGTTGCCTTCGGTGCTCCGAGCCATCCTGGCTTCTGAGGCCATTGCCAAACAACTGGCCAGACTGCAAATAGGAGCTGCGCTGCCAAGAGTTTCCCGCACTGATTTCTTCCGTTCGATGATTCCTCTGCCTCCGATGAACGTTCAGGAAAAGTTAGCCGAAAGGCTCCAAATATTGAAAAAAGAACGGCTTCACCTGAAGGACCGCCTCTGGCGGAATCCTGACGAAATGGATCAGGCTGTGGCGGACTTGATCCTATCGCAATAAGTTGGACAACAGCGCACCCTCACGATATCGAACGCAAAGCGGTCCTGTACTGGGCGCCAGCGGCCCGAATTTGTTTGACCAGCGCTGCTTTGTCAACAGGTAGTTCGCGTAGCCCCAGAGCCGCCGCAACCTTCATCCATTCTTCCTTGGAGTATTGATTCTCTTCCTCGTCAAGAAGGTTCCGATGAATGAAGGAAACGAACTGCCACGCTGTTTCGTTGCGCCCACAAATCTTTCGGAACGCCGAACGTGCCTCCTGTGAACTGCATTTGAGCATACGAACAAGTCCACCAAAGTTGGCTGCGTAAGAAACTGATTGAGATACTCGCATTGAAGATGGTCCACTCAATCGTTCGCGCTTGCCACTGGCGTTGAGCGGTTCCCCAATATGCGCACATGTGTCCGAGAGGCACTTGTCAGGACATTGGTCTGCCTCAACAAACGAGCCGCCTCGTGCCTTGTGCAGGGCATCGCGTAGTTCTGCGACATCGAGAGCCCTTCCAATAAAATAGTCCTTCACCTGTGGAGAGAAGCGGATGACCTGATGGACGCTTCGTTCATCCACTGGAATCCAATCCCATAGGAATACAACCAAGAGGTCAGTGTCGATGAGTTCCTTTTTTAGCCGGTCAAAATGTGCTTTTGATTCATCAGCCGATGCGACCATTGACTTTACCTCGACCCTAAGCAACTCGCCTGTTCGGGTGTCCGGGTCCCATTCGGCTCCACGTTGAATGCAGGCAAAGTCGTTGTATTCGTGCCCATACATCCAAGCCAGTTCAATGTCATGTCCGGACTTTTCCACGAGAATTTGGTTCAGAAAGAATCCCCAAAGCGCCTCAATAACCGCTCCCATCCCGCTTCCGATCCTGCCCCCGCGTGTCCGAAACACCTTTGAGGTGAACTCGTTGAGTCGTTCGCAAGCCGCGGCAGAGTTGTCCAGAATTGATTTCATCGCCTTCGTTTGTTTAGCTTGCATTGGTATAATCCCTCGTAGAGGCGTCAGTTCCTAACATTTCAACATTTTAACGATTTGGACTCATCGCGATCTCCGGTTGACAAATGGTCCCGTGCCAGCCGGATGCCACTCTTCATAAGTTGATTTTTGCGCCATGCCCGGAGAATGCCGCGCCTCGCCCGCTCTGTCCACCAACAAATACGGCAACGCCAAAAACCCCCCAGCCTGTCCAACTAAACATTATCGTTAACGTGACTTTGTGTGCGTGATCTTCCAGGTCAAAAAAGTCCGGTCTGGAACGCACAAACTGCTTGATTCCACTTCATTTGAGACGCATTATATCCATAAGCGATGAGAAAGAAAATCTCGAGTTTTACAGCGGTCATCTATCCCGATGCGGACAGCGATTGGCTGGTGGCTCATAATCCGGAGACGGGCACCACCACGCAGGGCAAAACGTTTGAGGAAGCCCTGGCCAACCTGAAGGAGGCGACGGAACTTTATCTTTCCGAATTCCCGCAGGCGGCAAAGGGCGGGGCGATCTTGACGACGTTTGAAGTGTCATCGCTGGCTCATGCCTAAACTCCCGGATGTTTCAGGCAAGGAAGCCAGGCGCGCCCTGGAACGTTTGGGATTTGTTTTCAAACGGCAGAGCGGCAGCCATGTGATTCTGCGCCGGGGCAATCGCGGCTGCGTTGTGCCAATGCACCGGGAAATCAATCGCGGCACACTCAAAGGCATTTTGGAGCAGGCAGGGGTAAGCTTGGAGGAATTCAAGTCAGCTCTTTAAAAGAGCTTGTTTCCCCTTTTCCAGACCAATCATCCATATCCTGCGTGTCTTGCGCCTCGTCGCGGCAATTCCATGTTTTTCCCCCCATTTTTCTGCCTTTCCCCTTTCAGATGGCTAAAACTTCTGAGGCACCGAAAGACGAAAACCAGCAACATGTTGCCAGCCGTTGCCGCTGTGTTGCCGGCGGAAAAGGGCAACGAAACCCTTGTAAAATAAGGCTTGTTGCCGTGTTGCCGGTTTTCCGGACCTGCATCTCAATCTTGCGTTTTCGCGGCTATTTTATGTTTTTGCCCCCCATGGTCAGGCGTCTTTTGTGAGTTTTTCGCTGTTTTCGGGGTAATAGAAATGCGGCAAGTGTCGCCTGGATCCTGGCCTCCACGCCGCCGTTGCCATGAGCGGAGGCGGTGGGTGTGATGCCAGGGTGCTACAGGAGGTTCTCTGTGTTGTAAATGGATTTTTTCTGGGAGTTATTGACATAGAATTTAAGCCTTTGTGGGATTGAGTTTGAGCAGCCAGGAGCCGTGCTTT
>Ga0326728_10026193_pt1 | contig 10351 bp, 7 predicted proteins | sample MB3enrmetagenome_FD_207602 | JGI IMG/M metagenome (GOLD analysis project Ga0326728, IMG submission 207602) | Lab enriched peat soil microbial communities from McLean, Ithaca, NY, United States - MB31MN | ecosystem: Environmental > Terrestrial > Soil > Wetlands > Peat | place: USA: New York... | reverse complement strand
TTTCTCGGAGGGGATTGAGAAGTATCTGCCTGTAGAACATCAGAATGCCCCTTGGCTATTTGCGCTTGCCTGGCTTACGAGAGACCAGGAGTGCCGGTTTGCTCACATCCTCGACTGGCGTCATCGGCGTTCTGACTCCGGGTCCATTGCGGTCAATCCCACCAAGGACCAACTTCTGATTGTGGTGCGGGCATTCCTTCGATTCATTCGTAAGGAAGAGATCGATCTAAAGACCCAACGGGAAGGGTTTGCCGAAGCGAAGCGTACCTGTGAGCGAGACCTGGCGTATCTCCAGAGACAAAGCAAGCAATTCTCGGCTGATCTGATTCGCGACCTTGGCGTTGATCGCGAACAGATGATGGGCGATGATCCTGGGCTTACGTTGCTTCGCAATGCGGCAGAAGGCAAATTACAGGAATGCGAGAAAGAACCTATTCCCGAAGATAAGGCCGCGATGGCGTCCTTGCGCGAGGAGCGAGACCGTGTTTTAGCAGAGCAGGCCGTAGTCAAAGACGAAGTGAGGAGGCACAGCGCGGAACGAGACCTGAGAGTGCAGCAAGTGAAGCAGCTTCGTGGAGAACGATCCAGCGTGGACGCGAAGGAGATCAAAGCGATTCTCGGTCCGGTATGTCCAGTGTGCATCGTCCCTATCGATCAAGCGATGGGAGAAGGCTGCGGGCTTTCGCAAGAGTTGTGGGATCCCACAAGGCCTCAGGAGGAGAGCCAGCGCATCGGCAAGCAGATCGCGGCCTCCAACGAAACAATCAACCGGCTCAATGGAGTGATCTCCGAGGGAGAACGTCGCTTGAAGCGCCTACGCCAGGAAGAAGACAGACTTGCAACACAAATCGCAGTGATGGAAGAGAAGAGCAAGAAAGCCGGGAAGGAGCGGCGACAGGAGTGGTCAGTTGCCAAAGCCCTTGTTTCCAAGGTCTCGGAATATCAAGGCATTCTGGACAGGATTGAAGCGTTGAATACGGAGCTAAAGAACCTCGCAAAGTCTGATGAGCAAGCCTCCAATTCAGAAGCAAAATACCGAAGTCTACATAGTGACACGTTGTCGAGAGTGAAGGAGCTTTTCTCCTACGTCTGCAAGGGACTTCTGGGAAATCAGGTGAAGGCGTCGCTCACGCTATCTGGTCTGGGACTGCAAGCTGACGTTGAAGTTGGCGGGATGGCCATGGAATCTTTGAAGGCAATCGCGTTCGATCTAGCAACGCTACTGATGAACATTGAGGGGCGGACTATGCTGCCGGCGTTTCTCGTGCATGACAGTCCGAGGGAGGCCGATCTTGGAGAAGCAATTTACCATCGTCTGTTCCGGCTTGTCCGCTCTTTCGAGCGCCTGGGAGATGATCCACCTTTTCAGTACATCATCACAACGACCAGTCGGCCTCCAAACGATTTTTGCCAACTACCATTCATGGTCGCGGAACTTCAGGGATCGAACGCCGGTGAACGGCTCCTGCGCCGAGACTTGGGTGGATTAACGAACTAGCGCGAAGTCGATTGATTGGATTCATTCCTTGGGAGAAGCGGCCCGCAATGAGTATGGGTACGACGGCGTTGGCAGAAATACGTACCGTCATGCAAAGGCCCGGGGGGCGCAGATCGTGCAGAAATACCCGTTCAACACACCTGAAGAGTTTGAAAAATGGCTGAAAAACTTGTCGAAAAAGGTCAATTGAGCGAAAGCGAATGGAGTACCAGGATGATGCGGCGAGGCTGCTACGTCATGCTGCACATCGGAACGGGCCTCCCTGGTCAAACCGCCGAATGGGAAAGTTGCCCGCCTGTGGTCGTTTCGGGGGCCGGACGCTTTGCACTAAATGACGATTTCTGGATCGAGAAACTCGACGAACAGCTTGCGATTCATATTCAAGCGGCTTGCGATCCGCCGCATTACGGAATCAACAATGACCAAACAGACCGGCATCTTTATGCATTTCTTCGACGAGTACCCGATGTCGAGGCAAGCCAGTACGAAGGGATGGATGAGCTTCACGCTGTGGTTGCGCTGTCTCGCCTAGTCCATCCAACGAGCACCGGCGACAGATACTGTGCCTGGATTCTTCGCTATGGTTCGCCGGAATCACCGATTAAAGCTGTTCAGTACCGGGGTATCAGCCCGGACGTACTGTTGAGTAGACATCAGCGCGATTGGATTGCCGCGGAGGATGCAGAGTGCCTGCGCCAGTTGATGCCATGGGCATCAAAGAAGAAGCTCATGCATGAGCGGGTGCACCGCGCATTCTGGAACCACGAATACGCCATGCGTTCGTTCTATCTCGATACCCGCTGGCCAATCGTTGTCTCAGGCCTGGAAGCATTGCTCAACGTAGGCGAGCAAAACTCTGGACCTCAGTTCAAGGGCCGAGTTCGGCTGCTTGCGGATGAATTTGGCCTCCAATTATCAAGCGATGCAATCTCGAAAGCATGGAAACTGCGCTCGAAATTGGTTCACGCTGAAGGATTCCTACACAATCTTGAAACCATCTTGCCCAAGAGCGAACATAGCGATTTATACGAAAAGATGGAGGGCCTTCTACGAATGGCGGTGAGACGCTGCCTTCTGGATGCAAGCTTCGGTGACTGTTTCAGAGATGATGCGGCAGTAAAAGCTCGCTGGCCAATCTAACTCAGAAAGGGGAGCGAACTGGGTCAGTGAGCAAAACTCTCACGCTTCGGGGGACAGGAGTGTCTGCATGGCTGCCAAGCGGAACGTTCGCACCCACTCCGAAGGTACCCTGTCAGTCTTGTTGCAGCGAGTGGCGAGTTCATTGCTAAGCTCAACGTTGTCCGGCACAACGATATAGCCGGTCTGCAGATCGCCAACCATCAGGCAGTCCTTTCCCTCAGCCAAATGGAGCGCCACCAGCAGGCATATACACGCATCGAGGCCGTCCTGGTCGCACTTGTGCAGCGGAGCCTTCAGTGCGAAGCCGTCGAGCCACTGAACGATTTCCTTTAATCCACGGCCGCTGATTGCAACCGAGGCCTGCCCACAGACATACTGCCAGTCGGAGGGCGAGAAGGTCTTGTTTCGATCTGAGTTGTACTTGGGCACCCGGCCAGCGGGGCGGCCCTGTGGGGACAGGTCCGGCTGGGTCCAGTTGAGAGCGATCATCGCCAGTACAGGGTAGGTCTCGATCACCAGCGTGCCGGCGACCGGCCCCAGCGGATTCGCCGCCCCGCCGAACCGCTTCAGGAACTTCCACACAGGGGCCTCAGTCCCGAACATCTCCTTCTTTGACCTGTTGGCCGGCTGCATCCCGCCGTACCGGCGGCTGACCGCGGACCCAACAATGTTTTCAACGGGTCGCTGGCCCCCTGGATTCGTTACGATGGTAGGCTGGTCGAGCAGTACGATTGTCGCCGAGGGGGTCAATTCGGCCTGCCAATCGAGAATGGCTTCTTGGGCCTGTGTGTAGTTGACAATCCGCGGCGGACCGAGTTCGCTAATTGTCCCATTATCCGAGCGGAGCACGCCGACTAGGCCGCCCGAATTCTTGGCGGTCCATGCGGAATCGAATCCAATGAGCAGGGTTGTCTTCTGTTTATCGGTTGCTTCGTGGCTGTCCGCCATAAACCCATCCGTCGCTCTCCTCTCGGCTCTAAAGAAGCTCGACGCGGTACTAACCTCACACGATTACTGCAATCCCTGTTCCGGCCATGTGATGCTGCCGCCTTTAGGCAGCCGGTATTCGGTACCTAAGGCCAGTTTCTGATCGCACGTAATCTTCAATTGTTCGGGCGGGATACTCCAGGCTTCTGCGAGCCGCCGCTTTAAAAGTTCAATCGTGAACTTGACAAATGAGAGCTTCCAGACGTCGGACGGGAAATCTTCGTCTTCCTCAGACATGGTGAGCAATTCGCAGCCTCTGAGCTTTAGGCTCCTGACCAGCGGTGGATCGGATTTTTTGACTATCATTACAAACTCGGCGATCTCCGGCGTCGAGGAAGGAAGAATTGGAAGAAACGCCTTATACGGCTGAAGCGCCTTGCGGATAAAGTCGATTGAAGAGCCGAATTTCTTTACCGTTTGCAGCTTGAGCAGCCTGTCCAAATACCTACCTTTTAGTTTGCGCCCTCTGAATTCTCCCGCCTTGTTAAAGTAGGCCTCGAAAAACATACCATTCAAAAGATGAGCGGCCGCATCGGCGGGAATCTGAGCCAACTCCGAACGCAGGTTGTCTAAAACCGCAATCGATCGCCGCTCCGATCCGTCGGCGCACTGATAGATATTGCGCCCAAGCACAAATATCTGATCCTTGGTCACCGATTTCCAGTCGAGTTCAAGGATCGCTTCTACCGCTGGAGCCTGTGTGGGCCAGTGATAGGTCTGCAGGGCATCCAGCAGTTTGGAAACTTTGTTCCCCTTGGGACGTGGAAAGTCTACATCCGCCTTGGCTTCCTCCGAATACGCAAATCGTGCTGACAGTGTGACGCCAGATTCTTCCAGTTTCTTCACTATCAACGAAGCCAGTTCTTCCGGCGTTCGTTTGGCAAGCGAAATCCTCCCGGTAGTTTTCAGCACCCCCGGTATCTTCACCGATTCATCAAAGAACGCTGGCAGGATGTATTCCTTATTATTCTCAAAGGCTCGTGCCTGAGCGCTCTCCCGCTCATGATTTGTCCATACCTTATTCTTGTAGTGCTCCGATATGAACATGACCGTGAACAGCGCTTTGTTCTCGTAAACGTCGTTCAGATGCGTATACAGGTTTTTCCCCCAGAGTGTGGCCTCCTCGAATCTGTCGTAGAAGACGGTGACACCTTCTGCCACTAATTGGGTAGCAACCTTTTCGACATAGGCCCGATCTTCTCCTGCAAAGGAGAGGGCTACATGGTACTTTTTGCTTGGCAATTCTGTTTCGTCGGGCATGATCGGATGGCTCTCTTTTCAATATTCCTCATGGAATGCCGGATTATCCCTCGGCCGCCTCGCGGCTCACGTCTGTGTATTTCAGCGGAGCCCTCACCATCGGCGAACAGGCCTCGGGAAGAACGGTGCGACCACGCCGGCTTGTTTGCAGACATCACCAAAAATCAGCAAAATCTGAGCGCGCGTTTCGTCCATCCATTGTGCAATCTGACAATCATGGATGCAGTAAAAGTCACCGTTGGCATGGATTGAGCCGCGCCTGCGAGCATCGTCATATCTCGACCGAACCGCCCGCAACAGGTCTCCCACCACGTCCATTTGGCTTCGCCAGTCCGAATTCCGCAGGTAAGCTTTGCCTCTGGCCTGCGCAAGAACCCCTCCATCCCGTGAACGCAGGCATCCCGTGTTCAGCGCGGTAATCGTATCCTCGATTGCCTTGTCAAACGCTTCCATTGAACCTTCCTGGTGGAAATGATCCTGGAAAGCTGGGCGATCGAGGCATTGGGCGTAGAACCGGATGAGGTCTTCATCGCTGAATCTCTCAGGGCTTCCCGCTTTGTTCGGCGACTCTATGACAAGCAGCGCGGCTTCCTCAGAGAGTTGCTTCCATCGGCAGAGCAAGTCCGTCGGGTAACGAGGAGGATCGTTATCAGCGAGTTTTCCGCAGTTTTGGCAGAGCCAGATCCCATTTTCGACGGAGGCGCGTTCGTCGGCTGTAAGCTTCTTGTCATATCGCGGCCCCTTCGGTGATGCGGCTGTGATATGGGCGGCTACGCCTATGTTTAGCACTTTCTGCGGATCTTCCTGAGGGCCGCTCGTGGGCTGGCGGCAATTGGGGTTGGAACACCGCATACCCACCCGCTTCGCCAATATATCTTTCACTTCTGGCGAGAAATCGTCGCGATTCCCGGTCAAGCCATTCGGCGCGGCGTTGCCTCTCATTTCATACCTCAGGCTGGAAATATTCCACGATATCTCTGGGGATTGTTGCTAATGAGAGTAGAACATTCGTCGCAGCCATACAACCCCTAATTTGGCGTTCGTACCTCAGAGGCTCTGCCTCAGCTCCTTGGGATACTCGCTGTAATGGAAAAGCATTTCCTCGCAAGGTTCGCCTGTTCAGAAGGATATTTCCATTATGAGACCCCGCAGCCGCGCGATCTTTTCATCTGAACTGCCAGTTCGCAAATACCTCTGCTCTTGTCGCAGTATTGAAACTTCAGATTCAGTGCGCGCTTTGCCTCGCTGAAAGAACCACAGATGGTCTGGTTCAAGGATTTGCGCGTCCCAATCCGAGGATCGCGCCAACGGTAGACGTCGGCGGGGTGTCACTGACGGGAAGTCTCGGTGCCATCATGCTACGCCGAGTCTCTGAGAACATGAAACTCTCAGTGACTGGATCACAGCTATTTGACTCTTAAGTGCCATCCCCGTCGCAACTCTGCCCCTGGAACCTGTTCTTCGTGCAGGATGGCTGCCTTAATCGAATCCGTGTCCGGCCTTGATTCTTCCACTGTGCCCTCAAGCATCTTGCCAAGCTCGTTGGGAAGATTCGCAAGAACGGTTTCCCAGAGGACACCGCCGATATGGGCATCGATCTTGCGATAGGCCGCTGGTAGTGTCGCGTCATCGGTGATACGCACGGAGTCCTGACTGTTCTTTTGCGCACGCAGTGTGAATTCGCACCCCTCGATCGCTTTGAGATCGCGGCTCATCAGGTAGAAGAGAACCATATTCTTCGTGCGTACCACCTTGCCTGCGGCAATCCGGGCCCGGTCGCTGAGGCGGGATGCCTCCGCTCGGCAGAACTGCTCGCGCGCCTCCATCTGGCGCAGGAAACGTCCGATACGGTCCACCTTTTCACCGTGAGCCGAACAGAATTGTTGGAAGCGAGCGACGAGTTCTCCGGCAGGATCGCCGCCCTGTGCTGTTTCCTCCTCGATCTCATCGAGAAGGCTATCCAACTCCGCGTCGATCTCAAAAAGCGAATTTGTTGCTGCAATCGTTGACATGGTTCTTTTCCTCATTGGCGTTGTGGTCTGCCAGCAGCATCAGGCGGCAATTCGTTCCTGAGCGGCAAGCGCTCTGGCGGCTTGGTAGGTAATCGCATCTGCACGGGATTGGATTGGATGGCCGCTATGCCCTTTGACCCATAGCCAACGAATCGTTCGATCCGCATTCAGCAGGAGCAACTCGCGCCACAGTTCCTGGTGTTGCAGGTCAAAGCCACGGCTGTTGCGCCAGCCGTAACGTCTCCAGCGGAAGACGCGAAAGCGCATTCCGTGGATCAACAGTTCCGAGTCCGAGCGAAGTTCGATTCGGGCTCCGGCTGGCGTCAGGCGTAGCGCTTCGACTGCGGCGCGCAGTTCCATTTCGGAGACGGTCGACCACGGAACCGATCCGGCGATCTCCTGCCGTCTTGTCCCGTGGATCACGATAGCTGCCCAGCCGGCAGGGCCGGGGTTGCCGATGGCCGAGCCATCGGTAAAGATGAAGAATTGCTTGTTCATGGGATGCTCCGTAGCGCGTTACTACCAATGAGATGAGCATTGGCTACGCCGCGTGCATGGGAATGACGCTGCCAAAGGGTGCCTGACGGCCTCCGGTCGATGCCCAGAGGACGGGATAGTCTGGTGCGGAGTCTGGAAATGCCCCGTAGAGGTCGGTCAGAAAGACCATCGTCTGGGGGCGGACTCCGTGCTCATTGATCCAGTCGAAGCAAGGGCCAAATTCAGTGCCTCCTCCGCCGACTGGATCGAGGTGAAGCATCTCACCAGCCACGTAGGTATCGGCCTTGTGAACCTCGGCGTCGAAGTAGAGAACATGCACCCGGTCGGGCCGCTGGCCTTCCAGGATGGAACGAATCTCCGCCTCGAAGAGCCGCAGCTGCCGCGCATTGACCGAACCCGAGCAATCGACGGCAATTGCGATTTCGCCCGAACCTTCGCGCACAACGCCGGGCAGATAGAGACCGGACCAGATGTGACGGCGGTTGGGTCGCAGCCAACTCGAATCGGCGGGGATAGTGTCGGACCAGAGACTGCGCAACAGTTCCCGCCAATCGACCTGGGCTTCCGCCGCACCTTCAAGAGTCCGTTTGAGGCCGGAGGGGACTTTGCCAGCCTGCTGGGCCACGGTCGCAGCCTGATTGACGGCGATCTCCCAATCGCGCTCCTGTTCCTCGATGCCTGGCGCATCGTCACCGGCCTCTGGCGCGTCGATCACCTGGCCGATCCCGCCCTGGCTCTCCGGAACAGAAGGTGTCCCGCCATCATTCCCGTTAGCCGAATCGTTCGAATCGGTGCCTGAATCTTGTTCCGATCCGCTTTGCTCATCGGACTGTGGTTGCGCATCTGCCTCGCGCAGGTTGTAGATCTGCTCGGCGCTCATGCCGCGGAAGCGCGAATCGACGAGCACATCGTCTGGTAGGCTCAGACCGGCATCGAGCAGCAGCGGGTTGATCGCATAATCGCAGGCCTCGTTCCAGCGCCTGGGGTCGCGTTTGGCCCGCCGAGTGTGATGCTTGAGCGCAGGGTGCATGACCTCGTGAGCCAGCACCCCGGCCAGCGTCGCCGCATTCAGCGTATCGACGAACACAGGGTTGTAGCGGAGTATGACACCGTTGGTCGCCATGGTCGGAATCGAGCGGCACTCTTCGCTCTTCAGCCGGAACAAGAGCGAGCCAAAGAAGGGATGATCGAGCAGAAGCGCCGTGCGCGCCTTCCGGATGCGTTCGGCTGCTGGAGTCTCGTGTGTCATTACAGGCATAAATTGGCTGGGCCTCCAATCATGAGTTGGTAGCAAGTGGCGTTTTCCAGGTAAAACTTGGCCGTGTTTGCCGGGGCACTCCACGCAGCATTTACCGTGAAATCGGTTTTTGCGGAAGAGGCTCAGTGAACTAAAATTATCGTCAAAATTATGACTGGAAAAGAGACGATTGCCGGATACATCGCGCAGGCTGCGAAGCTGCTCCGCGCGGAATTTGAGCACATCCGGACCACTAATCCGCACGCTGGCGAAGGTGGAAAAGAGGTCGAGAACATCGTCAAGGAATTCCTGAACCACCATATGCCCCAGCGGTTTCGGGCGACCGGCGGCTTCGTGATCGACAAGTTCAGCGAAATGAGCGGCCATGAGGACGTCCTGATCTACGACGCTCTTTCGAGTCCGGTTTATCGGTACACGGAAGAGAATCAGATCATTTCGGCGGATGCGATTGCATCGGTCGTCGAAGTCAAGTCCGTACTCAACAAGAAAGAGCTGGAGAACGGCTTCGAGAAGATCTCGCAGGTCAAGAGGCTCCACAAAAGCCCGATCTCACAGATGGATCAAAAGGCGACGGAAAGCAACCTGACCACGCACGGAACGCTGGGAGTCGTTTTTGGGTTCAGCACGGACCTGAATTTCGCGACGCTGGCCGGGCACTGCGCCGAGTTGAACGAGCAGTACGACACCTATCTTAGACCGGACATTATCGTCGTGCTCGATGTGGGCGTGATTAACTACACAGCGAACATCGTCGAGAGCAAGCAGATCTTCGATTTCGCCACCACATCCGAAGAAGACGTGCCGATCCCTCCCTTCTTCGTGCATTTGGCGGCACGCGAGGACGGCTCTTACGCTCTGAACAGGTTTTTCGTTCACCTGATGTCACATTTGGCGTTCTATCCTCGGCGTCCCAGCATTCCACCCTACTCGGTGATGCTTGAAGGTGCAGCCCAGGTTGCCGTCATGAGCGCGACCTACCAGTACAATACTGAGGCTCGCCTTGTGCCCTTCGTGCCCTCGCCGCAGCCGCCCACGGAGACACTACGCGAGATCAAGCTCAGCAAGAACAAGGAGCATTTGGGGACCCTCACCTTCATCCCGTGGCAGGATGGCGGCGTGATTCGCATGAAAGGGAAAATTCCTCTAGAGGCGATATTGGTTATCGTGAGTCGGCAACGGCCCATGATCCTTCCTTCGGAGGGATATCAATATTCGATGGTGTTGAAGGTCACTCGCCGAGACTTCGAAAACTGGGTGGAAGTGATCGAGAAGCAGAGCGATATGAAGGCGGAACTGGTTGTGCCTCCGCTCTTCGAAGTGAAGCCGCTGTTCAATGAGGGAACGGGCGAACCGTTCATGGCAAGGCTATTCCTTGCTCCTCTAGACATGCAGCAAGGAATTATGGGGCCTGAAACGAAGAAGCCCTTCGACGAGCATTGGAGCGGCTGTGTTTATCCGGCGCTTGAGATGCGCAAGGCGATGCTGGCGATCAAAGATCTGGTCGACAAACACAAAAAGGCTCTCGAGAAGAAAAGTATCGTCCGGAAAAAAGGAAACCAGCTCTATCTCACCGAGAAGATCGACAATCCCTTGCGAAGCCAAGTGGCTCAGCTGCTCGAGATGGCGTCCCACGTCCTCGATCACATCCCGGGAGTGATGAAGTTTCTCGGTGTCGAAATGTCGTTTTACGCGGAAAAG
>Ga0326728_10026192_pt1 | contig 10352 bp, 11 predicted proteins | sample MB3enrmetagenome_FD_207602 | JGI IMG/M metagenome (GOLD analysis project Ga0326728, IMG submission 207602) | Lab enriched peat soil microbial communities from McLean, Ithaca, NY, United States - MB31MN | ecosystem: Environmental > Terrestrial > Soil > Wetlands > Peat | place: USA: New York... | reverse complement strand
TTGCTCAGGAACCTTGTAACTCAAGGCCCCGCTTAAAACGGTTATTGAGAATAATATTTTCATCTTTTATTTTCGTAGGGTAAGTGAAACCCACCAGCCAGTTATCCTAATTCCATATTGCAATCAAGATGACAGTGAGGTATAATCTTGCCATAGAGGTGATATATGGCAAGAACGGCTTATTTTAAAGACGAGGAAATAGCAAGAGCACATCAACTCAGAGAGCAGGCTAAAACAACATCGGAACTACGTAAGGCGTTGTCAGTATTATTAATTGCTGAAGCTGGTTTAGACGCAGGCAAAACATCCGAAATCCTGGGAATCAGCGAAAGAACGGTTTTTCGCAATTGTGGCAATATTCGCAATCAAGATGGAGTCAACCGAAACACTTGGGGTGGGCGGCGACACTGCCGTATGACGATTGAAGAGGAACGTGAATTTCTTCACACTTGGGAAGCCAGAGCGATTCAGGGAGGTGTGCTTTCGGTTCCTCCCATCCATGCCGCTCTGGTGGAGCGATTAGGACGTTCTATTCCCTTGTCCACGACGTATCGTTTGCTGGCTCGTCATGGCTGGCGGAAAATACAGCCGGACACGAAACATCCGAAAAGTGACCCAGCGGTTCAGGAAGAGTTTAAAAAAAACTTCCCGAAATTATGGCGACCGCCTGTATAAATAATCAGCAGAACCTGCCTGTTCGTCTGATGTTTCAGGATGAGGCCCGGTTTGGACGGTTGAGTGACCCACGGGCTTGCTGGGCACCGGCTCCGCATAGACCAACAGTGAATCTAGCATTGATCCGGGAGTTCCGGTATGAATACGCCGCCGTAAGCCCTTGGGATGGAGGACTTGATTACATGACAGCAGAGAAGATGAACAGTGATAACATGAGCCGTTTTCTTGTGCAAGTAAGTGAGACTCACGAGCAGGATTTCATGGTCATGGTTCTGGACGGCGCATCATCGCATAAATGCAAGGAACTCAAAGTTCCCGGAAATATCACACTCGTGTTCCTACCACCATATTCACCTGAATTGAATCCAGCGGAACAAATATGGAATACCCTTCGGCGAGACAACTTTGCCAACAGAGTATTTGACTCACTCAACGCAGCAACTCTCCAGGCTGAAAATGGGCTGGCACATCTAGCCTCCAATAGAAAGGCGGTGAAAAGCTTAACAAACTGGCCCTGGATTAATGCCATCTTGAATACTAAATAGAATAAGAGTCTAACTATTTCCTGCCGTTGCTCAGGAGTTAAACCAGTATCTAGTCGTTTCCTAAGTTCGTTTAACAAATCTTCATCCAATGGTTCGGGTTGTTTTTCTTCGGGTTCCGGTTGGAGGGCTTTCAAACGTTTTTCAACTTTATTCTGTGCTTTGGTTATTTCGTCCAGCAGGGGATCTAGTTCCTCGTCAGTTATCCGTCCTCTAGTTCTCAGGTCGATAGCTATTTTCCGTCTATGAATAAGTTGCTCTTTTGCTTTTTCAAGGGTTGTTTTTTCGGTTTCCTGGATTAACGAACTAGTATCACCTTCTCGTTCCTTGGTTATGTCTTTTAAGAGGTCGCTGCCTGGGTCACGCAGGAAATTCTCGATGTCCGACCAGACTACCGGTTCTAAATAATCACCTTTGATGTCTTTCGATTTACATCTGCCCTCCATTGGCCCTCGTCCGGTAAGGTGACCATTACAGCGATACCAAACCGAGTCGCGATTCATACAACTCACATAGGTCAAACCACAATGGCCACATTTAATTACTGATTTAAGAAGGTAAATGTGACCAGTCCAAGGTCCAACTAAACGGTTCCGATGTAAAGTTTCTTGAGCAGCATTCCAAATGTCTTCGGAAACAATTGCCGGTACTGATGCTGCAATTGTTTCCCTCCCTCCAAATTTGGTAGTTCTGCGTCCAAATAGGCGAACGCCTTTATATACCGGGTTGACTACCATGTTCCGGATATGTCCGGGCCTCCAGACTCCTTGGGTTCGTTTTTTACGTTGGCCTTTGATTTCAACCTCACGGTTGTCAAGAACGTAATCGGTGGGAATGGCAAGCTCATTAAATTCATTGGCAATTTTGACGCACGTCAATCCGTCAACCGCTAGATGATCGTAAATACGACGGACGATACCTGCTTCGGAAAGGTTACCCCAAACTGGTTCCTCGGACAGTTCAAAGTGAGCATTCTGTTTCTGCCCAACCACTTTATACCCTTGTGGCACGATTCCTCCGGTATATCGCCCTTCTTTGGCAGCTCTGTTCATACCATCGGCAGAAAGTCCAAGCCAATATTTTTTATCATAGTCTGCTAACACGGCGGAAATGTCAAAGCCAATTCCCGTTAGTTCGCCTTCCTGGAGACTAATAATTTTTATTCTTAACCTTTCAAAACGTCGCTGTAATAAAAGGAGTTCTATCTTGTCTCTCCCCAAGCGTTTGAGGTTGTAAATCCATAATTCATTAAACAAACCCTTTTCAGCGTCTTTCAACAGCTGAGAGCCAGCCGGACGCTCAGCGACAGGAATTGCTCCCTTGATACCATCATCTGTATATCTTCTGAAAAAAGAGACCGAAGAATCATTTTTAAGCCTTCCCGCCAGCTCGTCTTGCTGAGTTTTGATAGTCTCTCGTTCCCTTTGGTCTTCAGAACTTACTCTTTCATAAAAGGATACGATTCTCTCTAGTTTTTTCGTGTCTAATGCTAAAGTCATTTTATTTCTCCTGACCCTTGGGCCTTATGGTCCGTGCGGTCAGTACACATACACGCATTATCGGGCGAAGATAGCAAGTCACCATTAGTTAGAAGTTTTTCTGTTTTATTAATATTGATAATTTTTAAAGGTAAACCTAGAACTACTCTTAAAGCTTGGAGCATAGCGTCATCATTAGGGATATTTGCCAATATCCTTACATTCAACGTAGCCAATGGGCATTTTCTTTTGGATAATACGGAAATCCGGCGCGCCGACCGCGGTAATATGCTGGGGTTCATTGGTAGCAGTAATTGCAGGATTGAGAGATTGAAATAAAGTTTTAAGGGCGGGGCGATGGGTGTGTTCGGTGGTATTACCGGCAGCGAGTTCTTTATCCAGAGACTGGATATAATCATGGATTTGAGATGTCATCTGATACCCCTTTCGATATGAAATCAATCAATTACGCAAATTTTAACACCATAACCAAATTGCCGCAATATGTTGTAATATGTTAAAGTTTCGAAGATTAGCACTCATTATTGAACAATCTTGTATTAAAAACTTTATGATTAATGAAGGATTTTATGGATACCTTATTCAGTGCTATAATTTAACAAAGCTTTCCCTATTTTTCACCGAATAACTTATGACGTTTATGGAGCAAATTTAGTTCGGTTTGAAATAAAAAGCAGATGGCCACGGGAGATTCGATTGCTTAAGTTAATTGGCTTGGTTTTTCCAGCTGTATTATTAGTATTTGGTCTTTATTTGCTACTTAAAGGTGATGTGATAGTCGCCGTCGTTTTAGTCGTTTTGGGAATATTTTTGGGGTTTACCTTTGTAAGAATTTTGCGAGATTGAAATATAAAATGGGCCTATAAATAGCGAAACATTAGGACCCATGGGGTATTTAGATGAACGTGTCTGATATTATCAACGCGTGCGGAGCATTAATTGCTGTAATGGTTGCAATCTTCGTGTTCCTTTTTACTAATTCTCTCCAAACTTATCAAACAAGATCTAAATCGATGATCAGTACTGATATGCCACGTTTCATTCGAACTAACACGAGATTTCGCTTAGAAATATTTCTTGACACTGCTGGGCAATTCTTCCTAGCTTGGATGAGCCTGGTTATGGCAATATGGTTCGCTTCAATATTGGTGAATGCGATAGCTGTTAATATTGGGCAAAATCCGATTTTTCTATTTTCTGCTACATTGCCTCAAGAATTCCTAAATGGGGCCGAAATCTTATGGTGGATACTAGCTGGAATGTTAGGTCTATCTGCCATGTATTTCCTTGCAGGTAAACAAGTTAGTAAAAATCTTCCCCTAATAATTAAAACTTATGTTTTTATAACCATGGATGAAAGATCTTCAACAGATCTTTCTGGAGACCTGTTACGCGAGGCTAAAATATTTCTCACGCAAAATAAATACAATGAAGCCATCGTTAATGCAACAACTGCGCTAGAATACGAACTAAGAGCAATGCTTAATATTACAAGCACAGACTCATTCAATTCTGTTATAAATAGACTTACTAAAACTCGTATCCCCACTCAAGAAATTAATGACGTAATTGTACTGAGAAATACTATTTGTCACAAAACTAACGCGCCTCAATGTAGTAATGAGGAAGCATCAGAATTAATTGAAAGGGTGGATAACATGCTCCGATATTTGAAGGATCTCGGAGTGTCCGAAATATACAAATCTTGAACTGAATAATAATTACTTCTTCTCTTTCTTTGCGACACGATCCAAACATAGTGTATAAGTTTGATTATCCATTTTAGGCTGCGAGCGTTGAGTGTTCACAATTAATGCTTTTTGACTGGGTTCCCATGGCCACACGAGAATTATCCCCATCGGTGAGCATACAAGCAATTACAATGATCTGAATGTAAAAGAAGTAGTTCAACAAACTGCGCCACGCAAAGAATAAAGGTAAAACAGCGAGGATCGGCCCAGCAAAGGAATATCTCTTCGCATTACGCGCATACCACAGGGCTCCTCCGATGAAAACAATTGCTTCAAGAACGGCGAAGGGAATCGATGATCGGATGTTGATAAACCCACTTACAACCAATGATACGATCCCCACCCCATTGGGAAACATTGGACTGGTCATTGGAGCAAGCACGGACGACAGCCATAATTGGGGTCCTATAATAATGAAATAGGCATTAATTAATAAAAATATCCCTGCAATTATGCTGCTGGCCTTTAAAAATGATCCCATCCCCGATTTATGCCACAGCAGAATAAGATAAAACGGCAGAAAAAACCATGCAGTCTGTTTGGTGGCAACAGCTAGACCCATGGTAATCGATGATAACAATTGATTTCTACCTAAACTTACCCAGGCAATGAGTAGTAATGGAAATACCACGCTTCCTGTTTCCCCATCAGCCAGGCAATTCCATAATTCCAGGCTGATTGCGGCGAAGGCGATAAAGAGTAACCGTCTATCGGGTGGTATTTTCCAAGTTGCATAAGCCAAACCTGCAACAACAAAGATGATAAAAACAATTCTGATATCTTTGAGGCCGGCTGCAATAAATGGTGCTGGTAACAGGAATAATCCAGCCGGGTAGCACACATTTGATTCAATCTCTGGGGGAGAATGAGAAGGATGGTGGATAGCAGTATCCCAAATCTTATTGAGCTGATTTTCTGAAGGCGTTGGAAAAACATTAATTAAACGACCCGTGTGCAGGGGCGTGATACGGGCAGAAGCACCATTATATTTAAGCATTGCTGTGATAATGTTGGCATGAGCATAAGGATTCTTGCCGATGAGCAAGTTCTCCGCAGCTTGGCGTTCAAGAGCCGTACTATCATTATATTGAAACCCCTGTTCCATCTGGCGGAGCAACATGGCAAAATCACCGTTTGCGTTATTACGTTGCACCATTGGCGCAATGAGTACAGCAGTGGTTAATTCCGCAATTCCGATGGCAATAAACACTACGATGATGACGAGCGCACCACGTTTTATTCCTTCTCGGTGATTCTTAAAAACTTCATCACAGCGTGGATTCACGATGATCAGCATGGCGATAAACCATAAAGTAAACAATACAAACCCTTCCAAGCAGAAAATATTTTCATTTAAAGAATAGCCAATGCCGGAGATAACTGCAGCTACCAACTGGATCGCAAGTGCGAAAAACATCAGAAGAGCGTGGGGAGTAATTTCGGCCGGAAATAGGTGGTTACGCTCTGACGAAAAAAGTTTTATTTGTTTTCCAATAGGAGCATTCACTAGCCGATTTCCCCTCTTTTCTGAAATTAGAGGTTTTTATTGACCAAATGAAGTACTTTGACCATTCACTTTGAGTGCTAAATTGAAAAAATTAGTTACTTTTGAGATGTATTCTTCAGGATAGTTCCAGTAGGCTTCGACATGCAATGTGTCACTAACCTGCCAGAGCAGGTCAGCTGGATTATTGGATGCTTTAGTCAGTGCCACATCATCTGCAGTTGAGACCAAATCATCTTCGTCTTCATGTATGAAAAAAATCGGGCATTGAATTTTACTCACAACGTCAATAGGATTTACTTCGCTGTAGTCAAAGAACGCCCTTGCTGCTATCCGAACGGCCGGTAGGAAGATATCTACTGTAAATCGAGGAATACCATGATTGGCAGCCTGGTTATAGACCATGCTTTCCACGCTGGGAAAGCATGCATCAAGCACTACCCCGCCGATATTATTCTGACTAGCAAAAATACAAGCATTGGCCGCGCCCGAACAAAATCCGATAAGTCCTATTTTATCAGCCAGGTATCCCCTGCTTTCGAGATAATCAACAGCTCCGCCGATATCCTTATTTTCGTTAGAAAGAGAATGGGCTACTCCTTCGGAATCACCGCGACCACGTAAGTCAAACAGAAGAATGTTAAAACCCTGTTGCTGCAGGTCGTGGGCCAAGTTAAGAGTATGCACCACCGGATCAACACGATTCTGAAACCCGCCGTTGACAATAATTAGAACAGCATCCCCTGTTGATGGAATAAACCAACCATTAAGAGCAACTTTATCTACTCGACTATCGAATGATACGTTCTGAAAAGTAAGGCCGACCGAAGCCGGAGACCCCTTAAGCGGCAATCTAGGGATGCTCATTGCGGTAGCGGCTCCGAGGGTGGACGTGCCGATATATGTTGCCATTATTACCGCCAAACAAATGACAATTACCCTTATTTTACGATGACCACCCCGAAATAAATGCAATAATACCCTCACTGAACACTAAAAATCTACCTAGCGCATTTCTCATCAGGATTGGCGATGATATTGTAAACATACTAATTCCAATTTTTGCTCTCGTCAAGCAGCATATACATATCCTTTACCTCTCAGAAAACAAGTCAGTTGTTGGAATATTATTTTCACCAGTGTATAATTTGACCAGAAATTAACATTAGGGAAAATGTTTGGACGCAGTATCTTTAGTAATTGGTGTCCTGAGCCTATTTCTTTGGCCGATACCCTATGCAGGTTTTGTTACCAGTATTTTCGGCCTGGCGACAGGAATTATAGCGATTCGTCGTCATAAGAGTAACCTGGCGTTGATTGGAATTATTTTATCAGGGCTTGGTTTATTGATTACGGCGGTGAACCTGAAAGTCAATTTAATCGACATTTTACTCAAAAAATACTTTCAATATTAACATCTGGCGACGCACACTATGAAACGATGTTGTTAGTTAAAAAAACATGTAAAATTTAATCTCACCTTTTATTGAAAAAACCTTAAGGATAAATTTGATATTCCTCACATGGGTAAAAATTTATTATTTTCTAGTTTTCCAATAGGTTTCCGGATGACGGTTGTGCTATGCAGCGGTATTTAACTCTCCTAATTTGTGAGAAGGTCCAGCAAGTGAATTGGTTTGCTGCCATGATTTTTTCCAAGGGTCCCCTTTTAAGCCAAGGCGTTTGAAAATATTTCGGATCGTAAAACTTTGGGGATTGACACGCGATGTTTTTAATTCTTCCCACGCAAGCGGTGTGGCTATCGGTGCCCCAGGCAATGCTCTTATAGCATACGGAGCGACGGCAGTCTGTCCATAATTATTGCGCATTGTATCAATAAAAACACGCCCCTTTCGTTTATCTTTACGTTGCTCCACAGTCAGATGCTCTGGATCTTTTTCGGCAAGAAATTCAGCAACGCGCTGAGCAAAGGAGCGCGAATGTTGAAAGTCGGCACTCTTATCCAAACGCACTACTACGTGAAGTCCACGTGATCCTGTCGTCTTGACCATCGACGATATTCCCAGTTTAGACAACAAATCCTTTAATGCCGTTGCTGCCTTGCGAATCTGTTCAAAATCAGAATCTGATGGGTCCAAGTCAAAAATCATCAAATCAGGATTATTTGGATGATCGATTGTGCTCAGCCACACATGCGGGGTGATGCAATCCTGCTCCGCCAGGTAGACCAGACTGGCCGTGTTATTAGCTATTACGAAATTGTTGATTCCTCCCTCTAATTTCTTTATTGGAAACCGGTCTACCCATTCGGGGAAATAGTCTCCAGCTTCTTTTTGATAAAAACCCCCTTTATCAATCCCTTGAAGAAAACGCTGCATCATTAAAGGACGTCCAGTAATATATGGCAACATAGTTTTTGAGATATTATAATAATAATCGATCAAGTCTTGCTTAGATATGCCATCCTTCGGAAAGAGTATTTTGTCAGTGTGGGTCAACGTAATAGTTTTACCGTCAATCATTAGTTCAGAATTTTTGTCCATCAGTTATTCCTTCGTGACCGATTTTGCTGACTTGTCATTGCGTAGTCCCAAAAAGCTAGGATGACGGAGCATTCCGGCATCAGTCCATTCGGTGAAGGTAACCTCGCACACAAGCTTTGGAGCGACCCAATGTATGCCCTTCTCTTTTACCGCATCGCTAAAAGGAGATGAATCGCGCTCAATATTAATCAGTTCTTTGTGCAATTGAGTTAATGACATTTCGTTATACCCAGTTCCGACTTTACCAGCATATATCAGTTGGTCTCCCTGGTAATAACCTACGAGCAATGCCCCAAAACCGGTCCTTTGGCCTTGTGGGTCGGTGTAACCGCCAATCACAAATTCTTGACGATTGATGCATTTGAATTTAAGCCAGTCTTTTGACCTCCGGGATACGTAAATACTGTCCGCCTTCTTTGCGATAATCCCTTCCCATCCTTTCTCACATGCTTTGCGGAAATAAGTCTCACCTTCTTTTTCAATATGGTCAGTAAAATGCAGAGGAGAATTAAAAGCGATGGCACGTTGCAAAAGTTCTTTTCTGTAACGCAATTCCAGGTGGGTGGTGTCGTATCCATCTAGATATAAAAGATCAAAAATGTAATAGTAAACGGGCGTGGTTTGTAGAAGTGCCTGATTGGGATTGTCTACCTGCATGCGGCTCTGCAATCTTTGGAAACTCGTTAAGCCTTTGTCGAAAGTAACAATTTCTCCATCAACGGTAAAATCAGTTATTGTTTGTTTACTTATTGCTGCGACCAGTTCGGGATAGCTGCCCGTGATAGATTTTTCATTTCGAGACATGAGACGAACTTCTGTCTTATGTTTGAATGCCAGGCACCGCTCTCCATCAAGTTTGGGTTCGAAGATCCAGCCTTCACGGGAAAAACGCTCGGTGGTCAAGGTCGCGAGCATCGGATCGATCCAGGTGGGCTGCGTCTTCAATTCTAATTTTTTTTGGGCTGCTTCTGGCAAACCTTTGATTAAATCCATCTCGATAATCCTAATTTGTCCATGTCCAAATAACAACCATGTTATTTTCAACTTCACATATTGGCAAATTCCATTTGCATCAGCATGGAGGTGCACCGCCATTGGCAGATACTGCATCGTATCATTGAATCGGAAAAACGTTTCAGAAAGAAGTGCTTCGTGCCTCTAAATAACGATTATATCCTTCTGACCAGACTATTGAAATCAAAGGACTTTATTGATAAATTCTTTCACTTGAAAGTCCCATTCACGGGAAATGAAGTCTACTGAACTATAACCTTTCTGCTGGCACGCATTTATGTCTATCCCGCCTCCTTGTCCTTCAAAACTTATGGATGTATCTTTTTGACTGATTATTTTAAGTTTATAACCGTTGGGGCCAAAGAAGGCAACAGCCTTTTTAATAACTTCTTCAGGAGTTATTTTCGTTTTCGATGAAATATTTAACATAGATATCTCCTTAAATTCCGACGGCTATCGGATGAACAATCCCCATATAGGAAGGAACGACTAAAGTTGAACAGGATTTAGATTCGCCTGGCCTTAAACCCTCCATGTTCGGCAGCAAGTCGCGCACGCACGCTTGCTTCTGCCGTCTCTTTATCCGTTGAACTACCAACGATCTCGTCTCGGTCCTCGTTGATAATGACCCAGGGGGCAGATTCCCCTTTGGAATTTTTGTGGTCTTTTTGATAATCAACACGATAAGGCATTTTCTCTTCCTCCCCTTACAGCATTGTTCTATTTTTTTAGATGAGCCAATTCACCGAGCGTTGGAGTAAGGATGTTCCCTCCGCGGTGAAATGCTTACAAAATTCCCTGGACAGTTGTCTGACCTTCTTCGATTTTCCGGAGGAGGAATGGATTTCTCTGCGTACCAGCAA
>Ga0326728_10026191_pt1 | contig 10352 bp, 10 predicted proteins | sample MB3enrmetagenome_FD_207602 | JGI IMG/M metagenome (GOLD analysis project Ga0326728, IMG submission 207602) | Lab enriched peat soil microbial communities from McLean, Ithaca, NY, United States - MB31MN | ecosystem: Environmental > Terrestrial > Soil > Wetlands > Peat | place: USA: New York... | reverse complement strand
CGCCGCGAGATCCCGCCTTTCGCAAACCCAGCAAGCCCGTCGGCCCGTTCTACACCCAGGAGGAAGCCGAGCGCCGCCACCGCACGCTGGGCTGGCAAATGGTGCAGGAGGCGTGCCGCGGGTATCGGCGAGTGGTGCCCTCGCCCGAGCCGAAAGAGATCATGGAACTCCCGGCCATTCAAGCGGCCCTCCAAAGTGAGGCGCTGGTGATTGCCTGCGGCGGAGGAGGAATCCCGGTGGTGTTCCGGCGCGAGCGACTGGCGGGCATTGACGCCGTGATCGACAAGGACCGCGCCTCAGCCTTGCTGGCATGGGAACTGGAAGCGGAGTTGTTTCTCATCTCCACCGGCGTCGCGCAGGTGGCCTTGAATTACGGCACACCCGCCCAGCAACAACTCGAGCGGCTGAGCACCGGCGAGGCTCGCGGTTTCCTCAGCGCAGGCCAGTTTCCCCCCGGGAGCATGGGCCCGAAAATCGAAGCCGCGCTGGCTTACCTCGACCGCGGAGGCAAACTGGTCATCATCACTTCTCCCGAAAACATTCCCGAAGCGTTGCAGGGCTTGGCGGGCACGCGGATTACGCAATAGGCTCTCAGCCGTCAGCTCTCAGCTCTGGATTTCTTCCTGCCTGCCAACTCGGATTTCTCACCACGGCGGGGAAGGGCGGGGCTTGAGAACTGGAAGACGAGAACCGCGAACTTCGAGAGAAGTTGCGCTTCAAAGGCGACGAGTACGAGTTCCGCACTTCCGCGGCGGTGAATGAGGCCCTCCGCTCCCTGCTCCAGATATCCGAGACCACGCGGCGCATGAGGGCGCGTATAATCAGGTGCTATTCAGGAGACGCGAATGCAGCTCATTATTGAGGGCGTAGGCAAACTCTACCGCGGCAAGGTCTGGGGGCTGCGCGGATTCAGTTTGACGCTTGGCCGGGGGGTGTTGGGTCTGCTGGGGCCGAACGGGGCCGGCAAATCGACTCTTATGCGCATCCTCGCCACCGTCACGCGAGCGACGGAGGGCCGAGCGATCTGGGACGGCGCCGACATCGCGAAGTCGCCGGACATGGTGCGTTCCGTGCTGGGCTATTTGCCTCAGGACTTTGGCGTATACCCAAACCTGAATGCGGTGGAATTTCTTGAATACCTGGCGGCAGTGAAACGCATCGATGCCTCCGCCGCCCGAAAGCGAATCTCCGAATTGATCGAGTTGGTTAATCTCACAGATGCCGCACGCCGGCCGCTGGGGGGATATTCCGGAGGCATGCGGCAGCGGGTGGGAATCGCCCAGGCATTGCTGAACGACCCGCGGTTGCTGATCGTGGACGAGCCGACGGCGGGGCTCGATCCGGAAGAGCGCGTTCGGTTTCGCAACCTGCTCTCGGAGCTTTCCGGAGAGCGCATTGTGATCCTCTCAACCCACATCGTTTCGGATGTGGAAGCGGTGGCGACAGACATTGCATTGATCGACCATGGCGGGCTCGTCGTGCATAGCGCCCCGGAAACGCTGCTTCAATCGGTCAATGGCCGCGTATGGGAGATTGTAATATCCAGTTCAGAGCTTAGCGAGCTTCGTAAGAGCTATCTGGTTAGCAACACCGCGCACCGCAGTGACGGAGTCCACGCCCGCGTCGTGGCGGACCACGCCCCGGCAGCGTCGGCGCGCCCGGTCGAGCCAACGATCGAGGACGCTTACCTTAGCGCCCTCGCGGCCCGCCGCAGCCAAACAGCTTCCGCCGGAGGCGCGCCGTGAACATTCGCGCCATCTACCATATTGCCCGAGCCGACTTCTTCGAGCGCGTGCGGCGGTACAGTTTTCTCGCGACACTGCTCTTCGCCGTCTACCTGGGCTACGCCGCGGCTGCGGGAAAGATTGCCTTGCGGCTCGGCGATTACCGAGGCGTTTACACCTCGGCCTGGATCGGTGCGAACATGGCCATGGTGGCCTCCTGCTTTGTTTCCCTGGTCGGCTTTTACGTAGTGAAGAATGCGATCCAGCGGGACCGGGCAACCCGGGTGGGTGAAATCCTCGCCGCCACGCCGCTGACACGAGCCGTCTACCTTCTGGGCAAATGGCTCAGCAACTCCACAGTCCTCAGTGTTCAGGTTGGCGTACTGGCCTTGGCCTCCATCGTGATGCAATTCGTGGTGGCGGAAGATCCGCACGTTGACCTCTGGGCGCTGATCTCCCCTTTCCTTTTGCTGGCCCTGCCGGCGATGGCGGCCACGGGAGCCCTGGCGGTGCTGTTCGAGTCTGTGCCGATCCTTCGCGGCGGCGTTGGCAATGTCGTGTGGTTCTTCGCGTGGAGCACTCTGGTCACGTTGCCGGTCATCACCGGCCACGAGGGATTTGACTTCACAGGCCTGTTCACAGTGATGGAGAGCATCACGCGCGCGGCGAGAGCCGCTATCCCTGGATATAACGGAGAATTCGGACTACAGCTTGAAGTGGGCCGTAAAATGGTCGTCGCCGGCAACCTTCGCTGGGCAGGAATCCGGTGGGACCTGGCGAACGTGTTGTTGCGACTGGGATGGATTGGGGCCGCGGCGGGGCTCGCACTGTTTGCCGCCCTGTTCTTCGACCGCTTCGATCCGGCGCGACGCCGCGGCCTATCTGCTGCCAAGCGGCGCACAGGCCAAAAGGCCACACCACCCCTTAGTCCCCTCCTCAGAGACGAGGGGATTAGCGCTGCACCAGTCGAGGTCTCGCACAGCTACGCGGTCACTCACCTGACCCCGCTATCTGGCGCCCGAAGCTGGGGTGTGCCGGAAATGTTCATGGCGGAGTTAAGGCTGGCTCTGAAAGGTTATTCCTGGTGGTGGTATGCGGTGGCCGGCGGGCTGCTTGTGGCGCAGTGTGCCGCCCCCCTCGATGTTTCGCGAGGCCCGCTGCTGACGGCGGCGTGGATCTGGCCCATACTCCTGTGGTCTGCTATGGGCGCACGCGAAGCTCGCCACGGCACGGAGCAGATCGTCTTCTCCTGCCCGGGAGTCCTGCCCCGGCAACTTCCCGCGGCGTGGCTTGCCGGAGTGCTCATTGCGGTTGCCGCGGGTGGGGGAGTCGCCGCCAGGCTTCTGGTCGCGGCCAACTACCAAGGCGCCTTAGGCTGGTTCGCAGGGGCGCTCTTTATCCCGAGCCTGGCACTGGCGCTTGGCGTTTGGACGAAATCCAACCGCCCATTCGAAGGACTGTTCACGGCCCTTTGGTATAGCGGACCGCTGAACCGAGTTCCGGGCCTTGATTTCAGCGGTGGCGCCAATGGCCGGCATACCGTCGAGTATGGCTGCGTCTACCTCGCCCTTAGCGCCACCCTTCTCGCCGCTGCCTTTTGGCGCCGCGGGTGGCAATTGGGGCATTCTTAACCTCCACGTCTTTAGCCCGGATTTGCCCGCGCTTTTGGAAAGGCGGGGCGTGGGGGTCTGGTCCCATAGGCGCTAACGTAAGATCCGCTTTCAGTCAAACCAGCGCTGTGGCTTGCGTCCCGCGAAGCGGGACACCGTAAGTAGCCGTAGGTGAAACCTACGGAAACTGTATGGCGTACAACACCTCGGCCCTGGAGGGGCCGACCGTTCGTGCGTCAACCCGTTATACGGTTGGCCTGACTTGCCCGCAGGTTAAAACCTACAGCTACTCACGGTGGATCGGCGGCGTTGACAGCGCCGCCCCGGCGTCATAGGATGATAGTGTGAGTGTAACGATCACTGCTCCGATTGAATGGGTGGAGGCAGTAGGAAACCTCCATTTCCCAGCGAAGGCGGACCATCGCCTTCAGGAACTCATGGACCGCAATAACGAGGGCCTCTTACTTGACTCCGAAAGGGGAGAACTCGAGGCCCTGGTTGAATTGAGTGAGCGACTGTCGCTTGTGCGGGCTGAGGCATTGCAGATTTTAGGCAAGCAGCAGTGATGGGCGTACCTGAGGCACTTTCGCGCGAAGTTCGTGAGCGGGCTGGTGCGCGATGCCAATACTGCCTGATGCACCAAAGCCTCCAGGGCGCCACTTTCCACATCGAGCACATCGTCCCACGATCCAAGGGCGGGACATCCGATCTGGAGAATCTCGCGCTGGCATGCCCCGGATGCAACCTGCACAAAGCCGACAAAACTACGGCTGTTGACCCGGCGAGCGGTGTGGAGGTGTGATTATTCCACCCGGTCCGGCAACTTTGGCACGAGCACTTCCGGTTCGAGGGCCTCCAGATTGAAGGCCTGACTGCCGTCGGCAGGGCAACTGTGGAGGCATTGAACTTGAATCACAGCCGTCGGCAGCGCATCCGCCAAGTCGAAGAAGCATTGGGATTGTTCCCTCCAACGGTTTGAAGGCCGGTCCGCAGTTTCCCATCTCTCAAACATCGACGCTCCTGCCTCGCATACCCTGTTCTTTTTGGAACTCAGGGCAGCGGTTTCTCGTTTTGGTCAGTAGGGGGCTTCTCACTTGATGGGGGTCTCCGAACAAACGAGAGGACGCTTACCATGCAAACGCTCTGGCAGGACATCCGCTTCGGCCTCCGCACGCTGGCGAGCAACGCCGGCTTTACGATTGTCGCTGTTCTGACGCTGACCCTTGGCATCGGCGCCAACACTGCAATCTTCAGCGTGATCAACGGAGTCCTTCTACAGCCGCTTCCCTACCACGATCCCAACCGGCTGATGATCTTGGGGGAGAAGACGCCGGAATTCGACAATATGGCCGTCTCCCTCCCCAACTTGCAGGATTGGCAGAAGGAGAACCGGTCCTTTGTGAGCCTCGCCGGACATCGCTGGATGGATTTTGACCTTACGGGCAGCGGAATGCCAGAGCACCTGTACGGGAGAATGGTATCAGCCGCTTTCTTCTCCACCCTTGGAATCAAGCCCGTGCGTGGCCGCGATTTCGAGCCTCAGGAGGATCACAGCGGTGCGGCCCGCGTGGTGATGATCGGTGGTGGGCTTTGGAAGCGCCGATTTGGCGCTAGTCCCGACATCATCGGAAAGCTCATCACCTTGAGCGGACAGGGCTATACCGTCATCGGTGTTGTTCCGGCTGATTTCCGCATTTGGGGCGCTGCGGACGTTTTCACGCTGCTCGGCCAATGGGACGACGTGCTTGCGCACTCCCGGGAGGCGCATCCCGGGTTGCGCGCCGTGGGACGCCTGAAGCCCGGGATCAGCAGGGAGCAGGCTCAGTCAGACATGAACGCCGTGGCTGCGCAGCTCGCGCAGGCCTATCCCAAGTCGAATGCCCACCACAGTGTCACCGTGAGGCCGCTGGCGCAGGATATCGTGGGGGATGTGCGGCCCGCCTTGCTGGTGCTGCTGGGCGCAGTCGGCTTCGTGCTTCTGATCGCCTGCGCCAACGTGGCTAATCTGCTTTTAGCCCGCTCTGCGTCGCGCCGCCGCGAGATGGCCATCCGCGCCGCCCTGGGCGCGAGCCAGGGACGTATGATGCGGCAGGTTCTCACTGAAGGCGTGCTGATGGCTCTCGCCGGCGGCGCCCTCGGATTGCTCGTCGCCCACTGGGGAACACAAGCAGTGGTGGCGGCCATTCCAGGTGGGTTGCCGCGCATGGAGAACATCGGCGTGGACGGCTGGGTCCTGGTGTTCACTTTGGCGGCTTCAGTGGCCACGGGTGTGATCTTCGCTCTGGCGCCGGCCCTTCAGATGTCGCGATTGGATTTGCAATCTACGCTGCGGGAAGGAAGCCGCGGCTCCAGCGGCGGGCAACACCGGCTGCGCTCCACCCTGATGGTCGCCGAGGTGGGGGCGTCAATGGTCCTGCTGGTCGGCGCCGGCCTGATGCTGAGAACCATGTGGCACCTCGGACGGGTGAGCCCGGGCTTCAACGCGCGAAACATGCTCACTTTCTCCGTGGGTCTCAGCCCCGCCAATCGTTCCAACGCCGATCGAATTAGGAATGCTTACCGGGACATCACCCAGAGCGTCCCCTCATTGCCGGGTATACAGGCGGCAGGGTTTGTGGACGATGTCCCGTTGACCGGCAACGACGACGAGCTGCCTTTCTGGGTTTCGGGCCGCCCTCGCCCCAGCTCCCAAAGTGAGATGCTGTGGGCGCTGCTCTACGACGTCACCCCCGGGTATCTCCGCGCCATGGACATCCCGTTGCTTCGCGGGCGCTTCGTCAGCGATGCAGACATCAAAGGGTCCACCCAGGTGGTGGTTATCGACGAGACGATGGCCAAGGGCCTCTTTCCACATCAGGATCCGATCGGCCAAAGCATCCGAATCGCTGTGCCGGAAGGCTTTGGCCCAGGGCTCGACGGGCCGATTGAGATCGTCGGCGTGGTGGGTCACGTCAAGCACTTCGGGCTCGACTCCGATGCCTCGTCCAAGATCCAGTACCAGATTTACCTGCCGCTTACGCAATTGCCGGATCAAATCCTGCCGCTGGCGGCGCAGGGCATGACCATGATGGTGCGGACGAGCGTGGACCCGCTGAGTCTGGTCAGCGCAGTCCGCAGCCGCGTTTCTGAGCGAGATCGAGACCAGCCGGTCTTTGACGTTCAGACGATGGATAAAATCATCTCAGACTCCGTGGCGGGCCGCCGCTTCTCCATGCTGCTGCTCGGTGTCTTTGCGGGCCTGGCTTTGGTGCTGGCTTCGGTGGGGATTTACGGGGTGATCTCGTATACGGCCACGCAGCGCACGCACGAGATCGGCATCCGCATCGCTCTGGGCGCCGAGCGGGCGGACGTGCTCCGAATGGTGGTCGGACACGGCCTGCGGCTGTCATTGATCGGGATTAGCGCCGGGCTGGCCGCCGCGCTGGCTCTGACGCGTTTGATGTCGTCCATGCTGTTTGGCGTTCGTCCCACCGACTTCGTGACCTTCGCCGCCGTCTCGCTGCTCCTGGCGGGGGTTGCCGTCCTGGCGAGTTACATCCCCGCTTGGCGCGCCACGAGGGTCGACCCGATAATCGCGCTGCGGTATGAATGAGACATATTGTCCTGCGACGGCTGGCAGTGAAGATTTTTCCGTCGCTATTACCCTTCCTTCGACTCGTTTTCGCATTAGTGGGTAGGCGCGGAAGTGGATGCGTGTAGAGCCGCGCCCGCAAGCGAGTTTCAGGAGGAGGCAGAGGCCGATGAACAATCGCGAGCCTATCGTCATGACCAATACCGGGAAACGGCGTATCCGACGAATTGTGTTCTGGGGCGCGTGGTGGGGGATTGCTTTGGTCGGAGTGGTGTTGGCTTTGCCGGCCGCAGGTCAAGACGGAGCTTCGCAGATTCAGGCCGAGGTGGAACGCCTTCAACAGTTGCTGGCTAATAAGCCGGTTTCTTTTCCGGGCAACCCCGACGCGAACCGAGGGGCCAGCGATGCGCTTAAATCAGCGCTCAAGGAGCAATCTGCCGGCAGGCTCTACCTGAGCCTTTATCAATTGGGTGAGGTGTCGGACTTTATCCACGGCGTATGGACTGTCATGGACAAAGCAGAGGCCGTTAAAAGCGGCGTGCCGGCATTTGAGGCGGAATGGGAGAAAGTCAGCGCGAATATTGCCGCACTCGACCGGCAGGCCCGGGCGACGAACTGGAGCGACTCGCCGGCGGCCCTCCCGGCGTTATCCGAGACAGCGGAGGCCAAGACCATGCCGTTGCTCGAGGGGGGTCGCGGTTTCGCAGTCTCGACCGAGCCGAAGGATGGTCTTTTCAATATCGGTGAAGCGCAGGGCCAGGCGGAATTCGCGGCCTTTGTCGCTTCCCTGCGCCTTCCCCGCAAGGGCGCGGCATACCCGCTTCGATCGCTCCTGCCGGAACTCGCGAGCTTCCAGCAAAAGGTGAATGCCGCCTTCCGGCCGCCGCGTTCCATCGACCTCCACGTGCAGTTTATGCTTATTAATTCCGCGCTCAAGCAGGCGGAGGAGCTTGACGCATCGAGATCCTATGCCGGGGCGTTGTGCCAGTATCTGAAAGCAGTGCACGATTATGGGACGCTCGATGCCGGTCCGGTCGAAACTTCCCGGCAACCGGCGCTTAAGGACGCCCTCGCTCAGGCGCGCAGCCGGCTTAATGCTTCCGGCCGCGACGAGTCCATCGCACAGCTTTTCCTGGAATGGGCCGAGTCGGGCCTGGCTCATCCTGACGGTTCCGCGCCCAGCGCGGACGACTGGAGAAGCGCTTCGGTGATCTTGGACCAAGTGTTGCCTGCGTATTTCGCCGCTGACCACCCGCTCGCCGCGCCAGAGCGAGCCTCCGGCAAAGCGATTGAGATTACCCTGGTACGCTGGCCCTACACTTGAAGCCTCTCCGATCCAGCAAGTTTGCTGGTCCAAGAGGTCTCAGCCAAGTACCCAGGCAAAGTGACTTTTGTGAGTGAGAATTTCGGGACATCCAAACTCGCTGACCGTTTTGGTGTGAAGGGTTACCCGGCGGTCTTCGTGGACGACGTCCTGGTAGCTTGCCCCAGGGACTTCGGGTATTTCCGGGAGAAGATAGGTCTTGGCCGCTACGCCCCCTGGCAGAATGCCGATAACCAGGCGAAGTTCAAGGCCGATCTTACGCACATGATTGACCTGATCCTGGCGGGCAAGAAAGACTCGGCGGTTCGTGAAAGCGAGGCCGGAAACGCGGCTCTCAACCAACTTGCGAGCCTCCCCAAACTCGCGCTCCAAGACCTCAATGGGCAGCCACTGACGTCCGAACAACTCGCCGGCCGAGCGGTGCTGGTGGAATTCTGGGCGACATGGTGCCCACCCTGCCGCTCGACGCTTGATTGGCTGGGCGAACTGAAGAGCAAATACGGTGACAAGCTTGCCATTCTGGCGCTTGCTGTCGAGTCGCCCGAAGATAAGATACGTTCCGTCGCCACGACGTTGAGCCCCGGCCTGCGAGTAGCCATCACCGATGCCGCCACAGCGGAGGCGTTCGGCAACATCACTTCGGTGCCCACCATGTTCCTGTTCGACCGTTCGGGAAAGACCGCGCGAGTGGTCTACGGGGCGCCGCCTGACTTGCACGCCCAGGTGGCCGAGGTGTTGGATTCACTGGTTGATTAGAAACTGTTTCAAGACTTTCCGTATCCGACGGCGACATGGATTGTCGTCTACGCCGGAAGCCCGTGCTCACCGGAGGCGGGCAAGTGGTAGTAAACATCCAGCACCCGATCGGCAACGTGATCCCAGGTGAAGCCGGACTCGACCGCAACTCTGCCGTTCCGCCCCATCCAGCGAGCCCAATCGAAGTTAGTAAAGAGCGTACCGAGCCCCCATCCGACCGAATTCGGATTGGGGTAGATCTTGAGGCCGTTAACCTCGTGCCAGACGTATTCGTCCGGCCCGCCGTTTTTAGTCACCACCACCGGTTTGCCGGCGCTCCAGCCTTCGAGCACGACAATCCCAAACGGCTCGTTGCGGCTTGGCACGCACACCACATCGCAGGCCTTGTAAAGTTCGGGCAGTTCGCGGCCGTTCTTGAATCCCAGGAAGCGCGTGGCATGTGCCACACCTAGTTGCCGGGTCCGAAACTCAAGACCCCGCCGCATCTCCCCATCCCCTGCAAAAACGAACTTAGCTCTGGGATAATGCTTCAGTAGTCCGGGAATGGCTTCCACAAGAAGATCGGGACCCTTCTGAAGTTCCAAGCGCCCTACAAACAGCACCATAGGATCCATAGGGCCAATTCCGTAACGGGCCTTCACCTCACCGGGATTCAGCCAGCCCTCATAATGATGCGGATTCACGGCATTGTAGATAGGACGGACTTTCCACTCCGGAGCCTCGTACATCCACATGACTTCTTTCTTCAAGGCGTGTGAAACAGTTATGACACGATCCGCCCAGTAAGTCGCAGCCCGTTCCTGGTAACGAACCCGCGCGGGTTGGCCGTTATAAAAGTGGTTACCACAACGCCCGTACTCTGTGGAATGAAAGGTCAACACCGACTTCCGGCGGCGACCTTGTTTAATCCAGATCATCGCGTTGGCGGCCAGCCAGTCGTGGGCGTGGACAACGTCGAACGGCCCCAGGAAATCTTCCGTCGCCAAGACGTAATGGACGAAAGACCGGCACATGTTGTTGACTTCCTCGACGAAGTTGGGATGCAACGCAAACGGGCAACGGTGGTAATGCACGCCATGAATAAGCTGATAGTGCGACTGGCCGGGACCCATGCGGGTGAATACGTGAACGTCATGCCCCTTCCTCTCCAGAGCCGCTCCCAGCTCCGTGACGTGGGCCGCAATTCCTCCCACGGGAATTGAATGCAAAGATTCCCAGGATAATAGCGCGATACGCATTACTGCTTTCTCCTCGTTAAGATGATTTCCTTGCTGCCCTGAATTTGTGGAAGCCGCCATCGGGCCCTGGAACGATGACGACGGAACTCTCGCCCAACCCTTAAACTTGCGTGGGATCAGCTCGTTTAC
>Ga0326728_10026190_pt1 | contig 10352 bp, 8 predicted proteins | sample MB3enrmetagenome_FD_207602 | JGI IMG/M metagenome (GOLD analysis project Ga0326728, IMG submission 207602) | Lab enriched peat soil microbial communities from McLean, Ithaca, NY, United States - MB31MN | ecosystem: Environmental > Terrestrial > Soil > Wetlands > Peat | place: USA: New York... | reverse complement strand
CTTCTCTTCTCCCAAGAAACCGCCTCTCCCCCACCCCCCATAGGCGTTAAAATAAGGATTGTAATTCTCTGATCCACGATTTATCCTCGCAGCATGAGATCGCTTCCGCTTCACGAAGATCAACAGTGGCCTTTTTTGCTTTCTTTGCTTCCCTCTGACTTGGAAGAATCTGCGCGGCAGAGCAAGTCGTTGTTGCGATGCCGCAACGTTCCCGACGCCGCCGCATTGATGCGGATGGCGTTGGCCTATGCGGTCTCTGACCTCTCTTTGAAGGATGTCGCGGCTTGGGCGCATGGGCTGGGAATCGCCGAGATCACTGGCCCCGGTCTCTTTTACCGTCTGCGCGAGTCCGAGAGTTGGCTGCAACGCGTGCTGGCTCAGACGTTGCAAGATCAGGTAAAGATTGAATTTGAAAGCAGACTCCGGCTGCGCGTCGTCGATGCCACGGTGGTAACCGGCCCGGGCGCCAAGGGCACCGAGTGGCGAGCGCACGTATTGATCGACCCCGGCACAGGAGGATTTCGAGCCGTGGAATTGACCGGCGCTCATGGCGGCGAGGGCTACGGGCGGTACCGGGTGCAGGCTGGAGATGTGATCCTTGGGGATCGCGCCTATGCCACCGCGCGCGGCCTCATGGCCATGCAATCGGCGGGGGCGTTTGTTCTGGCGCGCATGAACCCGCATGCGATTCGGCTCTGCGATGCCCGGCGGAATCGGATATCGTTGCACGAAAAAGAGGGCGAAGTGCCGCAAATAGGGGGCGTAGAGTTCGACATACAGGTTCCTATACCCCCGGAGAACTCGTCGAAGAGCCACAAAAGCTGGCCTCTGGGCCGTGCCGTGGCGTGGATTCCAGCCCGAGCCGTAGCCGCCCGGACCCGCCTGGGAGAGGTCATCTGGCTGCTGACGACTCTGCCTATCGAACAGGCTAACTCTTGTGAACTGATGCAGATATACCGGTTGCGCTGGCAGATTGAGTTGCTCTTCAAACGGCTGAAATCTCAGCTTCATTTAGACACGCTTCCTTCCCGGCAGGGTCCGACCGCGCGGTCATGGATGCTGGCGCGATTCTTGGCTGCTGCCTTGGCGCAGGAGCTGGTGCAGCCGGCTGGACCGCTTTCCCCCTGGGGGTATCAACTGCGGCCGCGACGGTTACACGCATAGCGCCTGGTCCCGCTTTCGCATGAGTCTATGGGCCTTGCGCGCGGCTGTTCTGGGCAACGGCGCGTGGCTGGTCGCAACCAGCGAGAAGAACCTCGAACGGCTTGAAAACTCCCCTCGCCGGCGAAAGCCCGCGATGGTTCTCCAATGGGGTTGAATGAGCTTTCTTATTTTAACGCCTCTCCCCCACCCCCCTACCCTGCGGAGGCCGTTTTTCGACCCCCACGCAGATTGTAACCTGCTCATTTTCAACGACTTGCAGTTTTCCCCTATTAACGAAGCCGTAACAGCAAGGCCCCGATTTGCCCGCCTTTTAGCCCCAAAGGGTGCCATTCCAACTGGAAAGGGCCTTCTTTTCGCGCTTTTTGGCGGGCGGCGCGAATCTCATGGCGTGTCTCAGTCTTCCGGTTTGGTGCGGTGCCAGCTTCGCCTCGACGCCATTCGGCAGCCTGGACGGAGAAACTACAATGGGGAAGGAGAAGTTTCCGGATGGGGAGCGGAGCATGGAATCGAACGCAAAACTGGCGGTAGTCATCATGGCGGCGGGCAAGGGAACCCGGCTCAAGTCGCGCCGGCCCAAGGTGCTGCATGAGATCGGCGGCAAGCCGCTGCTGGCCCATGTAATTGCCGCCGCCAGCCAGATCGTGGCTCCGACCGATATTTACGTCGTCGTCGGCCACCAGGCGGAGCGGGTCAAGGCAGCGGTGGCCGCTACGGGCGTTCAGTTCGTCGAGCAAGCCGAGCAACTCGGCACCGGCCACGCCATCCAGTGCGCGCGCCAGGCTATCGCCGGCTACGAGCACGTCCTTGTGCTCTCGGGCGACGTGCCGCTAATCCATCCGGGAACCATCGAGCGGCTGTGGAAGTTCCACGAGTCCCAGCATGCCGCCATGACCATCCTCACCGCCGCGCCCGCCGACCCCACCGGCTACGGCCGCATAGTTCGCAAAGACCCCTTCTTGCCTGAAGTCGACGCCATCGTCGAGCAGAAGGCGCTCGCGCTCGCGCAGCAGACCATCGGCGAGATCAACTCCGGCATCTACGCCTTCCGGACCGCGCCGCTGCTGGCCCATCTCGACCAGCTCACCGCCGACAACGCCAACCGCGAGGTGATCCTCACCGATATGGCCGCCCTTTTGCGCGCTGCCGGTGAGCGCGTCGTCGCCGACCGGGCAGCGGACCCTGCCGAGGTTCTGGGCGTCAATACCATCGCCGAGCTGGTTGCCCTGGACGCCACCTTGCGCGCCGCCACGGCCAGCCGGCTCATGGCCGCCGGCGTCACCATCTACCGCCCCGATACCTGCGTCATCGACGCCGGCGTCGAGGTTGCGCCCGATACGGTCATCGAGCCCTTTGTGCAGTTGCTGGGCTCCACGCGCATCGGCGTCGACTGCCTCATCCGCTCCTGCTCCGTGATTGAGAACTGCACGCTCGGCAACAATGTGCTGGTTCGCCAGAGCTGCGTGCTGGCCGGCAGCACCATCGCCGACGGAGCCAAAATCGGCCCGTTCGCCCATCTGCGGCCGGGCAGCGAGATCGGCGAGGGCGCTCATGTGGGCAACTTTGTCGAGACCAAAAAGGCCAGGCTGGGCAAAGGCGCCAAGGCCAACCACCTCACCTACCTGGGCGACGCCGAGGTCGGCGAGGGCAGCAACATCGGCGCCGGAGTCATTACCTGCAACTACGACGGCGTTCACAAGCACAAGACGCGCATCGGCAAGGGCGTCTTCGTGGGCAGCGACTCAACCCTGGTCGCCCCGGTCACAGTCGAGGATGGGGCTTACATCGGCGCCGGCTCCTGCATCACCAAGGACGTGCCGGCCGGCGCTTTGGCCGTCGCCAGAGCCCGTCAGATCTCAAGGGAAGGCTGGGTCGCGGCCAAGCGTACTCTCGAAAACGAACAGAAGTAGGTGAGCGCAGCGCGTCCCGGCTGGCCGCTCTCATGCCTTCGCTGCGCGCCTGGCTCGAGGAGTGTTCCGATAAAGGTCCATGTAGGCATCGACCATGGCTTCGAGAGTAAAGCGCGCGTGGAACGCCGCTTCCGCGTTCCTAGAGAATTGCTCTCGCTCCGCGTCGCTGCCCGCCAGCCGCAGAATCGCCGCCGACATCCGGGCGGCGTCCGTCACCGGAACCGTGAATCCCGCCTTCGCCAGTCGAACCACCTCCGCCATGCCGCCCACATCGGTCACGACTGCCGGCAGCCCCAGCGAGAAGGCCTGCAGCAGCGAGACCGGCAACCCCTCCGACTTCGACGACATGATGAAGGCATCGGCCGCGGAGAAGAACGGCGCCACGTCGAGTTGCTGTCCCCAGAATCTCACCTGCCCGTCGATGCCCAACTCCACGGCCAGGCTCTCCAGCGCCTGACGCTCGCTGCCATCGCCCACCATCCACAGCCGCAGTCCCGGCCTGGATGAAAGCGCGGCGTAAAAAGCATTCAGCAGCAGGGCGTGGTTCTTCACCGGCGCAAGCCGGCCGGCGTAAAGCAGCGTGAATCCGCTCTTCTCCGGCCACTGTTCCTTCGCTGCCCGCTTCAGCGGCACGGCGCCGTTGTATACGCGCACAATCTTTCGCGCCGGAACACTGTGAAGGCTCTTGACATTGTCTGTCGTGGCGTCGCAGATTCCGACGATCCAATCGCAAAAGCGGGCCGCAACGGCGTACTTCAACTCCGCAGCCGGATTGCGTGGCGGAGCCACCAGGCTATGCCGGGTCGACACGATGCTTGGCACGCCCGCCATTCTGGCGGCCATGGCCGCGTAAATCGCCGGCGTGGGGTTATGGAGATGAACGACCTCGGGCCGCGACTTCTTGAATATCCGAAAGAAACTCCGCGTGGCGTCTGGCAGGTGCCGGCCAACATTCGCCCGCACGGCGAAGCCTTCTTCCCGCATCCGCTCGCCCAGCGCGCCAAGAGCCGCGATCGCATAGATGCACGGGGCGTGTCCCTGTTCCCGCTGCAGGCGGCACATCTGCGAAACCAGTGTTTCGGCCCCGCCCACCTCCATGCTGTCCACCACGTGTGCAATCTTCATGCGGCTTGCCTAAGTCTCCGACGGCGCGGTACCCGTCTGTCTCTCGTTCCCGGTATGTTCCCTGTTCCCGCCATTCCTGGCGCAAAAGCGCTCGACCGCCCGGATCATCGCATCAGGTTCATAGTTCGGAGCATGATGTACAACACGAGTAACAGCGAGATCGCCAGAATCCCCGCATAGGGCAGCGCGCGCGCCAGCCGCAAGCGGGGAGCGATCATCCCTTGCCGCAGAGCCATCTCGTAGACCACTTCCACCATGCCGCCCAGCAGGAAGAACGTCATAACGAACGCGCGAGACAAAAACCACCCTGCAACCAGAAAGCCTGTCAACGACAAGACCAGCAAGCGCCCCAGGCGGTTGATCTCCGCTTTGTCGAGTATTTCCACCTTTCCCACCGCCTGCGGAAGAAGCTCTTCCTCGGCAACGATCGGCTCTCCCTCGCTCACTTTGGCCGGCGAAGCGATCGCCAGTGCGTCTCTCGCCGAGGTAAACAGGAACAGAGACCAGAGGTACAACCCAAACACACCAAGCTCTGCCGCACACACTGCAACCGAGTTGTGCGCGGTAAGATGGGAGTCCGTATAATCCCCGAGGCCGCCGAAGCCGACTCCAAAGAACGGATGCGACTTCAGCGCCTGCAGGCTTTCGCCCCAAAGAGCCGTGCGATCTTCGCCCGCACTGGCAGAGATATCCCGCCCGCCCGTGAAGTTCAGGGCCATTGCCGCGGCGAACACTCCGCCCGCAACCAGCAGCGCAGGCAGCGTCCCAATCCTCCGCCGTGCCGCCACCACCGCCACTGCCGTCAAGGCTAAGAGAGCCCCGCGCGAGTGCGTGAGATATACACCGAACAGCAGAGCACACACCGGCAGGATTACGCACACAAGATTCAAGGGCATCTTCTTCGCCCGCCAGAAGATGAACATCACCGGAATCACGCAGACGACCAGTTGGCCAAAGTCGTTCGGGTCGTTGATCAATCCCTGGCCCCTTAGACGATTGGGCTCTTCCCGATCGTTGGGTTTAGGAAGAAGATATGGGTGTTCCGCCTGCCATGCCTCTGCATTTGCAATATAGGCGTCCGTTGGCAGATTATGAACGCTCTCCTGGCCTCCATGCCGCAACTCGATGCACCCGTTGGCAATCACAAACAGGCACACGAACAGCAGCATCAGGACGAGAACCCGCAACTTCTTCTCCGAGTTGCAATGCAGACAGACCATGAAATACGCAAAAGCGCTCGGAATGAATCCCAGAAACGCTTGCGCGGCCCCCCCGGCCCAACGCTGCGCAATGAGCGCTGATATAAAGACCGCAAACGCCAACCCGATCAAGGCCAGAGACTGCGGCGTCTTTAGAATCAACGATCGTAGAAGCTTGGGCAGAGAAACAAAGAAAAGCAGAGCCGCGATAATCAACTCAATTCGGCCGGCCGCAAGCGGCCCGAAGATTGTGGCCGGCGTGAGGTAATACGTAACGAAATAGAGAACGCTTAGAACAAAGCCCATTGTGAATAACCGGGTTGAACTTGGCGGCCTGAGGCAGAACAACCCGCGCCGCCGCGCCTAGCCCGTTGATAAAGCATGGTCTCGAAGGAACCAAGCCTGCCAACCAACGGGAGTGTTTCGATGTTTGATTGTAACAGAGACGCAATTACCGATGGAACACCCATGAGACCGGCTGAGCACAGGCGCGTCCTGGCGTTCACGCAGGCGCTTTCAGAGACACCTGGCGGTAGTGGGAACTGCTCTTCAAGAACCTGCTCTCAACCAGATGCCACATCAGAATCGATGCCAAAGCGACAAAGAAAAGGCTGAGCACCAAGAACACAGCCGGCGGCAGTTTTGCAAGCCCCAAGAATATCATGGTCTGCAGGATGGGGAAATGAACGATATACGCGCCATACGAAAAATCGCCGTATCTCGCGAAGTTCCCGAAATAACGCCAAAAACCAAAGACGAAAACCAATCCAGATATCCACAAAACGTCGAGAACGCCTCTCGTAAAAAAGTGATCGAGAAGAAACAGGCACGCCGTAATGCAGGCAATGGCGCGGAAATGGAGTTTCAGCCTGTCGAAATAGAGCAGAAGCAATATGCCAGCGCAGAAATACATAAGTTGCGAAGGAAACTGCGCCTCCATTTTTCCATAGAGGTTGTGCGCTCCCGTAACTGAATAAATGATTCGTGAGCGGTTGATTGAGGCCAGAAACGCAAAGCCGTACTTCCATGCGCAGGAAAAGAAGAAGATTGCCCCCATCGCCTTCTTGGTTCCAAGCCGGCTGCAAAGCCAATGCATAACTGGAACGAATAAATAGAAAGCGACTTCAATCTTGAGAGTCCAAAGCGCGCCATTCACAGCCGGGGTACTATTCGACGTGAACACTCCCGGCAGGGAGGGCGCAAGGAAGTTGAGAAACAGTAGATTTGCTCCCAGGTACTTCCAGAATCCAGCTCCAAAGTATTGCGACACAGGCAGGGAACTCAAAGGGCAAAGCGCGATTGCCGCCAGAACGACAACAGTAAAATAGGCTGGGTAAATGCGCCGGACCCGCTTTCCCAGGTACGAGCCGACGGAAGACGACCGGATATAACTGCGATAGATAAGCAGTCCGCTGATCACAAAGAACGACTTGACAGCGAATTCCGCGGAAAGAAGCCGGGCAAAGAGGAAGAAAGAGGATTTCTCGGTCAGCGCATATACATGAAACAGAACGACGATGCTCGCAAAGACTAGGCGAAGGCAATCCAAATTGTTTCTGTTGAAATCAGCGCTGCCTTTCACCCAAATGCCTCCTGGCTTCCCGAGAATATCGTCGCGAATCTTTGCCGCCCCGCTAAAACCTGCCTTCACGATACGGCTGGGCATTCTTCAAGGGAACCCAGTCATCCCAGCGTTCTAGCTCTGAACTGCGCAAGGCAGAATCGATTGGCGAAGGCATGCAATCGACGTCGAAAGATGAATGCCTGCGGAATCGCGCAGGCAATCGGCTGGGCAAGCTCATTCGGGCCGCGCATTGAACTCGCCCTTGTACGCAGACAACACAGATCCCCGGCATGACTATGAATGCCCGGGAAATCGCGGCTATCTAAAACAGGATAACGCAAACGGCAGAGTCCGCTCCATTCCGTCTTCGATCTCCGCGTGCAGGCATGGCGTAGAAAGCAGGCGCGTCGCGATGCTATCGTCGTGCGGTTCGCTGACGACACGCCGGTTGGATTCGAGAGCGAATGCGCCGCCCTGGTCCGCGAACTCGACTCCTCTTTGAGGCGCTCGCCGTTCGCCTCATAGATAACGAAAAACCATCAAGCAATGTGTAAAGGATGTCCAGAGGCAATGTGCAAGCCATCTCCCGGAACCTTGACACTCGACCTTGAGGCCTGGGAAACACACGCCACCGGGCCCGCTCACAGCGTGCGCACGTAATTCTTCCCCGGCAAACACCGCACCCGCCCCGCCATCTCCAGCTCGAAGAGCGCCGTAAACACCTCGGAAGACGTCAACTGCGTCTCCAGCAGATCGAGAATCTCGTCGATCTGCAGGCTCTCGTCCGAGCGCAGAACCTCCAGTACCATGGCCTCCTGGGGCCGCAGGACGGGGTCCGGCAGCAGAGATGCCGTGGTCTCCGACTTGGATTCACGCGGCGCCTCCGCCTCCAGTTCCAGCCGGACCTGCGAGGGCAGCTCCTCCCACACGTCTTCCCAGGTGGCCACCAGCTTGGCCCCTTGTTTGATCAGAGTATTCGGCGTCCACGAGCCCTTGCTGGTCACGTTGCCCGGCACCGCAAACAGGTCGCGATTCTGTTCCGCAGCGCAGCGCGCCGTCACCCGCGTGCCGGAATTCTCCGCCGCCTCCACCACCAGCACGGCCACGCACAAACCGCTCAAGATCCGGTTGCGCCGGGGAAAGTTCTGCGGCGCCGGAAACGTCCCCATCGGCACTTCGCTCACAATCGCCCCGCCGGCCGCCAGTATCTCCTCGGCCAGCTTCTTGTTCTCTTTGGGATAAACCACGTCGATGCCCGTTCCCCACACCGCCACCGTCGGCATGCGGGCCGCCAGCGCCCCGCGGTGCGCGCAACTGTCGATGCCCCGCGCCATTCCGCTCACCACCAGCAGCCGCCGCGCCGCCAGGTCTCGCGCCAGCATCTCCGCCACGCCCGACCCGTAGGGGCTGGGATGCCGCGTGCCCACAATGGCAATCGCCGGCCGGCTCAGCAGGCGCGTCTCCCCGCGCACCCACAGCACCGGCGGCGGATCGTAGATCTCCTTCAGCCGCTCCGGATACTCCGGCGAGCTGAAACCCACCAGCGTCGCTCCCTGCTCCGCCACCCGCGCCCACTCCTCCTCGGCCGCCTGGCGCGCCTTGCCGTCGAAGATGAACTGCGCCGCCTCGGCCGGAAACCGCAACCCCTCCAGCGCCGTCAGCGCCAGCGTGAATATCTGCCCCGGCGCGTCCAACTGCGCCACCGCATCCAGAATCCGCTTCGGTCCCAGCCCTGGAGAGAGCGTCAGCGCCAGCCACGCCAGCCGATCCTCATCCAGAGGGGCAGCCGAGGCTCCCACCGCGTTGAGAGGCAGAGTCGTCATCGCCCGGTTTCTCGTTTCTGTGATCGGTGCAGATAGGGGATTTCTTGCAGGGAACAGTAAAACAGCTTCAAGGACAATCTCGCTCACGGTATCCCCGCCGGAGCGCCTGTGTCAAGCCGCCGCCGTTCAGGGCAACGGCGCCGTCTCCGGATGGGCGACGATCCAGACTCGACCCAATCCAGGAGCCTGCGGCGTTTGTCGATACCTTTCTTGCCAAGTCCTTTTAAGTTGTATGGAGAGAATGCCTTGGCGTTCAGGTAGTTGTATGATGTGAACAATTGAAATCGGTCAAATCACAACGACATGAAGTTGCGTGGGGGCGCGCGCACAGTGAGACTCCTCAAAAAAATGTGGGCTGATCCAGTATGGAGCAAGGTCATCGGGGGGCTGATTACGTCCCTGATCATTGGCGCATCGGGTTTGCTATGGCTTGTGCTTACTAAGGGGCTTCATGACTGGGCTGCTGCACTATGGAGTGCTCTTTTTATTTCGGTTCCCTTGTGGGTTGTCACGACTCTTGTAGTCCTTCTCTGTGTAATAGTGTTGGCACTTAAGAAGCCATCTAAGACAGGTGGATTTCTCCCAGCGGGGCCGTCTCGGCTTTCTATCGTTCATGCTGATTACCAGGCAATTGAGGGCGGCGGTAAGGTATTCGATGTTACGGAATGCTTGCGGGCAAAGACAGAATTGAACAGTCTATTCTTAGAAATTGAAAACCACAATTTTACGGCTGGCTCAAAAAACTATGTCCCCGACGATCCGAAGCCATCCAAAGAAAAGAGGCTTCAGGTCACATACTCTCTTGATGGTGGTCCTCAGTACTGCATCGAGCGCGTTGAACATCAACGCTTGGTTTTGCCAGAAGAAGAACCAGAGGTACTTACGTCGCTCCGAATTGAATTATTCAGCATTAGGCGAGACCTCTTGCATTTCTTGCAAGAGATTGGCGACGAGCCGAAGGTCGACGGCGACGGGCCGGAAGCGCTTGCAAGTTTCTTCGGAGCGAAGAATACGTACCTCGCAAGGAATAAAGCAAGATTTGATAATCGTTTTAGAGACCGACTGGTAAGGGCTAATCGCCGCCTCATATCGGAAATGGACATTATTGATCGCGAATTCGAGGTTGCATTTAACTCCACATGTACTCCTCAACTGGTCAAGAAACTGGTTGATTTGATTTGGACAATTGCCGGGAAGCTTGATGTAAAGCCAGGATAGGTCTCCAAAAGTCGCCTTTGCGACTGTAATCATAAATTCTGACGGTTCTGGACGAGTCACCGGCATCTCGGAAACTGCCCCGCTGCCCCGCCCCAAAGCTGCGACTTCCAACCCGGCCAAATCCACCGCTCCCTATTCATCGCAGAAACGCTCCGGAGTTCTCCGCCCATCGTTGGTACTCTAAGAGTGCGTGACCTCCATCCCACATTCCCGCCTGCGCGTAGCCGCCATCGGCTTCCTCAATCCCGCGCCGCTCATGTGGGACTTCGAGCATCCGCCTCTGGACGCCCCGCTCGCCCTGCGCTACCGGATCGACCGCATGTCGCCCTCCGAATGCGCCGCCCGCCTGGCC